>Ga0335081_10017548_pt1 | contig 11583 bp, 9 predicted proteins | sample Lox_Sample_35_FD_206713 | JGI IMG/M metagenome (GOLD analysis project Ga0335081, IMG submission 206713) | Soil microbial communities from Loxahatchee National Wildlife Refuge, Florida, United States - Lox_Sample_3.5 | ecosystem: Environmental > Terrestrial > Soil > Wetlands | place: USA: Florida... | reverse complement strand
GCCGCGGTAGGCGAGCAGGTAGCAGGCGAACGTCGCGATTCCGATGACCGCGCCCGAGGGCAGCGCCGCCGTCATCACCCGCCGGGCGAAGCCGGTCTGGGCGCGCTCGTCGTTCGGTGCCAGCGACAGCACGAAGGCCGGGATGCCGATGGTGAACCAGGCGGCGATGGTGACGTGGATGGGCTGGAACGGAAATGGCAGCGGCGCGGTGTGGAAAATCTGCGAACCCACCCCGGCGATGCCGACCAGCAACGCCAGCAGCACCGAGTAGACGGTCTTGGTCAAAAACAGGTTCGACACCCGCTCGATGTTGCCGATCACCCGTCGGCCTTCGGCCACCACATACGGCAGCGTGGCGAACTTGTTGTCCAGCAACACGATCTGCGCCACCGCCCGGGCGGCCGGGCTGCCTGCGCCCATCGCGACACCGATGTCGGCGTCCTTGAGCGCCAGCACGTCGTTGACGCCGTCCCCGGTCATCGCCACGGTGTGACGTCGTGACTGCAGCGCGTGCACCATCGCCCGCTTCTGGTCGGGCCGCACCCGACCGAACGTCGTGTACTTGTCGACCACGTCGGCGAGCGCGTCGGGTTCGGCGGGCAGCCGGCGGGCGTCCAACGTTCCGCCCTGCAGACCCAGCGCCGAGGCCACCGCGCCGACCGACGCGGCGTTGTCGCCGGAGATCACCTTGATCGACACCGCCTGTGATGCAAAGTATTCCAATGTGTCGCGCGCGTCGGGCCGGATGCGTTGTTCGAGGATGACCAGGGCGGTCGGGGTGATCCTGCCCGGCGCGCCGGGGTCGTCGACGGGCCGGTCGCTGGCGGCGAGCAGCAACACCCGAAGACCTCGCGCGCCGATCTCCTCCGCCTGTTGGGCGGCTCCGGACGAGGGGTCCAACAGTACGTCGGGCGCGCCGATCACCCAGTTGCCATGACCTTGATAGGACACGCCGCTCCACTTGGTTGCCGACTTGAACGGGGCGACGGCGGTGGCCGTCCAGCCGGGCGGTTGGTCGTATGCCTCCGCGATCGCGCGGATGCTCGCGTTGGGTCGGCTGTCGTCGGCGGCCATCGACGCCAGCACGCCGCCGATGTCGTCGGCGGGGTCCCTGTCGAGCGACTGCTCGGATCGGGGACCCTCGCCGGCGAGCGGCTTGGTGTCGTAGAGGCGCATGCCGTTCTCGGTCAGCGTGCCGGTCTTGTCGGCGCAGACGACGTCGACGCGGGCCAGGCCCTCGATGGCAGGCAGTTCCTGGACCAGGCACTGTCGATCGCCGAGCCGGATGACGCCGACCGCGAACGCGATCGACGTCATCAGCACCAGTCCCTCGGGCACCATCGGCACCAGCGCGCCGACCATCCGCAGCACCGACTCCCGCCAGCCGACGTGGGTAGTGAACAGCTGGGTGTAGATGATCAGCACACCGGCGGGGATCAACAGATAACTGATGAACTGCAGGATTTTGTTGATGCCGGTGCGCAGTTCGGATTTCACCAGGGTGAACTTGGTGGCCTCCTCGGCGAGCCGGGCGGCGTAGGCCTCCCGGCCGACCCGCGTCGCGCGGTAAGCACCGCTTCCTGCGATGACGAAGCTGCCCGACATCACGTGATCGCCGCGGTCTTTGGCAATCGGGTCGGCCTCGCCGGTCAGCAGCGATTCGTCGACCTCGAGGTTCGTCTCCTCGATGACGTCGCCGTCGACCACGATCTGGTCGCCGGGGCCCAGTTCGATGATGTCGTCGAGCACCACCCGGCTGGGCGGCAGTTCGCGGGTGCCGCCGTCGCGGCGAACCAGCGGCTTGGCCTGCCCGACGATCGCCAGTTTGTCCAGCGTCCGCTTGGCGCGCAGTTCCTGGATGATGCCGACGCCGCTGTTGGCGATGATCAGCAGGCCGAACAGGCCGTTGATCGCCGACTCCGTCACGAGCACGATCAGCAGCAGCACGCCGAGGATCGCGTTGATGCGGGTGAACACGTTGGCCCGCACGATGTCCGCCATGCTCCGGGCGGCGCGGGTGGGGACGTCATTGGTCTTGCCCTCGGCAACCTGTTGGGCGACTTGGGCATCGGTGAGGCCCGTCGCCACCGATGTCACCATGGCCAGCAGCCTAGCGATTCAGCCGGTGAAAGATCCGTCGTTGTGACAGGTGTCGTGCGCCGGTGTCAACGAGTTGGTCGCCATGCACGTTGTCGACTCCCAGATCGTTTGGCGTGTAAGAGTTTTCCGCCATGGATGGACACCAAGCGTGAGGATCAGGCCCGCCACCATCCGTCGAATTCGCCCGGGCTGGCCGGGTCCACGTGTTGCCCGGGCTTGGGCACGGCCACAGAGACGTGGACGGGCTCGGCCGCCGCCAGCAACCGCTCGACCGGCTCGGCCCACGGGTGCGGCGCCAACCGGAACGTGCCCCAGTGAATCGGCACGAGCAACCCCCGGCCGGGGTCCGTGACGTCGAGGTGTGCGCGCACCGCTTCCTCCGGGTTCATGTGGATATCGGGCCACGCCGAGTTGTAGGCGCCGATCGGCATCAGCGTCAGGTCGAACGGCCCGTGCTCGGACCCGATGTTGGCGAAGCTCTTGGTGTAGCCGGTGTCGCCGCCGAAATACGCGCGATGCGACGGGCCGGCTAGGACCCACGACGCCCACAGGGTCGTGTTGCGGGTCAGAAACCGGCCGGAGAAATGCCGGGCCGGGGTGCAGACCAGGGTCAGGTCACCGACGCTGCGGCCTTGTCCCCAGTCGAGCTCGACGATCCGCTCGTTGGGGATGCCCCAGGTGCGCAGGTGCGCACCGACGCCCAGTGGCACGAAGAACGGGGAGCGCTGGGTGCGGGCCAGGGCCAGCACCGTGTCGATGTCGAGGTGGTCGTAGTGATCGTGGCTGATGACGACCGCGTCGATAGCGGGCAGCGACGTCAGCGGCGTCGGCGCCGGATGCATGCGCTCCGGGCCCACGGTGTGCGAGGGTGAGCACCGCCTGCTCCACACCGGGTCCGTCAGCACGCGGTAGCCGTCGATTTCCAGCAGCGTCGTCGAGTGCCCGTACCAGCTGACCGCCAGCGGGTCGGGTGCGGCGCTGAGCCGGTCGGGGGTGATGAGCGGGATGGGGCGCGGCGGCCGGCTGCGGCCGCCTGCCAACAGCAGCTCGCGCATGATCATCCGCTGTTCTTCGCGGCTCAGCCGCAGCTCCGATGACTGGTCCATGTTGACGAATGCCCCGTCGCGGTAGTTCGCGGAGCCGTCGGCGACCGCGCGGATGGCCAGCGGCCCGGCGCCGAGCGCGGCGGGTCCGCCCTTGAGCGCGCGCAGCAACCATCCCCCCGTCAGCAGTGTCGCGGTGCCGAAACCCAGACGCAGCGCCCCCCGCAGCATCTCAGGCGCCCTGGAACTTCGGTGGCCGCTTCTCCATCCGGGCCACCTGCGCCTCGATGACGTCCCGGCTGCCCCAGGCCTTGTCGAACAGCTCCTTGTGGATCGGCCGCTGGTCCTCGTAGGCGCCGTCGTCGTTGAGGACACGTTTGGCGTGCTGCAACGCCAACGGGGCAAGGCCCGCGATCTCGGCGGCCCACGCCTGCGCGTCGGCGAGCGTGCCGATCCGGTTGGCCATGCCGGTCTGCAGCGATACGTCGGCGGTTAACTTCTCCGCCGCCAGCAGCATCGACCGGGCGCGGCCGTAACCCGCCAGCGACGACAACCGTCGGATACTCCAGTTGTCGAGGGCCAAGCCGTATTTGGAGGTCGGGAATTGGAAGAACGCGTCCGCCGCGACGACCCGCAGGTCGCAGATCATCGCCAGCTGCAGGCCCGCGCCGATGGCCGGGCCGTTGATCGCCCCGATCACCGGCATCGGGACCTCGTCGATGGCCTTGTGCAGCGCGATGAGCCGATCCGGATAGTCGTCGGCGAACGCGTCGCCGGTGAGGTCGGCACCGGCACAGAACACGCTGCCCTGGCCGGTCAGCACAATCGCGCGTACCCCGTCGACGGCGGCTTTCTCGACCGCCGTCCGCAGGTTGTCGACCAGTTCGGAGTTCAGCGCATTGCGCCGCTCCGGGCGCCGCAGTTCCAGGGTCGTGACGTTTCCGAGGCGGCTCACACCGATCATGTGCGCCACCTTATAGCGGTCGGTCGAGGCCGGATCTGGGCCCGGTCACGTCCGCCGGCGGCGACATCGGCAAGCGTTTGTCCGGATAGCGGATAACCTTCTGCCGTGAGCGGGATCCGGGCGTCTGAGCTGCGGGACGCGGTGCTCGACCCGGGGTCCTTCGTCAGCTGGGACACCACCCCGCAGGCGATCGCCGCCGGCGCAGCGTATGCCCGGGAGCTGGCCGAAATCCGCGCGATCACCGGTCTCGACGAGGCCGTGGTGACCGGCGAGGGCCGGCTCCACGGCCGTCGCGTCGCGGTGATCGCGTCACAGTTCGAGTTCTTGGCGGGATCGATCGGGGTGGCGGCGGCCGAGCGGATCACCGCGGCCGTCGAGCGGGCCACCGCGGAGCGCCTGCCCCTGCTGGCCTCGCCGAGTTCCGGTGGCACCCGGATGCAGGAGGGCACGGTCGCGTTCCTGCAGATGGTGAAGATCGCCGCCGCGGTGGAGCTCCATAAGCGGGCGCATCTGCCCTACCTGGTCTATCTCCGTCACCCGACCACTGGCGGTGTGTTCGCGTCGTGGGGGTCGCTGGGACATGTGACGATCGCCGAACCGGGCGCGCTGGTCGGGTTCCTCGGCCCGCGGGTCTACGAGCAGCTGTACGGCGAGCCGTTCCCCGGGGGCATCCAGACCGCCGAGAACCTGCAGCAGCACGGCGTGATCGACGGCGTGGTGCCGCTGAGGTGGCTGCGCCGAACCCTGGAGCGGGCGCTGAAGGTGCTCGTCGACCCGCCGGATCCGGCGCCGGCGCCGTTGGACAGCGGGCCGGTGCCGGACGTGCCCGCGTGGAACTCGGTGATCGCGTCGCGGAGGCTGGACCGCCCGGGCGTCGGCCAGCTCCTGCGCCACGGGACGACGCAGCGGGTGCTGCTGTCGGGCACCGGCCAGGGTGAGGCGGCGACGACGCTGCTGGCGCTGGCCCGGTTCCGCGGCCAGCCGGCCGTAGTTCTCGGCCAGCAGCGGGTGGTCGGCGGCACGGTCGGCCCTGCCGCGCTGCGCGAGGCGCGCCGCGGGATGGCGCTGGCCGCGGGGCTTCGGCTGCCGCTGGTGCTGGTGATCGACACTGCGGGGCCTGCGCTGTCAGCGGAGGCCGAGCAGGGCGGGTTGGCCGGCGAAATCGCCCGGTGCCTGGCCGACCTGGTGACGTTGGCCACGCCGACGCTGTCGGTGCTGCTCGGACAGGGCAGCGGCGGGCCGGCGCTTGCCATGGTTCCCGCCGACCGCGTTTTGGCGGCGCTGCACGGCTGGCTGGCGCCGCTGCCCCCGGAGGGTGCGTCCGCGATCGTGTACCGCGACACCTTCCACGCAGCGGAACTGGCGGAGGCGCAAGGGATTCGATCGGCCGACTTGCTGCGCTCGGGCATCGTCGACGCGATCGTAGCGGAACGGCCCGACGCCGCCGACGAACCCGTCGAGTTCTCCGAGCGGCTGTCCCGTGCGATCGGCCATGAGCTGCACGAGCTGACGCAGGTGCGCGGCCCGCAGCGCTACGCGCACCGGTTGGCGCGCTACCGCTGGCTTGGGCTGCCGACCAGCCTGTGACCGGCTTGGTGGCATTCTGGCGTTGTGGACTCTCTGCTTCATTTTGCGGGGAACTTCTGGTGGCTGGTTTTTCCGCTCGGCGGGGTGATCGGCGGCGCGGTCAGGACCGTCGCCGCGGCGAATGAACGCCGGGCCGAGCGCCGGCTCGAGCGCTACCGACTCAAGCAGCAGGCCAAGATCGCGGCCGCCCAGGCGTCCGGCCGCGCACGGGACAACGAAGCCAACTACAAACGGGAGGTGACGCGGGTTCTCGACGAGCACAACCAGACCGATGCCCGGTGGTTGACGTACGAGATGGACATCGCGAAGCTGCTCGACTTCCCGATGATGACGGACATGCGTGAACCGCTGACGATCGCGTTCCACAAGGCCAAGCGCCGGGCGGACCTTCTGCGGCCGGACAAGATCGAGGACCTCCTCGGCGACCGCGACGCACAGCTGGAGTACCGCGACTCGGTCCACGACTACGTCAGCGCGTTCGAGGTGGCCGAATCCGAGGCGATCCGCAAACGCCGCAGCGGTTTCTCCTCAGAGGATCAGCAGCGGCTGGAGCGTGCCCAGCATCTGATGCGGCTGGCGTCGGACACCGCCGCCACCCCGCAGGAGCGCCAGAACGCATACAGCAAAGCGCGCAGGGAACTGGACGGGCTGATCGTGTTGCCGGCGACGACGCGGGCCAGCATCGAGCGGCGCATCGCCGGCGAGATCGAGGCTTAGACACGGCGGATCGCGGGCGAAACCGATGCCGAGCGGCCCTACCGCATGCGCCGAACCACGCCTGGCGCGGCTAATGCCCCGAATCACCACACAGCAGATGCACCCGCCGCCTAACGTCAACGCGAGTTGGCCAACATTTGTTGACTTTTTTGGGGGAAGGGTGCACGCTAGATGCCAACAAGCGTTGACAAGGAGGCCGAGATGGACACCACCGATGTACTCCTCGTAGGAGCCGGACCCACCGGGCTGACCGTGGCTGTCGCGCTGGCCAAACGTGGCGTGCAGACGACGGTGGTCGACGCGCTGGCCGTGGAAGCCAACACCTCCCGCGCCGCCGCGGTCGCTGCCCGCACACTCGAGGTACTCGAAGGACTCGACCTCGCGGACCGACTCGTCAAGGGGGGCATCCCCGCGCAGCGAATGAGCATTCGCGACGCCGACCATGTGCTGATGCCCCTGGATTTCCGCGCGCTCCCAACCAAATACCCGTACACGCTGATGATCTCGCAGGCGGAGACCGAGCGGTTGCTGCTCGACCGGCTCACCGGGTTGGGCGGCCGGGTGCTGCGGCCCAAAGTCGCCGCCGACCTCACTCAAGACGGGAACGCGGCCACGGTGACGTTCACCGATGGCGACGCGATCCGTGCTCGGTACGTGGTGGGGGCCGACGGCATGCGCAGCGTGGTGCGCACCTCCGCGGGCATCGGGTTCCGCGGTCACGAGTACCCGGAGTCCTTCGCGCTGGGCGACGTCAGGCTGCGCGGCGACGTTCCCGTCGACGAGATCCTACTGTTCTACTCCCGCGAGGGGCTGCTGGTCGTGGCACCGCTGCCGGGCGGCGTGTACCGCATTGTCGCACCGGCCGCGGACGCTCCGGAGCATCCCACACCGGATTTCATTCAGCGGCTGCTGGATTCCCGCGGCTTGGGGCCGGGCCGGGCGCTGGTGTCCGACCTCGTTTGGGGATCGCATTTCCGGATCCATCATCGAGTCGCAGACAGCTACCGCAGCGGCCGGCTGCTCTTGGCGGGTGACGCCGCACATGTTCACAGCCCGGCCGGTGGCCAGGGTATGAACCTGGGGATCCAGGACGCGGTCGCGCTGGCCGCCGCGCTGAGCAGGGTGCTCGAGGGCGCCCCGGACGCGGTGCTCGACGCATACAGCGCCCAGCGCAGGCCCATCGCCGAGGAGGTGCTCAAGCTGACCGGCAGGCTGACCAGGCTCGCGACGCTGCCGCCGGGCCTGCGCACGGTGCGCAACATCGGGATGGGTCTGGCTTCTCGTGTGCCGACGGTGCGGCACGACCTGACGTGGCGACTGAGCGGGCTCGTCTACCGCTCAGGTCAGGCACCGATCCGGGGAATGGCGGCCTGCGCGAATTGCTTGAGAACATCGCAGGTGTCGTTGGTCGCTCGGTAAAGGCGATCGTTGCTGAGCAGCACGACGAGCATCGCCGGGCTGTCGCCGGTGCCCGACGCGGAGGGAGTGCAATGAGCGCGGCCGGGGAGGCCGGTCACATCGGTGCCGGCGCCACTCGCCTGCGTCATCGCGAACGCGGTGGACGCGTCCATGGGCATGCTTCCCGGCAGCTGTAGCTCCGATATCACCATCTGGTCCGAGGCGCGGTAGTCGCACATGTGATCCACCGAGCCGGCCTGGTCGCCCGCGGGCATCGTTGTCACGCCTTGAGTGTTGAGGAATTTCGCTGCTTCATCGCTGGTGACCCAGTCGCACGGCCGGAATGCGGGCGGCTCCGATTGGTCGACCGGCACAACTTGAACCGTCACTGGGTCTGCGCGGTCGACCTTTGTACCCGACGACGGGGAAACCGCGGTGATCCGGTAATTCTGAGCACGGCTGACGATGTCATGCAGCACGTCGTGTCCGTCGGCAGCCGTTGCCTTCGCCAAGTTGAAGCAGAACAGCGAGCCGTCGAGCGCCTGTCCCATGAGCTGGCCGTTGACGTGGGGAACCGGCTGGGGCCAATGCTGGGTACCGCACGCCTGTTCCAGTGTGGTTGGCGGAGACCCACTGTGCGGCGGACCGTCAGTCCTCGGTGAACTGCACCCGCCGAGTAGTGTCACGACACAAGCCGCCGCGAGAACGATTCGCCGCACACCGCTTAGCGTAGTGACCGGTCCACACCGGCAATCGTCGGGCCGCGGCCATCGCGTCGCCGAAACCGGGTGACGTACAGCTCGGCGTAGCGGCCGCCCCGGCGAGCAGCTGCTTATGGGTGCCGCGCTCTACGATGCGGCCGCCCTCGACCACGAGGATCACGTCCGCCGTCCGGACAGCGGAAAACCGGTGGGCGATCACGATCCGCGACTGCAAGATCAGGCCCGGGTACTCGACCGACGCGACCACAGAGCTGGACCGCACGGTAACGTCCGAGTAGCAGCCAGGCGAGGTCAAGCCATTCCACTCAGTTCAGCACGGCCGACAGGACCAGCATGTGAGCCACACCGACAACGACCAGACGCCCGACGAAGGCACCGGAGAAGCGACTGCCGGTTTCCGTGCCGACTTCCACGGGGCCCTCGACGCCGCAGAGGCCGGGGTATGGGGGGTCGAAGGGTTGCCGAGCGGCTCGGCCAGGCTTGTCGTCAAGCGTGGCCCCAACGCCGGATCACGGTTCCTGCTGGATCAGCCTGTTACATCGGCGGGCCGGCATCCCCACAGCGACATCTTCCTCGACGACGTCACCGTGAGCCGCCGCCATGCGGAGTTCCGGAGGGAACACGACGAATTCCGGGTCGTCGACGTTGGCAGCCTCAACGGCACCTATGTCAACCGGCAACCGGTGCCGTCGGCGGTGCTGGCCAACGGCGACGAGATCCAGATCGGCAAGTTCCGTCTGGTGTTCCTCGCCAGGCCCACGACGGATTGACGCTGGGCGGGCCAGAAGACAGCCACGATGGCGTCATCCCGGCCCTGGTCGTGCTCCATGGCGGATGCGTCACTGTATTCCCTGCGAACCGTTGGCCGAGGCCAGAACCTGCAGAAATGGGAGTAACTAAGTAAGTGCGGACGTATGGCTCGCGTGGGGACGTCGAACCGATCGCCGACCACGAGGTGGTGGTCGGCGGAGGAGGTCCGACAGGGCTGATGTTGGCAGGTGAGTACCGCACCGCGCGCATCCTGGCCGGCTGGGCTGCAGAGCTCGACGTGCCGATCTATCGGGGACGTGAGGTGACGGGTATCGCCCAAGACGACACCGGCGTCGACGTCGAGCTGTCCGGCGGCCAGTCGCTGCGGGCCGAATATCTCGTCGGGTGCGACGCAGGACGCAGTCTGATCCGTAAGTCAACCGGTATCGACTTCCCAGGGTGGGATCCGTCGACCAGCTGCCTGATCGCCGAGGTCGAGATGGCCGAGGAGCCGGAGTGGGGCCTGCACCGCGACGGTAGTGGCGTCCATTCCCTCTCTAGGTCGGAGGATGGGGGGGCGGTGCGGGTCCTGGTGACCGAGCCACAGGTCGGACAAACCGATGAGCCCACCCTGCGCGATCTCAGCGAGGCGCTCATCGCCGTGTACGGGACGGATTACGGGATGCACAGCGCCACCTGGATTTCCAGGTTCACCGATGTGACCCGGCAGGCGGCGTCCTACCGGGACCGACGCGTACTGCTGGCCGGCGACGCCGCACACGTGCATTTCCCGGTCGGTGGGCAGGGCCTCAACACCGGTGTGCAGGATGCGGTGAATCTGGGCTGGAAGCTGGCCCAGGTGGTCACGGGGACGTCGCCGGAAAGCCTGCTGGATACCTACCACGCCGAGCGGCACCCGGTCGCTGTGCGGGTGTTGCGCAACACCATGGCCCAAACCGCGCTCATCGGCTCAGGCGAGCGTATCGAGGCGTTGCGCGACACCATGTCCGAGCTGCTGAGCATCGACGAGCCGCGCCGGCGGATCGCCGCGATGATGTGCGGTTTGGACATTCACTACGACCTCGGTGACGGACACCCACTGCTCGGGCGCCGCATGCCCGATCTTGACGTGCTCACCCCCGCCGGCACCGTGCGGGTATTCACGTTTCTCCACGACGCCCGCGCGGTGCTGCTCAACCTCGCCGAGCCCTCAGGCTTCGACATCACCCCATGGGCACATCGTGTGGTGGCGATCGATGCCGAATACGCGGGCACCTGGGAGCTCCCGGTCCTGGGCCAAATATCAGCCCCTGCAGCCGTGCTGATCCGACCCGATGGACACGTCGCCTGGGTGGGAGACGGCACAGACACCGGATTGCGCCACGCGCTGACCACCTGGTTCGGCACCCCATGACCTAAGGCGACCCGGCACAGCCCGTCGGTAGAGGCTCACCCACGTCCGCTTTTTGGGGTAGATCCCCACCCCGGGGTCTAAGCAATGTGCTGTTCGGGTTCAACCAGATCTTCCTGGCGACCGCACTGCTGGGTTTTCGGTCGCCGCATCCGGCGCTGGATTCATCCCCATCTGGCACATGTGGCTTGGATACGTCAGTGCGGCATTACTTTTCGTCTCGTCGTCGGCCACTCCTCACAATGTCGACGGCGCCGACCGGATCGCGAGGGTCGGCCTGATCGGCTGGTTGGGCTGGGCGGCCTGGATCATCCTCTGCAGCATCGCGCTGCTGGGCCTCTGACGCGGCAACCGATCACGTACAGCCAGCGCGCGCCACTTGACCATCGCTATGATCAGCCCGTCGGCTTCGAGAACTGAAGCACTCAGCGGCACAAGCCGCCTCACCGTGTGTCCACCAAACGGGGTCAAGCCCAACCGACGTTCGGCTTGGCCCACATACGCACCGACATCGGCATCGTCTGATGGGCGGTTGACTGACGTGGGAGACTGGTCTCACCGCCCGGCCGAACATAACCGCTCCGCGACGCCCGGGGGCGGCCGACCCCAACCGACGATAGGGGTTTCGATGACAGCCACAGACATCAAGCAGCCAACCGCCCCGGGCGGCAAGACGGGCGAGCCCGACCGCTGGCGCGGGTTCAAGGGCCTGATCTGGCGGGACAGCATCTCCGTCCGCGACTTCATCAAGGAGAACTACACGCCCTACGAAGGGGATGCGTCTTTTCTCGCCGGCGCCACCGCGCGCACGACGCAGGTCTGGCACACGCTGAGCGCGCTGTTCCCCAAGGAGCGCGAGAAGGGCGTCCTGGACGTCTCCCCGATTCCCTC
>Ga0335081_10017546_pt1 | contig 11583 bp, 6 predicted proteins | sample Lox_Sample_35_FD_206713 | JGI IMG/M metagenome (GOLD analysis project Ga0335081, IMG submission 206713) | Soil microbial communities from Loxahatchee National Wildlife Refuge, Florida, United States - Lox_Sample_3.5 | ecosystem: Environmental > Terrestrial > Soil > Wetlands | place: USA: Florida... | reverse complement strand
CCGATCTCCCAGGCTCCCCTCGCCGGGGACCTGGGAGCCCTGTCATTTCCAGCTAAGCATGTTTGCGATGCGATGAGAATTGTCCCTGAGTACAGGAATGGACGAGGACTAGGACTAGCTGTACGAAATCGTTGAAGCCCACACGAGAGCTAGATTGCAGTCGCGTGATGTAGTGGGCTTGTCTGAATGGTGCGAGTAGTAGTGCCTGAATCTGTTCAGGGAAAAACTTGGGAAGAGTTATTCAATGGGTTAGCATTACCGGACCGGATATCACGAGAATGGGGGCGCATGGTTTACCGACCGAAGGTTGATGAAAGGCTGTGCTTCGTTCTGATGCCTTTCGGCCAGCCATTTGATTCGTACTACGAGAAGATCGTTAAGCCTGCGGCGGCTGAGACAGGTCTTGCGACGCTGCGTTCAGACGAGATTCACAGCAGAAATGCGATTGTCAGTGATATCTGGCAGCACCTTTGGACTGCACGCGTGGTCGTGGCTGATGTTTCGAATAGAAATCCTAACGTGAACTACGAGTTGGGTCTTTGCGACGCGTTGGGCGTTCCGACGATCATAATAACCGGCAAAATCGAAGATGTTCCTTTCGACTATAAGCACAGGAGGTGCATTCTTTACAACAGACAGGAAGCGGGGTGCGACGAGAAACTTCGCCATGATCTGATCGAGACGATCCGAGCGGTTCTTGCAGAGACACTTGGAGAGGATGAGCTCAAGTGGCCATACGACACCTCGACCCTTCAGGAGCCCGCCGCTGGAGGTGTGCTGCTTGCCTCGGCCGATTCCAGAAAGATCGTGATACGGGGGGCTGAGCTTGTACGCAACGCCATTGCATCCGCGTTTGGCCCTGACGGGGTATCCGTGGCGATCTCGCAGACCTTTGGTAGCACGGTCCAGTTGCAGCGCGGCTCGCAAATTGCGCGCGGTATCAAGTCTTCGAATCTCCTCGAGGAGAAGGGAATAGAGCAAATTAGGGGTGCGACGTCGGCCGTTTACGACTCTGCGGGAGATTGCACGAAGCTCGCGGCAATCCTCGCCGCAGGATTCATGAAGAGGGGCCAAGACCTAATCGAGAAGGGTTTTCATCCTAGGGAGGTCGCCCGGAGTCTTGATCGATCAGTCGAGGACGTCTTGGCGTGTCTTGGCCGCGAGATTCGACAGGTTGGCGAGGCGGAGCTGCTCGGAGTCGCCGCTACGGCGGCGAACGGTGATCGGCGCGCAGCGAAGCTCGTTGTTGAAGCGGTGAAGCGTGCGGGCAAGCACGGGGTGGTAACGATAGAATCGACCGACCAAACGGAGACGACGCTCGAAGTTCTCGAGGGCGTTGTATTCGATAGGGGGTATCTGTCAGAAAACTTTGTGACGGATGCCGAGACTCTTGAGTGCGTGCTTGAGAACTGCGTGATCCTCTTGTATCAGGGACGAATCCAGTCGTTGAAGGACCTGTTGCCGCTGTTGGAACAAATTGCTCGGAGCGATAGGAGTTTGTTGATCGTCGCTGACTCAGTGGAGGGCGAGGCGCTCGCGACCTTGGCTCTAAACAAGATGAAGGGAACGCTTCGCTGCGCTGCTGTTAAAGCTCCCGGCGATGGAGACCGACGGAAAGCGCTGATGGAGGATATCGCAGTCCTGACGGGAGGCAAATTCCTGAGCGAGGAGATCGGTGTGCCTCTTGTTAATGTCAAGTTGCAGGACCTCGGGAGAGCGGAGAAAGCGATTTTGACGCAGCACGATACCACGATTGCCGGAGCTGGCGGCTCCGTCGCTAGTGTAGGGGAACGCATCCGCACCGTGCAGACTCAAATCGCGAATTGTGCAAGCGCATACGATAGGGAGAGGCTTCAGGAACGTCTGGCCAGACTTGGCGGCACTGTTGCGGTGCTAAAGGCGGGCGGATTAACTGAGGCTGACCTGCTTCGGGAAAAGTACAGACTTGAGAGCGCTATGCATTCCGTCCGCTCTGCCATTGAGGGTGGGGCCGTCGCGGGAGGGGGCTCCGCTCTTCTGCGCGCCAGCGCAGCTTTGAAAGCTACGGGAACTAGCAGTGGGTTGGATAGCGACGTAAATGTGTCCGTTGCCTCCGTTTTGGAGGAGCCTATGCGCCGGTTGGTTGAGAATGCGGGGATGAGCCCCACTCAGATTCTGACTGAAGTATTCGCGTCGGGCGTGCAGCATTCGGGCTTTAACGCCGAGGATCGTAAGGTCGGGGATGTGCTCAAGGCGGGAGTGCTGGATCCCGTAAGGTCAATCGAGCTTTGTCTGAAAGTGGCGCTATCGCATGCCGCGTCTGTTCTTCAGACCGGGACCTGGGATCTCAGTGTCCCCGCTGCACCGCCGCATTAAACGGGGCAAACACCGGGCGGGTTTTGATTCGCCGTGGCCCGACAGGAATCTCCCGGGCGTTTGACCACAATCTTTCCCGGGAGTGAACCGTGCAATATGAAGCTCAACGAAAGGGCTACGAATTTGAGCGAGAAGTTGCGGCCATTTTCCGCACGCTTGGCGCAAAGGTTGTGCATGAGGTTGCGCTAGCTGGTAATCAGATCGATGTTCTAGCGACGGAGCAAACGCGCTCGGGTGCGCCCGTCAGAATGGCCATCGAATGCAAGTCCTATTCCAAGCCGGTCGGAGTGGATGTCATCAATTCCTTCGCTTCGGTCAGCTACTTACTAAAGCAGCGAGGCCTGATTGACAAGGCAGCAGTGGTCTCCGCCAATGGTTTTACTAAACAGGCCCGTGAGGCCGCTCGCGCACACGAGATAGAGCTATTCGAACTGGCGGACATTCAGCAGCGTGTGCAAGGGAGTGAGCAGGCTGTTCGCCAGGCGGAATTGGCGGTTGATTCGGAGCATCGCGAACTCGCACGGTCGCCAAGTCGGCCGAGGCGATTGTTCGTGGTCATGCCGTTTCTTCAAGAGTTCGACGATGTTTACATTCTTGGCATCCGAGACGTGGCCGAGCGGCTCGGTCTCGTTGTGGAGCGGGCTGATGACATTGAGCACAACGGGGGGATCCTGGAGGTCATACTTGATCGGATCGCCAAGTGTGATGCTGTTGTGGCAGACACGACCGGCCGCAATCCGAACGTGTTCTATGAGATTGGCCGCTCCCATGCTTTGGGTAAGCCTACAATCCTAATTAGCCGGGCAGGCCAAGACATCCCCTTCGATCTGCGCAGTGTGAACCATATCCTGTACCAAACCTTAGTCGACCTGCGTGAGAAGCTTGAGCGTCGCCTTCGGGCGCTCATCTCCGAGAACGGCAAGCTGCCCGGCCAATGAGGGCGGGGCCCGGGAATTCGGCGTCCTCGCTCTCCGAACTCTTGATCTGCCGCTCTCGCATGCCGGACGGGATCACGCTTCTGCCCGGGGGCAAACGCGGGGCCGCAGCGTTTAATCGCGCGAATGGCGGGACGCACAAAGGCAGATCCCTCGCCGCCATCCGCAGTCAGCGCGGCTGGGTTCCCTTCCTTCGTCAGGGCAGGCGGGATGACGACGAGGAAACTGCGAAGCGAGAGAATCCCACCCTCAAAAAGCGAGGATGGGGCACCCGAAAAAGCCAGTCGGCGATCAAGGATTCGGGTGCGGATTATCGTTCGTCGGCGGGTCGCTCGGCGGGGGCATGATTTTTGGGGCATCGTTCGCCGGGGTCGCGGTGCCCGGCACAAGGCGCGCTGTCGATCGAAACCGCTTGTAATCGGAATAGTGGACCGTCATGCGGATGTGGACGCCGCCCGACCTGAAGTTCAGAACGTCATCGGAGTGCGTGAAGGTCGGGAACCAGAAGTGGCCTTCGATATTTTCGCGGTAGGTCTCAAAGCGGGGAAATACGTTTTCGCTGTTGCCCTTGCGGATGTCCGGCACAGCTTTGCCGTAGGTCTTGACGATTTCCAGGTCCTTGTCGTCGACCCACACGCGCCCCTGGAAGTAGCGCTGATTCTTCTCAATCTTTTTCGGAGCCACATCGAACACGTAGGTGCCGATTTCGTCCACTTTTTCGCGGCCGACGTAGGCGACGTCGTATTTGGGCAAATCGTCCGTAGTGAGCACGAAGGGCTGAATATTTCTGAGATCGTCAAGATCCTGCTCGGAGAGAGTGACGCGATCGAGCGTCGGAGGAGGAGCATTGGTGACGAGCTCGTAGCGCTTGCCGGAGGGTGTGAAGGTGACATCGCTCGTCATGCGATATTCGCCGTCCGGCTGGCCATTGTCGTCGATGGTTTGGACGACGAACGATTGGACGTAGGTGAAGTTTTCGCGCTCGACTTTGAATTCGGCTTCGCGCTCTGCGAAGCGCTGAACGATCTGGTCCACGGGGATCGATGGAGGCTCCTTCGAAATCACAGAGGAGACGTCGCCGGCGACAGGAGCTTTTGGCCGGGGCGTGGCTTCCGGCGGTTTGTTTTCTGCCGGCGGCGTCGCCGGTTCCCATACTGGAGGCGGACCGGGCATCGGACCGACCTCCTGTCCCCCGAGCGGGAGAGCGAAAAATGTGCCAGAGAAGAAAATGCACGCGAGCGGTAAGGCTCGCGCGCCGCAATTTAGTAAACGCCTGGAGATACTGTGTCGCACTCTTGCAGTCCCAAGCTTTCGATTGACGCCGCTCATTAGTATAGGAGCATATCGATGGGACAGGGGTTGCCTTTCCGCGCCGGCGCCGGGCGCGAGCGTATAATCGCGCGAATGGCGACGGCGACAATCAGCGACGCGACGCGCGAGAAGCGGCTGGCGGCGCTCGGCTCGGTGGGCTCGGCGGTGGTGCTCGTCACGCTGAAGGTGATCCTCGCGGCGGTGACGGGCAGTCTGGGAATTCTCTCCGAAGCGCTGCACTCGATTCTCGATCTGGTCGCGGCGGTGATCACGTACCTTTCGGTGCGCGTCGCGGACAAGCCCGCTGACGCGGACCACCTCTACGGCCACGGCAAAGTCGAAAGCTTTTCCGCGTTCGTCGAGACGGGCCTGCTGCTCCTCACCGCGCTCTACATCATCGGCGAGGCGTTTGACCGGCTGCTCTTCCGCACGGTGCACATTCGCCCGAGCCTCACGGCGATCGGCATTCTCGCGCTCGGCATGGGCATCGATTTCGTGCGGGCGCGCGCTCTGCGCCGCGTGTCGAAAAAATATCCGAGCGAAGCGCTCGAGGCCGACGCGCTGCATTTTTCGACCGACGTGTGGAGCACGTTCGTCGTGATCCTCGGCATCACGGGCGCGTGGCTCGGAATGAAATTAGGCGTGCCGTGGCTCGGCATGATGGACGCGGTTGCGGCGCTCGGCGTGGCGGGAGTGATCATCTGGATCGGCTCGCGGCTCGGCAAGCGCACGATCGACGCGCTGCTCGACGTCGCGCCGCACGGTTTGCGCGAGCGGATCATCAATGCCGTCGATGAGACTGAAGGCGTGCTGCAGACCGAGCGCGTGCGCGTCCGGCGCGCGGGCCAGCGCTACTTCGTCGACGTGACGATCAGCGTCCCGCGGACGGCGAGCCTCGAGCAGGCGCACGCCGCGAGCGATGCGGTGGAGCGAAACATCGAGCACATCGTTCCGGCGGACGTGGTGGTGCACGTCGAGCCGCGCGCGCGAACCGACGAGCCGATCTTCGAAACGATTCGCGCCATCGCACAGCGCAAGGGCCTCGCAATTCATGAGCTTTCAGCGCATCAGTACGACGGGAGGCTGTTCGTCGAGCTGCATCTCGAAGTGGACGAAAACGCGAGCCTGCGCGAGGCGCACCAGCGCGCGACGGAACTCGAGGAGGAGATTCAACGCGCTGCCGGTGCCGACACGCGCATCAACATTCATATCGAGCCGCTCGGCGCACGCATCGGCGGCGCGGAAGAGATGAAAGAATTGTCGCGCGCCGTCCAGGATTTTCTGAACTCGCTGCCGTCGGAATACCGCGAGCTGGTGGATTGCCACGAGGTGCACGCCCGCAGCGTCGAGGACAGGATTCTCGTCTCGTGCCACTGCGCGATGGATGGAAATCTGCCGATCACGCAGGTTCACGATTTAACCGCGATTCTCGAAAGCCGCGTGAAGGAGCGCTTCCCGCAGATTTTTCGCGTCACGATTCATCCGGAGCCGCTCGAAGATAGCTGATTCCTGCCCGCGAAAACCTGCGCCGCGAACGCGATGACCACCGGAAAACATTCGAGGACGTAGCGCGGCTCCGGCGTCTCGATCGCCGTAGCGAAGAATGCCGTGCGCACGACGACGAACGCGATTAGCAGCGCGCAGCCGGGCCGGCGCCGCGCCATCCACGCTCCGGCCAGCGCCAGCGCGACGTACGCGCAGTTCAAGAGACCGAGCGCGAGCGTGACGAGCAAATCTTCGCGGTCGTTGTCCCACTCGCTGCGCAGCGGAAATACTCGCCCGGAAAACGGAAGCAGCTCGATGCGCGGCGTGAACCACATCGCGAGCGAACGCAGCACCGGAATCTCGAAGTACGTGTGCAGCGGATGGCGCGCGGTGCGCTCGCGCGCGAGATCGGCGAACGCGCGATCCATTTCCGGGGTGTACGTCGTCGTATCGTTGTACGGCGCGAGCAGCGCGGCGACGCGGTCGCGCTCCTGCGGCGAATCGAACGCACGCGCGGGGATGGTGTCGGGCGGAATTGGCTCGTCATCGAGCTTCCAGAGCGTGAGATAGACGTCGCCGTAGCGCCAGAGCCACGTGTGCGCCCACGCGTTGAAACCGAGCGGGACGAGTTCGCCGGGCAGGTTGGCGTAGCGGGGCGCGAGGAATTGGACTTCGTGCAGCGAGCGCCAGTTTCGCGCGGCCCACGGCGCGAGCGGCAGAAGCAGTCCGATGGCCATCAGCACGCCGGCGCGCGCCAGTTTCAGCCAATCGACGGGACGCCGCCAACGCGCCGCAAGCACCAGTCCCGCAGCCACGAGCAGCAGCGGCGTCTCCGGGCGAACCAGCGCGCCGAAGCCGCCGACGATTCCGGCGAGAAACCACGGACTCAAAGCGCGCGCGCGTGCGGATTTTTCGTTTGCGGCAGGCGCGAGCGATCGGGCCTCGGCCTCGAGCACGAGAAGCAGGCCGAGCGCGGTGAGGAACGTGACCAGCGTTTCGGTCAGCACGACGGCGGTGTAGTTGGCCGTGAACGGGCAGAGCGCGGCGAGCCACAGTCCCGCGAGCGCGACGCGGCGCCGCGCGGGTGCAGGAGCCAGCCGTGCCGCGATCAGCGCGATCGCGAAGCAAGTCGCAAGATCGACCGCGACCTGCGCGAACATCACGGCGCGCTGCGAATTTTCCGCCACAGCGAAAACGGCGGCGAGAAACGCGGGATATCCGGGCATGCGCGAATCGAGCGGGACGAGCCGGCCATCCACCTCACCGCCATAGACGCCATTCCTCAACCAATTCCAGGCCAGCTCGATGTAGAATGGGGTATCGCCCGAGCCAGTTGCAGGGAATCTCAGTACAAAAAAAATGCGCTGCGCGAGGCCCGTCAGTACGGCCAGAGCTACATTTAAGCGCATCGAATATCTTGTGGTCATTGACAGCTTTCCGATGGACCGCTAGCTTGAGATGTCCCGATGTCTGAACGCAAGCCCATTTTCTACGACGAAGAGCGCCGCCGATGGCGCCGCACGCGCCTCGCGCTAGAAATCGTCGGCGGGTTCTTCACGCTTGTTCTCGTGGTATTTCTGCTGAACATCGTACGCAACCCGGAATTGCCGGATATCCTGCGCCCCGACACGCACGAGGGCTTGCACGCGATCCGCGCAAAACTCAAGCCGGTTTCGGCGCGGCGCGGCCGCAAGAAGAGGGTCGCGGCGATCGGCCACGAGCCTCAACATTATGATCCGCTGCGCGCCGCGTTTTACGTGAGCGATGACTACACGAGCCTCGCATCACTGCAGTTGCACTACCACGATCTCGACCTACTGATTCCGGAAGAGCTGCACGCGATTTCGGCCGATGGCAAGCTGGGCGCGGACCAGGACGAAAAACTGACGGCGTTTCTTCAGAGTCTGCCCAAGCGCAACCCGCCGGTCGAACTGCCCGTGATGCCGATGGTCAACAACTACAACGCGGTCACCAATCAGTGGTGCCCGCCGGAATTCGTGAAAATGCTCGCGAATCCCGCGGCCCGCGCGCGACTGGCGGCGCAGCTCGAAGAGTACGCCGACGCGGAACACCAAGCCGGCATCGTAGTGGACTTCGAATCGCTGCCGAAAACCAGCCAGAGCGATTTTCAAGCGTTCACGCACGACCTGGCGACGAATCTTCACGCGAGAAACTTGAAGCTGATGGTAGGCCTGCCCGCTGCCGACTGGAGCTACGACTACAAGTATTTCGCCTCGCAGGCCGACGCCATCATCCTGATGAACTACGACTTTCGCTGGTCTTCGTCCGCGCCGGGCCCGATCGCGCCGCAGGATTGGTTCGAGCGCAACATCGCGAGTTATCTGAAAATCGTGCCGCCGGAAAAGATCGTGATGGGCATCGCCAATTACGGCTACGACTGGCCGGCGAAAACGAAGAGCGATCCGCATCCGATCGCGCAGGGTGTGACGTTTCAGCAGGCGGTGATTACGGCGGTCGAATCGGGCGCCGATATTACCTTCGATGGAGATTCCTTCAATCCGCACTATTCCTACGAGGATGAAAACAACCGCGTGCACACCGTCTGGATGACGGACGGCGTGACCGCTTACAACCAACTTCGCGCGTCCGAAAGGGCCGGCGTGCAGGGCACGGCGCTGTGGCGCCTTGGCATGGAGGATCCGTCGGTCTGGTCGATCTGGGACGCTACGCACGCCGACGATGCCACGCGCGCGAAGCTCGAAGACATTACTCCCGGCTACGACCTCGTTCTTGAAGGAGACGGCGACATTTGGCATATCACAGCGACGCCGCAAAGCGGACGCCGGACCTTCGAATACGATGCGGACTCCGATACTTTCGACGACGAGAGCTTCCAGAGCTATCCGATCTCCTGGCGCATCCAGCAGATGGGCGCCGCACCGCACAAAGTTGCTCTGACGTTTGACGACGGCCCCGACCCGACGTGGACGCCGAAGGTTCTCGACGTCCTGAAGCGGAAGCAGGTGCCGGCGGCTTTCTTCGCGATCGGCGAATCGGCGAACAAGTATCCGGATATCGTGAAGCGCGAATTTGCGCAGGGCGATGAGATCGGAAATCACACGTTCACGCATCCCGAGTTCGATCTGGAGCGGCTGAGCAAGACGGAGCTTCAGGTCCAGCTCAATCTCACGGAACTGCTGCTCGAAAGCTACCTCGGCGTGAAAACCACGCTGTTTCGCCCGCCGTATGGCATCGATCACCAGCCGGAAAATGCTGCCGAGGTTCAACTGCTCCCGATTCCGCAGTCGATGGGCTACGTGATCGTTGGCGCGCGAATCGATCCCCACGATTGGGGAGAGCCGAACGGCAAGCCGCCCGCGCCTGTCAGCACCATCGTGCAGCGCGTGCTCACCGATACGGAAGCAAACAAGGGCAACATCATTCTGATGCACGACGGCGGCGGCGATCGTAGCCACACTGTCGCGGCGCTGCCGCAGATCATCGACGGCTTGCGCGCGAAGGGCTACGAATTCGTCTCGGTTGGCGATTTGCTGGGCCAGCAGCGGGCGCAAGTGATGCCACCCCTCAGCCAGCGAGAATGGCTGATGGTGCGTGCGGACGCGTTTATTTTCGAAGTGTTCCGCTGGCTGCGCTCGGGGATTGCGTTCATTTTTGTCGCAGGCATCCTGCTCGTGAGCGGCCGGGCTTTGATCGTAGGCCTCCTCGCGCTCATCGAGAAAGCGCGGCCTGCGCCGCAAGACCATCCCGATTACAAGCCGGACGTCAGCGTCCTGATTCCCGCGTACAACGAGGAATCGGCGATTGTGGACACCGTGCGCGCGGCGCTGGCCTCCAATTATCCTCATCTGGAAGTGCTCGTCGTGGACGATGGCTCAACCGACCGGACAGCCGAACTGGTGCGCTCGAATTTCGGGCGCGACAGCCGCGTGCGGCTGCTGATGCAGAGCAATCATGGCAAGCCATCGGCGCTCAACCACGGTCTTGCGGAGGCCACGGGCGACGTCATCATCTCGATCGACGCCGATACCATCGTCGATCCCGAAGCCGTGCCGCGGCTCGTCCGGCATTTCGCCGATGCGAAGGTCGCGGCGGTTGCCGGCAACGTGAAAGTGATGAACCGCAATCGCTGGATCACGCGCTGGCAGGCGCTCGAATACATCACGAGCCAAAATCTCGAGAAGCGCGCGTTCGATCTGCTCAATTGCATTCCCGTGGTTCCGGGAGCCGTGGGCGCGTGGCGCACCGACGTGCTGCGAACGAGCGGTGGATTTTCCGGCGACACGGTCGCGGAAGATACCGACCTTACGCTCACGATCCGGCGCAACGGCTGGAAAATCCTCTACGACGAAGACGCGATCGGGCGGACTGAAGTTCCCGAGACTGTCGATACGCTGGTCCGACAGCGGTTCCGCTGGACGTTCGGCACGCTGCAGGCAGTGTGGAAACACCGCGACACGGCAGGCAATCCGCGCTATGGCACGCTTGGCTGGATCGCGATTCCAAATATCTTCCTCTTCCAGATTATTCTGCCGCTCGTTTCGCCGGTGATCGACCTGCTGTTCCTGCTTTCGCTTGCGCTCTGGGGCCTCGCTCAGCTTCAAATCGCGCGACTGCCGCAACTGTGGACGTCGCAGGACGTGGAGCGCTCGCTGATTTTCTTCGCGCTCTTCATGGTGATCGACCTGTTTACGTGCGTGGTCGCATTCGCGCTTGAGAGAGATGAGGATTGGACGCTGCTCGCGCCGCTGATCCTGCAGCGCTTCTATTATCGCCAGATGATGTATGTGGTGCTGTTCAGCGCGCTGCGAGAGGCCGTGCGCGGACGGCCCGTCGGCTGGCGCGGAGTCGAGCCGCAGTTGCCTCCCGCGCCGTCACAACCGCCGCCCGCCACCGTCGCACAAGTGTGATGGGAAATCGAGTCAGCAGTTCCGCGTGAAGCATCGGTGCCCGCGCAGGACGTTTTTTTGCGAACGGCCGCTGAATCTGCTAGCATCAGGCTGTTGATGGGCTGCACCCTGAAGTCTGGGGGCGGCACCGGAGGACAACATGAGCGTTGCACCCCATGCGGGCAACGGGAAAATCACCGTGCCCGACATTCTCTCGCGCAAGTCTCACCCGCTTTCCGCGTTTCCCGATAAGCAGCAGAAGATCACGGTTCTCACTGCCTACGACTATCCGACCGCGCGCCTGCTCGATGAGGCCGGCGTCGATATTTTGCTGGTCGGCGATTCGCTCGGCATGGTCGTGCTGGGCTACGACAGCACGCTGCCGGTGACGCTTGACGACATGATTCACCACACGCGCGCCGTGCGCCGGGGCACGCGTCGTGCGCTCATCGTCGCGGACATGCCGTACGGCAGCTTTCACGTCTCGCTCGAGGATTCCGTGCGCAATGCAGTGCGCCTCGTGAAGGAAGGCGGCGCGGAGGCGGTGAAGGTCGAAGGCGGCGAGCGGCGCATCGAGCTGATCGCGCGGCTCGTGGAAGCGGAAATTCCCGTGATGGGGCACGTCGGGC
>Ga0335081_10017545_pt1 | contig 11584 bp, 15 predicted proteins | sample Lox_Sample_35_FD_206713 | JGI IMG/M metagenome (GOLD analysis project Ga0335081, IMG submission 206713) | Soil microbial communities from Loxahatchee National Wildlife Refuge, Florida, United States - Lox_Sample_3.5 | ecosystem: Environmental > Terrestrial > Soil > Wetlands | place: USA... | reverse complement strand
TGACCCTGAACCGAACGGCGCTGGGCTTCAAGAGAACCGGTCATCGCGGTGACCGATTGCCGTTGCAGGGCAACCGAGTTCTCGATGGCCTTGGCAGCCGCAAGCGGAGTGGTTCCGTCGGCAGCCGACAGTGACGTGGCCAGCGCCAGGACCCACCCGAATCTTCGGAAGTCATTCAGCGGATTATATTTATTTCGTTTCATGCGAATAACCTTAGAATCCAGCAGAGGCGCCGCCGATATGAAACTCGGGTTGCAGGATGCAGCCCGGTGAGGCTTTTATGCAAATTGGGTCGGTCAATTCGCTGACGCCGGCGCCAGCCGTGGATCCCGTTCCGGCTGGCAACCAGGAACCAGTCCTCCAGAAACAGGTGGTCACCGCTGTTCGCGCCCTGAACGAATCGGGGATGTACGGACAGGATCGGGAACTGCAGTTTGCGCGCGATCCCGGAACCAAGACCATGGTCATCAAAGTGGTGCAGCAGCAGACCGGAGAAGTGCTGGAACAGATACCTCCGGAAGAAGTGCTGCGCGCAGCCGAGGCACTTAAGCAACTGGAGAAGTCATCCAAGTGATGTGGAAAGAGGCGTATCTCGCGAACGTGCTTTCGGCCGACCCGATGGAGTTGGTCTGCCTGTTGTACCGGCATGCCTTGGACGCTGTCCGGGACGCTCGCCGTCATCTGGCGAGCCGCGATATAGCCGAAAGAGCGAAGGCGATTTCCAAGGCCATCGCGATCGTTGGCGAACTGAACAGTTCGCTGGATCAAAAGGCAGGCGGCACGATCAGCGCCAACCTGGAGCGGCTGTACTCGTACTTGACACTGCGGCTGACGGAAGCCAATATTCGGCAGCAGGACGCGCCGTTGGCGGAAGTCGAGTCGCTGCTGGTGACGTTGAGCCAGGCGTGGGAGGAAGCGCGAGCCAAGCAGGTTCCGGGTCAACCGCCCGAAATTCCGGTAGCGCCTGCCGCGGTATGGCAGGAAACGAATCGTGAGCCGGCGGCTCATGGCTGGAGCGCCTAGTCTTTCGCCGGCTGAGGCCGGATCAGGCCCTTGGCGACGAGATCGGCAAGCCCGAGACCGCCGCCGGCCGAAAGCGATTGCGCGAACATCTCCTGCGCGTATTCCATAGCGGACGCGGAAGCATCATCCTCATCGGTCCCCATCCATCCGCCTTCGGAGTCGCGCATGGATTTCATCATCTGGGCGATGAGCAAGGATTCAAACTGGCGCGCGGCGTCGTGAATCTTGGCGGGATCGTCCTTCGGGGTGGGAGAAACTCCGTCGTTCGCCGGAGGGGAACTCAGCGGAAGCAGGGGCGCCATCGTCAGATCACCTCCAGCTCGGCGTCGAGCGCGCCGGCGCTTTTCAGATTTTGCAGAATGGCGATGATATCGCGCGGCGTGCTGCCAATGGCGCTCAGCGCCCGCACCAACTCCTCGACCGTAGCGCCTTCCTTGAGAAGGATGTCTCGGGCGCGATCCTCCTTGGCTTCGACGGAGACCTGCGGGGTGACGGTTGTGGTTCCGTTCGACAATTCGGACGGTTGGCTCACTTTCAACACGGTTTGGACTTCGACCGTCAGATTGCCCTGCATGACGGCTACCGGGGCGATGCGCACATCTTTTCCCATCACGATCGTGCCGGTGCGCTCGTTCACGACGATTTTGGATTCCCGGTCAGAATCGACCGTCAGGCGCTCCAGCTCGGCAATGAATTCCGTAGGCGTGTTTTGAAATTGAGCCGGCAGATTGACGGCAACCACTCCGGCGCTTTCCGCGGACGCCCCGCCGCCGAACTTCTGGTTCACGGCTTCGGCGACGCGCGCAGAGGTTGTGAAATCAGCCTGCCGGAGTTGCAGACGGATGGTGTTGCCGATCTTCACCGTGGGCGCCGCCACTTCGACAATCGCTCCATCGGGAATTCTTCCGACCGTGGGATGATTGACGATCTGGGCCGCGCCGGCTCCGCCCGCGGCGGCCGCGACGGAATATCCGCCCAAAACGGTAGCCCCCTGCGCGACGGCGTAGATCTTGCCGTCGGGCCCGCGCAATCCAGTCATCACCAGAATACCCCCCTGCAAACTGGGCGAATCACCCATCGCGGCGACGGTGACGTCAATTCTCATTCCGGGCTGGGCGTAGGGCGGCAATGTCGCCGTGACCATGACAGCCGCAGTGTTCTTTACCTGAATCAGCAACGGATTGACGGCCACGCCCATGCGCTGGAGGAGATTGGTAACACTCTGGGCGGAAAACAACGTTTGCGTCCGGTCTCCGGTGCCCTTGAGTCCGACTACCAGGCCGTAGCCCATCAGTTGGTTGTCTCGAACGCCTTCCAAGGAGACCAGCTCTTTCAAACGAGTGGCGGCGTGCGCACCGGCCGCAAACCAGCCCGACAGCAAAATTGAGATCACGACGCTCTTGCGCATATGCACTTTTTAGAAGGGGAGAATTCCCATTAAGACTCGCCACAGAACGAAGGGCCGGCGTACCGCGTCATTCACGACGCCTTTGCCATTGATCTTCAGTTCCATGTCGGCGATCTGATTTGAGGTGATGGTATTGCCGGTATTCAGGTCCGTCGGGCGCACAACGCCACGGATTGTGACGAGCTGGTGTTCCGAGTTGACGTCGACTTCCTTACTGGCCTCGATCACCAGATAACCGTTAGGCAGCACCTGAGTCACGCGTGCGCTGAGGGTGGTGGTCAGGGTTGTGGTGCGGGTAGTCGCCCCCTGCCCGTTCAATTGCGACTGGGTATTCACGTTCGCCAGGTTGGCGAGAGCGCCCGTGGGGCTTTTGGGACCCGCGAGTGACGTGATGGAACTGCTCAAAGTCGATTGACGTTGGGTTTTGGTTGTGCCTTGCGCGACGGCATTGGCCTGCTCCGACACGACGATGGTGAGGATATCGTCCACCTGGCTGGCGCGCAGATCCGCGCCCATGTCCATGAATCGAGAATTCGGAGTCCACAACGAGCCGGCCGGTGTGGGGGTGCCGCCGGGGCGCGCAACCGCCTGCTTGAGATATTCGTCGAGCGGCGTGGGCTGCGGCGCCTTGGGCGCCTTCTTGTTGGCGGCACTCATGACCGGAACGGCGCAGACCAGGGAGACAAAGAGCAAGTAAGTTGGGGCGTGCATATCAATTTCCTTGAGTGACGCCGGTATCGAGAAGCGCCTTGCCGGGCCCGTCGACGCGCGCCTGAAATATCTTGTTGCTTCGCGGATTTCGGATTTTGATGGTCTCGCCGATGCGGCCATCGGATTCGGATTTACCCGTGAACGCCAGGCGCGCCGCACCGCTGCGCACTTCGACGGCCACGGTATCGCCGCGCTTTACATCCTTAGGCCGGTCCAAATCGGCGAACCGGATCTCCTGGCCGGCTTCGATTGGCCGGATGGCAATGCGGCCGACGACCTGCTCGACAGCCAATACCGAATCGCTCCCGAGCGGAAAAGCCTGCTTGGATTCGACACGGAGCTGATCGGCTGTGATGAGGCTGTCCTGCCGAATTGGTTCCGCGGCGACGACGCGCGGCCGGGGCGCCATCACCACCACGTGAGCCCAGATCGCGAACTGCCGATGCGCTCCATACACGATGTTGCCGCGCCAGGTAACCGGAACGGCAGAGTCGGGCAGGGCCGGGGCGCCCAGGTCCTCACGCCGAAACTCGACGAGTCCGCGCGGCACCGGGTAAAGGCTGGTTTCGACGATCTCGATTCGCGCTTGAGGCGGAAGGGCCGCTTTCATGGCCTCGAGCACGCGCCCACGATCGAGTTTTTCAAGCGGCAGCTTGAAGCAGAGATCGTCAGCCGCATCCAGTTGAAGCGAGTGGTTGCGCGCAAGCGAGACCAGCTCCAGCGATCGGAAGACGCGGCGGACTCCCGGGCCGGGGGCGGCGGCGATGGGAGTATCGGGCGCGAGCTTGCCGAAAGCGGGCACAGCCAACGCCAGATCGCCCGCGGTAATCGGGTCGTGCTCAACCGGAATACAGCCATTAGGCACGGCGCGCGCCGCGATCGCGACCGAGAGAAGCAATGGGGGCAGCAGACGGCTCATTGAGAGAGATTGTTCACCTGTTGATACATTTCATCCGCGGCCTTGACGACCTTGGAATTCGCCTCGTAGGCGCGCTGCGCGATGATCAGATTGATAAACTCCTGGACGATACTGACGTTGGACTGCTCGGTGTAGCCCTGCATCAGACTCCCGAGACCTTCCTGTCCACCGGGATTGGCAACAACCGGTTCGCCGGACGCGTCAGTCGGCTGATACAAGTTGTGGCCGATGCTGTTCAACCCCGCCGGGTTCTGGAACAGGGCGAGTTGAATCTGTCCGGCCTGCTGAGCAGCGGTCTGGCCGGGTTGATTGTAGCTGACGGTGCCATCGGGAGCGATGTTGATGGCTTGGGCAGTGGTGGGGATGGTAATGGCGGGTTCGAGCGGGTCACCATCGGCATCCACCAAAGTGCCGTTCTTATCAAACTGGAAAGATCCGGCGCGTGTGTACGCCAGGTCTCCGGTGGGCCGCCGGATCTGAAAGAAGCCGTTGCCCTGAATGACCAAATCGAGGGGATTATTGGTCTGCGAAAAGTTGCCCTGCGTGAAGATGATCTCGTTGGATGCAGCGCGGGTACCTAAACCGAGTTGCAGGCCGACCGGCACGACGGTCTGTTGTCCGGCCGCGGTGCCGGGCTGTTGCATCGTTTGGTAGAGCAAATCCTGGAACTGCGCGCGCCGCATCTTGAAGCCGGTAGTGTTGGCGTTGGCGAGATTGTTGGCGATGTTATCGACATTGGTTTGCTGCGCCGTCATGCCGCTGGCAGCGCTATAAAGAGCACGAATCATAAGGTTTCTCCAGTACCAACGAAAGGTTCGGGATGAGACAGACCAGGAAAGCGGGCGATGGAGGGAGGTCGCACAGCCGGCCCCCGGCGATTCGGACGGCGCGACCCGCGTCCGAGCGTAATGCCGGCGGGGGCTGCCGAAGGTGTACCTCCCGGACCGGCAGGTTTGATTGGGAGCAGCGCGGGTAGATCGCGCATTGAGATTTTCACTGTCATTCAATTCCTTTTCCGGACTGCTTACGATGTAACTCGGGCGACCTCCTGAATTCCGGACCGGTCCATTTCCGAATCGAGAAGGACGGCTTTCTGCAACATTTCGAATTGGCGCATCACGCCGACGAGACGCATCGCAGCTTCCGGGACTGCGACATTCGAGGTCTCCAACTTTCCTTGCTGAACCTGAACGTTGGCGGCCGAAACGGGGGGGTTGGCTGGATCTGTATTCTGGAACGCGGCGCCGACGAGCTTCTTTAGAGAATCAGTCGATTGGAATGACACGAGCTCGACTTGGCCGAGGCTCTGGCCGTCCTGCCGGACTGTGCCATCAGGCGAGATCTCGATGGGCTTGTCATTCGCGATCCGGATGGGCTGACCATTGGTTCCCGCAGCGCGCACGGTGTAGCCGTCGCCAGTCACCAGTTCGCGCGAAGGCGCAACCTTCAGAGCGCCGTTGCGGGTGTAAAGCGGCCCGGAGGGTCCGTTGACCACCAGGAACCCGTTGCCGGAGAGTGCGACATCGAGCGGGTTGCCGGTGTTGGTCAGGGTTCCCTGGGAGAAATCGGTCCACTGTTTCTCGACCACCGGCAGCGTGGCCACAAAGCCATCGTCCATTGTGCTGTACGCTTCCGGCGACGTGTACAGGCCGTAGAATTCGTGATCTGTCTTGAAACCGCTGGTCTCGGCGTTGGCCAGGTTGTTGGCGAGTACTTCGAGCGCCTCCATGCGAGACCGTAAGCCACTGGCGGCGGAGATGGTGAGCGGATCCATACCGGCTTCGGGGACGAAACGTAGCAAATGTCGGTCCAAAAAAAAGTTTCAAAAAACCATCGAGATCCGTGGCAAGTGGGCGATGAGAACAAGAGACGAGGCGCCGGATCAGTCAACATCTTGACGACGGCGATTGACTCGTCAAAACTCCAACACCCGTTGGTCGCGATTCATCGTGTTGAATTGAGACGCGCATTGGTTTTGGCGTCTCACCTGCATTTGCCGCCGCCGTGACTGCGGCCGGTACTCTCAACATCTGCTCGGCGAATATGGTCGATTCTGCGGCGCCCGCTGCTCCGGGCTCCGGAAATCCCCGCGATTCGCATGCATTCGGGCGGCAGTTGCGGGATGCAAAACAATCGTTGAGTTCTACTGTCGATCATCCAGCGGCTAAGAGTGCCACCGAGCCCGAACGCGCCGCCGCGCGCCGGGCCGAAAAGAAGGGGCAGGCGGATTCGGAGAATCAAAGCGCCGCTCCCCTGCCCGTCGCTTCGTCTTCAGCGACGCCCCTCCCCGTACCCTTGCGTTTTTCGCTCCCTCCCGATTCCGGCAGCAATGCTCCGGAGGCCCATGGCGGACCGGATCCTAATGCCGCTTCCGCAGTGGAAGCGATTCCGCCCTCGCCGTTCCTAACCGTGGGTCAACAGGACACCGCCGCCGATCCGGTTGGCCAAGCAGTACCGGGACAGTCCGATCCGGCGCAAACGATTCCGTCACAAGCGGCGCCACCGGACCTTTCGTTCGCGGTCCAGGTCGGGCCGCAAGATCCTTCGGCCGCGGTTCCACCGCCCGCACCTGTCGAAGTGCCCGTCCAATTGAAACTGAATGACCTCGCAGGCCAGAACGATGCCGGCAAAAACAACCCCAAGCCCGCCGGAAGCGCCACCGGAATCGATTCGCCAGCGCCGGCGAACGAAGTTGCCGGAAGCGTCACTCCGATCAAAGAAACGCAACACACGGATTTAGAACACGACCCGTCGGCGCCCGGTGCGGGAATTTTCGCCCGCCACGATGCGTTCCAGCCATCCGATTCAAGTGCGCATGCGGACGGAGCCGGTTCTTCGGCTTCCGACGCCGCCCGCGCGCAAGAATCGGCAGCGCTGCAGAGCGTTCCGGCGGACCACGTCACCAAGCCTTCGGCGCCATTGAAGGATCTTTCGATCCAGGTTGGTCAAACGCAGCAGGACAAAGTGGAACTGCGTGTTGTGGAGCGCGCGGGGGCGCTGGAAGTGGCCGTTCGTTCGGCGAATCCGGACCTCAACCAAGGGCTCCGCCAAGGTCTTTCCGAGTTGGTCAACCGGCTGGAGCAGAATGGATTTCACGCCGAAGCCTGGAGGCCAGGAACCACCGCGAGTACGATTCAAGGCACCGCGGACACGCGGCAAAAATCTCCACAGTTTCAACAGGACGGCTCGCAATCGCAGTCCGGATCACAGCAAGGCCGGCAGCAGAATCAGCAGAACCAAACCCCACGCCCGCGGTGGGTCCAGGAACTCGAAGGCCGCTTGTCGGGCGAAGGCAACGCAATCGCAGGAGGATCGTATGGCGTCAGCTCCAATTAGTTCACTTCTCGGCGCGCCGGCGGACAATCCGACGGCCAACAGCAACCAGCCAGGCGCTGCCCCCGACGAGCAGATGTTCTTGCAGTTGCTCGTCTCTCAGATTCAGAATCAGGATCCGCTCAACCCGACCGACAGCACGCAGTTTGTCGGCCAGCTCGCGCAATTCAGCGAACTCGAGCAGCTCATCGCGATGCGCGGCGACATGGACAAAGTGGCCGCCGCTGCTCCAACCGCGACGGACCCCACTGCGACCGGTTCCAGCAGTACGACGAACGGTTCGACTCCAGGCACAGACACAAATTCGACCAGCCCCACTACTTCCAGCGCTAACAGTTCGGCGAACACACAAAGTTAATACGGAGGACACAACAATATGTTTGACGCATTCTCTAGCGCATTGTCGGCTCTGAACGCCGACTCCGATGCAATCAAAATTGTTGGAAACAACCTGGCAAACCTGAATACGACCGGATATAAAGCCGATGACGTCCAGTTCTACGACCTGATCAGCCAGCAGCTCGGCGGAACCAGCGCGGCTAACTCGGTCGGCACCGGTGTCAGCCCGGCGCAATCATCCAAGGTATTCACCCAGGGCTCGATCCAGCAGACGAATGGTCCTCTGGACGCGGCCATTAGTGGCGACGGATTTTTCGTAGTTCGCGACAGCGTCGGCGAGACACTCTATACCCGCGCGGGAAATTTCAGTCTGGCAGCGGACGGAACTCTGGAGACGGCGACCGGCGAAAAAGTGCAGGGATGGATGGCCACCAACAACGGCGCCGTCAATCTGAGCGCGCCGGTAGGAAACATCGTCGTGCCGGTGAACGGAGTCGTCCCCGCCACTGCAACAGCTAACGTGAGCGTGACCGCCAACCTCGACGCGCGGCCAGCCGTAGGCGATCCGAGCGCCAGCTTTTCTTCGCCAGTAACCGTCATTGACTCGCAGGGCACCAGCCACGTCCTGACCTTCGCGTTCACCAAGACCGGCGTAAACACATGGAGCTATACGGTTACCATCCCGGCAGCGGATCTCACGGCTACGGGAACCCCGCAGATCGCAACCGGTTCTCTCACGTTCGGCCCGACGGGCCAGTTAACGTCACCCGCGTCCACTGCCGGACCGATCACTCTCAATATTGCGAACCTGGCGGATGGCGCGAGCAATATGGCCGTCAACTGGAATCTCTATAACGGAACCCAAAGCCTGGTGACGCAGTTCGCTCAAAACTCCGGTGTTGCCGCGACATCCCAAGACGGATTCCCGGCCGGCCAGATCGCCAAAATCGCCATGAGCGATAACGGCGTGCTACTGGCCACTTACTCGAACGGCCAACAGAGTCCGGTGGCCCAACTTGCTCTGGCCACGATTCGCAATCCCGAGACGATGCTTTCGGTGGGAAATAACAACCTGATCGCAACCGTCGATACCGCTGCTCCTGCGGTCGGATCGCCCGCCAGCGGCGGCCGCGGCAGAGTCACGGGCGGTTCTCTGGAGACCTCCACGGTTGACGTCGCCACGGAATTCACAAACCTGATGTCGTTTCAGCGAAGTTACGAAGCAAACTCCAAAGTGATTACCACGACCGATCAGATGCTGCAGGACTTGATCAATTTGAAGCAGTAGTTCTGGAATTCGCCGGAGCAACGGTTGAAATGGAATCGATCCAACAAGCGCTCACCGTAGTCCTGGTTCTAGGACTGCTCGGCGGCGCTTTGTGGTGGCTGCGCCGGAAGGGTATGGCGCAGTTTGCGTTCAAAACACCGGGCGGTGGCAAACGGCGTTCGATTCAGGTGATCGAGCGCATGGCGTTGACGCCCCAGCACTCGCTTCATCTTGTGCGAGTGGCTGACCGGACGATGCTGATCGCCGCCTCACCGGCGGGCTGCTCGATTCTGGAAGGATTCACCGAAGCGATGCCCGAGAGGATGGAAATCCGATGAGCCGATGGACTGCAGCCGTCCTGGGTCTGCTGGCGGCTCATCCGCTGCTGGCCGCGCCTTCGGAGCCGACGGCCCTGTTCGGCATCAATCTCAGCAAGGGCGGCGATTCGCTCAGCGTGCCCATGCAGATCATCATTCTGCTCACGCTGATGACGCTCCTGCCGGCGATTGTCATGACCATCACGCCGTTTCTGCGCATCGCGATCGTGCTGCACTTTCTGCGCCAGGCGCTTGGGACACAATCGACCCCGTCGAATCAGGTCCTGATCGGAATCGCCCTCTTCCTCACGATCCTCGTAGTTCAGCCGGTGGCCATGGACATGTATCACCAGGGATGGGAGCCGCTGCAAAAAAATCAACTCACATCGGAGCAGGCGTTTGACGCGGGAACGAAACCTCTTAAAGCTTTCCTGCTGCGGTTTGCGCGCGAGAAGGACGTCTCTTTATTCCTGGAGATGTCGCACACAGCGAAGCCCCGGAACGCCGACGAACTAAGCCTGCGCGTTCTGATTCCGGCGTACATCACCTCGGAGCTGAAGGCCGGATTTCAAATTGGGGCGGTGCTGTTCCTTCCGTTTCTCATCATCGATCTGGTGGTGGCTTCGGTGACGCTCTCTATCGGCATGGTGCAGTTGCCGCCTGTGATGATCTCGGCGCCATTCAAAATTCTGCTGTTTGTGCTGGCCGATGGGTGGAACCTGGTGCTCGGCTCGCTTATGAAAGGTTTTTACGCATGACCCCGGAATTCGTCATCCAGATTCTGCGGCAGTGCCTGATGACCGCCTTCTGGCTGGGCGCTCCCCTGCTCATTGTCGGCTTTGTTGCGGGAATTATCATGAGCCTGATCCAGATCATTACTTCGATTCAGGACACAGGGTTTTCCACCATTCCTCGCCTGGTAGCGTTCCTCGGAGCCTTCCTGCTCGCACTGCCCTGGATGCTCGCCAAGATGACCTCGTACACAGTTTCGATCCTGGGAGACCTCAGCCGCTATGCGCGGTGAGTTGGTTCTGTCGACGTCCACGTTGATCGGGTTCCTGTTGACGCTGGCGCGGGTGGCTGGTGTGTTCGTGTTCGTTCCGATTCCTGGCCTCAATTCACGATCGAATCAACCGCGCATCTTCCTCTCTCTCACGATTGCGATCGCTTTATTTCCGTACTGGCCGAAACTGGACGCTGAACTGTCGGGCTGGGTGCTGGCGGGCTGGCTGATCTCCGAGGCCGCATTGGGGATCGGAATCGGTTTGTCTGTCGCATTTGTCCTCGAGGCGTTTTATGTCGCCGCGCAGGTGATGGGCCTGCAGGCCGGCTTTGCCTATGCTTCGACGGTGGATCCCAACAGCCAGGCAGACTCCGGCGTTCTCGTCATCTTCATGGAAATGGCTACGGGCCTGCTGTTTTTCGCCCTCGGATTGGACCGCGAGGTAATCGCCATCTTCGGCCGCAGCTTAGAGATTGCTCCCGCAGGTTCGTTCGTCCTGGCGCGCGGCGCGGGGGCGCAGTTACTGTTTATGGCCGGCACGATCTTTTCAACCGGGATGCGGCTGGCCCTGCCCGTCGTCGCGGTGCTGCTGCTGATCGATATTTCGCTGGCGCTGCTGGGGCGTGTGAACGCGCAACTGCAACTATTGACCATCGCGTTCCCGGTGAAGATGCTGGTCTCGCTGGTCATCATCGGGTGGCTGCTTCTGCTCATGCCCGTGATTCTGCGAAACGGCGCGACGGCGTCGTTCGCCGCAGCGCGCGCGCTGGTGGTCCGGTGATATGGCCGAGCGCGACCAAAAGACCGAACAACCCACACAACGGCGCCTCAAGAAGGCCCGGGAAGAAGGCAATTTCCCATCGGCGCGCATTTTCGTAAATGCGCTTCAGTTTCTAGCGTTCGTGGCGATGGTGCATTCCTGGGGACCGCTTTGGGTGAGCGCGATTCACCGCACTCTCGGACTGCTGCTGAACCACGCGTCCACGGCGCGAATGGACCCGAAGTTTATCGTCTATATCAGCTTCGATCTGGCCCGACAAACTCTGCTGCCGTTGGTCGTTTTGGGCGGCGTGCTGATGGTGGTCACGCTGGCCGCTCAGTTCCTGGTAACCCGATTCGGCCTCAGTCTGAAGAAACTCGCACCCGATTTCAACCGCTTGAACCCGATGACCCGCATCCGGGAACTGCCGAAGCAGAACATTCCGGCGTTCCTGCAGGCGTTGGTCATGTTGCCGGTTTTCGGCGCGATCGTATTTTTCCTGGT
>Ga0335081_10017544_pt1 | contig 11584 bp, 10 predicted proteins | sample Lox_Sample_35_FD_206713 | JGI IMG/M metagenome (GOLD analysis project Ga0335081, IMG submission 206713) | Soil microbial communities from Loxahatchee National Wildlife Refuge, Florida, United States - Lox_Sample_3.5 | ecosystem: Environmental > Terrestrial > Soil > Wetlands | place: USA... | reverse complement strand
GTCGCCGCGCGGCCTTGGCAGCAGATGCCCGCCGCCGGCCAGTGCAGTACAGTGCCGCCGGCCGCCCGCCACGCTGCGCTGCGTCGTTGCCTTATAGGCCGCGCGACGCACGTGAACCGCCGATCTGACTTGACCGGTCCCTTCGGTCCGGCCTGCTGGAGGCGCGCAGATCGGGGTGCTCTGTGTGCCGTCACGGGCGCGGGCAACTTGATCCATCGACGTTCGGTAGCCGATGAGCGAGTATGAGTCAACGGCTGCGGTGGCCGCCCTCGGCGGGGATCCGGGCCGGGCCGTGCTGAGCTGAGGAGGTGTCAGGCATGACGGTTCAGCTGCCCTTTGAGCAGGATCATCCGCTGGAGGTAGCGCCGTTGCTCCGCCAGCTGCAGCAAGATGGCGTGGTCCACCGGGTCCGGACTGCGGTAGGTGACCAGGCGTGGCTAGTTACCGGCTATGAGGAGGCACGCCGCCTGCTGGCCGATGAACGGCTTGGCCGCTCCCATCCTGACCCCGCCAAGGCTGCCCGCTTGGGGGCGTCGGTGTTGTTCGGCGGGCCGATGGGCAACTACGACACTGAGCAGGCCGACAATGCCCGTCTGCGCTCACTGCTGCAGCCGCAGTTCTCGCCCAGGCGGATGCGCGCGCTCCGGCCCCGGGTGGACGAGCTGACCGCGGGCCTGCTCAATGACCTGGCCGAGCACGGGCCACCCGCGGACCTGCACCAGGCGCTGGCGCTGCCGTTGCCCATCCAGGTCATCTGCGAGCTGCTCGGCGTGCCGTATGCCGACCGTGAGCAATTCCGTGCCTGGAGTGAGGCCGTCGGCGATGTGCGTGACCGGGCCCGGTCCGAGCAAGGGCTGGGCGAGCTGTTCGGCTACGGCCAGCAGCTGGTGGCCCGCAAGCGCGAGCAGCCGGGTGACGACTTCATCTCCCGGCTGTGCGCTGAGGGCCTCGGCGATGACGAGATCGCGATGCTGTCGATGGGCCTGCTGTTCGCCGGCCATGAGACGACGGTGGCGGCGATCGGGATGGGCGCGCTGTGCCTGCTCGCCAATCCCGGCCAGCAGCAGGCCCTTATCGATGATCTGGGCCAGATCACCAGCGCGGTGGAGGAGATATTGCGCGCCCCGGGCCGGGGCGGCGGCGGCATCCCCCGCTACGCCCGTACCGATCTGCAAATCGGGGAGGTAACCGTGCGCGCGGGTGAGCTGGTGCTGCTGGACAACCGCGCCGCGAACCACGATCCCGCAGTCTTTCCTGGCCCCGATCGCTTCGACATCACCCGCCAAGGGCCGGCCCACCTCGCGTTCGGACACGGCGCCCACTACACCTGGGCGCCCCGCTCGCCCGCATCGAACTGCAGGCGGTCTTCTCCCAGCTGCTGGCGCGCTTCCCGAAGATGCGGCTCGCCGTTCCGGTCGGGCAGCTGCGGGTGCGTTCCGGGACGCTGACCGGCGGCCTGACCAAACTGCCAGTGGAATGGTAGAGCCCGGACAGCCGTCTTCTGGGCATACGCCAGGTCCGGAGGGGAGCCAAAACCCAAGGCGCGCCGAGTCGATCCGGCCGCCGCCGGCCCCGCGGTCCGAGCACGCTCAGTGACTTGGCTGGTCCGAGGCCAGCGGCGGTAACCGCCGTTCTGGCGTGGCGATGTGGTCGCAGCCCGGCGGTCTGTGATGCGCCCGAATGGGGAATCTGGGTGCTGTACGGGCGTGGCTCGCGCTGCTGGCGCCGGTTTCCGGCACCGGTGAGCGGAGTCCCGTGTCGTCATGCAAGGCCTGGCCGATGTAGCCGACCGGGCCTTGCCTCTTGTCAGGCGGAGCGGCACCGGCCACCGGGAACCCGTGGCCGGTGCATCATCGCCCTAAGTATGTCTAAATACCGAGATATATATTTCCGAGTTAAGAATCTTGACTCGGTGGCAATGCTGCCGTTAGGGTTCCCGGCATGGGGGCAGGCAGCCTCCGCTCTGGGAAGGGGAGACCACATGAGCGCCACACTTGCCGTCCGGCACAACGTCCGCGACTACGCCACATGGCGGAAGGTCTACGACGAACTCGAGCCGCTGCGGGCCCAGCACGGCTGCACCGCGCAGCGGGTGATGCGGCTGCCAGACGACGGCAACGACCTGTTCATCACGCACGAGTTCCCCACCGCGGAGCAGGCGGGCAGCTTCGCGCACGATCCGGCGCTGCGCGCCGGGATGGAGGCCTCCGGGGTCGAGGGAGCGCCGCGGATCGAGATCTTCACGGATGTCTGAACCGAGCCGTCCGCTGAGGCCGGGGAGGGGCAGCCGCCCCTCCCCGGCCTCGCTCGGCATCGTCAAGGTGGACGCCGATTTCGAGGATGAGTATCCGGGCGGCGACACCACCTGCACGGAGGCCTACGCGTCCTTGTGCCGCACTGGTGAGGCCCTGCTGGGCGAGCTTGACCGGCGCATCGCCGCGACCTTCGGCATATCACAGGCTGCCGCGACGGCGCTGGCCGTCATCGACGGAGCAGGCACCCCGCTGACCCCCTCGCAGGTCGCCGACCGGGTCCTGATCGCCTCGGCCACCATGACCGCCACCCTCGACCTGCTCGAACGCCGCGGCTGGATCCGCCGCCTCCCCAACCCCGCCGACCGGCGCAGCGTGCTGATCGAGATCACCCCCGAGGGCCGCACCACCACCGACCAGCTGCTCCCCGGCATCCGCACCGTCGAGCAGGGCATCCTGTCCGCCATCACCCACGACGAACGGGAATACTTGCTGGACCTACTCGCCAAGATCCTGACCCGGACAGCCGAAGCCGCCGCCGAACCACCCGAGCCCCTCCACGGCCAGCGCAACCGGCCCGGCCGGCTCACCCCCGGCAACACGCCGAGCCCGGCCCCCGGCCAACCTCCGGCACCGTTACAGCCGCACCCCAAAGGCACGGCTGAGGAACGTCCCGAAATCCCCAGCCATCCAGCCCGCCCACGCGGCCATCCCCAGACCCAGATGCCCGTAACTGGCCGATGCCCCCTACCGCCAGCCAACCGCACACACATCAGGGTGATCTGTGCTTGACACGGAGCCGACACCCGAGCGTTGAGGCCCGCAAATAGTCGGCGATCAGGTCACTTACGCCGGCCGATGACGGACACGCTCCGTCATCGGCCCCTGAACTCCGTACACCGCACGCGTAGCCGCCCGATCTGTGCGGCGGTGCCCGCCTGGGACCGGAGCGGGGATGGCGCGCCGATTAGTCATGGTGTGCTGGCCGCACCTGGGTGATAGCCATGGGTGCGGTCACCGGGCTAAGGACGCAGGGCCTGCCGGGGCGACATGCGGGCCAGGATCTCGTCCTGGCCCGCAGCGCGCCTTCAGAGCGGGCGGACGTTCTCCGCCTGCGGCCCCTTCTGTCCCCGGGTCGTGTCGAACTCGACCTTCTGGTTCTCGTTCAGCGACCTGTAGCCGGTTGCCGCGATCGCGGAGAAGTGGACGAACACGTCCGCTGTCCCGTCATCGGGGGCGATGAAACCAAAGCCCTTGTCGGCGTTGAACCACTTCACCGTGCCTGTTGCCATGTGTCCTGAAGTCCTTATCCGTCATGCCACAGCGCGGCCGCGCCGCGCCGACCGCGAGCATACCCGGTCCCTGGCTCCCGAGCCGGCCCGGCCCGGCCGTGGCCGGCAGAAGCACCGCTGGCCGAGGGCCCAGTCACCCGGGCGGGCGGTTCCCTAACCGGCTGATCTGCACGCGGCCATCCGGGTCGCCGGCGCGAAGGTCACCACCAGGTATTCGGCGATCAGGTCGAGTGAGTCGTAACAATAGGTCACAGTCGATGGCAGTGGGGTCTGACGGAGGCCGGCACGATGGCGCGCTGTGGCGATGGCAGATCGCGGTGCCGCTCGATACCGCGACAGTGGTTTGCGGTCATGGCCGGACGCGGGCCCACAGGTCGTTGAAGGAGATGCTGTCGAAGAACGCGGTGCCGTCAATGACCTTGCCGTCAGTGAGCTTCATGATCCAGGCGTAGCTGTTCTCGTAGGGCTGGCCGTCGATGGCGATCCCGCGGCCGTCCCAGATAACGATGACGGTGTCGCCGTCGGCGTAGACCGCGCGGATCGTAACCGGGCGGAATGGCCCGGACTCGGCGAAGCGGGCGCCGAACGGGGCCAGTACCTCATCGATGAACTGCTGCTTGCTGCGGTACTCTTTCGAAGCGACCGAGTGGCCCTCGATACGCCAGACCATGCCGGGGTCGAACACGCCGGTGATGGGAGAGGTTCCCTGGCGCCAGGCATCGAAGGCCTGACGGATGATCTCCCGGTTGGTTTCGGTACGGGTGGCCGGGGTCTGCGTCATCTGGCTCCTCCGTCCGGCAGTGGGCCAGATCTCAGCGTATGCGCAGTCTCCTGGGTGATCTTGTTCTTTGATGCGGGACCGGAAGGCAGTCACGGGACGCGATTGGGTGATGCGCTGGTAGTAACTGGTCACCTAGGTCAGGCCGGCACCCGGGCCGGCGGCCGGCTAGCCAGGCCATACAGGGTGCCATCGCAGTACTGACGGTTCGTCGGCAGGCACGGGCAGGCGTCGTCACTGCTTGCGAGCGCGCCTGGTGATCTGAAGTCTTAGAAGTCCGCATGCGAACCGCCTATGGACAGTCCGGCAGATGGTTGGGATGCCCGTCTTTGACGCGCACGCCTGGGTGATCTGCGCGCTTGCTCGCGTCATCGCCGACAGGTGCTGAGCGGGCCGGTTACCGGCTCCTGCTATCTGGTGATGCACCGGCTACCCCGGCGGATGTAGGTGCGTGATGCTGTCGATCGCCTGCCGGATCACGTCGGTGACGGCCTGCGGCTGGGAGATCATGATCACGTGGGATCCCTCGACCTCGGTGATGGCCGCTCCGGCGCGCTGGGCCATGGATCGGACGACGTCGCTGCCGGCGGCCTTGTCGCCGGTGGCTACGACGGCCCACGATGGCAGGTTCTTCCAGGCTGGCGTCCCGTTGGGTTCGGCGAATGCGGCGGCGGCGACTGGGCGCTGGGTGGCGGCCATCACGGCGGCTTGTTTCTCGGGCAGGTCGGCGGCGAAGGCGTCGTGGAACTTGGCGGGGTCGATGGCGAATTCTGCCGCGGTCTGGGTGCCCTGCCCGGCCGGGTACTGCATCTGGAGCAGGGCGGTATTCAGGACGCTGTCCTTGGAGTCGCCTTCGATGTCCCCGAGGGTCTCGCCTTCATCCGGGGCGAAGGCGGCGACGTAGACCAGGCCGACGACGTTGCCGGCGTGGGGTGCGGCGTTGGTGATGATCGCACCGCCGTAGGAGTGACCGACGGCGAGCACCGGTCCGGGGATCTGCCGGATGGCGCTGGCGACGTAGGCGGCGTCGGCGGTGATGCCGCGCAGCGGGTTGGAGATGGCCCGCACCGCGATCCCGGCGGCTTGCAGCTGTCCGACCACGTCGTTCCAGCCTGAGCTGTCGGCGAATGCGCCGTGGACGAGCGCGACGGTGGGACGGGGACTGGCAGGGGCAGTGGCGTCGGTCATGAAGGTTCCTCCTGGACGGCGATGACGGGTGGTTGGACTGTGTTGCGCGTGTTAGGAGCCGGAGCTGGCTGTTGCGGCACCGGAATCAGCAGGCAGCGCGGACATCGGGGCCCATCTGGGCGGCTGCCGGTGCCGCACCGGCCTGGCTCCTGGCGGGCAGCAGGGCGTTTCATGGGTCGTTCGGCTCCGTGGTGAAGGAGGCCAGCGGCTGCCCGGCCTCGACGATGTAGGTGGACAGCATGCGTCCGGTGCCGGGACCGAGGTCACGCGCGTTGTGGGGGGTGCGGGGCGGGATGAGGAAGCCATCGCCGACATGCAAGGTGAGGGCGGTCCGCCCGTGGATGGCCATCTCGACAGTCCCGGCGACGATGTACCCGACTTCTTCGCCGGGATGGGTGTGCCAGCCCGATTCCACGCCGGCCGGGATTTCGGTGAGTACCTGCACGATCTCCCGCCCGGGGATCGAGGACGGGCTGTGCTGGATCTCGGTGCGCTTGAGCGTGCTGGCCAGCGCGTCGCGGGGTGGCTGCGGACCGGGAGCCGGATAGGTCACGAAGATCTCCTTGAACCAGGTGGGATCGCGGTGGCTGAGGTCGGAGGGTGGTCAGTTACGAGACCGCGCTGAATGCGTCCGTGTCTCCTGGGGCAAGGTTGCGGCCCGTGTCCGGACTTGTCGTGGCTCCAGACGCGGACGTTCGCGCGGTCCGGCAGCAGGCTAGCTTCGCAGGAAGGCTAGCAGGTCGGCGTTGAACCGGTCCTGATGGGTGTCCATGAGGCCGTGCGGCGCGCCCGGATAGTAGATCTCGGTCGCGCCGTTGATGAGCTGGGCCGATTTGTGCGCTGAGTCCTTGACGGGAACGATCTGGTCGTCATCGCCGTGCAGCACCAGGGTCGGCACGTCGAATTTCTTGAGGTCTTCGGTGAAATCGGTCTCGGAGAAGGCCTTGATGCTCATGTAGGCGTTCATGAGGCCCTGCATGCTCCATAGCCAGAACTGATCAAGGACGCCCTGCGACACCTGGGCGCCCGGCCTGTTGGCGCCGTAGAACGGCGTGGCCAGGTCCTTATAGAACTGCGAGCGGTCCTTGATCAGGCCCGCGCGCAGGCCGTCGAACACCTCGATCGGCAGGCCTTCCGGGTTGGCCGGTGATTGCACCATGACCGGTGGTACCGCGGAGACCAGAACCGCCTTGGCTACCCGGCCTGTCCCGTGGCGGCCGATGTACCGGGCGACTTCCCCGCCGCCGGTGGAATGGCCCACCAGCGTGGCGTCGCGCAGGTCGAGCGCGTCGATCACGGCGGCGAGATCGTCGGCGTAGCCGTTCATGTCGTTCCCCGATGCGGGCTGGCTGGACCGGCCGTGGCCACGGCGGTCGTGCGCGACTACGCGGAAGCCGTTGCCTGCGAGGAAATGCAGCTGGGCATCCCACGCGTCGGCGCTCAGCGGCCAGCCATGGGAGAACGTCACGACCGGGCCGCTGCCCCAGTCCTTGTAATAGATTTCGGTGCCGTCGCGGGTGATGATCGTGGTCATCGTCTGGGTCCTTCCCTTCCTGCGGTGACGGCCGCGACGACGGGCGAGCTTTGCGCGCCGACGTCGCCGGCGGGTTGACCTGGCCAGCACAGCACGTCCCGGCCGGCCCGCGAATCCGGGAAAGACCCCAGTCCGCCGGCCGCTCCGGAGCGCATCGCGCTAGGGTCCGCCGACGCTGTCAGGTACCAAACCCGGTCAGCCGGCCAGGCAGCCCGGCTATGGCGGCGGCCACCGTCAGTGCGTCAGCACGGCCGTGAGCTGGCGACGGGAGGTGATGCCGAGCTTCCGGAACACCTTGCTGAGGTGGTATTCCACCGTGGAAGTGGTCACGAACAGGTGGGTTGCGATCTCCACGTTGGTCGCGCCTGCGGCGGCGAGGCGGGCGACCTGCGCCTCCTGCGGCGTCAGGTCGGGACCTGACCGCTCCGCGGGCTTGCTGGGGCGGTCCCCCGCAGCTAGCAGCTCGGCCCGGGTGCGGTCGGCGAACGCCGCCGGGCCCATGGCGTCGAACATGCCGCACGCAGTACGCAGTTGCGACCGGGCGTCTTTGCGGCGCTTTCGCCGGCGCAGCCATTCACCGTAGACCAGATGGGCACGGGCCAGCTCGGTGCGGACGGAGGCGCCGGTCAGGTGCGCTATGGCCGCCCGGTAGGACGTCTCAGCGTCTGCATCTTGGGCTAGCAGGGCCCGTGACCTGGCCAGCATGCCCAGCGCCCAGGGTGTTCCGCTGGCCGCCGCGCGGTCAGCCAGGCGATCCAGTGCTGCGCGCGCGGCGCGGTGCTCGCCGCAGCGCGCGCCGGCTTCGACGATCTCAGGCAAGATGCGGTTGCCGAAACCGGGCGGGTCGTCGTCGTAAATGCGCATGCCCCAGCCGAGCGCCTCGGCGTAGCGGCCCAGTCCCAGCTCCAGCACGGTCAGCCCCATAAGGGCGAATGTTTCCAAGATGGCTGCTCCGCGCTGCTGGCCCCATTGCGCGGTCATCTCGGCCAGAGCGCGGCTTTCCCGCTCCCGCCCCTGCCAGGCCCGCAGCTCCAGCAGCACCCCGGTTGTCGCCGGCGCCGGCACCCCGGTCGAACTGGAGATCTCGGCCGCTTCGAGATAGCGGGCCTCCGCATGGTCGGGCTGCCCGGCCCAGACCTCGCCAGTCGTCAGCCCGGCCAGGGTGATCCGCAGCGCGCCCAGCGCCCCATGCCGGCGCTGGAGGGCCTCGGCGCGCTCGAGCATCCCCCGCCGTCCACTGTCATCCCACAGGTCATCGGCGGCGAACCAGTGGATCGTGGCCGGTATGCCGGCCGGGCTGGCCAGCTCGCCGGTAAACAGGGCCGCGACCGCGGCGCGCAGCAACGGCACCGCCGGCCGGTAGCCGACGGCGATCCGGGTGGCGAAACCGTCGAGCAGCAAGCCGGTCGCCGTCACCGGCTGGGCCGGGTCCCGCGGCGCCGCCAGTGTTGCGCGTGCCACATCGGCGGGCGTGGCGCCCATGGTGTAGTGGCGGGCAACCAGCGCTGCCTGCAGGGCCTCGAAGAGCATCTCGCGGATCAGCGGGACGTCCGCCGGGTCGACGGCGGCGACGGTGTCCAGCAGGAGGGCGGGCACGTCCTTGTGCCGGGAGAAGAACACGGCGATGGAGGCCCGCAGCCGTTGCGCCGCCACGTTCAGTCCCGGCGCAGCGAGCTGAGGCGCCGCACGGTCCAGCGAGGCCTCGGCGAGGACCGCGTCCGCTGCGGCCAGCTGCGCCTGGGCGGCGGCAAACAGCCGCACAGCGCGCTCCTGCGGATCCGGGGTCAGCTCCGCCGCCCGGGCCAGGAACATGGCCTGCGCGGCGTAGCCGCCGCGTTGTCCGGCTCGCCCCGCGGAGCGCTCCAGGTCGGCCGCGACGCCCTCGTCCGGGACGACGGCGGCCGCAGCGCGGTGCCAGGCCGCCTGGTCTAGGTCCCCGTCCAGCCGGGCGATGCTCGCCAGGGCGTCGTGGACCCGGCCCCGGTCCCCGGACCGGGCCCCCTCATAAACCGCGGAGCGGATCAGCGGGTGCCGGAACGCTACCCGCGGATGTACCGAGATGATGCCCTGCGCCACCGCGGGATCAGCGTTACCTGGTCCCAGGTCAAGCAGCGCAGCTGCCCGCCACAGCACCGCGGGATTATCGCTGGACGCCGCCGAGGCAAGCAACAGCAAGGTGCCGGTGGCGGCCGGCAGCAGCTTTACCTGGTGCAGGAAGTGCCCTTGCAGGCGACGGCCGACCGGCAGCCGCTGCGGCAGCGGCGAGCGGCCGGCCAGCTGGTCCGGCGTGAGCTGCCCGGCTAGCTCCCGCAAGGCGAGCGGGTTACCGCCGGTCTCGGTAACAATCCGTGCCGCAACCGGGGCGCTCAGAGCCCCGGAGACGGCCGTGGCGAGCAGGGCGCGAGCGGCCTCAGGTTCAAGGCCGCCAAGGTGGCGGGTAGGCAGCCCGTCAAGTGCCGTCAGCGCCGGCGAGGTCTCGCGGACACCGAACAGCAGGCCGATGCTGTCCGCATACAGGCGCCGCCCGACGAAGCCGAGCACTTCGAGCGTCTCCCGGTCCAGCCACTGAGCGTCATCGACCAGCCAGATCACCGGTTGCTCGGCGGCCACCTCCGCGAGCATCGTCAGCACGCCGAGGCCGACCAGGAACCGGTCTGCCGACGGCGCTTCCGCCAGGCCGAACGCCGAACCCACTGCATCGCGCTGCGGAGCAGGCAGCAGTCCGACCCGGTCCAGGAATGGCACCATCATGCGGTGCAACGCGGCGAAACCGAGCCGCAACTCTGACTCCACCCCGACGACGCTCACCGTCCGGACACCTTGAGCGGCCTGCGCCGTGTACTCCAGCAGACGAGTCTTCCCGATCCCAGGCTCTCCGACGATCACCAGCGACCGGCTCAGCCCCTGGCGGACCGCCTCCACCAGATCATCTAGCTCCCGGCAATCACCACTGCGACCCACCATCTCGCCTGGAACGGTCCAGGCTGCGGGCGATCCCGTGCCCATGAAATTCCCGGGCAGCGCGCCGCTACCGCCCGTGCCCCAGGTCACGATTCAACACGAACGGCAGATAAGGGACGACGTGCTCACGAGAAGCGCCTCACCAATCGCAGCTAGATCACCAACACTAACAGCCAACGCGCGGCACCCCCTTCTGATATGCGCCGCCGATACTCCAGATATGGGCGGCTCCGCCCGATCGACCGCCCTGACTTCGTACACCTACAAATTCGGCGATCTCGCACCCACCTCCGGCTGCCGCCTCGCCCATACTCCGGATTGGCTGTGACGTAATGTGACCGACCGGCACGGTTGATGTGGGTGTCCGCTCAATCGCTGGGACTCGCGGCTGGCCCAGCCTCTCGGGTCTCAGCCCGGCCGGGAGGTGCCCGATGACCACTGCCGCCCCATCCACTGCCCTCGTCATGATCCAGCCCGTCTTCACCGATGCCGAACGTCTTGCGCTGGCCGGGTTCCTGGCCGGGTACCGCGGGCTGACCCGCGAGGCTTATGCGCTGGACCTGCGCCAGTTCAGTACCTGGTGCCGTAGCCGTTCCCTGGGCTTGTTCGCCGTCCGCCGCGCCGACATCGAGAGCTTCGCCCGCGACCTGGAAGTCCGAGGGCGAGCGCGCGCCACCGTTACGCGGCGGCTGTGCACCATCGCCGGGTTCTACAGGTACGCGGTCGAAGAGGAGCTGCTGGAGCATTCCCCGGCTGCCCATGTCCGCCGTCCGCGGGTGGACTACGAGTCTCATGCGGTCGCGCTAGACCGCAACGAGCTCGGCGCCTTGCTCGTCGCCGCCGGGCTTGGGTCGGCGACCGAGCACGCGTTGGTCTCGCTGCTCGCGCTGAACGGGCTGCGGGTCTCGGAGGCCACCGGCGCGGACATCGAGCAGCTTGGCCTGGAGCGCGGGCACCGGACCCTGACGATCACCCGTAAGGGCGGCAAGGTGGTGAATATCCCGCTGGCGCCACGCACTGCCCGGGCGATCGACCTGGCGATCGGGGAACGGACAGAGGGGCCGGTGTTCCTGTCTGCGGACGGGCGGCGGCTGGACCGGCACGGAGCCGGGCGGATCGTCCGCAAGATCGCTCGCCGTGCTGGAATCGGCAAGGCCGTCACGCCCCACACGCTCAGGCACGCGTTCATTACCGCCGGGCTGGATGCCGGGGTACCGCTGCGCGATGTGCAGGAGGCCGCGTCACACGCTGATCCGCGCACCACGATGCGGTACGACCGCGCTCGCGGCAGCCTGGACCGGCATGCCACCTACATCGTCGCCGCCTACGTTGCGGGAGCCGCGCGGTAACCCGCGCCGCACTGGCTGGCAATACCTCGCCTGGCGGGTTACGGCCTGCCAGGCGGACAGCCCAAGACCGGTGCCAGCGGCCACTCGGCAACTTATCGTTACCGAACGAGGAACGGGAACCGCCGATATGCGCGGTAACCCGACCCTCACCTGGGTGCCTCTGCGGCGTCCTGAACGGGATGATCTGGACGCCGAGGCGAGTGGTCTGCAGGCTTGCGCGAAACGCGTAC
>Ga0335081_10017543_pt1 | contig 11584 bp, 7 predicted proteins | sample Lox_Sample_35_FD_206713 | JGI IMG/M metagenome (GOLD analysis project Ga0335081, IMG submission 206713) | Soil microbial communities from Loxahatchee National Wildlife Refuge, Florida, United States - Lox_Sample_3.5 | ecosystem: Environmental > Terrestrial > Soil > Wetlands | place: USA: Florida... | reverse complement strand
CCTCGGACGGCTTCTTCCGGAAGCGAAAGGCCCGGGGATTATTCTGGTCTTCGCCCCGGTCGACCGCATGGTGCGTGTCTCGTTGCGCCAGGAAGCGCTGGAAGTGCCGCCGCAAGACATCATCACCCGCGACAACGTAACCCTTAAGGTAAACGCCGTCATCTTTCTGCGCGTGATCGAGCCGCGGAAAGCGGTGGTCGAAGTTTCCAATTATGTGTACCAGACCTCGCAGTTCGCCCAGACCACGCTCCGTTCCGTGCTCGGCGAGTTGGAACTCGACGAACTGCTGGCGCATCGCGACAAGATCAACCTGCGTCTGCAAAGCATCCTCGATACCCACACGGCGCCGTGGGGTGTGAAGGTCGCCAACGTGGAAGTCAAACAGGTGGATATGCCGGAGTCCATGCTGCGCGCCATGGCCAAGCAGGCCGAAGCAGAACGCGAGAAGCGCTCCAAGATCATTCACGCGGAAGGCGAGTTCTCCGCCGCCCAGCGCCTGGTGGATGCCGCCAAGCTGCTGGCCACCGAACCGGTCAGCGTGCAGTTGCGTTATCTGCAAACGCTGACTGAAATCGGCGTGGAAAAGAATACGACCGTGATCTTCCCCGTCCCGGTGGATTTCTTTTCCGGAATTCAGAAATTGCTCGGTGGCACTCCCGCGCCGGCGAAGCCCGCGGCAACTTAGGAGCTACCGTAACACTTCATGGCAACCACGACTCAGGATACGGAAATTACTCTCGGCACCGGCCGCATGCTGGGGCTTTTCTTCGCGCTGGTTGCGGTCTGTGCCGTATTCTTCGCGGTCGGCTTTTCACTGGGACGAAAGGCGGCCGGCGCCGGACAGCCGCTCTTGGCCAAGGCGACGCCGAGCCCGTCCACAGCGGTTCGTCCTTCTGCCGGGAAAAACGATTCGCAGCAATCGCCCGCGACATCCGATCAGTTCAGTTTTTATAAAGCTGTCGAGCAGAAGAACGCGGATGCGCAGCTGACGCCGGCCCAACAAGCCAGCGGCCAATCGGCCCAGCCGACCGCTGCGCAACAAACCGGTCCTTCCGCTGCCCAGCCCGCTGACTCCGCGCTCCCTCCCAGTTCTATGGTTGCTGGAGCCTACTACGTGCAAGTTGCGGCGGTAAGCCGCCAGGAAGACGCCGAAGCCCTGGTCGAAGCGCTCAAGAAGAAACAATATCCGGCGTTCACCACTAATAACTCCGCCACCGACAAGTTCTTTCACGTGCAGGTCGGACCATTTACCGAACTGAAGGATGCCGAAGCCATGCGCGGACGGTTGGTCGGCGACGGGTACAATCCGATTGTGAAGAAATGAGAGGAAGAAATTTTGTAATTTGGTAATCGGGTAATTTTGTAATTTGTCTAGAAGATAACGAGACTCAGAAGGGGCTCGCGACACTTTCTACAAATCACAAAATTTTAGAATTACCAAATTACAAAATCGCATGTCTCTTGTTCCTGATCTCTCTGCCTTCCTCCACGCCATCGCCGACCCCGCCCGGCGCCGCATTCTTCTAGCCCTTAAGGAGAAAGGTGTAAATGCCGCCACGCGGCGAATGGGGCTGTGCGCAGGCGATGTCGAAGAGCGCGTAAAGCTTGCCCAGCCGACCATTTCCCATCACATGCGTATTCTCGAAAAAGCCGGGCTGTTGGAAGTCACGAAGCAGGGTCACTGGCGCCGCTACCGCCGCAACCAGAAAAGGATTTCTGAGATGACACGAGCGCTGAAGAAGAACTTGTAATGCGAATTACTTGGGTAACTGAGAATTATTAAACGCTTCGGTTGGCTGAATCTCAGGAGAGCTTACGAGTTACCCGCAGCGACTGCGGCGCTCTTTTCCCCTGGCTCGGTGCCGGTACCCTCCGCTTGCTCAGTCTTTTCGGTGCGATCTCCCGGCTCCGCGGTCTTCGTATCCGCCTGTAACAATCGCCGCATGTTCGAAATCAGGTCGGCAACTTCAAACGGTTTCGCCAGCGAGGGAATCCCCTGCTCCTGCAGAAATGCGCGCGTCTCGGGATCCGCGACGGTTGAGAAGGTGATCAGCAGTTTCTTTTCCATGCCCGGACACTTGGCCGCCATCCAATGAACCGCTTCAACGGCGCTAAATCCGCCGGGCATCCGCCCATTGAGCACGACGGCATCGAAAGCGTTTTTCGTCAGTTGTTCCTTCGTCTCGTCGCTGCTCAACGCGGTCGTCACGTCTGCGCCCGATCCGACCAGCACGTCGCGCTCAAACTCGAGCACCGCCTCTTCATCTTCGACGAGCAGTACCCGCCCTTTCAGAAGTGAGTCCCTTCGCCCGGACGTGGAAACCATTTCCGCCACAACAGTTTTCTCTGCCGCGGGCAGGCGCACTGTGATGGACGCGCCGCCTTCCTCGCGGTTGCGGGCCACGATCTCTCCTCCATGCTCTTTCACGATCCCGTAGCAGATGCTCAAGCCCAAGCCAGTGCCCTTGCCCACTGTCTTGGTCGTATAGAACGGATCGAAGACCCGCGCCGTATCCTTAATCCCCGGCCCGCTGTCGGCGAATTCCACGCAAACGAAGTTGTCCTTCGCATATGCCGAGACCTTTAGAACGCCGTTGCCATTGCCTTCCAGCATCGCGTCCAGGGCATTGTTGATGATATTCAGGAACACCTGCTCGAGTTGGTGCGGGTCCGCCACCACTTGAGGGATATCCACCGGGATGTCGCGCTCCAGCGTGATGTTGTTGACCTTTAGATCGTACTCGCGCAGCGTCAACGTCTCGTCAAGAACCTTGCTCAGATCGACATCCTGCTTCTGCGGCTTGCGCTGCCGCGCGAACGAGAGCAAGTTCTGCACTACGCGGTGCGTGCGTTGCGCCTGCTTGAACAGCTTGCGGACATAATCCGCCGAACGATGATCCAGGCCGGCGCCATCGAGCAACTGCGCGTATCCCAGGATCGCCGTCAGTGGATTGTTCAGTTCGTGGGCCACGCCGGAGATCAACTGTCCCACCGCCGACATCTTTTCGCTTTGCAGCAATTGCTCCTGCGTCCGGCGCAGATCTTCATAGGCGCGGCAGGTTTCTTCGTAAAGCTGCACCTTTTCGATCGTCGTCGCCAGTTGCCGGCTGATGGCGACGAGCAAATTCTCGTCATTGCTGGAATAATGCCGGCTCTCGTTGCTGGCGATTCCCATGATGCCGATCGGCTTGTCCTTGCTCCACAGTAAGACCCAGATCCAGCAGGGCAGACGGTCCGCGCACACGAACTCGACCACCGCGGGCGGCAAGTGCGGCACAAAATCCTGGGTCACCACTTCCGCGCGCGAGCGCATCACCAGGTCTCCGAAACCTTCCGGGAAACTCACCTCCGACATCTTCATCCGGGCTTCGCTGCGCGGTCCCCAGCCGGCGCGGCGTCGGAACGCGTTCTCTTGCGGGCTATAGAGGTACACCGACCCGGTGTCCGCCCCGAACAGCGAGATCACCTGGCGTACCGTCAGGTTGAGAATTTCATCGAGGTCGAACGACTGTGTCGCGATGACCGCCATCGCATTCAGCGCGTTCAGTTCGCGGTTGCGGCGCCGCATCTCGTCTTCCGAACGCTTCTTTTCGGTGATGTCGAGCACGAAACCCTGGTAGCGTTCGATCTGCCCGCTGGCGTCGCGCGTCGCAAAGCAGCTTTCTGCCGCCGTCAGCAGCGTTCCATCTTTGCGCCGCACCGTGATCTCGAAATTCCGTACGTAATTATGCGCATCGATCTCCTTGCGAAACGCGGCGCGCTCCTCCGCTACGGGATAGACCACGGAGTCGATGTCCAGCGCCATCAACTCTTCGCTGCTGGTATAGCCGAGCATGCTCACGAATGCGTCGTTACAATCGAGCAGTTTGCCATCGAGCGTGGCCACGAATACGCCTTCCTGCGCCTGCTCGAACAACATGCGGTATTTCTCTTCCGCCACGTGCCGCTCGGTGGTGTCGCGCACCACGTGAATCGTGCCCTTAAGCTGGGTCCCTTGCTCGGTAAAGGCGGACGTGGAAACCACCGAGTGCCCGCCAAAACACGGGTCCGGTCCTTCCATCAATCCGCTGCCGCGTTCACAATACGGACATCCACTCCACGGAAATTTGTGGGGAAGCACCGTCTCACAGTTGTTCCCGATCACATCCGCCGGCGCCTGCGCCAACCGTTGCAGCAGCGCCTGATTGGTCTTGATAACCCGGAAATCGGCATCGTGGGCCAGGATGAGGTCCTGGATCGAGTCGAACGTGTTCATCCACTGCCGCTGCGAACGCAACACCTGCTCCAGCAGCCGCAGGTTCTCGATCGCGATTCCAAGCTGTTGCGAAGTCGTTTCCAGGAACGCGATTTCTTCCGCCAGCCGTGGACGCTGCGCGGCAAAGGCCAGCGTCAGCGTGCCGATCGGCGCCTTCTTCCCCACCACCGGCAGCACCACCAATTGCCGGAACCCGTGCGCCTGCAGTTCGTCGCGCACCTCGGGTCCCACCTCTGACAACTTCAGCACCGCCGCCTTATTTCCTTCAAAGACATGCGACAGAGTTTCGTCCAGCGACACCTGCCCGATGGCCCGCAGGAACTCCGGCGAAATCCCCACGTACTGCGTAACTACCATGCGCTCGCCTTCCAGCAAGCGGAACCACGCCGCCTTCGCTCCGACGACCGCTTTGAGCTTCTCCAACGCCGCCTGCATCATCGGCCCATGGTTCTGGGCGCGCGAAATGGTGACGCTCAACTCATTCAGCACCGCCAGGCGATCGATCCGCGTCCGCGAGTCTTCCAGCGCAATCAGAAAGATGCTGGAACCGAAAATCACCTCCGCCAAGAGGAAGGCCTCGCCGGGGAGGCGATCGGTATAGGGCGGCCACTGCAGATTGAGGCAGAGCAAGCCCGCGCTCACCAGCAGCGTGCCCGCGCGGATTCGTCCGAAGCGGTAGCGTAAAAGCTCAACCACTGCCGCCGCGGCCAGCAATCGCAGGGAAATCTCCGCCAGCAGGCGCATCGGCGCCGAGTCGATGAAATACAGCGGACGAAGCGCAGACACCGCCATAACCACTGCCGAAAACATCAGCAGCGCCACCAGGGTGCGGCGCGCGTTGGTCGAAACCAGCAGCGCCGACACGAATAAAGTCATCGCCAGGGCAAATTCCGCCTGCCCGAACGCCGCCATCTGCGGCGACGCTCCATGCAACTCGCCCGTCCGGCACACCCATAAAAACACGCTGTATGCGATCCAGCCCAGCCCCCACGTCAACAGATAACGCTCGCGGAAAGCGCGGAAGAAGAGAAAACTGACGACTGCCAGGATCAGCGCCGCCGTTTCCCGGGCGGTGAGCCACGGCAGCGCCAGCGCGCCCACCGGATAGGCAATGGACCAGGCAGATGTCATAAGCGAGACGAACTACACCCCCGAAATCTCTAAATATCACGGTAAGCCCCTTGCATACTGCGATTTCCGACTTAAGATGGTTACTTTCGGAACTTAAGAAGTCGGCTAGAATGAACGACAAGGACAGAAGGGACGGTACTCTGGTTCCATCTTTATGCCTTCCGACCGGATCCTGGTAGTCGACGACGAAGAAGCCATTCGCGAGATTGTCAGCTCCATGTTGACGTCGGCGCGTTTCTCCACATGCCAAGCCTCCAGCGGATCGGAGGCTCTCAACTTGCTGGCCTCGGGAGAACAGTTCGACCTCGTGCTTTCCGATCTGATGATGGCGGGCATGGATGGCCTCGCGCTCCTAGAGCGGACGAAAGAAAAATTTCCCGATGTGCCGGTCGTGATGGTGACCGCGGTCCACGATATCCAGGCCGCCCTCGGCGCCATTCGCAATGGCGCCTACGATTATCTGCTCAAGCCCTTTGAGCGCGAACAGTTGCTGGCGACCGTGCATCGCGCCCTCGAAAACCGCCGCCTCAAACGCGAGAACGATGCTTACCGCACCAATCTCGAGGCGCTCGTCGCGGCCCGCACGCAGCAATTGAAGAGCGCCATGGCCGACCTCAAACGTTCCTATAACGTCACCATCGAGGCCCTGGGCGACGTCCTCGACTATAAGGATGCAGAAACCGAAGGCCACTCGCGTCGGGTGACCACCTTCACCATCGCCATGGCCAAGCAATTGGGACTGCCCAAGGAAGACATTGAAACCATTGCCTTCGGCGCGTTCCTGCACGACATTGGCAAGGTCAAAATTCCCGATGCCATCTTGACCAAACCCGGCAAACTGACGAGCGACGAATACGAACACATGAAGGAACACTGCTATCTCGGCTATAAGTTGGTGAGCAAGATCCCGTTTCTGGCGCATTCTGCCGAAATCGTCTACGCGCACCAGGAATACTACGACGGTACCGGCTATCCCCGCGGCTTAAAAGGCGAGGAGATTCCGCTGGGGGCGCGCATTTTCGCCATTGCCGACACGCTGGACGCCATCACCAGCGACCGCCCCTATCGCCGCAAGCGACCACTGGAAGCTGCCAAAGACGAAATTCGACGTTGTTCGGGCACGCAGTTTGATCCGCAGATGGTCGAGGTTTTCATGCGTATTCCGGATACCGTCTGGGATGATCTGCGAAAGCAGGTCGACGAGCAAAAGTCGCCATTCCTGACAGAATTGGCCGCCACCGCCAGGACCAGCGCCTAGCATCAGTCGCGAGCAGCGAGTACCGACTCGCGAGTCACCTGGTTTCCAAAGTAGTGGCAGTAACCACCCACCGTTTGGCAACTCGCCACTCACGACTCGCTACTCGCTACGAAATCCCGATGTTTCTTCCGAACCGGCGCACGTTCGCGTAGCACTCGCAGGAGAGCTTTTCGAGCTTGGCGCGGTCCAATACCCGCACTGCGCCTCGCGTATAGGTGATGACGCCCGACCGCTGAAAACCACTGGCCGCGATGCTGACGGTGGCCCGGCTGGTTCCCAGCATCTGCGAGAGATATTCCTGGGTGATCTCGAACTCCGTCCCGACCTGGTCGCTTGCCATCAGCAGCCACCTCGCCAGGCGCTGCTCTAGTTCGTGCAAGCGATTGCAGGCGGCGGTCTGCGAACACATCATGATTTGATAGACCAGATTTTGGTCGACGGCCCGGCTCAGCGACGGCCCCTGTCTCAGCGCCGACTGAAACGGTTCCGCCCGAATGCGGAAGCCAGCGGCATCCACTTGTGCGATCGCTCCTCGCAACGTGCGGTCCACGCCATACGCCAGCGTGCTGCCTACCACCCCGGTGCGCCCCACCAGCCCAACTTCCACGCTGCGTCCGTCGCTGGTCGGAATCACCAGCGAGGCCAATCCCCGGTTCAGGAAATACACCGCCCGCAGCGGCTTTTCCGGATCGACGAGGGTTTCGTGTTTGGGGATCTCCACCGGCTGCAGGTAGGGGCACAGAACTTCAAATTCCCCGTCCGGTATCGACAACAGAATCGTATTTTCAACGGCCACGCCGTTGCACTCTCGAATGGTTGCGGAGACCAAGTCGTTTCAGCCTCTAAAATTTGTTTTCCCTTATCAGCATGTGAGATGACACCGAATGCGCTTCGCTCTCCCACGAAATAACGTAAGCGGCAACTTATTTCACCCTAGAATGGCTCGCGCACCACAGCATGTTGCTGTCGTATTTCCTAATGACTTTGTGAATTACGAAGTTGGAAGATTAATGATTCTCAGCGCGGGAAGTCTGTTCTCCATGCAACATATAGCAGATAAAAGCGATAATTGCAGGGAACGCGCACCGATTACCGCAAGAAACCGCGGCTCTGAGCGTTCCTTGATATGGAAGTCGGTAACGTATCTTACAAAAGGAGAACGAAATGACTCCTCGATACTGGATGTCTGCGTTCGCGCTGTTGCTGGCATGCGCTTTGTATGCTCAAGATCAGCACCCCGCGCTGAATGCCATGCCCAACACGGTGTTTGTTGGCGCCGATGGAAAGTTTGAGGCGACTCCCGACACCGCCCTCGTCCAGTTCAATCTCTCGGCCGAGGCGGCCACCGCCAAAGAAGCCTATGATCAGGTGTCGAAGCAAGCCGAAACCACGCGCCAGGTCCTTCGCAATAATGGAATTGATCCCAAGTCCGCCGAGATCGGCTTTTTCTCGCTACATCCCAACTACGACTGGAAAAGCTCGAAGCACAAAGTAACGGGATACCAGGTCACCACCAGCGTCAGCGTGAAAGTGAAGGACTTTTCGAAAATCGGACCGGTCACTCAACAACTGGCCGACGCCGATCTCGGCGAAAGCAGCCAATCGCTGAGCTACACACTGGAAGATGTTGACGAAGCCAAAGGCAAGGCCGTGGCCGATGCCTACCGGCGAGCCCGCTCCTCGGCGCAGGCGCTCGCTTCCGCCAGTGGCAGGGTGCTAGGCGGGCTATCGTACGCTTCGGTAGATACGTTTGAGAACATCCGCGTCATCCAGCCAGTACATCGCGCCATGGCAATGGCGGTTCCGGGAGCTGCCCCGCCGCCGACCGAAGAGTTCTCGCCGCAGAACGTCACCGTCACCGCCCACGTCAACGCGATGTTCGACTTGAAATAGTTGTGTGGCGCGGGCGCCAGCGACAAGCGCTGGTTAGCAGTCGGAATGCGCCAGTTGTGTCGCAGCGTGTTTCAAGAATGTTCTAATGGTCGAGCTCCGAGCCCCGCAGGGTCTAAAGCCCGCGATCCTATTGACGTTGAGCGGCACGGCTGAAGCCGCGCCCTGATACGAACCACTGTTGAAAGAATCTCTCCTCATTTTGCCGGTGCGATCCCCACTGTCTGGTACAGCGCTGCGCTGTCGTACAGCGTGCCGCTTTTCATTATTTTTCGGCAGCGTCGAATGTCGCTGATGTTCTCGGCCGGATTGCCTTCGACTAACAACAGGTCCGCCCGCTTCTTTGGAGCGATCGAACCTGTGTTCCCGTCTTGCTTCAGCAGCCGCGCCGCATTGTAGGTGGCGATCTGCAGGGCTTTGTTCGCCGGGATGCCCGCCTTCACTTCGAGTTCCAGTTCGCGATGCAGCATAATCCCTGCAGTGGCGTCCGTCCCGGCCAGTATCGGAATGCCTGCGTCATACATCTTTTTGGTCATGCGCAGCATGGCCGCATAGGAATCCTTATAGAGTTGGTCGTTTGCAGAGGTCACCGGCAGCCCGCCATGATAAGCGAAGCGCTGGATCTGCGCCGGTAGCCGGTCCAGAATGGGCGCGACATCGGGAGATACCTGACCCGGCCGCCCCATGAACATACTTTCAAATGTTGCTACGGTTACATCCACCGTCGTGCCGTGTGTTTTCAGAAGCTGAATGAAATCATTTACCCGTTTTGAATTCAGATCGAGCTTCGCCGCGTACTCGCCGACAGCCGTGAACCGTTCGGGGGTGCGCGTATCCTTTACCTTGTCGGCGAGGAAGTTGAGCATAATAAAATTGATGTGCTGGATCTCATCTGCGCCCGCTTCTACGAACTGGCTGGCGATCATGCCGTTGGGAACGTGTCCGCTGACGCGAACTCCGCGTTGATGGGCGAGCTTGGCAATGGGAGCGACAAAGGCCGGGTTCAGCGAACTGTAAAGCTTGATCTGTATATAGCCCAAATCGATGTAGCGATTCACATCCGCCAAGGCTTCGTCGACTGTGTCAGCGTACAAGCCGGTGGGAACCTGGTAGGGTCCGCGCCCATCAATAATTCCGGACTTCCAGAGATGCGGGCCGATGGCGGCGCCGCTCTCCCATTGATCTTGCAGGTGGCGAACGTCTTCGATGTCATTGCCCATATCGCGAACGCTGGTCACGCCGCTCGCGATGTTCAGGATTCCATCCACCGGCTGCACGTGCACGTGCATATCGAAAAGACCGGGCAGAAGCGTTTTTCCCTTGCCATCGATGCGCTCCGCATTGGCAGGAATCGTAACCGCGCTCGCACCGCCGACTGCGGTAATGCGTTCGCCATCGACTACAACCGTCTGGTCCTCCCGCATCACGGCCTGCTCGGAATCGAACACGCGAACATGCTCGAAAGCCACGGGATGGGCTGGGCGCTCGGCCAGGTCATGTGCCAGCTTTTCGAAGCGCGCATTTTCCGCCTTGGTCTGCAGATCGTACAGAGTCAGATTGGTGTCTTCCCAGCCTTCGCGCAGCGAGGCAAACCATTTGTTCGGAGAGGCGAAGAAGCGCCCGTCATCGTCCAACCAGACTACGGTCGGCGTATAGTCCAGGCCGGTGATGGCGTACTCCGTGACGTGCGCTTTTTGCCCGTGGCTTTCGACCGTGGTGTCGGCCAGACGCTCAAGACGCGCTTCGCCGGCGGGAAACAGATTGAGAGACGCATTCTTGGTTTTCGATAATGCGGCGACCAGTTGAGCCATCTCCGGACCGAAGGCTCCGTTGGTCGTCAGATAAAAGGCGCCCGCAGGATGCTCGCCATTTTCCGCCGAGCTTTTCCAGCGCGCCACTCCGCCCTCGACGGAAAAATGCTCGTCCACCGGCGCTTTCAGATAATCGACTCCGGTCACGTCCTCGCGGACCGGGAGCGAGTCGGCGCCAAAGATGTAATGCGCCGTAATCTTCGGACCACGGCCTCGGTCGTTAAACTCGAACGCACTTTCGACGTGACCGTCGGCCGAGTACGTGTCGACCTCGCTTCCCGCAACCCGACTGTTGGAAATGATGGAGTACCGCAAGGTCTGGGCGGCCGCGACGCCGACGAGAGTCAAAACTGGGAGTAGCAGGGAGAGTAGGAAAATCTTGCGCATGGCGGACGATTCTTGCACAAATCGCGTCAGAGTGGAAGGAAAGGACCGGCTGTCAGCTGTCAGGTAAAAACCTCGAGCCGGCGCAGACACATCGTGAGTTACTCACGCGGCAAAAATGTTCCGCGGTAACGACTTTCCCTGAGATCTGCGAACTGGGAACTGAGAGCTGAGAGCTGACAGCTGAAAGCTCGTCTACCGATCCCCGTGCACCAGAACCTCCGGCCGGGAGGAGATACGATCCGCATCCACCGTCACATCGCGCTGCACTTCCATTTCGATGGAAGTTCCGGGCTCGAGGCGCACGTCACTACCGCGTGTGAGCATGGCGATGGCCAGGCCCGCAGCTCCACCAACTCCCGCGCCAACGCCGGCGCCCTTAACGCTGCGAGCAGCGATGGCGCCGATCCCAGCCCCGGTCGCCGCAGTCGTGCCGACAGTGGTCGCCTTCTTTCCGGCATCGCTGTCCTGGCGAACCGTGCCTTCAGAATCCTTCACGGAGGTGTGCTGCGTCCCGGGAACGTTCTCCAGCGAACCGCCCAGCATCACCGTGTAACCACTGGGATAGATCAGCGAGGTAAAGTGAACTAACACCTCGGCGCGGCCATGGATGCGTCCGCCCCGCTGAACATGGGTCAGCTTGCCCTGCACATAGGTGCCCGGCGGAATCACGATCTTGTCATTCAGGACATAGGGAAAGGTAGTCTCGCAATAGACCGGGTCGCCTTCCTTGGCAGTTTTGGTTGAGATCGCCTGCTTCAGAGAGAGCGGGATGCGCGCGCCCGCGGGAATGGTGAGAGTCTTATCTGAAGTCTGTTTCGAGTCGGAGGCCGGTTTCGAATCCGCAGTCTGCGC
>Ga0335081_10017542_pt1 | contig 11585 bp, 9 predicted proteins | sample Lox_Sample_35_FD_206713 | JGI IMG/M metagenome (GOLD analysis project Ga0335081, IMG submission 206713) | Soil microbial communities from Loxahatchee National Wildlife Refuge, Florida, United States - Lox_Sample_3.5 | ecosystem: Environmental > Terrestrial > Soil > Wetlands | place: USA: Florida... | reverse complement strand
CCAAAGAGAAAAAGCCCGATAATTTGTACTATGCCAACCTGGGCGGCGGCGTGGGCGCTACCCCGAACCTGAAGCGCGTGGGCGACGCGGCGTACTGGTTTAACTGCGACAACCAGGGGCGCGGCGGCGACGATACGCCCATCTGGGGCTGCGCGCTGCAAGGGCGTGTGTGCAACGCGGTGATGAAGGGCAAGACCAGCACCAATGTGACCGCGGGGTGGTCCACCGGCGCCGTGCGTTGGCGCAATGCGTCGAAGTCGCCGGAGGAGGCCACCATGTGGATGGACGAAACGGTGGCCAGCGGCATGGTGCCGTGGTATCACTTCATCGGCGCCGAAACCGGGCTGGGCGAGGACCAGCGCTGGCAGGAGACCGGGCGCCGCTATTTCACCTGGCTGGCGCGCCACGACCGTCACCTGGTGAACCGCGGCACCGTGGCCAACCTGGGAGTGGTGATGGGGCAGAGCACGCACCTTTTCTACCGGCCGCCGGCCGGCGTGCTGATGCGCCAGTACATGGACGGACTCTACTATGCGCTGCTGGAGGGCCGTTTTCTGTTCGACTTCGTGCATGAAGACGCGCTGGAACCGGAGAGCCTGAAGAAGTACCGCGCGCTGCTGCTGCCCAACATCGCGCTGCTCAGCGACCGGCAGTGCCGGCAATTGCGGGCGTACGTGGAAGCGGGCGGGTCGCTGCTGGGCACTTTTGAAACATCGCTGTATGACGAGCGCAACCAGCGGCGCGATAATTTCGGCCTGGCGGACGTGTTCGGCATCGAGAAAGCCGGGGACGCGATCGGCACCAACGGCAATGCGTTTTACGCCCGCATCGAGCGGCAACACGAACTGGTGCGGGGATTCATCGACACCAACTGGATTCCGGGAGCGGAGCATCGGCTGCCGGTGAAACCGGTGGAGCAGCCGGTGCTGACGGTAGTGCCCGGCTACACCGCCTATCCGCCGGAGCTTTCGTATCCGCGCCAGCCGCATACCGATGAACCGGCGGTGGTGGTGCGCGAGAAAGGCGCGAGCCGCCTGGCGTGGTTTCCGGGCGACGTGGATCGCAGCTTGTGGAAGTCAGGCCATACGGATTTGAGCCGGCTGCTGCAGAATTCGGTGCGCTGGCTGCTGCGCGGCGAAGTTCCGGTGAAGGTGGAAGGCGAGGGAGTGGTGGAACTGTTCGCCTGGGAAACCGAGCCGGGATTCGCCGTGCACATTTTGAACTACACTAACCCGGCGATGCATCGCGGCTGGATTCGCAGCTTCTTCCCCATCGGAGCGCAAAAGGTGCGGATGCGGCTGCCCGACCGCCCCGAGGGCGCCCGGCGCGTGCGGCGCGTGGAGTTGCTGCGCGCGGAAACCAGCCTGCCATTCCGGCAGACCGGAGCCGAGGTCGAGTTCACCGTGCCGCGCGTAGTGGATTACGAAGTGGCCGCGCTCGAATTGGCATAGCCGATGAACCGCTCGGTTCGCGGCGCGAACCGGACGGTTCATCCGCGCCTGCGTAAGACGCATTGAACGTCGTACTTTCAATCAGTTGAGGTTTGGCACCCAGGCTGCTTTCCCTCGCCCCGTAGTCGGGACCCAATCAGAAGGGCAGCCCGAAGGAGGGTGACAAAATGAAGACCGCGAAAGTACGCTACATCATCGCGGCGGCTGCTCTGGCGGTCGCTGCTGCCAATGCTTCGGCACAAACCTACAAAGCGGAAATTCCGCTTTCGTTTAGCGCGGGGCAGACCGGGATGCTTCCCGGCGCATACCAGATCGACGTGAACACGAGCGAAGGCGGCACCGTGCTGGTGCGCCTCAGGAACGTGGACGCGAACCGTTCCATTATGCTGATCGCGGGCGTGAGAAGCGATGCTCCCAAAGCCTGGTTGGCGGCCGGCAAACCGTTGCTTGCGTTTGAGTGCACCGAGGGCGCCTGCACTTTGGGCCGGATATTCGATGGGCGGGACACGACCGCCTACAATTTCCCGCACGCGTCGCCCCACCGCGGAGAAAGCAAGGTGGCCTTGATCATGCTGACACCGGCCAAATCCGAATGAGCCACGCTTCGGAAGAGGCCATTGGGTGTCAACGGATACGGCGCTGCTCGCGCAGCGCCGTATTTTTTGTGTGCCGAGCATGTTCGACAGCTCTGGGGTGAAAGTCCCCTTGACAACCTGATGGAGGTGAAGTCATAGCGAAGCGCAAGGGCGTCGTCGCGAGGCGGGGTCTGAAAGAAGCGTGGAGCAAACGTACGAGCCGATGTACAAGAACCGGATCTGAGGCATACGGTGTCGGGCGAGCGGCAAATGACCGCGAAGCCCATATCCATCAAGGGCACTGGTTGTAAATCCGGCGGCTGCGTGCGGAAGGCAGTCGAACTTACCTCGGGAGATCTGCCGTGGCCTTCCTGGAGGATGAGAGGGGTGAAGCCCCGGAGTGCCTTCCGGAAGGGACCGAATCGTCTGCGGGAAAGCACGGGTACCGAAAGCCCGGCCATCGCCGAACAGTTGATGGAGGAAGTCTGCGAGCGGGAAAACTGCAAGCAGGCATTGAAACGAGTCAAGGCCAATAAAGGGAGCGCTGGTGTGGACGGGATGACCGTTCAGCAGTTGCCAGGGTACCTGAAACAGCATTGGCCGGCCATTCGGGAACAGTTGTTGAGCGGAGCCTGTAAACCGCAACCGGTGAGGCGGGTGGAAATCCCCAAACCGGACGGAGGGGTACGAAAGCTTGGTATCCCGACGGTGCTCAAGCTCAAGGTGAACGAGCAGAAGAGTGCGGTAGCACGGCCATGGGAGCGGAAGTTTCTGGGCTTTAGTTTCACGGCGAATCGGGAGCCGAAACGGCGGATAGCGCCGAAAGCGGTTCTTCGATTCAAAGCGAAAGTTCGAGAACTGACGCAACGGACGCGAGGTGTGAAAGTGGAGAGAATGGCCGAGGAGTTGGGTCGTTATCTTCGCGGCTGGATTGGCTATTTCGGCCAAACCCAGACGCCTTCGGTGTTGCAAAGCCTTGAGGAGTGGACCAGGCGCAGGCTGCGGTCGGTGATCTGGAAGCAGTGGAAACGGGGATCGGTACGATTCGCTGAATTGCGGAAACGGGGAGTGAACTACGATCTGGCCGCCCGAACGGCGGGCAGCGCTCACGGCCCGTGGAGGCTGGCGGATTCACCGGGGCTTCATTTCGCGCTGCCCAATGCTTACTTCGACTCGCTCGGGATTCCGAGATTGACTGGCGGCCGATAGCTCAACCCGCCGAACCGCCGTATACGGACCCGTACGTACGGTGGTGTGACAGGGAAAGCGGGCGACCGCCTACCTATGTTTATTGACTCGTCAGAAGAAATCGTGGGTTGATTCCGGCTCAGGCAGCACGTTGACCGCGCGGGGATCTTCGGAATCGGTAAACGCTGCGCGACCAGGGAGGATCTACCCCCGGAGGCCGGATTCGGGACCGCCGGCCCGGTCAAAGTACGAGTCGACTATACGTCAATATGAATGATTTCCGAGCGCCGGCAATCGGCCCGCAGTTGTGCTCAAGTAGAGGGCCGAAAGACAGCTTTCCGACCAGGTTGAATTACTGCGCGAAATAATTATAGCTTCGTGTATTCCGCCCTGGCCCGTTTGAGGATCGGGATGTCCGCGTCGGCATCCTTCCAGAGCGTGAGGAAATCCTGGTAGGCGCTTTTGGCTCCCGTCCTGTCACCCGAGACAGCGTAGGCTCTCCCCAATTGCAAGTGCGCCAGGGCACCGACCGGATCGGCAAGCACGATCCCGCGATGATCCAGGACCTTTTGGAATTCTGACGCAGCCTCCCGGCCACGGCCTGCCTCCAGGTATGCCCGTCCGCGCACATAGGCGGTATACAGCCCTCCGAACTTGGCGTAGAACGCCGTGCCCGGCATCGCCAGGTCGTAGGGAAGCGCCGTCTCCAATTGTTTGATCGCGTCCAGGGGAGCCTTTTGCGAAATCGCGGAAAGCGCGCGCAGGGTGGGAAGATACTCGAACTGGACGGGAGTGTCCTCCGGGAAACGTTTTGCCAGATCCTCAGCGAGGCGTTGCGGTCCGGCAGAATCGCCGGAGAGCGCCAGAGCGAACGCCGCGGCATACTCCACATCGCGGTTTTTTGCGAGATCCAGCGCGGATCGGGCCCATGTCCGAGCCGCGGCAGTATTCTCAAAATGGGCTTCGCACACGGCCTGCGCCGCTTCGTAGATCGCGGCTACCTCGCGCCTGCCGTCCTGTTGCGCCAACGCGATCGCGTGCGCCCAGAGCGTCCGCGCCTCCCGCATTCGTCCCGAACGGGCTAGCACCAGAGCCTGGTTGTTCGACATCCAGTCTTCCGCGTGCTCCGCGGGCGCGCGCGCGATTTCGCGTTCCATTCCCGCCTGGTCGTTGTTAAGAAACGCCAGATAGTAACGCGTAACCAGCATTACCGGGATTTCCAGTTTGCGCTCTGCAGCCCGCCGCAAGGCATCCGCAGCCGCCGTGTAGCGGTCGAGGGAAAGATAGTGGCTGGAAACAGAATACCCGTATGGCCCGTCCGGATCTAGCCGTATGGCCTGTTCGGCGGATTGAATTGCCCTTTCATATTGGCCGGTACCATATGCCGCCCACCCCGCCATAATGCCTATGGCGGTGGAATCTCGAGGATAGGTTTGTACCCACGCTTCGAGAGTTTGCATTTCCCTTTGCAAGTTACCGGTTACCTGCCGGTCGTAGAGCATCAGGATAAAGAGCCTCTCGCGATCGCTGACGCGTTCGCGTAGTGCATACGCTTTGCGGGTGTATTCCGCAGCCAGATCTGTTTCTCCCATGTTGTTGTACATGAACCCTAGATCGGCCAGCGCCGTGGCAAATTGCGGGTCAATGGCGATGGCGCGCTGGAGATGGGGCACGGCGGCAATCGGACCGTGGGCGAAATTGGCATGCCAGCCGGCGCTATACGCCTTCAGAGCTTCCAGAGAGGACGTGGTTGCCTGCTCCAGCGGTGTTGAGTGTTCCTGGATCGTGGCCAGCGACTCGCCCAGGCGGGTCCGGATCTGAACGGCAATATGGCTCAGCGCAGTCAGGACTTCTTCCTTCGTTCCAGCCGGCTCCTGCGCCTGGGCCAGAGCGTCTCCGGTGTGGCAGTTCCTGGCGCGCAGCCACAGCACGTACTGGCGCCCGACGCTTGTAATCGAGCCTTCCAGAACAGCGGCGCTGCCGGTGCGCTCGCAGATTTCCCGGGCGATCTCCGGAGTGAGTGTTGTCTCCGCCGGGCGGTTCATCAGATGCAGTGCCTGTTTGATGCTCTCGTCGGATGCGAGCCTGAGGAACGGAGACTGTTCCAGTTGCACCGCCAGCCCCTGGCGAAGCGTCTGGTCAAATACCGGATCGCCCGTCTTGTTTTCGAAATCGGCGAGGACAACGGTGTCCCTCGCGGTGAGTTTTGGCGCCCGATGAAGGTAAAAATACGTCGCTGCGAATAGCGCCAGGACCGCGGCGACGCCGATGGCCGCGCGCGTGCCCCATCTCACCGGCGTGACCGCTGCTAATTCCTTCTGTAGCCCGGCAGTGGATTGCCACCTTTTTGCCGGGTCTTCTGCCAAACACCGGCTTACGATTTTCTCCAGCTTTCGGGGCCGGATGCGTTTGCGCTGCGGCCCCGTGCGCGTGCCCGTCAGCATTTCGTGGAATATCAGGCCGAAAGCGTAAATGTCCGAGCGCGCATCCGCCGGTTTGCCCTGCCGCTGCTCCGGCGCCATGTAGGCGGGCGTGCCGACGATCATGCGGCTCGCGGTGACGGTCTCATCCTGGCCCGAGCGCGCCAGTCCGAAATCCAGAACCTTGACCCCGGACTTCCCGATCATGATGTTGCCGGGCTTGAGATCGCGATGAATGATGTCCTTGCCGTGGGCCTCGACCATCGCCGCGGCGATCTGGGCGCCGTAGAGGAGCACCGTTTTGAGGGGAAGCGGTCCCCTCTTCAGCCGTGCCGCCAGCGTCTCGCCCTCCACCAGTTCCATCACCAGGTAGTTGGGGCCAACATCGTGAAGCGTGCAGATGTTCGGGTGATTCAAGGAAGAAATCGCCCGTGCCTCGCGTTCAAACCGCGCGCTGAACCTCGCCTGCGTTGTCTTGATGGCAACCGCTCGGCCTAATCGCGTGTCGATCGCTCGAAAAACCTCGCCCATGCCGCCCTCACCGAGCTTGCTTTCCAGACGGTATGGTCCCAGACACGCGCCCGAAGTCAATCCCGTAACCGTAGAGTCCTCCCGCAGTTCCGCAATGTCCTGGATCGCAGGCCGGTCCGGGAGTTCACCGCTGTCCGGTTGCGCCAACAGGGACTCCACTTCGCGTCGCAATTCGGGGTCCGCGCGCTCCAACAAGGCTGCGCGCTCGCCGGCAGTGCCCTCGCGAGCCGCGTGGTATAGCTCTGCGATCTGCCGGAAACGCTCTGCAGTCATATCTATGTACGGCTCAACTCCCGCAGCAACCAGGCCTTGGCGAGACCCCAATCGCGTTCCACGGTCCGCTGCGAAATCTTCAGAACCGTCGCGATTTCCTCCTCCGTCAATCCACCGAAGTAACGCAGCTCCACCACTTTTGCCTGCCGCGGCGCCACCTGTGCGAACGCGCTCAAAGCCTCGTCGAGTGCCAGCATCGATCGGTCCGTCTCGGGCGCCAGGATAGCCGATTCGTCCAGACTCACTTTCAGCGGGATTCCATCGCTCCGCCGCGAACCGCGCCCGCGCGCCGCGTCCACCAGAATGCGCCGCATCATCTGCGCCGCGATTGCAAAGAACTGCGCGCGCGCCTGCCATTCCACGTTGGCCACGTCCACCAGCCGGAGATAAACCTCGTGCACCAACACCGTGGCCTGCAGGCTATTGCCTTCCACCTCGTTTTTCATGTACCGGCGGGCCATAAGGCGCAGTTCCGGATAGACGCGCTCCGTCAGCTCCGCCAGGGCAGCTTCGTCACCGCTGCCCCAAGCCTTCAAAAGATTCGTAATTTCCGGCGCGCCTCCTTCGATGGATGGCCTATCCCCGTGGCTCCCACAAATATACACAAAATGCATGGCGGGTTTGGGGGGCCACTGCCGCCTGTACCGGCGAAGGAGAAACAAAGTCTCTCAGAATCTCCTCCAGAAAGCAGGAAGGACAAATGAAACACACAGCAACCATGGCGCTGATGCTCACTCTTGGTGCCGCCGGCGTCTACGCCCAAGCGATTCCCGTGAACATGTCGTTTTCGGGAAATGGCACGCCGAGCGTGATCGATCTGAGGCACCCCAACACCGGTACCTCGGAAGAGAATCTCGAAGGGAATGGCACGCAAGGTCCGTTCACGTTTCGACTGGTCAAGGCGAGCGCCAATGCTCCGCAACCGTCCACCACTTGCGCCGGCCCGACCAAGTTCTATTTTCCCAATGTGGCCGGTGCCGGCCTGTTTCGCTTCTTTGACGGGAGTCTGTTGCAGGTCAATCTCACCGACGGAGGCGATTGCATCGATTTCGCGGCGAATGAGGCCCACTGTACTCTGACCTTCCAGGTCACCGGCGGAACCGGCCGTTTCCAGGGGGTCTCCGGAGTCCTTACGTTTACCGAGACGGCGACCCCCATATTGAGCGATGCTTCGAACCCACCGAACCCCGTCTTTTTTACGGAGACCGGGGAGTTTACGGGTACGATTTCCAGAGGAGGCAACGCGAGACCATAACGGCCTCCTGTCGCGGGCGGCGGTCCGGCTGGAACGATACTGCGGATCTGCTCGCCCGCGCCAGGGTATTTGGGTCTGCCGAGTCGGCATACCGGGCTGCCAAGTTGACGGGAAACGCCCGACGATGAGAAGTGGTCGCCGCGGGATCGATCCTCCCTGACGATAGGACTCAATCGGGAGAAACCCGGCGCGGGGAACCCTCGGGAGCGGGGTGAGGCTGGGCGCCGGGTCACTCCCGATTGGGCCGTTAGAACGAAGTCGCTGGCGTTTGCGGCGGACGCGGCAGGCTATGGCATTTGGATGGAGCTTTCGGGCTCTCCGGGGAAAGTGGGGAAGTGCTTCGCGATGATGGCGTGGCGAATTGGGCTGGCAGCAGGACGTCCCGGCGATGATTGTTCGATTGCGACCACCGGCACCAGGCGGGCAACAGAGCTTTTCCCTGGTGTAGACACACGTCGAGTGGGCGTGACGATGCACGCGTTCGTGTCGCCAGTGGAAGGGCGCTACGAGGTGTCCACATAAGCCGGTGGCCCAGCGGTCCGATCGGCAGCCTGTTGAGCTGTGAGTCGCTCGACCACGACCATCGTGCCGCCACAAAGGGGACACAACCAGGCGGAAATCGGCTCAGGCGATGAGGGGCGAGGGGGTGGCTCCGGCGACGCAGCGAGGAGTTGTTGACATTGAGCCAACTGCGTCCGCCGGAGGCGGTTAGCGAGGAAGCCGAAAAAGCGAATGCGAACGAAGCCCTTAGGCAGCACATGCAACAGGAACCGGCGCAAGAACTCGTGGGCGGTGATGGTCATTTTCCGTTTCTTGCTGCCATGGGCGTAGTCCTTCCACCGAAAGGTGACTTGGCCATCGGACAACTGGATCAAACGGTGGTTGGAAATGGCTACCCGGTGCGTGTATCGTGCCAAATAATGTAGCACGTGCTCCGGGCCGCCGAAGGGCGGCTTGGCATAAACCACCCAATCCTGGCGGAATAATTTCCGCAGGAATGCGGCGAAGGTCTTTTCCCCCTCCAACGCTTTGAGGCTGCCGGGGAAAAGTAGTTTTCCTTTTCGGAAAGCGCGCTTCAGGCCCGCCACAAACTTGCCGCGGAAAACACGGCTGAGGACCTTGACAGGCAAGAAGAAGGCGTTGCAGCGAGGATGGATCCACTGTTTGCCGTCCGGGGAGAGACCGCCGGCGGGAATCACACAATGAACATGCGGGTGGTGCTGGAGAGTCTGGCCCCACGTATGGAGCACACTGAGGAAACCGATTTGTGCCCCCAGATGTTTAGGGTCGGCTGCAATCTCCAGCAACGTCTCGGCGCTGGCTTGAAACAGCAACCGATAGACGACGTTCTGATTGTGAAGCGCGAGCCACGACAGCTCATGCGGCAAGGTGAAGACTACATGAAAATAGCCGACGTTCAGCAGTTCCTTTTGTCGGTCAGCCAGCCAGCGGTCGCGAGCGTTCGTGAGGCACTTTGGGCAGTGCCGATTGCGGCAAGAATTATACGAGATGGCACGATGACCACAGCGAGAGCAGCGGTCCAGATGACCGCCGAGTGCCGCCGTGCGGCAATGCTCGATCGCGCGTAACACTTTCAGTTGCTGCCAGGTCAGTCTGGACCGGTTGCTCTGGATGAAGTCCTTGCCGTGTTGTCTAATGATATCGGCCACCTCGAGGGTGGGCCGATTCATTTCTTATGCTTCTTGCGTGACCGGCGAACGGTTTCCGGGCTAGAGACGTTCATGGTGTCCAGCGGGTTGGGAACGGCCTGCAGGTGCCGGCGGGAAAGGTGCAGGTAGATGACCGTGTGTTCGAGCTTTACATGACCGAGCAGAAGTTGAATGGTGCGCAGGTCGGCGCCTGCTTCCAGCAGGTGAGTTGCGTATGAGTGGCGAAGCAGGTGGGCGTAAACGCGCTTCTCGATGCCGGCCTGCTTGGCCGCGGACTTACAGGCATCCCAGACGACCTTGGGGGTAAGTGGCTTATCCGCACGCCAGTTGTGGACTGTGCCCGGAAACAGCCAGGTCTTCGGCTTCATCCAGCGCCAGTACTCCCGCAGGGTCTCCAGCAGTTTGGAACTCAGCGGGACATAACGATCACGCCCGCCCTTGCCATGCTGGATATGGATGAGCATGGATTTGCTATCGATGTCCTTGACCTGCAGGTTGCGCATTTCGGCATTCCGCATACCGGTCGAATACAGCACCATCAGCATGGTGCGGTCCAGAAGGTTGTGGGCCGAATCGATCAGGCGTGCGACCTCCTCGACCGTCAGAATCTCGGGCAATCGGCGCGGCGCCCTGGGATAGGGAATGTCGCCCGGCGGCAAGCGGCGCTTCAAAGTCTTGTTGAAGAAGAAGCGGAGCGCGCAGACGTGCAATCGAGCAGTCCGCGGTTGCAGTTTTCGTTCGGTAAGCAGGTGGGCTTGATATTGCCGGAGATGGTCCTGGTTCAACTGATCCGGCGGTTTACCGAAGTAGGCCGCGAACTCTTCGACGGCCTGAAGGTAATACTGTACAGTGGTTTTAGCGAAGTTACGACGCTGGAGTTCCTCCAGCATCATTTTTCTGAGATGGGTCACAGGGACCTCCTTGTGGCCCACAAATACTCTTTCCCTCAGCTGATTGCTGTTCCCTTACGCACCTTTGCGGCTTGGCGCCTTTGCGTGAAAATCTTCTTCCAGTCCGTTGACGATTCGCGTGATGCCGTCTTTGATGAGCGCGACCTGGAAGTTGATGAGCAGGCCGAGGCGCTTGTCAGCCAGCCGAAGGTAGGTCAGGAGTTGTTTCTTGTGAACCGGAGCGAGGATCTCGACGGATTTCACTTCCACGATCACCTTGTCCTCGACGATCAGATCGGCGCGGAATCCAGTGTTGATCCGGATACTGTCGTAGACTACCGGAATCGGCTGCTGCCGGACGATACGGAGACCCCTGCAGTCCAGTTCGTACGCGAGGACTGTCTCATAGACAGATTCCAGCAGACCCGGCCCCAGCTTGGTGTGAATACGAAAAGCCGCGTCCACGATCTCCTTGGCGATGGCGTTCTCGGTCATACCGACCCTTCTATAGTTTCTCGCCAAGACGCAGAGACGCCAAGAAGGTGACAGGCGAAGCCGACAGCCGCTACCTTTGCCTACGCGTAGCGTCCGCCGCGCCAGCGGCTTCGTTCTAACGGCGTAGTGTTTACGAACTCCCGTAAGGACGCGTTCACGGCAACTTCCTCGTAAGTGGGGTTACCGGAAAACAGGCCATCGGTCGCGTGGAGCCTATTCTGCTTAGGCCGTTACGCCGCGTCCTCGAATCTCACGACGATCCGCTTGCCGAGCGCTGCCAGCGCGGCTTGAATCCTCTCGGGCTTGGTGTTGTGCTTCGGGTCGAGCATCCGGCGGACAACGGTTTCGCTGACGCCCAGCCGTTTCGCCAACTCCGTATTTCGCAATCCGCCCTCGCGCATGGCGAGATACAGGGCAAGCTTCGGCGCCAGGTAGAGCGGAACGCTGACTGGATATTGGCCGCGTTTCAGCCTGGAAGGGACCGGAATTGGGCCGCCGCGGACGATTCGCCCGGCAAGGGCTTCGGCCAGGCAGTCGGCTGCCTGCGCGAGCGTATCGTCGAGATCCGCTCCTCCCGTAAGCGCCTCCGGCAGATCCTGGAACCGGACGTGAAAGCCATTGCCGTTCTTCTCGGGTAGAAAACTGGCGGGATAGCTGGCGGTGAACATTACAGGTCCTCCTTGCGAATGCAGAGTTGCTTACACATGTCGGACAGTAAGCCGGGGCCGAGTTCCTTCTTGAGGTCCTTCACCACAGTGAACCGGTCGCCAAGGTAGAGCGTGCCGTGGCTTCCCGAGCCACGTTCTGGAACCCAGCGGAACGCGAGTTGGTTCCGCT
>Ga0335081_10017541_pt1 | contig 11585 bp, 7 predicted proteins | sample Lox_Sample_35_FD_206713 | JGI IMG/M metagenome (GOLD analysis project Ga0335081, IMG submission 206713) | Soil microbial communities from Loxahatchee National Wildlife Refuge, Florida, United States - Lox_Sample_3.5 | ecosystem: Environmental > Terrestrial > Soil > Wetlands | place: USA: Florida... | reverse complement strand
CGCCATCGAGCCTAAGATTGGATGCTGGAGCGATCACGTCCTGAGCTGGCTGGCAACTCGCTACGGTCGCGATGATTTCCTTCTGCTCCGCTACGAGGACCTGAAAAAAAGAACTGTCGAAGAGTCGGTCAAGGTCGCTCAATTTCTAGGCCTGAATGTGCACAAGGACCGCGTGGCGCGCGCCGTCGAACTGAGCTCCTTCGACCGCATGCGGAAGCTGGAAGAGGCGCAGTCCCGACAGTGGAAGGAAACCAGAAAGACCCGTCAGGACAAACCATTCGTGCGCAAAGGAGTGGCCGGGGGATGGAAGGGAGTTCTGTCGGACCAGGCAGTCCAGCAGATTGAATCTTCCTGGGGCCAAACTATGCGCATGCTCGATTATGAACTTGCCACACACGCCAAGCCACAGCCACTCCCCGGGCTCAGGTCAACTGAGCTTTCTCCAGCAGGGGACGCAAAACCTTGAAGGCCCTGGCTAAGAAGCTCCTGGTGACATCTGGAGCACTCAGACTTGCCGCCCGGGTCAGACCTAATGTAGCGGTCATTCTTTCCTACCATTCGGTCCGGGACGATCCAAGCCAGGACGAAGTCTGGATTGGGCCAGGAATTACTCACAGCAGCCGGATATTCTCCCGTCAGATGGAACTGCTGGCGCAACGCTTCCACCCTGCGACGCTTGAGGATATTTTGCTTTTTCTGAGAGGCGAGAAAGCCCTTCCTCCCCGAGCCGTCGCGGTCACCTTCGACGACGGCTACGCGGACAACCTTCATTTTGCCGCGCCAATTCTCTCCCGCTTCGGAATTGCAGCCGCGTTTTACCTCACCGTCGGGGTGATCGGCACCGCGGATGCACCATGGTTTAGTCGTATGCGGCGCGCTTTTCTGACCAGCCCGCGGCGCGACTGGCAGAGTTCCCGGCACGGAAGGTGTTGGGACATCTCCACCGCTGGCGGCCGAAACACAGCCTTGCTGGCCGCTTTCGATCTTGGCGCGCCCCTGACCGGAGAGGACCAGAGGCGACTGATAAGCATCATCGAGCAGGAACTGGGTGTGGAACCGGCCCTGCCGGATCATCGTCTAATGCTGACCTGGGAAGAGGCGAAACATCTGTTGGATGCGGGGCATTTAGTCGGCTCCCACACGCTGACTCATCCCAACATTGCACAGGTGGGAAACCAGGAGATCCTCAAGAACGAGATTGCTGAATCGAAACAGCAAATGGAGGAAATGCTCAAATTCAAGGTGCGGCACTTTTCCTATCCTCACCCAGCCCTAAACCCACAGTGGAACCAGATTACGCTGGCGGCCACGCGTGACGCCGGCTATGAGACTGCGGTCACCACGACGCGAGCTCCGGTGGGAACCGGAAGTGATCCGCTGCTCCTGAGCCGCATCAACGCCCCGAGGCCGGAACACGAATTTTTGTGGAACTTGGAGCGCGCTTTCCTGCAAAGTCCTGCCCTCGCGCTTGCGAGCGCCAGCGTGGTCTCGGAAGGGTGTTCGTGACAGGCGCTATTCGGCTACGACGGACCACACAAGTTTGATGGATTCCAGGAACCAGGTTTTGCTATACAACCGGCTTCGCCACCAGCCTCGGGCCTGAAACTCAGAGTCAGACACACCGTGGACCCACATATGAACGGTTGGGGCCTGCTCGGAGAGAGTCTTGGTCCAAATCAGTCCGGCCCGGCGTGTGTGATAGTCGGACGTGACAATGATGACCGTGCTCAGCCTCCGCGCCAGTAGACAACGGGTCAGATCACGCGCCTCGTCCCGGGTGGAGTTCGCGTCGGGCCCGGTTTCGCATAGATCTACCTTTGTGGCCAGCTCGTTCCCGTATTCGCGCTCGAGGAAACGCCGCACTGCCGGCTCGATGGGTTCATCCCAATAGGAGCGGGGAGGAACGCTCAGTAATACTCTTTCCGCAATTCCCTTTTGCAGGAGGGCCATAGCGCCTGCGACCCGCGCACGCTCTGCGACAAGAGAGCCCTGGAGCACGACCGCCGCATCCGCGTGGGCCGGCAGCGGATCGTTCGCAATCAGGATGTACCCGCCCCAGCGCAGCAGGCCGGCGACCAGCACCACGACGGCACCGAGAAGCCATAAAAGCCAACGCCAGTTTCTCCCGGCGCGTTTGATATGGGACAAGCTAACCTGTGAAACTCTTTCCATTTTGAGGCTCTGGCTCTATTGACGAATCGCAGCGCTACTTGCTTTAGGTCTCGCGCAAGGTTAGTTCAACTTCGGACTGCATCCGAATCAGCCCTCTCTTCGACGCCTCACTTGGGTGATGCAAATCCAGCCCGTTCACCTGTCGAATCGCTGCCTAAAAGTGAACGGTAGGTCTTTAGCCATTGCTGGCGAATGGCCGTCCAATGATATCGGCGGGATTCTTCGTATGCATTTTGCGCGATTCGCCTGCCTAAGTCCGGCTCCTTCAGCAGCCGGAGAACATTTGCCGCCAACGCCGCTGTGTCACCCGGAGGCGAAAGCAGTCCTGTTCGCTCATGTTCAACAAAATAGTCCATGCCTTCCGGACAGGTGCTGACAACAGGCGTGCCAGACGCGAAGGCCTCCAACACCGAAACTGGCATATTGTCCAGGCGGGAAGCATTGATAAAAATGTCGCCGCGATCGTAAGAGGCGCCAATCTCATTGCGGGGTACAACTCCACTAAAAGTCACTCCTTCGAGACCAAGTTCTTCGACCAGCGTGCGGACTTCCGCGGTGAGTGGCCCGCCGCCGGCCAGCTCCAGCCTTGCTTCCGAATATTCCTTCTTCACCTGGGCAAAAGCCTTCACGACAATCTCCGGGCAGTAGTAGGCATGAAAGCCCCGAGTGGAAACAAGATTCGGGCGGAGCGGCATTCTTTCCCGGAAATGAAACTGCTCGAGATCAACAATATTCGCAATCGGCTGCGCTTCCAGCCCAAACTCTCGAAATACGTCAACAAGGTATCCGGAAGGAACAACGATGCGGTCGGCGCGCTGAAGGATAGATTTCGCGGTGCGAAAGCGATGCAGATGGTCCCGTGCCTCACCACTGTGATAATTCACCACGGTTTTTTTCCCCAGAAGGCCCGATATCAGGAGCGCAGGAAGCGGCGCAATCAGGAATGACCAGTACGACGCGGAAAAAATATGGGCGATATCGGCGTCCTTTAGCCCCTGCCACAATTTCAGGAGATAAATCGGCTCGCGCACAATCGTCCTGAGAAAGGGAATCCTTTTCGCCCACTTCAGGCCCGGCGGGAAAGACGGATCCACCGCGATGAACTTCACCGACAGATCGGGATCGCTCCGCCATGACCGCATGAGCAGATCAGCCTGCACCGCCTGCCCCCCCACATACGCAAGCGTCGGCGCGACAATCGCCACTCGCGGCTTGATTGCTTTGGGCCCCGATTTCCCGGACCGCACCGACTTTCGTTCCAGCAATTCCTCATAAAGGTCCTGGTACACGGCGAGGACGCGATCCTGGGAAAAATGCTCAAAGGCAAAGGAGCGCGCATTTTCTGCCATCCGTTGCCGCAATTGCGGTTGCGCCAGCAGGTTCTTGACAGCTTCCGCTAACGCCCCGCCATCGCCAGACGGAACAAGCACGCCGCGGTCCGGGTTGAGCAGTTCCGAATTTCCGCCGACGCGCGTCGCAACGACTGGCACACCCGCTGCCATGGATTCCAGAATCACATTCGAAAGGCTCTCGGACACCGAGGGAACGACAGAGACATCCATGGAGGCGAACAGTGCGGGAATATCGCGCCGGTCGCCGAGAAACCGGACCTGCCCGCCAATTCCGAGCTTTTCGGCGTCGCGCTCCAATTTGGGACGCAGCGGGCCGTCGCCTACCAGAAGAAATTCGACCGCCGGCGAATGTTCGCGCAAGCGCGCGGCCATGAGCAAGAACAGCCGGTGATTCTTACATTCTGCATTCATCCGTCCCACGATACCCACGCGCAGTATCCCGGGATTGCGAAGCAGGGCGGGAGAATGCGGCTCAAAGGCGGTATTGGGAACAATGTTGCCGATCACCTCAACCCGCCGAGGGGCCAGAGGTTCAGCCAGCAGGCGTTCGGCAGCCGCGCGCGAATTGCATACCACCGCATCGCAGAATCGAAATGCAGCGGCCTGTGCCCGCCGCTGACGCGGGGACAACAGATCGCCGAGCTGCCGCTGACTCCCGACAACCACCTGTACACCCGCCCAGCGGGCTGCCGGCAATAGGGTCAAATTGGAGTAAAAATCGAAGGCGTGCGCGATGGCAACTCTGTTTTCGCGAAGATGGCGGGCCAGATCAACGCGCGTCCGCCAGGATTGCCAGCCGTACAGGCTTCCTCCGAGCGGAAATCGTTTTACTTCGCCCAGATCATCAAGAAAAGGGCCTTGAGGGCGAATGCAACCGAGGTCTACCTCGAATTTCTCCCGGTCAACCAGACCTGCCAGTTGGTGAAACTGGCGTTCGCTGCCTCCGGTCTGGAGGCTCTCGATCATCAAAAAGAGTCGCGGCAGTTTTGTCGCGGAAACGGTTCTTGCTTTGTCCGAAACCGGAGAAACAATTTCACTCACGTCTTTAGGACTCATTGCGCAGTCTCGCGCAATGCAACGGCTCGCGGCAGGCCCTCCAGGAAATTGCGGTGCCACAGCTCAAACATCAGCAAACGCCAGATCCTGCCCGAATGGACGCGCCGCCCCTCGAGGTGTTCCTCAAGAAGCTGGCGCACGCCTCGCTCGTCAAAGTACCCCCGTTGCAGGGTCCTCGGCTCGAGGAGAACGGTGAGAATCAGGTCTTTCAGCTCGTGGCGGATCCAGTGCACCAGCGGCAGCGCAAAACCCTGTTTGCGCCGGTAAAGCACCTCTTTCGGCACTCCAACTCGCTCCGCCAGTTTCCTGAGAATGTATTTCTGCTTCCTGCCACGCAATTTCCATTCGGCGGGCAACGCCGTCACCCACTCGACGAACAGATGGTCGAGAATCGGCGCGCGCACTTCCAATGACACCGCCATGCTCATGCGGTCCACTTTTGTTAGAATGTCGGCGGTCATGTAAGTCTTGGTGTCAACGTAAAGCATTTGGCCCAGCGGGTCGTCAGCCGGCGCCTGTTCGAAATAGCGATACATCACGTTCTGCGGATCTTCAAACTTGCCAAGCTGCGCGCGGAACTCGTCGGAAAGCAGTGGTCTGTCCCGCTCGAAGGCGGGCACGAACGAGATCATGTCCACGTATCTCTGCCGCCACGGCAGTGAGAGGTTGTAGGCAAGCCTGTAACCGTGAGCGGAGTTCGGCAGCCGGGGATGAATCTGCCGGCGATACCAGCCCCACACGCCATTTGGCACTCGCTCGAAGATTTGCCGCCGCTGGTGAATCCCGTAGCGGCCATAGCCCGCGAAGATTTCATCCCCTCCATCGCCGGATAGGGCCACGGTCACGTGCCGCCGCGCCAGCGAAGAAACGTAATAAGTGGGCAGCATCGAAGAATCGCCAAACGGCTCCTCCAGCGAGCGGCTCAGGGTTTCCACCGTATTCACAACGTCGGGCTCCAGAATCAATTCATGGTGGTTGGTTCCGAACCGCTCGGCCACCAGCCTTGCGTAGTGCGCCTCATTGAAATCGTCCTGTTTGAAGCCGATCGCGAACGTCTCCACCGGCTTGGAACTGCTTCGGGCCATCAGAGCCACGACCGTGGAAGAATCCGTCCCTCCGCTCAGCAATGCTCCCAGCGGAACTTCGGAAATAAGTCGCACGCGCACGGCTTCTTCGAGACGGCGCTCCATTTCCTCCAGGCACTCTTCTTCGCTGGTTGGTTTATGCGTGCCGTAGCGGGGCAGGTCCCAGTATTGCCTGACGCGGACTTGTCCACGTTGAAACTCCAGCAGATGCCCGGGTGGAAGTTTCCGGATCGGTTCAAACGCAGTCAGAGGATCGGGCACGTACCCGAAATACATGTATTGCAGCAGCGCCTCCTGGTTGACTCGCGCCAGTTCGGGCGCGGCCGCCAGGATTGCCTTGATTTCCGAGCCGAAATAAAGTTTGCCATCTTGCAGCGCATAGTGCAGGGGCTTCTTGCCAAAGCGGTCCCGCGCCAGGAGGAGCTTGCCCTCGCGCTCGTCGTAAAGGGCCAAGGCGAACATGCCGCGTAGCTTCTGGAGGCAGCTCGGCCCCATCTCTTCGTAGAGGTGAACAATCACCTCTGTGTCCGAGTGCGTATAGAAGCGATGGCCGCGGCTTTCCAAGTCCGGCCGGAGTTCCTGGAAGTTGTAAATCTCGCCGTTGTAAACCAGCCAGACCGAGCGGTCTTCATTGAAGACTGGTTGATGTCCCCCGGCAACGTCAATGATGCTGAGCCGGCGCATGCCCAGCCCGACGCCATTCTTGACAAAGATTCCCTCGTCGTCAGGGCCGCGGTGAACAATCGCCTCGCACATGCAATGGATGGTCTCCGCGTCAATCCGCTCGCCGGCTCGGGTACTGACGATTCCCGCAATCCCGCACATGTGCTATCTCCTGGCCCCGACTCCCGACGATTCCCGCGACTGTGCCTGGGCCCTCATGCGAAATGGCTTCAGGCGGTAGTCTCGATAGTCCCCCGGATTTCCTTCCCGCCCATCGCAAGCGGCAAGCATGATGTTGACCATTTCCCGCGCGCAGACAAAATGCAGAATTTCACGTCTTTCCGGCGCGCCTTGCACCAGTTCCCGGAGAAACTGCTGCATGGAGTGGCCCAGGTTGGCTTCTTCCTGCGTTGGATCCATACCGTGGCAGTGCAACTTGATGAATAGCCAATCCGGACACCCCTGCACGCTGATGCCTGCGCGTTTCCACAGATGCAACCGGCGCACAGAAGGAGGCTCGGAAGCAGTCAGAGCCGCTGTCTCAAGACCCAGCCGGCGGCCGCCTCTGGGCGCCAAGTCCCACAAGAGCGGGCCCTGGACCATGAGCGGAAAAACTCGAGGCTGGCGCCCCTTGGTTAAAGCGGAGCCACTTCGATGCGCTCCCTTGCGGCCCAACGGCGGGGAGCATTCGTACAGCGAATTGATCTTTGCAGTTTGGGCCCGATGAAAAATACCGGCTGGCAACGTCATGTCTGCGTAACATCCGGTGGCGGCAAGCACTTCGATCTCGGAATCCACTCCGCAACCACGCCCGCCGTTGGAATTCGCCAGCGCGAAGTTTCCGTGTACGAATGCATAGCGCGGAAAAGGATCGTCTTCGAACGCGCTCAGGCAGCCATGGTCGAAGGCCAATGTGTCGCGAAACTCAGTCAGCGTTCGCGCGGTGTTCTCGGGCGTATCCGGTTGCGAAACTCCGTGATGCAGGTGAACTTCAATTTCTCCGTACCCGTCGCGACAGTGCGCCGCCAATTGTTCCATCAGGTCCCGTTCGTACTGCTCGGCGGGATAAAAATAGGTGTGAACAAAGGGGCGGCCTTCATGATCTCGCCACGGTTCGGCCAGCTTGGGATACAACCGGCACCAGCGCTCGAGACGCCTTTCCTGCTCTTCGCGCGGCGCGCGCGCCGGGCCCTGGCCTGGTATGATCGACGGTTCGAAATGATCGGCCAGGGCGAAAATCAGATGGACGTCGCCGCGAGGCGTACGCCGGGTTGCACTCTGCCAGCAATAGCTGGGAAACCAGCGCATCGCGTACGATACCCTTCGGCCCAGACTGGCTCTGCCGTTCCCCGATCGTCTATGGGCGACTCGAGGGCCGCCGCCCGAAATAGGGTTCGCTGACGAATCCATAGATGCCTGACCAAACGAATCTAGAACACTCGCATTTCTAACTCAGCACTGCGCAGGCGAATTGCGATTCACGCCCTGCTACCGTACCGGCGCGAGCTCATTGGATCTCCTTGGAGTTTCATCCCAACGCCTCAGCCCCCGCAACGTCTTCGCCGCCGACGTTCCAACTTCGCTCATGTCGTGCTCCCTGACGATTGCCACCAGCACCGAGGTTTGTGCCACGGCAAAGTAGGGGAAGAATTGATAGGCCTCCGGGGCAAAAAGGGCGCCCACCACAAAACCGATCAGAGAACTGTGCAGCGCTCCGACGAACAAGGCCGTATGCAGATCGAGGTCGCGTCTTCGCCGCAGTTTTCTCAGGTTAGCGAAGCCCCGCTGGAAAAACAGCAGGTAGAAGATCAGCACCGGGATGCCGCCTTCCACCGCGATTTGCAGGTAGGCATTGTGCACTTCCTTCCAGATCCCCGAATAATTGGCGAAGCAACGGTCACCGACTCCGAATAAGGGGTAATGTTCGATTCCTTCGAGGCTTTTGAGATAGAGAAACTTTCGTTCCTCGAAAGAACCGTAGGCGCTTTCCACATCGGGATCCACGTCACCGCTGATAGTGGCAAAGCGTGCACGTAGAAGACCCCCCGCCAGGATCAGCAGCGTTCCCATCACCAGGCCGGCAGCGATGATCAGCTGCGGCCGCCTTCCCCGAATGCCAAAGTGCCACAGGCACACCGCGCCCGAAACGACCAGGTCGATAAAGCCCGCCCGTGATGCCGTGAGAAACAGCGCCGTGGACATGATCAGCATGGCGCCGCCCCATACCAGCCGGCGAAACAGATTCTTGGCGGTCAGCAGAAAAGCCAGGCAAAAGGGAAGCGACAGCACGATGGCAAATGCCAGGTCATTGGGATTTGAGTAAATCCCCCCTAACACTCCCTCCAGCCGCGGAGTGCTATGTCCTTTTGCCAGCGAGACGATTGCAATGATGGCCACCGAAGCCGCCTGCACGTAAATCAGCCGGCGCAAGCGAGAAAATGTTGTCACCACCATGAATGTCACTACCCAAGCCAGAAAAACCTTGGAGGTATCCAAGGCATGAAAGAAGGCACCGCCCGGCCACACCGGTGACATGAAGGCTGAAATAATGAGCAAGACAACCATAATCGCCAGGTAGCCGGCTTCTTTTGGCAGGTCACGGAATTGCCTCTTGGCCTGATACCGGTGCATGAGCAGGGAGGCCATCGCGAGGATAGCTGTAATCTTTGCCAGCGGGAGGTACTTTAGCCCGGGGATCCAGTCTTCCGGCCGCGCGCAATACACGAAGTAAAACAGAGTCAGCCAGAAGAATGCGCCTTTCAGGAGTTGGTTCTCCGGCTGGACTTCGGCAGTCGACGCTTTTGTTTCAGCAGCCACCGCAACTCCTTAGCCGGGAACCCGGGCGCGAAACCTGGGAAATGAAAGCCTCGTGGGGATGCTCATCCACTACGGCCGGTTGCGCAGCCCGCGGCCGCTCCAGTGCTGAGATCAGCGAACCCATATGGCCTTTCTTCCGCGTACAAAGTTCGCGAAGGCGACCGCCGCTGCCATGTTCAGCAGCACAAAGGTCAGGGCGGCATCTGACACTCGTGCCATAGGCCCCTTGAACAGTTGCGTAACTGCGAGGGCGCTTAATGCGTAAAAAAGGACCTGCAGCGCGAGGGCTACGCGGTAGATCGGTCCGGGCAGCAGGCAGGAAGTTACCAACGCAACAGCCAGCACAAAGGGTACGATGAGTCGCAACAGTTTGTGGCTGATGAATTCGAAACGGATGGGGTTCTGGCGGGTCAACAGCCAGGGCGCAAGTTGCAGCAACTGATAATTTCCGGTAAGCGTCCGCACCTTGCGTTTGAACTCTCGTCCCATGCCGAGGTCGGCCTCATCCCAGGCATGCGCCCGTGGTTCAAAAACCACGCGGGCGCCCTGGCGTACGACGTTCATCGGAATGTAAACGTCGTCCAGGATAGTCCCTTCGGGCAGCCGCACTAACAGCGGGCGCCGGACCGCGTAGAGAGCACCCGTAGCTCCCACGCTCGAGCGCGAAGCGGCTTCGAGTTCGCGGATTTCTTTTTCAATTCTCCAATACACGCCCACGCCCTGAGTGGCTTCGCCAGCTCCCGGGTCCCCCAGCATCAGTTCCCCGCTGACGCAGCCCACCGCGGGATCGGCAAAGCTCTCCAACAGGACCCGGATTGCGCCCTGCTCGATCGTCTGCCGGGCGTCCGTGAACACGACGATTTCACCGCGTGCGAGTTCGATCGCCTCATTCAGCCCCGCCGCTTTGCCTCTGGGACTGGGAAGAAATACGGTCCGCACCGCCGGATGGCCGGTGTAGCGGGAGAGAATTTCATTCGTTCCATCCTGCGACCCGTCCGAGACCACGATGATTTCCATGCTCCCCGGATAATCCAGCGATAGCAAGTTGCGAAGCTTCCGCTCCAGCGTCCCGGCTTCGTCGCGGGCCACCAGCACCACAGAAACAGACAAGTTAGAACTCCCTTTGCGCACCGGATGCGGCCACAAGCGGCTGCGCAGCCAGAGCCAGGCGGGATAGCCCACGTAGGTGTAAATCAGCAGCCCCACCGCGCTCCAGAAAACTCCTTTCACTGCGCGCCTCGCCCCAGGATCACGATCTTGATGGTTTGAAAGACGATGATCAGATCGAGACCGATCGATGCATTTTTAATATAGAAAAGGTCGTACTGCAGCTTTTCCTTGGCGTCGTCCATGGTGTTGCCGTACTTGTAGCGCACTTGCGCCCAGCCGGTTATGCCCGGCCGGATGATGTGACGCACAGGATAGTAGGGAATCTCCCGGCTCAGCCACTCGACGAACTCGGGACGTTCTGGTCGCGGACCCACAAAAGCCATGTCCCCCTTGAGCACGCACCAGAGCTGCGGAATCTCGTCCAGGCGTGTAGTTCTCAGAACACGACCGACGCGGGTAATCCGTGGATCGTCATCGGTTGCCCACGTGGCTCCGGAATCCGCTTCCGCGTCCTGCTTCATGGTGCGGAATTTATAGCAAAGGAAGGTCCGGCCTCCGCGGCCCACTCGTTTCTGCTGGTACAGCACTTTGCCCCGCGAATCCAGCTTGATGGCCAAAATCACCAGCGGGATCGCGGGAAGGGTAATGATCAGCAGAACGGCCGAAGCCGCAATCGAGAGCAGTCGATTCAACATCTGGTAGCTGGCACTGAAGCGAAACCCTTCGCCAAAAATCAGCCAGCTGGGATAAAGGTTTTCGACTTCAATCCGGCCCGAAATCTTCTCCAGCCAGGACGTCGCTTCTTCGATGGTTACTCCTTGCAGACGGAGCGCGAGCAGTTCGTGCACGGGAATCGTTCCTCGCCGGTCCGGCATGGCCAGAATCACGCGATGAACGTTGCGCTGCCGGGCAACTTCCATAAGTTGCGCGGCCACGACGCTGCGTTCGGTCTGGCCGTTGAGATCTCCCGTCCATCCCACAACTTCGATTCCCAGCTGAGGACGTGTGCGGAGCCCTTGCACCAGTCGTTGCGCGCGTTCCCCGGTGCCCAGCACAAAGACTCGCTCGCGAAGATAGGGCTGTTGCACCAGCCACGCATAAGCCCTTCGCCATGCAAAGAGCGCCAGGGTAAGGATGATCAGTCCGGGCAGAAAGGGTGAAGTCAGGAAGCCACGATCCAAAAAACCCAGCAGGGCAAGACCGAGTGCGAGCAGTCCCGTGACCAGCAAGAGGCGGAAATACAATTCCTCTTTTTCTTTAAGGAAACCGATATCGTAGAGATCAAGCCAGTGGGAGAGAATAAGGGCAACCAGGGTAATCCCGACTATCT
>Ga0335081_10017540_pt1 | contig 11585 bp, 14 predicted proteins | sample Lox_Sample_35_FD_206713 | JGI IMG/M metagenome (GOLD analysis project Ga0335081, IMG submission 206713) | Soil microbial communities from Loxahatchee National Wildlife Refuge, Florida, United States - Lox_Sample_3.5 | ecosystem: Environmental > Terrestrial > Soil > Wetlands | place: USA... | reverse complement strand
CACGCGGCCCGGGAAACCCGGATCAGGATTCGCCGCTCCCGCCGTGCGGCCTCGACCCGCTCGCTGATCGTCACCCGCCCATCGTGCCAGCAGTGTTCAGGAAACTGGACGCCGTAACGGTGTTCACAGGTCCGTTGTTACCGGCACCCCCCCTTTGCCCAGAGTTCCGGCGAACCCAAGGGTCCGTGACGGGGAGCTGCGGGGTATTCATGCGGTATGGGCGGATCCGGCCCCTGGGTTCGCGCGGACGCGGTCGTGCTGCCCCCGGGACCGGGTCCCGCCGTTTTCCTCCCTGCCCCCGCCGCCCGATGATCCGCTCCCGGGCGGGCAGGTCAAGGGCACCCTGCGGGTGTCGCTCCGCGATCGCTGCGCGACCCCTGACATGCCCGTCCGCTCGCCGGACCGGCAGCTATCGGGGTCAGGGAGGAAAACGGGGCAGGCGCTGCCGGCGACTGCATGGGTTCACTGAGATTGCAAGACAGTCACTTCAGGCGATAATCCTTCATCGTCTCTGAAACTTCCTCAACAGTGAGGCCGGCCCCTGCTGAAGCGGGGAAAGCCCAGGTCCAGGGGCTATAGAAGCTACTGAGCCCTCAGGGAACTCTGGGGTTATTTATTATCAGCTGGGTGCCTTGCTCGTGGGTAGGGTGCCCGGCGTCTCGACGATGTCGTAAGTGAGCACGTAGTGGGCCCCAGAGGTCGAGAAGTCGAGTGGCGACCCCGGCCGGTCGACCCGGACGAGCTGCGCCGGGCCGATGTCCTTGGCCCTGTCGTTGTTCATTTCTTGCACCTTCACCTCGGCGACCTCGCCGAAGCGAACGGAGACGTCCATGGTCAGCGCCGGATCACCCTTCTTCATCTTCCTAGGTCCCCACACAGGGTCGCCGTTGACCGTGATCCGCGTCTCGTCCTTCCCGACCACATCCTGCTGCCTCTTGCACTCCAGCTTGGAGATATGCAGTTCTGGCATGGTTTTCTCCTCCGTCTCTCTGCATCACTTTCACATGTCTGGGCCCCGATAGGTTTGTCGTCACGGTCGTCTCGCCGGACAGAGACAACGTGGCCCATCCCGGCTCATACCAGTGGTGTCATGACCTTCTCCCTCGTCTCGGGCCCGCGACTTGGATGCCGCGGCTTGGCATGGTCAGAGGTGGCAGCATGCTCACTGATGCAGCGGCCACGCCCCGCTGCTGCGGTACGGTGACGGACTCGATCGGCCCGTTGAACCAGTGGCCGCGTGGGCACCTGATCTTGGCGCTGTCCAGCGGCCCGTCGGTGGATCCGATGGTGTAGCGCGCTTCCATCTCGGCGGGCAGCCCGCATCGCGTAGCACCGTCTTTGTCCAGGTACGCCGGGCAGTCGAGGAATATCGCCTGGGCTTTCATTACGTTCTCCTTCGGGGTGCGCTGGCACGTGTCACAGTGCGTTCGCGGATGCGTGCATAATTCCGTCGATGCGGCCGGCCCAGATCAGCCGCACAGGCAGCAGTACGACACCGCCGGCGATCAGCATCAACTCCGGGAGATTGTCGCTGCCGGTGGCATAGGACCAGGCGGTGGCGAGCATCGTCAGCGCGATAACGGCCGTGTAGCCGGGGCGCTGGGCGGCTGCGGCGATATCGCGGGCATTCCGGCACCGATCAGCGCGAACGCGATCGCACCGATGGTGCCGGCCACCACCATGGCCAAGATGAGAAAGAAGATCGTGTCGAGCCGGCCGAGCGACACGTCTGAGCTTCCTCCGCTCGGCGGCTTCCAGGACGCTGGTCACTACCCGCCTCCGGCGCCAATACCCGGACCGAAACCCGGACTGCCCGCGGTGCGGCTCGGACGGGACCGGCGGCCGGGCCGGCCGGACCCGGCTGCAAAGGAACGGAACCGGGACCACCGCGGCGCGGGCCCGCGGCGGCCTTCGATGATGGCGGCCACCGCGGCCACCGCCTGATCGACCTCGTCCAGGGTGTTGTAGAGGTAGAAGCTCAGGCGGCAGCTTCCGGCCGGGGTCAGGTCGAGCGCGTGATGGGCGAGCGTGGCACAGTGGCAGCCCGCGCGTGATTCCACCCCGGCCCGGTTCAGGCCCTCGGCCACGGCCACCGGGTCGCGCCCGGCGGCGTTGAAGGCGACCAGCGAGGTGCGGCGCGCCGGATCGCGGGGCCCGTAGATCGTGACCCCGGGGATGGCGCCGAGCCCGTCCAGCGCCCTGCTGGTGAGCTGCCGGTTCCACGCCGAGATGCGGCCCATGGCGGACTCGACGGCGCCGCGTTCGATGGGCTTGCCGGTCCCGAAGTAGGCGGGGTGTTGCGGCGATAGCGCCAGGTCCAGCAGGATGCGCAGCGCCTGGGCGGAGACGACCGCGCCCAAGATGTTGGGCGTTCCGGCGGCGTACTTCCAGGGCAGGCAGGTGTAGGCGACCCGGTCCGGGAACACGCGCCCTTCGGCGATCATGTCCCCGCCGTACAGGAACGGCAGCGACGACGCCAGCAGGTGCTCCTTGGCGTACAGCACACCCACGCCGAACGGCGCCAGCAGCTTGTGAAAGGAAAACGCCAGGTAGTCCACGTCCAGCGCCTGCACGTCGACGAACGACCCCGGCACCAGCTGGGCGGCGTCGACCAGCAGGTACGAGCGCCGCTCACCGCCTGGCTGCCGGTACCCGCTGCCGCCGGCCAGCGCGCGGACCGCTGGCAGCGGAATGCGGGTGCCGAGGAAGTTCGACGCGCCGGTGCAGCAGACGAGCTTGGTGCGCGCGTCGATCAGCGACGCCAGGTGATCAAGGTCGAGCTCGCCGGTGCCCGGGTCGAAGCGCGCCAGGCGGTATTCCACCCGCCGCCCCAGCCGGGGCAGGATCTCCCGGCACATCGCATACCACGGGACGTAGTTGGAGTTGTGCTCCATCATCGTGGTCACGACGTTGTCGCCGTCGCGGAACTCGGTCAGCAGCGAGTACATGACCGCGTTGATGGCCTCGGTGGTGTTCCGGTAGAGCGCGATACTGGTCCGGCCCGGGGCGCCCAGGAATCGCGCGATCGTATCGTAGGACTCCTCGAACAGCGCGGTCATCGCGCGGGAGGCGCCGGACTGCCCCCGGTGGACGTTCTCGTATCCGGCGGCGAGCGACCGGTAGAGCTCGAGCAGCTCACCCGGCGGCTGGGTGCTCGCCGCATTATTCGTCACCACGCGGCCAAGCCCGGGAAACACGAAATGCCGCCGGATCGCCGGGACATCCAGGGAGTCCGGATTGACGGCACGGGTCCTTTCCCGGGCCCGTCCCGGGTGGCCGCCGGTCCGGATCGCGAATGGGCGCAGGACGGCGGTCATGGCTGCTCCTTGCGCTTCCAGGCGCCGATCAGCAGGGGCCACAGGACCGGGCGGGCGGCGCCGTCGGCGTGGCGGGCGGCCCGGGCCGGGTCCACCGGTAGCGGCGGCCGCTCCGCGGCGGGCCCTGTCGGCGCCGTGGTCATCGGCCGTGAGGGTGATGTCGTCCCGTTGCATCGGCATGGTTGCCTCCTCTAGTCGTCGATGGCGGCGAGTAGTTCCGGTCGGCTCGGTCCGGGCAGCGGGTAGCGCGGGGCGCCGGCGCCGAGCCGCATCACCCGCTCGGCCATGCCCGGCTGGGCGAACAACTCGCTGGCCGTGGTGAGCAGCATCGCGACCGACAGGTACTCGCGGGCCAGGTCCTGATCGGCCAGGCCGGCCGCGAACAGGGCCTTGCCGGCCGCCCAGCTGGGGTCGTCGATCTCGTCGGGTGTGCCGGCGGCGTCGGCGGCGATCTCGGCCAGCCGGCTGCGGTCGAACCACAGCGTCATCCGGTACAGCGGCTCCACCACCGCGGCGGTCACCTCGTCGAAGCGCCGGACCAGCTTGTCCGGGTCGCCGGGGCCGACGTCGCGCAGCACGTCCCGCAGGGCGCAGGCGTGCACCAGGCCGATCGAGGCGCCCCGCCCCAGCGACGGGTTGGTGCAGGCCCAGGCGTCGCCGACGGCCACGACACCGGTGGCCACCGGGACCCCGTCGGCCACCAGGCGGCGGTGGCGGTCCTCCAGGCCGGCCATCACGTCGACGCCGGTGATCGGCTCGCCGTCCCGCCAGTGCGCCACTAGCGGGTAGCGCGCCAGCGCGGCATCCCAGCGGTCAGGTTCGCGCAGCGCGCGCAGCTGCCGGTCCCGGCTTGCCGTGGTGAAGACCACGCTCCAGGTGCCGTTGTCCCCCGGCAGGGTCAGGACCGATACCGAGTCGTAGTGCTGGAGCATGTTCGTCTCGGCCCGGGGCAGCTCACCGGTTCGCGTCCGGAAGTGCCGGCCGTAGTAGACGAAGCCGCAGTCCTCGCGCTCCTCGGCCGGCCGCGGGGCGCCGATGGCCTCCAGCCACGACGGCAGCGGCGAGCGCCGGCCGCAGCAGTCGACCACCAGGTCGGCGCGCAGCGCCCGGCCGCCGGCCGCCAGCACGCCCCTGACCCGGGCGGCGCCCGCCCGCGCTGGCGGGTCGGCGAGCAGGCCGGTCACCGCGATACCGCGCCGGATGGTGACGCCGGGCGTGCGGGTGGCCACGGCGGCCACCGCCGCCTCCAGCACCGGGCGGCGGGCGGTGACGGTCACGAAGCGCTCGTCCCCGTCGCGCAGCGGGCCGCGCCGCGACTCCGGGAGCATGGCCAGGGTATTGAGCCGCAGTCCGCCCGCGGCCAGCAGCTCGTCGAGGACCTCCGGCAGCTCCCGTTCCATCTGGGCCCGCCAGCGCGGCAGCATGACGTGCGGCAGGCGGAACTGGTTGACCCCGCGGCGCTCCCACGCCTCCCACGCCTGCGCCGCCCCCGGCGGAGCGGCCGGGTCGCGCTCCAGGACCGTCACCTGATGACCGTCGCGAGCCAGCAGCATGGCCGTGGACAGGCCACACAGGCCCGCGCCCAGCACGAGTATCTCCGCCACCGTGCACCTCCAGGTACCGACCTTCGATACCCGGCAGCATCAATCCGCGCGGTGCTCAGTCTCCAGGCCAGATGGTGCTCAATCGCTGCCCATCCGGGGCAGCCGCACCTCGCCGATCTCCACCGCCCACAGCAGGTCGGTGAGCTGCTCCAGCGCCTTGGCCAGGTGGCGCCGGTAGGTGCTGAAGGGCAGGCCGAGCACCTCGGCGGCGGCCTCCTGGGTGGCGGCGGCGCGGACGAATGTGCGCCGCAGCACGGCCCCCAGCAGGTCGCCCTTGGGCTGGTCGCCGAGGCAGCCGATGGCGTCCTCGATGGTCGCGCCCAGCCGCTCGGCGCTCGCGCCGCCGGGCGCCGAAGCCAGCGACGAGCCCATCAGCGGGCTGGCGGCCAGCCGGTCGGGCCGGCGCAGATCCGGCAGCGCGGACCTGACCGCGGCGGCGAAGCGCGCCCGGTCCAGCGGCGGGGGCCGCAGCAGGGACGCCGGCGGTGGCCCGGTGCCGCCCGAGTGCTCCCGCTCGTTCATCAGGTCGAGCCAGCTGCCGACCGGCAAGCGCCGCCAGTCGTTGCCGTAGACGACGTGCGCCCGGCCGTCGAGCTCGACTTCCAGCTGCCGGGTGAACGCCAGGTAGTCGAAATACGGCCCCCAGAAGGCATCGTCGACCGCCATCACGAACGACCACGCCAGCGGGCGCGACAGCCACTCCAGCAGCGACGACACCGTGCCGGCCAGCACCGCGTACGGGTCGCGGTACCCGCGTCGGCCGGCCAGGAAGCGCGCGACGTCGATCTGCTCGCCCGGGCGCGCCGGCCCGTGCCGCGTCGCATGGTCCAGCACCGCCCGGGTGACCGGATCGCGGTCCTCCAGCGGCGAGCCGGTCGGGTGCATGACGTGGAAGCAGAAGCCGGCCACGCCCTGGCTGTCCCGCACCACGCTGAGGAATTCCGGCTGCTCCGCGAACCACCGTTCGGCCAGCCGGGCGCTCTGCGGGCCGCCGAACTGCGCGATGAGCGACAGCGTCGGCTCGTGGTCCTCGCGGCGCGCGGGGACCACCGCGGCCGAGCCCTGCGCCCGCAGCGAGCTGATGACCCCGGTGAGCGGGCTCCTGCGGTGCAGGTACAACAGGTGCTGCGCCAACAGCTGCCGGTCGGGTTCGGCGGCCGAGCGCAGGCCGGCGACCACGTGGTCGTGAACGACGCGGTGCAGCGCGCGGTACCGCTCGGGCCAGCGCCGCTCGAACTCGGCGTCCAGCACATCCCTGGCCAGATCGTGCGGGAACAGCCCGTGCCGCCCGCAGGTGACGAACGGCCGCCGCTCCAGCCACGCCCACACCTCGCCCGCGTCGGCGCCCACCACCTGCCGGAGCAAGTCCTCCGTGGTCAGCCAGGCCGTGGCGCAGGCGGCAAGCCCGGTCATGTGCGCGTCCGCCGGCGCGCCCCGCAGCAGCGACTCCAGCAGTGCCGAGATCAGATCCGGGACCTCGGCGAGGCTGTCGGGCACCGTGCCGGTGGCGGCGACGTCGGCCAGCAGCGCCATGGCCAGCGGGTGGCCGCGTCCCAGCCGCACCAGCCGCGACCGCGCAGGCGGCGGCACCCCGGCGCGCTCGAGCAGCTCGCCGCTTTCCGCCTCGTCGAAGTGGTCGAGGCGATGCACCCCGACCACCGAACGCCAGCCGGGATCGCTGCGCCACGGCGCGGCGGGGGCCTCGCGGCCGGCCAGCACGACCACGCAGTCGGTCGGCAACGCGGGCAGGAACGCCTGGCGCAGCCAGCCGTCGATGGGGCCGAGCTGCTCGTACCCGTCGACCAGCAGGACGGCACCGGCCAGCAGCGCGCCCAGCCGCTGGCCAATTCCGGGCGGCTGGCCGGTCCCGGGCGGCTGGCTGGTTTCGGGCGGCTGGCTGGTTTCGGGCGGCTGGCCGAGCGCGACCGCCACGGCGTCCTCGAACCCCTCCGGCGACGGATCGACCTCACGGGCGTCGAGCAGCAGGACGGTCCGGCCCGCGGCCCGGGCCCGGGTGCGGAACTCCAGCAGCAGGGTGGTCTTGCCGATGCCTCCCGGGCCGTGCACCAGCAGCACCCGCCGCGGCGAGCGGCCAAGCAGGACGTCGTCGAAGCCGGCCAGCTCACGCCGGCGGCCCACGAACGTCCGGCGCCGCGCGTCGTCCAGCAGGTCGCCAAGACGCGTCGCCACCGGACCCCCTTCCCAGCACACCGCGATGCGGCGGGGACACCTGCGCCAGGGTCCCGACAGACCTATTGAATACCGGATAGGCCCCCCGGCAGAAGCTGCCCGCCGTGGTCTGCGGGCTCCTCAACGGCCCGCACCTGCGCTATATCATGCCGTGGCCCGACTCCAGCCATCTGTCGGCTTACTCACGAACTGCTTGGTAGTTACGGAGGTAGAGGTGCAGGCCGCAGCCCGCCGCGACCGAGTCGATCAAGGCTTGCAGCGGCGGGGGCGGGGCGCCGTAGACCAACGGGGGCAGGGCCCGTCGCGGGACCGGATCACTGTGTCGTTAGCACGAAGTTACGTGCTCCAGCAGATGCAAATGCTGACAGTGACCTGGGCAAACGATGGGTGAGGCCAGTCGGCGGTGGAGTGTCGGATGACCTCGCGGCCTCAACGTCGTTCGTCCTCGCGGGTCCGCGCTGGGCTAGGCACATGCTGAGCGCGCCGTCAGAAGATGGGCATACGCTCGCAGGGCTGGGCTCATACCGATCTTGACAAGACCATGATGGGAAATTCCCGGCGCGGCGAACGTTTCTTGTACAGGTTCCAGGCCGGGTACATGCGGCATGCTTGTTGCCAATAGAGATCGCGTTGCGGTCCGGTCACTTCACGGGCTATGACGTCATTTGCCGACCCGGACAGCGTCACCTTTGCTCGCGGGTTGGCACGCAGGTTGTAGTACCAAGATGGGTTGTGTTCCTGGCCCCAGTTCGAGGCAATCACCACGAAGTCGTCGCCCTGGCGCAGGTACAGGACCGGCTGGGTCCGCTGCGCGCCGGTCTTGGCGCTGGTGGTGGTCAGGAGCAGGACCTGCAGGCCGGTGACGAGACCGGCGAATGTCATGGTGCGGCCGGTGACGCGCGAGACGAACCGGTCGATGGGGGGAAGGATCCGTGCGTACAGCCAGGAGACAGGCCGCCAGCCCGCCATTCGGCGCATCGCGCGAAAGAGCACGTTGGCTTCAGCGTACGGAGAAATTCCGGTGGGGACTGTCATTTGATCATCTCCTGCCTCGGATTGCCCTATTGCCAAGCTGGCCACCATCCGTGCTATGGCCGGCCTGGACTTCTTGGGGTACCGGTAACAATCGAGCCATGAGCACCGCTACGGTGTCCAGTTTCCTGAACGGGCCCTGGAGGATTATTCAAACCCTCCCTTGATGTGATCTTGATCAATGGCCTGACCTGCGTATACGCGAGTTTTCGATCTTGGCCGGGAAATAGTTTTGAATAAACCTCCTGGTGTGCGCTATGTCCTCCCGGAGTCTGGATCCTCGGGGGCCGGCCAGCCCACTGTCCGCAGCTCACCGAGCGCCGCGGTCACGGTGTCCAGGTCGGCCTCGGCAACGAGCTGATGCATCCATGAGGGTGACAGCCCGATCGCCGCGGCCAGGGTACGGATCGAGATTCCCCCGGCACGGGCCGAGGCCAGCGCCCATGTCCGTTCCCGCTCAGCCTGGTCGGGTGAGCAATAGTCCTCGGGTTCGTCAGTGCGAGCCAGGATATCGAGCAGGCTGCGCTCCGGCAGCCGCCCGTGGATCGCGCCTTCCAGCGTGATCGCCGACGGACGCCGGTCGGCGCCCTTGCGCAGGGCGAGGCCGCGGTGCGCAGCACGTGGATCAAGGACGCCAGCAAGGTCAACTGCTTCGCCTCGTTGATCCTGACGAAGTCCTCCACGCCGGTGACCCGCGCCTCCCCGGCGAAGTGCCCGATCTTTCCCGGCGCGATCCCCTCCAGCCACACCTCGGTGGGACCGAGCGCGTCGAGCTCGGCAAGGTGGGCCAGGCGCGCCTTGAACTTCCCGAGACTCGCCGCCCTCGCCGGATCCTTGAGCCGGTCGAAGCCGCTGCGCCGGGTGGGCCCCTGACAGCATAGCCACCACGTTCGAGCACGTACGAACCGGCCCCGACCTGCCCACACAGCCGCTCAAGATCGCTTCACGGCCCCTTTCTCATGTATTCAGGTCCCTACCGCGGTACTCCAGAAGATCACCGGGCACCGCTCCCTGCGCACCCTCACCGAGCACTACCCCGGACCCTCCCCCGAAGCGGTACGAGCCTGGTACGACGAAAGCGACCCGGCCGCCCGGCGCCGCCGCGGCGCCTCAGACTGAGCCCTGCCTCCCACGGTTTTTCCCACTCTCGCTGGAGGCCGAGGTGAAGGAACGGCTTCCCGGGCGGTCGCTGCTGGAGGTGCTGGCCCGCGCGGCGGGAGCCGCATCGTGGCCGCGGCCCGCGGCTCCCGCCGCCGCGCTAATCGCCTGGGGGCGGGACCTGCCGCTTGCCCCCGTCGTAGCCCGTGAACCGCGGGCGGCTGCTCACGGGTAAACCGAGACCCCGGTAAGCACTGTCCCGGCCGGCCTGAAAGACGAGCGCCAAGGCGGTAAGGCGGCTGCCTTCCAGCTGCGCACGCAGGGCGGCCACCTCGGCGCGGAGGGCGGCCACCTCGTCCGCATGCCCGCAGCGATGGCCGATGCCGGTCCTCAGCAGCCGCGCGTTACCTGCCGGGCCGCCGGGCCGGAAGTTCACCACGCTGCCCATAAGTTCCCCCAATTACTGATCCCGGTCCGTTTATGAAGAGACGCGCAGCTTTACCGACTGGAGTGCAGGCGGCGACACGCCGTGGGTCCAGCTAATCCAGCACGTATGCATACCCGCCGGCCATGATCTGCGGCATGGCTGCTATCGCTGGAAGGCGCCGCCGGGCCAGTACCGGCGGTGTGCACGTGCTGCTGCAGGGCCGGGTAGACCCGGCCATCAAGGAACGAGCCGACCGGGGCGCCGCCGCCCGCGGCGTATCGATCGCCCGCTACCTGGAGATCCTGATCGAGGGCGACGACCTAGCCGATGCGTACGTCGAGCCTGACGCGTGCGAGCAGCTCGACCTTGGCATCGGCGCGTGACGGCCCCGCCAGTCCTGAGGCCGTACGCGACACGCCGGGACGGCTGCTCAGGTCCGCGATATTCCGCGGCCGGCCGGCGAAGATAAGCCCCGACGTGTGACCGGCTGCCTTCCGGGAGGCCCCAAAGACAAAAAAGCGCTCCCCCCGTAATGGGGAAGCGCACAACACCAAATCCGCCAGGATCATCGTCCGCCTGCAGGTTGGCGCCCAAGGAGCGGACGAGATCCTTAACCAAGCCGAGGCCCACCATAACAGGGAGCCGTTCGGCCAGTCGAGTATTGCCCCACGGCGGCGCGCCGCGCGTGTCGGCCGGGGCCGGTGACTGGCCGCAGCAACAATCCCCCTCACGGCTGGCGATCGTTCAGGCGATCCCCGCCGGTTCCCGCCGTGCCCGCGATCAGCGCCGCTGGCTCCGCGGCGTCCTCGCCGACCCGGAGATAACCGCCCTGCGGGCCGACGCCCGCCGTGCCGTGCTCGAGCTGGCCCGCGTGCTCGCCCGGCACGCCGACTGGCACACGATGACGACCTGGCGGCCGCGGGAACGGGCCTGCGCCGAGATCGGCAGCAGCCGTGACCCGTCCAAGCCACTGAGCATCAGCGCCTACAAGCGGGCCCGTCAGGTCCTCGAGGAACGCGGCCTCCTCGGCCTGGTCGCACAGGGCTGGACGTCGGCGCTCCGGGCCGGGGTCCTAGATGATCTCACCGGCACCTCGGCCGTATTCGTGCTCACCATCCCGCGCCGCAAGCAACGGCTCCCCTCCGCTGACGACTCTCCCCGGGTAAATGGGCCCCTAACTGGCTTCCGCAGGAAGCCTGGTAAAGCCCTACGCGCGCGCGAGGCCAACCCGGAGATCAACCCCGAAAACCCGGAGATCAACCCCGAAAAGGCCCGCGCTCCGCGCGGACAGCCTGTGCTGCCGCGCACTGGCGCGGCCTCCCTCGCCGCTGTCCCTCAGACCCGCAGCGAGGCCCGGGGGGCGGCTCAGGCCATGCAAGAGCGTGCCCGTGTGCTCCGGCGGATCTCTGCTGAGCATCTGCGGCACCTGGCCCGGCCGTTCTTCGCTGCAGGCTGGTCGGCGAGGGATTTCCTCCACGCGATCGACCACGAACCGGGCGGCCGCCAGCACGGCTACACCGCCGGGGTACACTCCCCCGCCGGGTGGATCCGCTCACGCCTCAACGACTGGCTCGGCCCCGATGACACTCCCCTGCCGTCCCGCAGCCAGCGCCTCGCTGACGCCCGCCGCCAGGTCCTCGCCGACCAGGCCGCCCGCCGGGCCCGCGACGCCGACGCCCGGGCCCGGGCCGCGGACTACCCGGCACAGGCCGCCCGGGCCCGGGAGATGCTGCGGGCCCGGCTCACCGATGGCCGCCGGCCCGGCGGGCCACCGGCTCAATTGCCTCGCGGTGACGATCGAGCACGGCCCCCATGATTCGCATCGTCATGTCACCGGCGGCCGGTGCCGGGGCGGCCTCGGCGGGTGGTTCCGGCCGAGGCTGTCTAGCAGGCTTAGCAGGGCTATCTGTTCTATCA
>Ga0335081_10017539_pt1 | contig 11585 bp, 13 predicted proteins | sample Lox_Sample_35_FD_206713 | JGI IMG/M metagenome (GOLD analysis project Ga0335081, IMG submission 206713) | Soil microbial communities from Loxahatchee National Wildlife Refuge, Florida, United States - Lox_Sample_3.5 | ecosystem: Environmental > Terrestrial > Soil > Wetlands | place: USA... | reverse complement strand
GATGGCGTTGGCGCCCAGGTTCCCGGTGGCGGGGTCGGCAATGTGCATCGATCCGCCCTTACCCTTGCAGTAGCCGGCTTCTTTGCCGAGCAGTTCGGCGAACATGCGGTCGAGCGCCGCGCCTTTAGCAACGCAGTGCCCATGGCCGCGGTGCGTGCTGGTGATGTAGTCGTCCTGGGTGAGCGCCTCGCAGATGCCCACGGCGATGGCTTCCTCGCCTATATAAAGGTGGGCAAGGCCGGGCATCAGCGCCCGGGTGTAGAGTTCGTTCACCTGCTCTTCGAACAAGCGGATCATGACCATCCGCCGGTACATCCGCAGAGACTTGTCCGTTTCCGTTTCCGAGCCGGCCTTGGTGGGGTGAATCGCGGTACTCATTTGCTTGCTCCAGACGTGCGCGCGCTGATTCCGGACATGCGCGCCAGCACCTCGAACACAATGGCGAAATCCTGCTTAGCGAGGCCCATGGCGCGCGCCGCGGTCAGAAATTGGTTCACCAGCGCTGTGGTGGGTAGAGGCACTTCCACCTGTTTCCCCAGTTCGAGCGCCAGCCCCAGATCCTTCTGCATCATGTTGACGTCGAACCACGCCTCATCCGGCATCTTCAGCACGAACGGGCCGCGGTATTGAACCATGGGCGATGAGATGGCGCTGTGGGTCAGCACCTCCACGGCCACTTCGCGCGGGATGCCGCTCTTTTCGGCGAGTAGAACGCCTTCGGAAAAGGCGAGCATCTGCGTACTGAGGTTGAGATTGTGCGCAATCTTTACTACCAGGGCGAGACCGTTGGTTTCACTGACGTGGGTCACGGTGGGGCCGATATCGAGCAGCATCGGCTTCACGCGGTCGAAGGCTGCCTTCGGGCCGGACGCCATGATCGAGAGTTTGCCCATCTCGAGGGTGAGGACGCTGCCTGCGACGGGTGCATCGAGCATGTACGCGCCCGTTTCTTTCACACGCGCGGCAATCGTGCGGCTGAGTTCCGGGCCTACCGTGCTCATGTCCACCCAGATTTTGCCGGCGCTGATTCCGGCGAGCACGCCATTCGGACCACTGGCAATGTCCTCGAGGGCAGCCGAGGCGGTGACCATCGAAAGGATCACGTCGGCGGCCGCGGCCACCGCGCGCGGCGAATCGGCCCACTTCATGCCTTTATCGATGAGCCACTGCGCCTTCGATTTCGTGCGGTTGTAACCGGTGACGGTGTGGCCCTTTTCGAGGAGCCGGTCCACCATGCGGCTGCCCATTACTCCCAGGCCGATATATCCGATATTTGCCATGATTGCTCAGTGTTCCGCGAAAAGCCGAAAACAATCAGTCTACCAATATCGTCTTCGAACTGCGCCGGGCGGATCTTGTATAGAACTGACCTGTTCTTGTAAGGAACTGACCTTTGTGGGACAGGCGATCGCATTTTGTCGCCTGTCCGGCAGGCCGCACACAACGACGGCCTGCCCTACCACTATTTCGGGATTTGCGGAACGATCAGATGAAATAGCTTCAGCGACGCGCCGTCGGCCGCCTGAATGGTCGCGGTCTCGGAGGGTCCCAGGTACACGCCCGCGCCTTTCACCACGTCGTAATCCTTGCCTTCGAGACGGATGCGGCCTTTGCCTTCCATCAGGTAGATCAGTTGGTGCTTGGGGGTGTTTTCGGTGGCGAAGGTCTCGCCGGATTTGAGCCAGCGCAGCACGCCGAGCACGTTCTTCGCGCCCACGAGCGACTGGTTCAGAATCTCCGTGAGCTCGCCCTGCGGGGTTTTCACGCGTGGCAACTCGTTCGTATTAATAAAGGTGAGGGTGGTGGCGGTCATGACTGTCTCTTTCTGTCTACGTCTGCACCCATACGCGGCCATCCACACGATTCCAGCGCAGGTCGTCGGGTGTGCCGTCCAGGATGTGAGTTTTGAAGCGGTTGGGCGCCTGGAATTCGAAATAGAACAGGCCAGTGTCGGTGGCGCGCAAGCGGTGCTTGGCCTCGGCGGGGATGAACACCAGATCGCCGGGTCCGACGGGCCGCGTGCCTTCCTCGGTTTCGACCGTGCCTTTGCCCTCCATGATGAAGTAAAAGTGTTCGCAGACCTCGTGGTAGTGGTAGGGCGACGAGGCGTTGCCGGCGTAGTTCATGACGCCCGCGAGCATGTCGTCGATATTGGTCAGCTCTTTGTTGACGAAAAAGGTGCGCACGCGTCCCGGCACCACAGCCTCGAGCCGCGGTAAATCATCTTGATGGAAAATGTAAGCCATTCGTTATTCCTTTACTTAGTGCGGCCGATAGGCGACGCGGGCCACTTCGGCGTAAGGCGCAGCGGCCACGGTGGCGCGGATTTGGGCTTGCACATGCCGCTCGACGGTGGGCTTGGTGGAACCGCGCCCTTCTTCACCCCAAACCAGCGTGACCTCGTTGCCTAGCTCGCTATATGCGAGATCGACAATGGCGAGCGAGATCATGGCGCGTTCGTTGTAGGTGTAGCCGGTATAAGTGGATAAGCCGACTATCTTGCCGCCTTTGGTTACTTTGTCAAATGGAAGTGTGGAGTAATTGGCTAGCGGTAAGTCGATGTACTTGGCGATATCTCCTGTGCCGTGGAACAACGTACCTAGGGCTTTTTCGACATCATCGCCATTCCACACGAGGGTTACTTTCTTTCTCGCGGGTTTGTCGGCTATCTTCTCCAGCGCCGCCCGGCCGACAAAGTCATGGTCGAACTTGACAAAGGGTCCATAACCCAACTCGTACGGAGTCAAGTAATAGTCGGTGATCTTGTCGGAATAGAAACTACCACCGAGCGAGGCCATGGCTTCGTAGCTTTTCGAAGTCAGCCATTGGCGGTACGGCTTCATTTCAGCGCCGGTATAAATCGCCGGCAGCGGGGAGGGAATCCAGCCCGACTCCAGGCAGGTGGTGGGATAGGTTCGCGCGCCCACCTGGCGAATGCCGTATTCCTGGCCGGCCTCGACGATCGCATCGCGGACGGCGTCGCCATCGTCCCACGGGCCGAATAATTCCCACCCGGGCTGTCCCACCATGCCGTGGCGCAGGGCGCGAACCGGGCGGCCGGCAACAGTGATGGTGTCCATGTTGAAAAAGCGAATGTCGGGCGTTGGCTTGCCGGTGGCCTTCTCCATGACTCTTAGCGCGTGCGGACCTTGCACCTGGTATCGGTAAGTCTTTCGCCGGCCTTGATTCTGTGCGGATCGCTCGTCGCGTTCGGCCTTGGCGTTGTACTTGCCGGTCTCTACGTGGTACTGCACCCAGTTAGCCGCGGGAGGACGGCCCACCAGATTGAACTTATTCTCGCCCAAATAAAAGAGGATGGCGTCGCCAATTGCAAACCCATCGTAGTTACAAGCCACGAATTGCTTGGCTTGATTGACTTTGAATGTCTTGAAGCTATTTACTGCGAGCTCGGAGAAGATTTTGAGCGCGTCCGGGCCCTCGACGTAGAGATCGGACATGTGGTGAGACTGATCGAACAGAGCACAGGTCTCTTTCCAGGCGCGCTGTTCATCTCTCCAGTTGGTGAACTCGTGACGCACCACCGGAAATGCGTAGGGTCCGATCTGCGAATTGCGCAGCATCTCGACCGGGCTCTTGGCTTGTAGGAGATCTTCTAAACTCTTGTGACTCGTGGCAACTGGCAACTTCTCCTCCTGGTGATACCCCCGCTCGCTTACGGTCGCGGTTCCTTAGCGCTTTCAGAACCGCGACCGTTAGGGAGCGGAAGCGGCAAGTGGGCTTCGGTGAGACGAATTGAAAATTATATCATTGGGGCCTGTTCGCGCCACAATCCGAGAGCCTTCTGCGAGGGCCGGTCCGAGAAGCTGAAGAGCACCGCCTCTTCGTGCGCGTGGTGCGAAACGGGCGCCCAGGAGGGAGCGACAAAAACGTCGTGCTCTTTCCACTCGAACGTGCTCCCGCCTACCTGGCTTTTCCCGCGGCCTTCCACCACGCAATAAACGGTCGCATCGGTCGAACGGTAAGCGGCGCCTTGGAATCCCGCGGGCAACAACTGCAAGAACGCGCCGAGCGTAGGCATCGGATAACTGCCGGAAGCGGGATTAGTGAATTGCACCTTTACTCCGTGGCAGGGATGCGTAGGGCCGTCCCGGTACAAACGGTCGAGCGTTTCGCGGCTGCGCGAATAGGGATACGAGAACAGCGGCGCGGAACGCCGCGGCGCGACGTAATCGAGCGGCAGCAGATTGGCCCCATAGCGGGCCAGCGCGTCGCCCTCGGTCCGCGTGATTGGCTGCATCTCGCCGGGGTAGTGCTCGGCGAAGCTGGTATCGAAGAAATTGACGATGGGGATATCCAGGCCGTCCAGCCACACCACGGGGTGGTCTCCCGGATTGCCGTGATCGTGATACGTCCAGGACGGAGTCAGAATGAAATCGCCGGGGCGCATGGTGGTGCGCTCGCCATCGACCGCCGTATAGCCGCCGTCGCTCTCGATGACGAATCGCAGCGCCGAAGCCACATGCCGGTGAGTGGGCGCAATTTCTCCCGGCATCACCAACTGAATCCCGGCGTAGACGCTTTGCGTGATGCCCGATTTGCCGTGTAGGCCGGGGTTCTCGAGAATCAGGACGCGGCGCTCGGCCTGTTTAGCGGTGATTCTGCGTCCGGCTTCCATGAGCAGCGGGCGAACTTCGTCGTAACGCCACAGCGCGGGCACGCACGGAGTCTTCGGTTCCGGGGGCACGATCTCCGCCAGCACTTCCCATAGGGCCGCGGTGTTCTTCTGGTTCAGCCGCCGGTAATACTCTTCCCACTCGGCGGTAGCGGTTTCGGGTTTGGCGTAGAAGGGGGTGGATTCCATGGATTTCTGCCCCGCGCGGTCAGGGCTTTTGCCCTGCCGCCGCCTTTTCAGGCGGCGCGGCCACAGGCCAGGAGGCCTGTGCTACGAGAACCTGCATTGTGCCAACTTTCTCGACCGTTGCGGATATCACATCGCCAGGGGCGATTTGGCTGACGCCTTCGGGGGTGCCGGTCATCACGATGTCCCCAGGGTACAGCGTATAAAAAGAAGATGCGAGTTCGATCAGTTCGGCGACACCCAAGATCATGTTGTTGGTGTTGGATTTTTGCCGCACTTCGTGGTTGACGGAAATGCTGAGATCGAGATTGCCGGGGTCGCCGATCTCATCGGGGGTGACTAGCCACGGTCCCAGCACCGAGTACGTGTCGGGCGACTTGCGGAAGCTGCGGTCTTCGGTGCCGCGGATAGTGATATCAAGGCCGATGGCGTAGCCTGCCACGTAGTCGAGCGCTGCGCTTCGCGGAACGTTGCTCGCTTCCTTGCCGATGACGAAAGCCAGCTCGACTTCATGATCGTTGCGGCGATCGGGGTTGCGCAGGCGGATGCCTTCGCCCGCTCCCACGAGCGAGCTGGTGGCTTTCAGGAACAGGCCGATGGTTTGGATGGATTGCAGCAGCGCGGGGTTGTTGTTGTGTAGCGCGACGTTGTCCTTCACTTCTTGCGCGTGCTTCTTGTAATTCACCGGAGCCGCGACGATCTTTCCGGGATTGGCTACGGGGCTGAGCAGCTTGAGACCGGCCAACGGCAGAGACGGAGACTTGGGGGCAATCTCTCGGGCGCGTTCTGCCACGTGTTCCAGATTGGCGACCAGGATGTCGTGAGTGGGCAGAGGATAGCGGCAAGCGGGCAAGACATCGAGGGCCGTGGTGACGTCTCGGACAGTTGTTCCTTCGACCAACCCTAATCGGTTATCTCCGAATCGGCAAAAACGCATAATGATCTCCCTGCTCGAGGGCCGCGAATCGAGAACCGCGCCGGGCAGAAGCCCGGCGGCAGCCCGGAAGGGCTGGCCCCACGAAACAGAAGGGCCTGCCGAAGGGACATCATACAACGTCCATCCGCGATATTGCCCGCCAAGCCGGAACACAAAGCAGCATAATGAGTGAAACATGATCGAGACAGGACTGAAGGATAAGGTCGTGATTGTGACCGGCGCGGCGGCTGGAATCGGGCTCGCCACGGCACAGCGTTTCGCGCTGGAAGGCTGCCGGGTGGCTTCCTGGGATGTCACGGACGCGAAACCCGAAAAAGGCGGCATGTTCCAGAAAGTGGACGTAGGCGTCGCGGCGTCAGTGGATCGGGCGGTGGAAGAACTCATCCAACGATGGGGAACCATCCACGTGCTGGTCAACAACGCCGGCATTCTGCGCGACGGCCAATTGGTCAAATACAAGGACAACGCCATCGCCGGTGTGATGAGCGACGAGCAGTTTGATCGCGTGATTGGCATCAATCTGCGGGGTGTGTTCCTATGTACACGGGCGGTGGCGGCGCGCATGATTCCGGCGGGCGGCGGCGTCATCCTCAACGCTTCGAGCGTAGTCGGGTTGTACGGCAATTTCGGCCAGACCAACTACGTCGCGGCCAAGTCTGGCCTGATCGGCATGACGCGCGTTTGGGCGCGCGAGCTGGGCAAGTACAAGATTCGCGTGAACGCCGTGGCGCCGGGCTTCATCGCCACCGACATGGTGAAATCGATTCCGGAAAAAATTCGACAAGGCATGGTGGAACATACGCCGCTGGGCCGCATGGGTCAGCCGGAAGACATTGCCAACGCTTACGTGTGGCTCGCTTCCGATGCCGCTTCGTTTATTACCGGAACCGTACTCAGCGTGGATGGCGGGGTGGTGACCGGGACGTAACGATGAGCCGCTGGGACAAAAGTGGTTAAATCGGAATTGGGGCGGTGGAATCGGGAGAGGCGGTCCATATGAAGCCAATTTACATTGCGACGTTTCACCAGTCGAAGTTCGGCAAGCTGATGGGCATGAGCGTGCCCGAAATCGTGAACAACGCGATTGGAGGGGCGTGCCGGCAGATCGGCGCACCGGCCTCGGCGTTGGACGTGGGCAGCATCGGGGCGGCGTGCAATTTCACGCTGAACGAGCAAGGCTTGCTGGCCGGCTTGATGGCCATGACCCCCGGCCTGGAAGGGAAGCCGATCGAAGCAGTCGAAAACGCCTGCGCCTCGGGCGGGCAGGCCGTGCTGTCGGTAATTCACAAGCTGCAGTTGGGGATGGGCGAGACCGGTATCGCGGTGGGATTCGAGAAAATGCGCGACGCCGAAGGGAAAATGGATGGCAAACTCATCGGCAAAGTGCTGGGCTACTTCTCGCACCCGAACGAGCGGGCGGGCAAGGTGTTCGTGTTTCCGCACCTGTTTGCGGAAGTGATGCAGGCGTATCTCGAAGAGTACGGCGCTACGGAAGCGGACCTGGCGGCCATCGCGGTAGAAGAATACGCCAATGCCCAATACAACCCGTGCGCGCAGATGAATAAGGTGCAGATCACGCTCGATCAGGCGTTGAAGATCGAAGGCATCAATCGCTACGTGGTGGACGGGCTGCCGCTGAAGACTTATGACTGCTCGCAGATTACGGACGGCTATGCATCGCTAATTCTGGCCACGGCGGAAGGTTTGGCGAGGCTCGGCATTCCGAAATCGGAGTGCGTGGAGATTGCGGGATGGGCGCAGGCCACCGATCCGCTGGCGAAGGGGGGGCGCGATGTGCTCCGGCCCGCGGGCGCCTATCGGGCCATGCGCTCGGCGTACGAGATGGCTCGGGCCACGCCGAACGACGTTAACGTGGCCGAGGTGCACGATTGCTTCACGGTGATGGGCGCGCTGGGCACGGAGGTGATCGGCAAGGCTCGGGCTGGCTGCGGCGCACGCTATTGGGTGGACGGAAAGGCACGCGCGGATGGGGAGTGCGGCATCAACACCTCCGGCGGTTTGATCGCGAAGGGCCACCCGATCGGCGCCACGGGCATCGCCATGATCGGCTGGTCGGCGCTGCAGTTATCGGGCAAGGCGCCGGCGGAAGTGCAGGTGAAGAATCCGAAGCTGGCCGCGACCTTCAATATCGGCGGGCCAATTTGCGCCAGCGTGTGTACCGTTCTGCGGCCGAATTGACGGGTTCAGCGGCCGCTCACTTCGGCGTGGCGGAGGCTTTTCCAGTCGCCGAACAGCCGCTAAACTCCATGGGCACAGAATATGCGCCGCCCACATCGAAGACCACGTGGCGGGGAATGTGAAAGCCGCCGACGTCCTGGTAATCCGTAATGATTTCAAGGTTCAGGTGATTGGTGCCGACCTGCTCGGATATTGACACGGATGTGAGCCGCCGAAGATCGCTCGGCACGGCAATCTGCGAAGGAGTGAAGCGGGGTTGCATGGTGATCTTCATAGCCGGGCTCTCGCCAACAACTGTCGTCGGTACGTCGTAAGCGTCGGTCTCGATCGAGAGCTTCATTCCATTTGAAGTGGAATGCAGAATATGACCACCTCTGGGCCCGGCCTCGATCTGAATTGGGTCGCGCGGCCCCGGCGCCGTGGAGGAGCCGAATATCTCCCAGTAGACTTGGAAAAAGCCGCCGAGCGTCTGTTTCGCGCCGCTTTCGATCAGTTCCCTGCCGGCCGGCGGGGTGCCCTGCGTCCATAAAATGTCAATCACCGGTTCCTGCGCGCGGACGGCGTGTAGCTTGACGGCCATGCCATTGAGGGCCTTGATTTGTTCTTCGGTTGCCTGAGGGACAAGCCGTTTCACGAGGTTGGTGAAGTCGATCGCCACCGCGCAATCGAGTGAGGAGAGGTCGTCGGCATGGTAGTAGCTGGCGCTAATGGCGGAGGCGAGTCTCCGGGCCTCCAGTTGAGAGGGCGGGGAAGCGGCGGGCTGCTGGCAGATGGCGGCCGTGGCGCCAAGCAAAACTGCGGCAATCGGGCGCATCTTTTTTCCCGGCTGGTTCAGTATAGAAGAAATGAAGCTCGGGCGTGGGGTGGGGGCAATGGTTTTGGAGCCAGAGCGTACGCCGCGCCGCGAACAGGCGCAGGATGGCGTCCCCAGGGGGATTCGAACCCCCGTTACCGCCGTGAAAGGGCGATGTCCTAGGCCGGGCTAGACGATGGGGACCGGGAAAGAAGGAACAACTCTACTGTAGCTTTGCGGGAATTGGACCGTCAACTCGCCGCTTCAACTTGCGCGGCTTTGGGTGGCTGGAGGGTTCGATGAGAGAAGACCCGAGGCGATCCGGTCGAGGGGCAACACCTGGCCGGCGGCACCCAGTTGGATGGCTTCGCGGGGCATACCGAAGACAACACAACTGGCTTCGTCTTGCGCGATGGTACGCGCCCCCGCCTGGCGCATTTTCAACAGGCCTTGCGCGCCGTCCGACCCCATACCGGTGAGTAGCGCGCCGATGGCATTGGCTTGGGCGGCTTCGGCCACGGAACAGAACAGAACATCGGCGGCCGGCCGCTGGTAGCATACGCGCGGGCCGGTCTTCACGTTGACAAAATACCGTCCTCCGCTTTTGCGCAACAGCATGTGAAAATCGCCTGGCGCGATGAGCGCCAATCCGGGACGCAAGGCATCGCCATCCTCGGCTTCTTTGACGTCGATCTGACACATTTCGTTCAGACGGTTGGCGAATGCGCGGGAGAACTGCGGCGGAATGTGCTGTACGACTACGGTAGCCGGAGCTTCCTTCGGAAAAGCGCGCAGCACGGTGGCAATGGCCTCGGTTCCACCGGTCGAGGCTCCAATCGCGATAATGTTGCCCAACGCCTGGGGCGAAACCGGCGGGAGAATCGCGGCGGCGGGCTTGGGGACTCGAGCAGCCGCCGGTTGGGTGAGTGCCGCCCCGGGCCGAACGTGAGCCCGAGCGGCGGCGCGGATCTTGGCGGCCAGCGTGCTCCGCAACTCTCCAACCGAATAAGGACCGGCCGGCTTGGCCAGAACATCCACGGCGCCCAGCTCGAGCGCCTCAATCGCTGCCCGGCACGAAGGCTGAGCGACGGAACTGATGATCACGGCGGGCATGGGATGAAAATGCATCAGCTTTCGCAGGAACGTCAGCCCATCCATGCGCGGCATTTCGATGTCGAGGGTAATCACGTCGGGATCGAGCGCCAGGATTTTGTCCCGCGCCACATACGGATCGGGCGCCGCACCGACTACTTCGAAATCCGGCTCCGCTTCTAAGGTCTCGGTCAGGATCTTGCGGACGATGGCCGAATCGTCCACGATCAGCACACGGATTAGGCGCTCATTGGGCATACGGGCCTTTCCGCGGAAAATATCACGTTGAGGATGCCCGCTTCGGGGATCACCAGGCGGACAGCGGCATCAGCGCCGGAACTTCTCCATGCCGGTAGCAGCCGGGGCGAGTCCAGGCGGAACGTGGTTCCGCTTTCGATCCGGCTCAACACCGCTCCGCAGACCATATTTGCCAACTCACACACCACCTGACCGATCTGGAGGCCGGAGAGACTGGCCTGGTCTTCGCCCAAGAAATCGGCGGCAATGAGGCTGGCAGCTTTGTGTCCGATGCCCAGCCCCAGATGGCCGGAGGGCTCCCCGGCGAAGCCTACCTCGCAGATCCACTCGGAATCGACCTCCGACGCCGTGGGCTCGTTCTCCCGGTGGATGCAGACGAAGAACATCCGTTCCAGAACCTGGGCCGCACATTCGGCCAGTGCGTGCTCGATTTCGGTTTTAGTCACAAGGCACCGCCAGGGTTTTTTCCAGAGCTTCGCGCAAGACCTCGGGCCGAAACGGCTTGATCACGTACCCGCGAGCTCCCAAAGCCAGCATGCGTTCGATGCGCTGGTCGGTTCCGTCCGTCGAGATAATCATCACCGGGATCGCCCGCAACAACTCATCGGCGGCCAGGTGCCGCAGAAACTCTTCGCCGTCCATGCCCGGCATGTTGATGTCACTTAAGATCGCGTCAACCCAGTGGCTGCGCAGCAGTTCGAGGGCTTCAATTCCGTTGGATGCTTCCCAACAACTCGACAATTCGAAGCCGGAGAGGTCAATCACGCGGCGTATGAACGACCGCATTGCGGGCGAATCGTCGACAATCAAGAGGCGGTACGCCATGGCTGTTCTCCTTTCATCCGCCAACCCGGTGACAGTTCGCGGTGCTTGCCGGCTTCCTGCAGGAGCAGGCGGCCGGTGGCAATCTCCAAACTGATGGTCCGGAAATTCGTGCCGCCGATGGCTTCACGCTGGAGCAGCATTCCGTGCTTCCAGAGGAGGCGGCGCGTGGCCATGTAATTTCGTGTTCCGATTTCGAAGACGCCTTTGTCATCGAGGATCTGGGCGGCGCCGGCCGCGCAGGCGATCAGCCGCCGTTTGGAGGCGCCTTGCGCCAGCAGTTTCTCCAGGAGCCAGGCGATGCCGGTGTCGGCAAACATGTGCGGGTTTTGGCGGCTGCGCGCCGGGTCCAGGTTCGAATCCGGCAGCATGAAATGGAGCAACCCGCCGATGCCCGCCACGGGATCGTACATCGTCAATCCGATGCAAGAGCCCAGCGCATAGGTAACCAGCACGGACTCCGGATTGGCGGCGGTGCGGCAATCGGCCATGCCTACGACGATCCGCTCCACAAGCCCCCTTTCTTCCCCCCTGGTTGCCGGTAGACAGCCGGGCGGACATACTCCAGCCGGTGATCGATCCCTGTGAAACTCTCGGCGTGCCCGACAAACAGGTAACCTCCCGGTTCCAGACTGCGCGCGAGGTTGGCGATTACGCGCTGCTGA
>Ga0335081_10017537_pt1 | contig 11585 bp, 5 predicted proteins | sample Lox_Sample_35_FD_206713 | JGI IMG/M metagenome (GOLD analysis project Ga0335081, IMG submission 206713) | Soil microbial communities from Loxahatchee National Wildlife Refuge, Florida, United States - Lox_Sample_3.5 | ecosystem: Environmental > Terrestrial > Soil > Wetlands | place: USA: Florida... | reverse complement strand
CGTTCGGGATGAGTAATGCCCAGGGTATACTCCTCACCGGAAAGTCCTTCGACAACGATGTCAAGGATCTTTCCTGTGAGTTTTGTTGAGATAACCTTGAGTCCCTTATTGCTGTCTCCGGTTTTCGTTTCGTTGGATGGCGGAAGCAGCTCAACGGTGGGAACGAAATCGATTTCGATGTCGAGCGATGAAGTGAGCTTTGTCTGAACGACAGGCTGAATAGTCTGGCATGAAACCTCCTGTTGAACCGAAACAGGTTGACCGTTTACACGTGCCGCAAGTATCTTCGTTCCGATTCCAAGCGCCGGCTCAAACGTGAATGTCCAATCGCCGTCATTCTGGCCACTCATCTCTACCTTTACCTCTACCTGGCTTTCCGTTCGCACATATTTGATACTCAATACTTGGTTTTTGATGTGGTAGTTTTCTACTTCTACACTATCCCAATTTGCCGGCACGGCCGGGGCGAACTTGATCTCTCTCGTTGTTGCATCACCGTCCAACCCCATCAATCCCCGCACCAATGGCAGCACGACGCTTGCACTGGAAAATCCTTGATGCGCCACCGCCTCTTGCGGCCAGATATTTTGCGAGCCTGAAAAGACTTCGGTGACATCGCCGAGTCCATTGTCGAATGTGTGCCGTACAGACGTCATCAATGAATTGTATCCCTGCAATGCCAGATGATGCTTGAATTGCGCGGTCGCGACCCAACTTGTGAGGAACGGCCAGACGGCGCCGTAGTTATAATTGAGTGGCTCGAAGTATTTGCTTTTGTTGGACAGGCTGCGGATTCCCCAGTCGGTGGTAAGCTCGGCAGAATTCAGTTTCTCAAGTGACTTCTCGCTTCTCTCAGGATCCCCAAGTCCCCACATAAGTCCGACAGAACTCCACGGTGATACAATGTGAACCCGCTCTCCCTTAGACGTGAACGCATACGCATACTGCTGGTTCTTTTCGTCCCAGAATTTCTCTCTGAATGTATGAAGAGCTTTTTCGTAATATTGACCCGCCTGTCTGGCAATTGCACTGTCATCGGCGGCGTGTGCGAGATGTTGCATGGAGTATACAGCCCTCACCCAGATTGCTCCTATATATATGTCGGATTGAATGTCGATGAGCGGTCCGTACTCCAGGGCACCAAGCCCCGCCATCTTGTTGTCCATCAGTCCATCGTTATTTTCGTCTGTGGCAAGCGACCAATCGTATGCTTTCTTGAGGGAGGTCCAGTTCTTCTTGACAAAATCGGAATCACCGGTTGAACGGAAATAATCGTACATCGCACAAATGTAGAACGGCGACGTATCCCCGTGAATGTATCCATATGGATAATCTTTCCACCAGTTGACATATCCTGCCGCCTGGGATAACTCGTGTGCCATTTTCCCGTCCGCGCGCTGCCATTTCTGTGTGAACGTCAGCGCGTCTTTGACACTTAGGTAGGCACCATAGCCGTCGAGACTGAACGAATTGATAAATGCGTCCCCTCCGAAGAACCAACCGAATCCTGGCCGTCCGCTGGTCCCAGAAGGGCCAAGGCCGGCAACCATTCCATACCCCAAGTCGGGGTTGTTCACAAAGAGGTTGTCGTATGCGACCTTTGCCCATTTGAAGGCAAGGTTGATTTCTTTGTTTGGTGTCTCGATGTGCAGGGTATTCGCCTCGAGTCTTCTGTAATACTCGATATTCTCTCTGTAGTACGATTCAGGGTTGCTCAGAAGTCGTTCGTAGGAAGCTTTTGCGGAATCCCGGGGAACTTCACCTCCGGCCATGACAATTGGAATGAATCGATCTTTCAGGGAATCAGGATGATCGATGACGATCTTGAATTGATTGGGATAGTCCGACAACATATGTGCCGGTGTGTACGACATTCCGATGGCTGCCGGAGAGCCGACGAACGCATTATTCTTTCGCGTCGGTTCCGAAATCAAGTACGCTTTCGTTGCATCATCCCAATATGCGTACTGACCGCCAATGCCTGCAGGCCACATTGGTTGGAGAACGGGGAGGAAGCTTGCGACGACGGTGAGCGGCTCGGTTGAACTCACGTCAAGCAGAATAATCGCGCCGGGCTCATCGATCGGTGTCACGTAGGTTGTTTTGACGGTGAAGGACTGATAGGTGTAGGTAAGGACTGTTGCTTCAGGACTCACCGAAACAAAACGGACGATATCTTTGCCGTGAATAACTTCTGTCGAGCTGCCGATGTAAAATGAGAATTCAAAATTCCGGAAGAGCTTGAGAGGATATGCCCACGCTTCGAAAGAACCGCTTTCGAAACCGAGGATGGCAAACTTTCGACCCACCTTGTCGAAGTATGTGCCTGGCTGTGCAAGCCGACAACGTGCAAGAGGGTTTGCCCCGATCTTGAACGCCGGAATTGTGTGAATCTGCGCGAAGAGAAGGGACGGTACGAACGCAAGGAAGAAAAAGAATCGAAACACAAAGCCTCCAAATTCAGGTCGGTGATTCACTTTAGAGCCTCGTGAAGAAAGAACCACACCAAAAGTTTGATGGAAACTCGAAAAATCAAACAGGAGAAGACGCTGCCCACGTTTGTGAGCTCTTTGCGTCTGTATGTCCACTCGTGTAGAACGTTTGAATCCTAGCCCTTCAAGCAAGTCATGGTTATGCCGCGAACGAAATACTTCTTGGCGAACGAGAATACAATGACAATTGGCAGCGCCACCACGGCGGACGCCATTTGGTGTGGCCAGTCTGTTTGATAGAGATTGCTGAAATTGGCGATGCTGACTTCAACAGTGCGCGTGTGCACACGGTTCGTCACAATTTCAAAGAAATGACTTTTATGGGGTATCTTAATTAGTCTCCGAAACTTATCCCCAAATCTCTCGCTGCCAAAACGGTGTCACAATCCAATGGAACAGACTTCATCCGGTTTGTTGCTTGCTCGAGAGGAACATAACGGACGGTAGGAGGGTCCAGAGCAACCATGATCCCATTTTGTCCCTCATCAAGGGCCCTGATAGCTGCAGCCCCAAATCGGAGGGCAATGAGTCGGTCGAATGTCGTCGGCGAGCCACCGCGCAGCAAATGACCGAGCACCACGGTACGCGTCTCCTTGCCGGTCAATTCCTGGATTTCCTTCGCGACGGTCTCGCCAGCTCCGCCAAGCCGGTCGGCGCGACCGAGTTCCTTTGAAACAACAGAATAACCGCCACCTGCGGCCTTAGCGCCTTCTGCGACGACGACAATGGAAAAATGGCGCCCTCGTGCTTCGCGTTGCTTGATCTTCTCCGCCACTTTGGTGATATCGTAGGGAATTTCCGGAATCAGGATGACATCTGCCGTTCCCGAAACACCAGTGTTGAGTGCGATCCATCCGGCATATCGTCCCATGACTTCCACGACCATCACGCGCTGATGCGCTTCTGCCGTCGAATGCAGCCGATCGATACAATCCGTCGCGAAAGAAACCGCGGTATCAAACCCAAAGGTAATGACTGTTTTGTCCAGATCGTTGTCGATGGTCTTGGGAACACCCACGACGCGCATTCCTTTCTTGTAAAGCGCGTTGGCAATTGTCAGCGATCCATCCCCGCCAATCGCAATGAGCGCGTCGATGGAGTGTTGTTTGAACAATTGCACCAGGTCGTCGGTTCGATCTTTCTCGTACCATGTGCCATCCTCCCGCTGGGTGGGCATTTTCATGGGGTTACCTTTGTTCGTGGTCCCGATTATAGTCCCTCCTAAGTGGGTAATACCACGAATGGAATCGGAGGTTAACGGAATCATTCCGCCCTTCGGGTACCGTTCAGGAAATAACAGACCGTTAAACCCATCACGAATACCGATGCACTCCCATCCACGGTTCAATCCAGCGTGCACCGCGGCGCGAATAACGGCGTTCAAGCCGGGGGCATCGCCCCCGCCGGTGCTGAGTGCTACACGTTTGATGTTCATGTGTTATTCCTTTTTGATGATGCGGTGTTCAATGAGGAATATTGCCCCGCGGTGAAGTGAAATCAGGCGACGAATTCGCTTCAATACTGGGATGTCCTGAATTCTTGCGAGAGTGATAAGAGGCAAGGGAGACTCGAAAGAATTAGAAAACCAGGGCTTTCGATAACCGGAGTCTGACGAGTTAGAAGAATTCAGAGCTAATTCCACGGCGTTACCCGAGCGCCATCTTCAATCGTACAGACTTGGATCGTTGGCTTGCGTCCGGTCTTCTCGGGATACTCGTGCAGGAGTCTGTTCACGACTGCGTCCGCCTGTCCGCTTTCAACAAGGCAAATTGCTGATCCGCCAAACCCTGCACCGGTCATCCGTGCGCCGTACACGCCATCGACTTCGGCACAAATGTCGACGACGGCATCAAGCTCGGCACAGCTGACTTCGTAATCGGTCTTGAGACTCATATGCGATTGATACATCAATTTGCCAAAATCCAAAAGGTCATTCTTCTTCAAGGCCACGACAGACTGGAGGACGCGTTCATTTTCGTGAATGACGTGTTGACATCGTTTACGAATGACATCTCCAAGTTTTCCTTTGTGCTGTTCAAATTGTCTGACGGAGACATCCCGCAACGTCTTTACCGAAGGCAGGACGAACGAAAGTTGATGGGCGCCCTCCGCGCACTGTTGGCGACGTATGTTGTACTCAGAAGCTGCAAGATGTCTCTTGATTCCAGTATCGCATACCACGAGTTTGCATCCAGAGGGTATCTGCACGTGCTCGTACTTGAGGGACTCGCAGTCAAGGAACAACGCATGGTCTTTTTTCCCCATGCATGATACGAACTGGTCCATAATACCACAATGGACCCCCACGAATTCAAACTCGGCGTTATGGCAACTATGAATCACTTCAAGTTGAGGCATCGCGCTATCGTTCAATGCGAGGAGCGCAAACGCTGTCGCCATTTCAAGAGCCGCGGAAGAACTCAATCCGGCACCATTCGGAATGTCACTGTTGATAAGCAGATTTGCCCCCGTGAGTCTGATACCCGCCTCGAGAAGTACTACGGCAACTCCTTTGCTGTAGTTGGACCACGATTTTGTTTTCGTAGGCTTGAGCTTGTCAAGAGGCTCTTCAACGGTTGAGTCAAAATTGTGGGCGTGGATGCAAAGTTTCTTGTCGTTTCGAGGGGATGCAGCGATAATAGTCTTGCGGTTGATCGCAACCGGGAATACGTAGCCATTGTTGTAGTCAGTATGTTCGCCGATGAGATTGACACGGCCGGGTGCCGAAGAAACAAATGTCGGAGGAGCGGAAAACTTCGCCTCGAAAGCCTCTACGGTCGCAGAAAGAAGGTCGGGTTCGTTCATCCAGGGTTGGGGGAAGGTTCACGAGGAAACAGAAGCGACACGAAAATTTACGGAGAGCAAGCCCGAATAGCAATGGGAAATTCATCTCTCCGCAGATTCGCTCCAAACAGCAGTGCCACCCGTGTGAATGCCCACAGCGCCCGTGAGTTCATTCTTGACTTTGGCAACACTTTGGCGAATGTTGCAAGCACATGATTCCTCTTAGGATAAGTTCGCTGGCTGTTCTGGTTCTCTTCACCATGGAAGTCTCTCAGGCACAGCTGGTTGATTCAGCGCAAAGCGGAGATGGACTCGTCCACAAAGTGTACTCGGGTGCTGTTCGATCCTTGGCCTGGTACGATATTCCCATTGCCAGCGCAGACCTGGCAGAATTGCTGTTTGTGTCCAGTACTTCCACGGACAAGCCGATCAAATTTCCCCCGACTGAATTTGACACTCGATTTCAATCACACGTCGGCGTTCACGGCTCACAGACGATTATCGCTCGGACAGGCGAGGAAGGGCTGGCCGCATTGTTTGGTATGAGACTCCTGGTAAACATCGGCGCGGACCTGACAGGAGGTGATGTAACGGCCGAGGATTATCGCCGAACGTTTTGGTTCTATAAATCGATCGTCTATACCTACAGTATCACCGCGCTTGCCAAGGATCTTGTCTACCGAATGCGGCCGGACGGCAGCGACAGTCAGAGTTTTTTCAGCGGGCACAGCTCCACGGCATTTTGCGCCGCCTCTTATCTATCACTGGAGCTGAATGACTGGTTTGACCACTGGGAAAAGACCAGGACGGATGACAATTTGCGGCTAACGCTCAAAGTTGGTTCATCCGTTGCTTTCTATGCTGGTGCGGTGTATGTTGCCTATTCCAGGATACACGACGAGAAGCACTACGTATCGGACGTCGCCGTTGGTGCCGTCGTTGGGACCGCCGTCGGGACATTAATGTATCATTGGTATTCGCTGGACAACAATCGGCAGTATGCCGGTCTCTCGTTCTTCATGGTTGACAAGACTCCTGCTGTGCTGCTCACGATGTGCTTTTGAGGACTTCCGGAATACCTACACCGATTTCTCCATCTTCACAATTTCTTCCGTCAACAGGGTCCACTCGGAATATTTTTCCTGAAGAAACCTCTGGACTTCTTTATGCTCGTGCGATACTGATTTTACTTCGTCGCCGCGTTTGTAGAGCTCAGGATCGGCAAGCGTCATCTCGAGGTTCTCCTTCTGCGCCTCGAGTCTCTGGATTTCAGTCTCAAGGGCTTCTACCCGCTTTCGAAGAGGCTGAAGCTTTCTGTTCAGTTCCTTCCGACGACTTGTCTCTTGTTGTTTTGCCTGTTTTAAAGGAGAAAGATGTGTTGGAGTGTGCGTCGCAGGTTTGGCGTCCAGCAAAGATACTGTCTGGGATGGCTGGATCGATCCCTCCCGTTCCATCCTCTTCTTGTAGAGATAATCACTGATGGAACCCAGGTACGTTCTGATTGTTCCGTGGCTAAACTCAAGAACCTTGTTCACCAGCGGATCCAAAAATGATCGGTCGTGTGAAACAATAATGAATGTTCCTTCGAAGTTCTGAAGAGCTTCCTGAAGGACTTTCTTCGATCTCATGTCGAGATGGTTCGTTGGTTCGTCCATGATGAGAAAGTTGGAAGGCACGAGAAGCATTTTTGCAAGCGCGACGCGGCTCTTTTCGCCTCCGGACAGGAACGAAACCTTCTTGAAAACATCATCCCCCTGGAATAGAAATGAGCCCAGGATTGTGCGGAGTTTCTTGCGGACCTCCCCAACAGCCACTTCATCGAGGATGTCGATGACTTCTTTGCTTGCGTCGAGTTCATCGGCCTGATCCTGGGCGAAGTAGGAAATACTGACGTTGTAACCGAGGACACGCTCACCGGCATCGATTGGCTCCGTTCCCGCCACGATGCGCGAAAATGTTGATTTACCGGCACCGTTCACACCAACGACAGCGATCTTGTCCCCACGCTCGACCTTGCAGCCCAGGCCGGCAAAGACTTTCGTTTGCCCGTAATTCTTTTCAACGTTGTTCAGCTCGAGTACCACGCGGCCGCTAGATTCCGGCTGAGGAAAGCGGAAATGGATTTCCTCATCCTCGGCTTCCACCTGGATCAACTCGATCTTTTCAAGTTGTTTGATTCTGCTTTGTACTTGCCGGGCTTTGGTCGCTTTATACCGGAATCGGTCGATGAATTGCTGCGTCTGTTTCAGTTGCTGTCGCTGATTCTTTTGTGCGTTCAACAAGAGTGTTCTGCGAACGGTCTTTTCATTCTCGTAGAATGTGTAGTTCCCCGAATACTCCTGCAGTTCCCCGTGCGCCAATGCGAAGGTTCTTCTGCACAGGTTGTCCAGAAAAGCCCTGTCGTGTGAGACAAGGATGATTGCCCCATTGTACTGGCGAAGGTACTCTTCGAGCCATTGGAGGGTGTCAAGATCAAGATGGTTTGTGGGCTCGTCAAGAAGCAACAAAGAAGGTTCCTGAAGCAACAACTTGGCGAGCGCAATCCGCATCTGCCATCCTCCGCTAAATTCTTCTGTCTGACGTTGGAAATCCTCTATCGAAAAGCCCAATCCCATCAAGACTCTCTCGATTTTCCCCTTCATCTTGTAGACATCGAGATCCTCGAGTTTGTGTTGAAGTTCTCCGGCGATTTCGATGGTCTCATGATATGCGGGTACGGTGTGATCAATCTCCGTCAGGAGCTTGTGTGCTTCTTCCAGCTCCTTTTCCAGGATGAGAACATCTTCAAACGCAGTTTCAACTTCGCGGTAAAGCGTCTTCCCTTTCGTGGAGACGCCTTCTTGGGGAAGGTAACCGGTCGTAACGTATCGCGCCTTTTCGATCCTGCCGCTGTCCGGAGTTGCAAGTCCTGCAGCGATTTTCAGAAGCGTTGTTTTTCCGGCGCCATTGGAACCGACGAGCCCGATACGGTCGTGGGTACCGATCAAGCAGGAAACGTCATTGAAGAGGGCACGTTCGCCGAATAGAAGAGTGATATGTTCGAGAGAAAGCATGATTCAAGCAACGGAGCGTGCTGAGGTCGCAATAGAAATATAGCAAAAATAAAGGCCGGACAGAATTCGGACACAACAACGTCAACCGATGAACTTGACAATGCGGACCGATTCCTCGAAAACACGTTTTCTTTAGTGAGAGAATATGATTAAATTCTTCCCAGTCTTTCCAGCAGCCCGGTGCGTCTTGATTTGCCGTCTGCGTCAACTGTCGGGTGGTGACGATCATTCCAGACATGACACACGCAAGCTGACCGCAGGCGTTCCTATTCGGTACTAACGGCATGCAGGTATTTAATGGAAACATATCTTGGCCTTTTGTGATGTGGTTTTTGGCGCTTCTGATTTTTGCGGCAAGTTTCGCTTTGCTGGTTCTTCGGGGTCGACGAAAGCTCATGAGAGCACAGCGTGCCCAAATCAAGGAGTTGGAAGCGCGTGCGCAGATGTACAGAGGTTTGTTCGAAGACGCTTCCGTCGGGATCGTTCGATTATCCAACGACGACTGGAGGGTTTTGGAAGCGAATAAAGCCTTCTGGAGACTGACTGCAAATGTCCCGTTGGATATGGGGGGAAATTTTCTTGAGTGTCTGGTACCGTCAGATCAACCGAGACTCAGGACAGAGATGGCTCGGGAGCACTGTGTGGAGAATTTCGAGACTCAAATTCGATGCTCGGACGATACGCTGTTGAATATCCTGTTTTCAGGACACACGGACGACAGTAATGCTCACATTGTCGGGACTGTGGCTGACAGGACTGCAGCGTTGAAGGCGGAGGAAGAACTCCGTGAGCAGGCCTCACTCTTGGAAAAAGCCCACGATGCGGTCGTGGTGGTGTCATCGGATAATCTGGTAAAGTTCTGGAACACGGGGGCTGAACGGCTATTTCTTTGGTCTGCCTCTGAAGCGGTTGGACGACCGGTAATGGAAATACTCTACAATGAATTGGAAATACCGGCTTTCAAACGGCGGAGAGATGAGCTGCTTCAGACGGGGGAATGGAGCGGCGAATTGAAACTTGTGCGCAAAGATGGAAACGAAGTGATATCGACAAGCCACTGGACACTTATTTGCGATTCGAGCAAAACTCCGACGTCGATTCTGGAAATCCATACGGATATCACAGAGAAAAAACTGCTCGAAGCGAAATTCCTCCGAATTCAGCGACTTGAAAGTCTTGGAATTCTGGCGGGAGGTATTGCGCACGATCTAAACAATGTCCTCGCGCCGATCATTCTGAGCATTCAGGGGCTCAAAAAAAAATGGAATGATGTCTCAAGCCGTAATCAGCTTGCGACGATCGAAGCCAGCGCACAAAAGGGAGCAGATCTTGTGAAACAAGTTCTGACGTTCGCCCGCGGGATTGAAGGTCAGCGTGTAGCGATCAGAATGGACGCGCTTGTCGATGAAATCCTCAAGACCATCTCGCAGACTTTTCCCCGTTCTATGGAACTTGAAAGCGCGATCGCTGATGACCTCTGGATGGCCGTCGGCGATCGGATGCAGGTGGTCCAGGTAATCATGAATCTGTGCATGAATGCAAGAGATGCGATGCCTCACGGTGGAAGGCTAAGTATCACGACGGAAAACGTGGTCATCGATGAACAGTTCGTGAAAAAGAACCCTGAGTCAAAGCCAGGTGTCTATGTTCTGGTCGAAGTGACGGATACCGGCAAGGGGATCCCCCCCACGGAACTCGACAGAATTTTCGAACCGTTCTATACGACCAAATCACTCGGCCAGGGAACAGGGCTTGGTCTTTCTACCGCATTGGGGATAGTAAAAAGCCATCAAGGTTTCATCCTTGTGGATAGCAAGGTCGGTTCGGGAACAACATTCAAAATATTCCTTCCAGCTCAGCTGTATGAATACTCTGAGAACACAGACGTGAGTCGAAAAGAACCGAGAGACAATTGATTCGGCCGGTGGATCTGTTTTTTTGATCTTGCCGTCTGCAGATCCTGCGAGGATGATTTGAGCTGTAATCGATACCACGACCTGAGTTTTTAGCCCCCCATCTGATAAGAGGATCCCGAGGAATACCCCACGCAACACTTTCTGAAGGGATCCCCATCGTCCATGATACCCATCTCTCTACATTAGAGTAAAGACGACAAGACCTTCTCGTCCTCACCTAAAGCACTTGTTGAAAGATTCAGACCTTTTGCCTAATCCATTCTGCCAGAATCTAAGAGATCACCAGCTGTCTCAGGTCATGAATTCGCATTCCTGAACAAGTGTCACCCATCCGTACTTTTACGTACGCATCTATCCGTACAAATACGTATTGTTTCTTTGTGGGAAAACCCGATATTCTATCCGTACAATTAACGATTCCAATGGACGGAATTCGTTGACCCACCCAGTAAAGACAGGATTCTCTTTCGACAAATGATTCTTCCATCAAGGCAATTGTATGGATCTTCCCGGTCGATTTAGAATCTCTAATTGGTTCGTGCTCCTCAAGTTCTTCGACACTTCGTGAATGTACCAACGCTGCGCGTGAACAACTCAACGCGCAATGGTATACTGCTGCACCATAATCAATCATCCAACAACATTTCATCAAAGGAGAAGTACCATGGAACGCACCGAATACACACCAGAAGTCCTCGATGGGACCGAACAGACAATCATCGTTCGCGAAATGCCTGCCGAGAAGAAGATCGTCAAACGCAGAATCGGCTTCTTCACAGGTGACGAGCGTCACGAGATTACTCTGGATGAAGGGATCGAGATCACAAGGAATTATCGAAAATCCGTCAAGAAAGGCGCATCATCAGGAGCGTATTTTGGGAAGGAAATTTTCGGAAAAATCCTTGGTCAGAGGACTTGTGTTGGAATTCGAATGTACTATGCGAAGCGTGAAGATGGCAGTCCCACACTCGTTCTGACCGGCGTTCAAACAAACGGTGACGATCTGTACCAGGGGATCCTGGGACAGGAGGCCCGGCTGTCAACTCCGTGGGTTCAGCACCCCAACCTTTTGAACTCGGATTCGTCGAAGAAGTCAGTTTCGGCCAATCGGTCGACCAAAATTTTTACGGGAAACGAGAATCATCTCGTGACATTGGCCGAAGCGAGTCAGCTGACGCGGAGTTATCGTGAGAGCGTTGAACAGGGTGAGATGAAGGGAGCTTTCTTTGGAGCGGGCATTTTCCGCAAGATCCTTGCGCAGGATGGATGCGTCGGTATTCACATTTATCACGGCGTTCACAATGACGGAAGTCGCACATTTGTGCTTGTCGGAATCGATG
>Ga0335081_10017536_pt1 | contig 11586 bp, 10 predicted proteins | sample Lox_Sample_35_FD_206713 | JGI IMG/M metagenome (GOLD analysis project Ga0335081, IMG submission 206713) | Soil microbial communities from Loxahatchee National Wildlife Refuge, Florida, United States - Lox_Sample_3.5 | ecosystem: Environmental > Terrestrial > Soil > Wetlands | place: USA... | reverse complement strand
CGCGGCGCACGCGGCCTTGGGCGGGCGCACGCTCAAGACCGGACAGAGCCGCTGGTTCGTCGGCTACAAGAAACACACCCTGCGTTTGTGGCTGCCCACAGCCCATCGGTCGGTGACCTTGGTACCGTTGGTCAGTTGGCTGGCACCCGCCAATGTGGCCGAGGGTGGATTGCTGGTGCCCAGCCTGCGATGGTGTGCGCGACAGTTGGGTTGGTGGCCGGGGTTGGTGGTCGCGGACATGGGCTATCTGGGGGCCGAAAGCAAGCAGGCCGCACGAGAACAATGGCAAAGTGCCGTGGTGACCAAACTGCGTGCGGACATGAAACTCTTGCCGCCTTACGTCACTGCCGAGCGAGTCGAATGTCCGCACGGGCAACGCTTGGAGTGGTGGGAATACGAACCGGCAACGGCCCAACAATGGTTTCGGGTGGCGGGCCAAGAGAGTCTGTGTGGCGTCTGTTGGGAAGCCGCCGCCTGTCCACGGCACTTCGCTTATCCGGTCGGGGCGCACGAAACATTGTTTGGCTTGCTGCCGCTGGCCAGCCGTCCGGCCCAGCGGCTGTTGCAACAAGTCCGTCCGTGGATCGAACCGGCGCAGTCCTTCGAGAAAAACCAACTGGGACTGGGACAGATGTTTTTCAACAGCCTGCGGCTGGCCTGGCAGATGAGTTTGTGGGCTGACAGTGCGGTACTCTTGCGCACGATGGCGTGGTTGGATGTGCCGACTGAAACGCACTTGCTGGCACCACTGACGCCGCGCCAAATGGAATTGGGACTGCGTGAGGAAAAATGACTCTCCACAGAAAAATGTGATTTTCCTCAGCAAAACACAAAACCGCCAGATGACTTTCGGAACACCCTCTGTTAGGCCGCACGACTGTCATGCTCAACATTTCTGGCATATTGATTCTGGTCTTGGTCCTTATGATTGCGACCGTTGCTGTGACAATCCCTGTTTGTCACTTCCGGTTTGCGCGCAAGAAGCGAATTTCATCTGGCACGATGTTGGTGGGAGCCTGTATGACTCCTTTACTTGCGATGTTTGCGCTTTTTGTCACTGACTTGTTTTCTAGTGGCTGGGCCGTGTTTTCGATGGACTATTGGACAGAGGACATCGGGCTAATGGGTTGGATAGTGCTTTGGGGTGTGGCTGTCGGTGTCTGTCTTTTGCCAGCACTAGGAGTCGTTACCTATTACCGGGCGAAGCAGGCGAGATGAGGCATGTGCTGCCTAATATGAGGATAGGCTGCAAATTTTCCGCGGTTCCTTCACTCGCCAGAAATTCTCAATAAACTTTCCGCAGATTTGAGGGCAGGATGTTGAGTTCGCCGCGGTATTTGGCGACCGTGCGGCGCGCGATGGTAATCCCCTTGTCGCCCAGCATCTTTACGACCTCCTGATCGGACAACGGCTTGGTGGTGTCCTCGTTTTTGAAAATTTCGGCAATCATGTCCTTCACGCTGGTGTTGGAGACGCCGTCGCCGCTGGCGGTTTGCAGGCCGGCGGTGAAGAAAAATTTCATTTCAAAAACGCCCTGCGGCGTCTGCATGTATTTGGCGGAAACCGCGCGGCTCACGGTCGTTTCGTGCACGCCCACCGCCTCGGCCACCTGCGCCATCGTCATCGGTTTCAGATGGGCGACGCCCTTTTCCATGAATTCGCGCTGCCGTTTCACGATTTCCTTCCCGATGTTCAAAATCGTCTGCTGCCGCTGGTGCAGGCTTTTGATGAGAAATTTGCCGGCGCGGATTTTTTCGCGGATGTAGTTTTTGACTTCGGCGGAATTGCCGCCCTGCGACATGAGGTCTTTGTAGATGTTGCTGATGCGCAGGTGCGGAATGTGTTCGTCGTTGGTGGTCACCGAGAAATCGTTGCCGACCTTTTGCACGAAAACTTCAGGCAGCACGTACTGGTCCGCGTCCGGCAGGAAGGCGCGACCGGGGCGCGGCTCCAGGCGCGCAATCCGGCCGAGCGCGCTTTGCACGTCCTCGACGGTCCGGCCGGTGCCCCGCGCAATTTCCGGGACGCGCCGCTTGCCCAGCGCATCCATGAAATCGCGCACGATGCGGTATTCGAGCGTGTCCTGCTGGGCGGCGCGCTCGAGCTGCAGCAGCAGGCATTCCCGCAAATTGGTGGCACCCACACCGGGCGGGTCGAACGTCTGAATTACCTGCAACACTTCGGAGATTTTTTCGACGGGCTGATTGGTTGAAACGGCCAACTCCTCGACCGCGGCTTTGAGATAGCCGTAATCGTCAATGTTGCCGATGATCAATTCGGCGAGGCCGCGTTGTTCCTCGGACAAACTGGTGTCGCGCAACTGCTCCATGAGCGTTTGCGCGAGCGAGGTTCCGGCCACCAACGAGTCGAGCATGAATTGCCGCCGCTCCTCCTCCTCGGGTGATTGGCGGATCGGAATGTTCGTTTGGGTAAAATGATCGCGCCATTCCTGGTCCAGTTGCACGAGCTTGTCGAACTCGGCCTGAAAATCATCCACCGGCGCATCAACGCTTTTTTCCTGGGCAGTCTCGAACGTGGTGTCGCCCGACGGTTCAGCCGGCTCGGCCGCCGCGGGCGCGTCGCTGTCATCCGCCGCCAACTGGTCGGGCGAATCGGGTTCGGGCGAGGAGACTTCTTCGAGCACGGGATTTTGCTGCAGTTCCTGCTCGACGAGCGCCTTGAGTTCCAAGGTGGGCGCTTGCAGCAACGCCAGCGATTGCTGGAGCTGCGGCGCCAGAATCAGCGATTGCGTCAATCGCTGTGATAGTTGCAAGCTCTGAACCATTTCTGCTTAGAGCTTAACGCAGATTCGGCCAATGACAAGCAAAACTTGCAAAATGTGGCACGAAATTAGCTTCGTTTGCCCGCGCCCGGCGAAATTTACCGGCGCAACCCACTTTCGCTGGATTTTGCCGCCCGCCCGCTGCATCTTCTGTTTATGAAGTTGATTCTTTCAACGCATAACGTGACGCTGACTAAAGCCATTGAAGATCATATCCTGAATCGGCTGCAAAAACTGGACCACTTCGACCAGCGCGCCGTTGATGCGCGCGTCACCCTGGAACACGACCATACGCGCGCTTTGGGAAAACAATTCAGTTGTTCCATCCGGCTGGCCGTGCGCGGACCCGACCTGTTTGCCGAGGACGTCGAGAGCGATTTGTATGCGGCGATTGATTGCGTCACCAAGAAAATCGAGCAACAAATCCGCAAGCGCCACGGCAAATGGAAGGCGCGCAAACACAAAGTCGCCGCGCGCAGCAAACGCAAACGCCAGGAATCCGCGGATTGATGTGACAGGTGACGCGACTCGCCCCGGGAAAGGCCGTGGCACCTGTCACTGGTCATTGCCACCCTCACATGATTCTGCGCGCCCGCACAGTCCTGCCGGTTTCGCAGCCGCCGATTGAAAACGGCGCGGTGGTCATTTCCCGAAACCGCATCCGTGCCGTGGGCGCGTGGAATGATTTTTCTCATCACTCGCCACTCGCCACTGGTCACGCAGTCATTGACCTCGGCGACGTCATTCTGCTGCCGGGGCTCGTCAACGCGCATTGCCATCTGGATTACACCGACATGGCCGGGTTGTTGCCGCCGCCGAAGACGTTCACCGATTGGATTCACCTCATGCTCGCGGCCAAGGCGCAGTGGGGCTACGCCGAATACGCGCGGTCCTGGCTGAATGGCGCGCGCATGCTGCTGCAAACGGGCACCACCACCGTCGCTGATATCGAAACGGTGCCGGATTTGCTGCCGGAGGTCTGGAAGGCAACGCCGCTTCGGGTTTTCTCATTTCTCGAAATGACCGGCATTCGGGCCCGGCGCGAACCGCGCGCCGTGTTGCGCGAGGCGGTTGAGAAAATTGAAACGCTCGCGCACCCGCGCAGCCGGGCCGCGCTCTCGCCGCACGCGCCCTATTCCACCCTGCCCGAACTGCTGCGTCTCAGCGCCCGTGAGGCGCGCAAAAGAAAGTTGCCCCTCACCACGCACGTCGCCGAATCCGCGCAGGAATTTGAAATGTTCGTCCACGCGACGGGCGCGCTGCACGCCTGGCTGAAGCGGAACGAGCGCGACATGAGCGACTGCGGCCTCGGCTCGCCGGTGGAGCATCTGGCACGAAACGGGGTGCTCGCCAAAAAACTCCTGGCCGTGCACGCCAATTACCTTGGACCCAGGGACACTGCATTGCTCGCCGCGCGAAAGGTCAGCGTCGTTCATTGCCCGCGCAGCCATTTTTATTTCAAGCACCGGCCGTTTCCGCTGGCAACATTGTTGAAGGCCGGGGTGAATGTCTGTCTCGGCACGGACAGCCTGGCCACCGTTTATAAAACCCGGCGCGAAAAGCCGGAGCTGAATTTGTTTGAAGAAATGCGCGCGCTGGCTGAGGGCCATCCGGGGTTTTCCCCGAAAAAAATCCTGCCCCTGGCCACCGTCAACGGCGCCACGGCACTCGGCCTGGCCGGGAAAATCGGCGAAATTTCGAAAAACGCCTTTGCCGATCTGATTGCCACGCCGTTCGCCGGCAAAAGGGCCGACGCGTTTGAGGCCATCCTGAATTTCTCCGGCCACGTTCCCGCTTCCATGATTGACGGGCAATGGGCAGTCGCCCCGAATTGATTTCCGATTGGGGACTTCTGCCGAACCGGAGCGCGGACAGCTATGTCCGCCAGCGTGCTGGCCGCGCGAAATCGCGGACAAAGCTGTCCACGCTCCGCAGCACAGCCGCCGCATTTTTGCTCGTAAATCGCGAAGCATCAGGCGTAAAGTAAGTGCGTGGAATCGCTTGACGCCGAGTTGAACCAGCGCCTTGCCGCCTTGCGAGAACAGAATCTGTTCCGCGAATTGCGCCGCGTGGATTCGCCGCAATCGCCCCGCATCCAAATTGGCGGCCAAACGCTGCTCAATTTTTCATCAAATGATTATCTCGCCCTCGCCGACGATCCGATTTTGAAGGAAGCCGCCATCAAGGCAGTCGAAAAATTCGGTGCGGGTGCGGGCGCCTCGCGGCTGATCTGCGGTTCGCTCGCGCCGTTCCACGAATTGGAGGCCACGCTCGCCGGCTTCAAAAAAACCGAGGCCGCGCTCGGTTTTTCGTCCGGATACGCCACGGCCATCGGCACGATTTGCGCCCTGCTCGGCAAGGACGACGTGGTCGTGCTCGACAAACTGGCACACGCCTGCATTGTTGACGCCGCACGGCTCTGCGGCGCAAAAATCCGCGTGTTCGCCCACAACGACCTCGAGGATTTGGAAGACAAGCTGAAATGGGCGGGGAAAAACATTCAACATCCAATATCCAACATCCAACACGGAAAGCGCATCCTCATAGTGACTGAAAGTATATTCAGCATGGACGGCGATGCCGCACCCTTGCGCGAAATAGTTGCGCTCAAGGAAAAATACGGCGCCTGGCTGATGGTGGACGAGGCGCATGCCACCGGCGTTTGCGGCAGAAACGGACGCGGTCTGGCGGAAGAATCGGGTGTCAGCGGCCACATCGAAATTCAAATGGGCACTTTGGGCAAGGCGCTCGGCGCGAGCGGCGGATTTATTTGCGGTTCGCGCGGGTTGATTGATTTTCTCGTCAACCGCGCCCGCAGTTTCATTTTTTCCACCGCGCCGGTCCCCGCTGCGGCCGCCGCGGCAACCGCGGCCGTCCGTTTCGTCCAATCCAACGAGGGCGAGGCCCGACGGAAAATGCTCTGGGCCAGGATTGTTGAACTTCAGTCGGCAATTGAACATCGGCAACCGAAAATTCCAGGGGCGATTCTCCCCGTTTTAATCGGTGACGAAAAAAAAACCGTTGAGATGGCGGCCGCCCTGCGCGAACAGGACATTTTCGTTCCTGCGATTCGCTATCCGACCGTCGCCCGCGGCCAAGCGCGGTTGCGCGTGACCGTGACCGCGGCGCACACCAGCACAGAGATTGCAGCGTTAGCGGACGCTTTGCGCACCACGCCGCACGCATCACGCACCACGTGAGCCGATCCATGCACCAGCTCGCACGACTCGACCGCCGATACCTCTGGCATCCGTTCACGCAGATGCGCGACTGGCTGCGCCGGGAGCCAATCGTCATCGTCTCCGGCATGGGCGCGCTGGTGCGCGACGTGAATGGCCGCGAATATCTCGACGCCAATTCATCCATCTGGACCAATCTGCACGGCCACCATCAACCGAAAATCAATGCGGCGATCCAGCGGCAACTCAACAAAATCGCGCACAGTTCCGCGCTTGGCCTGGCCAACGAACCAGCCTCGTTATTGGCCGAAAAACTGCTGGCTGCCGCCAATCAAATTTGCGATTCAAAAAGTCAATCGGCGCGTAAATCCAAAATCGTAAATCGTAAATTGTCGAAGGTTTTCTTTTCGGACGACGGTTCGACGGCGCTCGAAGTCGCGCTCAAGCTCGCGTATGAATTCGCACGCCGCACTCGCGTCAAATCGGCGGGACGAGTTGCCGCGCGGATTGCACCGCCGAGATTTCTTTCGCTCGAAGGCGCGTATCATGGCGACACCGTGGGCGCAGTCGCGCTCGGCCACATTGAGTTATTCCACCGAAGTTATTCCGGCCTGCTCTTCAAATCGGACAAGGTCATGTCGCCGTATTGCTATCGCTGTCCTTTCAATCGCGCGAAGCCCGAACGCGCCGACGCCCGTGAATACCGCAAATGCGATTGGGAATGCATTGAAAAAGTGGAACAGAAATTTTCCGCGCGGAAGAAACGAGGAAACCCATACGCGGCATTCGTATTCGAGCCGCTGATTCAGGGCGCGGCCGGCATGATTCCGCAACCAAAGGGATGGCTCAAGCGGGTCACGGAAACCGCCCGCAGCCGCGGCGCGCTGTTGATTGCCGATGAAGTGATGACGGGATTTGGACGGACGGGAAGTTCGGAGTCCTGCCTTCCGGCGGCAGGGCTGCCGGGCAAACCGCCTGAAGGCGGAACTCCGAACATATTATTTGGCTCCCACCACGAAGGCGTGCAACCGGATTTTCTTTGTCTGGCCAAAGGCATGACCGGCGGCTATCTGCCCATGGCGGCGACACTCACCACCCAAAGAGTTTTTGACGCTTTCCTGGGTGAATACGACGAGTTCAAGACCTTCTTCCACGGCCACAGTTACACCGCCAATCAACTCGGCGCGGCGGCCTCGCTCGCCAGCCTGGAAATTTTGCAGAGCGCCGAATCTGTCCAGGCCCGGGCGTGTCTGCAAAATACGCTCCACGATCAATTGCAGCATCTCTGGTCGTTGCCGAACGTCGGCGACATCCGGCAGGTCGGCTTGATGGCCGGAATCGAGCTGGTGAAAGACTGGCGGACACGCGAGCCGTTTGATTTGCGCGAACGCGCCGGCATCCGTGTTTGCGAAGGGATGGCCCAACGCGGCGTGCTCACGCGGCCCGTCGGAAATGTAATTGTCCTGATGCCGCCTTATTGCACGACGCCGGCGCAGTTGCGAAAAATGGTGGCTGTGGTGCGCGAATCGGTTCAGGAGACGTTTGAAGATTAACCTCCAAGTCCCAACCTCCGAGCTCCAGAGAAATTCCAAACCTCGTCCCGCAGCCATTTGATGTTTGGAGTTTGGAGTTTCTCTGGATGTCGGAACCTGGAATTTGGGACTTTATTTCTTCACCGCACCGAGCGGCAGCACGATTTTGCCGAACAACTCGTTGAGCACCTGCGCCAAGCCGGTGTAAATCGCGGAGAAGCCGCAAAGGATTCCCTCGTAGCCGGCGAAGTGTTTGAAGGCTGTGCCGGCGCCTGCGCTGTTGAAATGTTCGTAGGCCAGCAGGAAGAACAGCAACGTCAACGTGCCGAAGACCACCTGCAACGCGCGGTTCAGCCGGAACGTGCCGACAAACATGACGGCGGTAAACAGTCCCCAAATGGCGAGATACGCGGCCATCGCGGGGTCATCCGTCGCCGTGAAACCGAGTTTCGGCAGGCCGACCAGCGCGACGAGTGACAGCCAAAAAAAGCCATAGGAAATGAACGCGGTCGTCGCAAACGTGTTTCCCTTTTTCCATTCCATCATTCCCGCAATGACCTGGGCCGCGCCGCCGTAGCAGATGCCCATCGCCAGAATCATGCTATTGAGTTCGTAACAGCCGGCGTTGTGCAGGTTGAGCAGCACGGTGGTCATTCCGAAGCCGAGCAGGCCCAATGGAGCCGGATTGGCAGTGGTGTCTTTGATTTGAGTGACGCTTGGTTCAATCATGTCTGGTCCTGGGTTGACGGTTTGCATCTGGAACGAATGAGACGATGACATTTCCAGACTCTTCCGGTCAAGCCGCGGCAGATCCAGGCTCACGGCCAGAAAATGCCAGACCAATGGCAAGAATTGACCAAGAGACCCGACCGAAAGAGATTTGATTACGCAGAAAATTCTCTATGATGGAAGTCTTTGAACCGGCGTATTGAAAGACAGCCGACGTTTCCGCCGCCCGCAATCGCGAAAAAACCGCGCGACATGCGGCTGGATGCCTTGCGCGGGTTGTTTCTCATCATCATGGCGGGGGTGCATGTGCCGACGCCGTTGTCACGCGTGTTTCAGGATCCCGTGGGCTGCAACGGCGCAGCGGAAGGTTTTATTTTTCTCAGCGCCTGTCTGGCGGGATGGATTTATGGAAAGGTTTGCCTCCAGGCGGATTGGACGACGGTGTCACGCCGCATCTGGAAGCGCACCAGGTTGATTTACGTGGTTCATCTGGCGGTGCTCGTGCCGGGGGCCTTGATGATCTGGGCGTTGGCTGGACAAATGCCGCCGCTGGCAAATCACTTCTCCGATTTTCTGGGCCATCCGTGGGGCAGCCTGGCACTGATGCCGCTGTTGCTGCACCAACCACCGCTCTTCGACATCCTTCCACTGTACGTCATTTTCCTCGGCCTGACCCCGTGGATGCTGGCCTTCGCGCGCCGACGGGGTTGGAAGATTTTATTGGCGGTCTCGGCGCTGGGCTGGCTCGCCGCGCAATTCAAATTGGATGGCCGGCTCATCGGAGATCCGACGCGGTTTTTGCCATTGCGCTGGGGCTCTTTTGATCTCTTTGCCTGGCAGTTTCTCTGGGTTTGCGGTGTGGCCATCGGAGAGACTTCGCTGCATCGGCAAATCATCAAGCCCCGGCTTCGGTTTGCCTTCATCGCCACGGCTGCGGCAATCGTGTTGTCTGCATTCGCTTTGCGGCGGGGACTTTGGCCGCAAGCATGGCTGAACCCCGACATCTTCCTCTGGATGGACAAATGGACGCTGGGCCCGTTGCGCGTTCTGAATGCCACCGGATGGGTCTTCCTGTTTTTGGCCTGGAATCCGCACCCGCCCAAATGGCTGCTCACGCCGGCAGCTCTGCTGGGACGGCATTCATTGGCCGTGTTCGCCTTCCATTTGCCGCTGGTCATCACCGCGACTACCGCCATCCAAATGCTGGCGTTGTCCAACACTTGGCAAACAATGATCGGTTTTCTGGTCATTGCCGCGCTTTTCCCGTGGGCCGGTTGCCTCGAATACAATAAACGCCGGAACGCCGTGACCGTTGACCAAACCGGGGCGCCGAATGTCAAACCTTCGTCTCCGCTGACGCCAGCAAACGCGTGAACGGTTCCGTGGCCACGGGCATCACCGACAAGCGCGATTGCCTCACCAACGCCATTTCCTTCAGGATTTCGTCCGCTTTGATTTGAGCGAGCGTGACCGGTTTCGCTAATGCTTTCACCGGTGCCAGGTCAACGGCCGACCAGTCCCCTTCGCCAGCGGTTGGATCGGGATAAGCCTCCCGCGTGACGCGCGCAAGGCCGACGACACACTTTTCCTCGCCGCTATGATAAAACAAAACGCCGTCGCCGACTTTCACGGATCGAAGGTTTTTTCGGGCCGCAAAATTTCGCACTCCCGTCCAGGCCGTTTCGCCGTCCTTCACAAATTGGAACCACGAATACGCTTCGGGTTCGGATTTCACGAGCCAGTAGTTCATTTACGATTTGCGATTTACGATTTACGATGGTGCGGTGAATTTGGCTCAAAACCTGGAAAAAATCCAGCAGCGGATTCGGGCGGCTTGCGAACGCGCCGGACGCAGCCCGGATTCCGTCGCTTTGCTGGCAGTGACCAAAGGCCATCCGCCCGAAGCCGTGGCGGCGGCGGCGAAACTGGGACTGAACCTGTTTGGCGAAAACAAGGTGCAGGAGGCCAGGGCGAAAATCCCGCTTTGCCCCGGCAGATTGCGCTGGCATTTCATCGGCCATTTGCAATCGAACAAATGCCGCGACGCCGTGGAGCTGTTTGAAATGATTCAAAGCGTGGACAGCCTGCCGCTCGCGCAGGAAATCGCCAAACGCGCCGAACCGGCGGCGAAGCTGATGCCGATTCTGCTGGAAGTAAATGTCGCCGGTGAAGCGAGCAAGTTCGGCTATGCGCCGGACAAGTTGCTGGCCGAATTGGCAGCCATCAACGCGCTGCCAAAGCTCGAAATCCACGGGTTGATGGCCGTGCCCCCGTGGTCGGCGGAACCGGAGAAATCGCGCCCGCACTTTCGGCGCCTGCGCGAGCTGAAGGCGCGTTGCGAACAAATCCTTGGCGCATCCCTGTCCCACTTGAGCATGGGCATGAGCGGCGATTTTGAGGCGGCGATTGAAGAAGGCGCGACCATGATTCGGATCGGCACGGCATTATTCGGCCCGCGTCCGGCAACGGTGAAGCGCCCAGATTGAGTTGTGCTTCTCGCTTGACTTATCCATAAGATAAGTATAGCCTATCCAACACAATCTCGAACGAGGCAGAATGAATTTCCCAGTTTGCGCGGGGGCCGGTCTTTGCCTGGCGATTATTCTTGGGCCGCTCAACGTTGTGGCACAGGACTACAATTGGATCAATACCATGGGGGGCGACTGGTCTGATTCGGCCAACTGGTCCCCCACCGGGGTGCCCGAAGGCGGCGGCAACAGCGCCTCAATCAGCGGCAACGCTTTAATGACGGTCACCGTCAGCGGCGAGATCGAGTTGGACTCCGTCACGTTTGACAGCACGTTTTGCTCCCTTACCGGTGGAACCCTCATCACCGATCAGGGTTTTAATTGGAATGCAGGCACATTGGCGGCCCCGTTGCAGGTGGAATGGGGTGGCGACTCGACCATCACCGGCGTAGCAGGCACAGACGCGAAGGGGCTTTCGGGCATTCTGATCAATGGCGGGACGGTGACGTGGTCCGATCCGGGAGCACTCGTCCTGTTCGACGGCGGAAGGATCACAAACAACGCGACGTTCGATTGCGTCGGCAAGGGCACAATTGCCAACAGCGCGGGTACGAATCTATTCGTGAATAACGGTACCTTGAAGTGCGATGCCTCGGGTACGGCCTCCATCCAGGTTCCATTGATCAACGAAGGGTTGATGGATATCACGAGTGGCACGCTGAGTCTGAGCAGTGCGTTGACGTGCGACGGCTCAGTCAGCATATCCCCGAGCGGTACCCTCTATCTGGGCGGCAGCGCCCAACAGTCTTTCAATACTGGCTCCACCGTGAGCGGGAACGGTTACGTGACGGCGAGCAGTGGCACGGCAACTATCATGGGCGATTTCACCGCCGCCT
>Ga0335081_10017534_pt1 | contig 11587 bp, 10 predicted proteins | sample Lox_Sample_35_FD_206713 | JGI IMG/M metagenome (GOLD analysis project Ga0335081, IMG submission 206713) | Soil microbial communities from Loxahatchee National Wildlife Refuge, Florida, United States - Lox_Sample_3.5 | ecosystem: Environmental > Terrestrial > Soil > Wetlands | place: USA... | reverse complement strand
TTTTGCTCTGCAGTTCGGCAATGCCATGGTCGCGATTGGAAATCTCCACCTGATTGGCGTGAATTTGCCCTTGCAACTGCAGCAGTGCCTGGGAAGACGCATTTTTCGGGTCCGCAACATCCGAAGCTGAATCATTGGCGTCGGACTTGCGGGCTTGTGCGGCCTTCAGGTCGGCCAGCAATTGGTCTCTCATCTTCTCAGTCTCGGCAATCTGTTCTTTCAGCTTGCGCACGTCCGGGTAACGGTCGGTGTAGTGGGCGCTCAGATCGGCCAACTGCGCTCGCAGCTTATCAAGCTGGGCGTCCAACGCCGGCAGTCCGATGGGCGCGCTCCCATCGCCTTTGACCGGAGCCTGCATTTGCAGGGTGCGGTACTGGTCCGCCAGGGTTTGTAGATAAACCCGCTGCTGCTTGGCCGTGTTGAGCGCATCCTGCTCGGATTGCAGCTGGCTTTGCAGCCCGGCCAGAATCTGCAGATTGCTGCTCAGCTGCGTGGGCAAATCCCCGATATGCTGCGCTTTGAACATGCGCACCTTTTCTTCCTGATCGGCCAGCGCGTTTCTGGCGGTCGCCAGCTGCTCTTCCAGAAACTTGGTGGTGTCCTCCGATTGTTGCTGGCGCACCTCCACGTTTTCGCTGATGAACAGGGCGGTCAGCTCCTTCGTCACCCGTTGCGCCACATGGGGATCGCGGTCGGAGAACGAGACATTGAAAGCGTTGATTTCGTCGTGCGAATCGCGAACCAGGTCGATCTGGATATCCTTGCGCATGAGATCGACTTTTTCGTCCGGTGAGAGTTGCCTTTCCCCGTTCGCATAAAGGTTCAGCTGATCGATGATGTGCAACAGACGGGTGCGGCTGAGAATCTGCTGGGTGATGCTTTGCAGCCGTCCCTGCAGATCGTCATTGACGTTGGGCGTGACATAGGCCCTGGGCATGGTCGGCTGTTCGACCAGGATCAGTGTGCCGGAACGATAAATCGAGGGCAATATCCAACTCACCGACCAAACCGCCAGCCAGCCCAGCAGTAACGGAATCAGGAACAGCATGTGGCGGCGGCGCGCGACGTCAAGATAACGCGCGAGATCGAAGCCGCCCGGACTTTGTTCTTCGAAATCTTCAGGCATGTTTGTCCACTATCTCCCCAGCGGTCTGGAGAACTCGTAGGAGAGGGAAACCCACTCGCGATTGGTATTGGGAGTGATGACACCGACATTCTGATACTGCTGGCGCAATCGGGTGTAACCCGCCCTCGCGGCCACATGCTCGCCCAGCCGGCGCTCGAGCGATACCGACCCGGTAATGGAATGGCCGTTGTTGGTGGGCAGGGCAAGCAGCTGAATCATGTTCCGGTTGGAGTATCCTCCGCCGGCGCCCAGCGTCAGATTTTTCGTGATTTTTTGGCGGAAGGATGCGTTTACACTCTCCGACTCCGCAGCTCCGATCAACCCTCCCCCACCAGTCACGGATCGGGCCAAGCTTAGGGCAAGCGCGGTGCGGCGCGCCTGCAGATTGAAGCTGGCGCCTCCGGAAGGAGACCACATCTGCGAGGAAGGCTGGGTCAATTCCGAGGTGTAGGAATGTTGTGGACCGCCGAACAACGATAGCGAAAACGCTCGCGTGGCATAGAGAGTGTAGAAGAGGTAAATAGAATGGGTCTCCGTATGCGTGGTCAGCCCGGGAGGATAAGAAAACAAATCATCGTATTCATAGGTCACGCCCAGATAATGTTTCTTGGAAAAGCGCGTGCCATAGAAGGCCGAGCCGCTGCGCGAACTGGAATCGTACAGTCCGAAGAGTTCGGTGGGATTGCTGGGTTCGACTTGACTCGGGTTCGCATAGTGCAGATTGGTGAATGTCCCGCCCGCGCCCACCATGGCATTGGCCGCAAACTGGTAGGTGATCCCTACATTTCCCGTGTTATTCAGCCGGTCGGCAACCGGCGCAACGATGGGCACGTTGGCAGCCTGCACCGAACCAGAGGCCCCGCTGGTCAGGCTCTGATCCGGAGAATTGAAGGCGTTGGACGATTTTTGGAAGCCATCCCGCAAGCTCAGGGTCACGTGCGGAGACAATTGATAGGCAAGATCCGCCGCCAGGTTGTGGTCCATCTCATCATAGGAATCGAAGCGGCGATAAACCGTGAATCCTGGAGAATAGGACAGGTCCCAGTGCAGGCGCGGCCGGGTCTGATCGATGGCGATATTGGGGAATATCGAAAAGCTGGCATCCCCCAAGGGAGTGCCCGCGGCCGATGTCAGAACGTTGTCCGAGTAAGCGCCGTTGACGATGATGCCTCCGCGCAGATAGTTCTCTCGGGTTTCGGAAGTGAACTGCATGGAATAGTCTTGTCCGCTTACCGGCGGTGGTGCGCTCATTGCGCTGCCGCTTCCCCCGCCCGTCACCGCGGGTACGGGGAGGCCGCTTTGCCCCCGCAACAGGCAGGGGGCGGCCGAAAATAACAGCAGGCCGCAACAGAATCGGTGAATCATTTTCACGATTATCGAGCGAGAATGACGACGGCTTCCGGGGTCACGGTACCACAATGGTGTCGCCAGCCTGGAGCTTGATGTTTTGCGCCGGCTGCTTGCCCTTGATCACATCCTTGTAGTTGAACGGGATGCGGGTTTGCGTTCCGTCGGCATTCTGGCGCAGCACATAAATGTTTTTCTGCTTGGCAAAATCCCGGAATCCGCCCGCCAGAGCGATCGCATCCAGCACGGTCGCAGAATTGGCAAGCACATAAGAACCTGGCTTGTTGACCATCCCCAGAATGTTGAACTTCTGGCTGTTGATCTGCTGCACGATCACCGTGACTTCCGGTTCGTCGATGTAGTTCTTGAGCTTGCTGGCGATTTCCTGCTCCAGGGCCAGGGGAGTGCGGCCCGCAGCCTGCACTTCGCCCACCAGAGGCAGCGAGATTTTCCCATCGGAGCGAACGGGCACATTACGGGAAACATCGGGCTCCTTCCACACGTTGATGGCGAGCACGTCGTCGTTGCCGATTACATATTCGGCGTCATGCGCCTTCCCTGAGGCACTGACCTCTCGCGAACTGTTGGAGTCCTGCGCTTTGCCTGCCGGGCGCTGATTGTTGCCGGCCTGAGTTTGTCCCCACGTCAGTGCGGCGAGCAGGCAGGTCCCCGTAAGCAGTGCTGTCTTAACCAATTCGTTGCTCGTGCTCTTCGTCATGGCCGTTCCCTCTGACGCTCTGGCGTTGCCGCCTATACCTTTCCGTTTCCCTTGCCTCCGGCTGCGGGCACGGGAAAGCGGTCTTGCGGCAAGGGCGCAAAGAAGGGCTCGCTGGAGTTCATCTCGTACTGATCGATCTTGTAGAGCAAAGTCCGGTAGCTCACTTTCAACAAGCGAGCCGCTGCCTTGCGATTCCAAGCGGTCTTTTCCAGTGCAGCGCGAATCGCGTTGCGCTCGGCTTCGCACTTCACACTCTGAATCAGCGACTTGAGTGACCTCGGCCCGCTTTCCTGCTCGCCTTCAGCGCCGGCGCGCGCGGATCCGCTGGAGAACCCGTTGAAAGCGTAGCCCGATTCGTTCATCTCTCCGTAGTTGGGCCGCGGTTCCTCCAGGCTGAGGTTGTTGTCGCCCGAGGCCAGATACCGTTTGGTGAAAGATTCCAGCTGCCGCAGATTTCCCGGCCACGAATAGTGCTGACAGGACTCCAGTACCGAACTCGAAAACTCGCGGGGAGGAAGTCCGTAATGTTTGGCCAGCTTGTGCATGAAGTAACGCAGAAGAGCTGCGATCTCCTCCTTGCGCTGACGTAGTGGCGGTACAAGTACTGTAAAGGCACTGAGACGGTAGTACAAGTCCTCGCGGAGTTTCTTCTCGGCCAGCGCGCGCTCGATATTGGCGCTGGTGGTGGCCAGGATGCGGGGTCCGTGATGCATGGCAGCCTGCTCGAGAACCAGATCCACAGGCTGCTCCTGCAAAATGCCAAGAAGCCGGGCCTGCAGGTAGTCCGGCACTTCCGTGATCTCGTCGAGCAGGATGGTGCCGTTTTCGGCGGCTTCGAACTTGCCGGCAATCGCCTTGCCGTAGACGTTTCCCTTCCCGTTCCCGAACAACTCGTTCTCCAGCAGATCCCCAGGCATCGCCGCACAGTTGACCTTCAGGAATCTGAAATCCGAGCGGATGGAGAATTTGTGAATCAGGTGAGCCACTGTGTCCTTGCCGCTTCCTTTTTCTCCCAGGATCAGCACCGGCACGTCGGCCTGGCCCAACAGTTCGGCCTGGGCTCGCAGCTTCTGGGTTAATGGCCCCGCCCCGATGAAGCATTCCCGGTCGCCCAGAGGCTCGACGTTCTCGCTCAGAATTTCGGCGTCTGCGTGGCGGCGGGTGAACAGCAGATTGCGGCGGATGTGCAGTTCCAGCTGGTTTTCCTGAAACGGCCGGTCCAGGAAATCGTCCGCTCCCAGACGCATGGCTTCTGCCTTGCGACTGGCGCCTTCGGCGTGAGACAGCACCACCACGGGCAACTCGGGGCGGAGCCTGCGTAGCCAGCGCAGGATATGCAATCCGTCGAGGTCGCCGGGCGGTAGATCCAATAACAGCAAGTGCGGGGCAATCCCGGACTGCACGCGTTCCATCGCCTCCCAGCCGCTACCGGCCGTTTCCAGATGCCAGGCGTTTGACTCGGCAATGGCCCACAGCGAACGCAACACCGCTGGCTCGCGACTCACCACTAGCAGGCGCGTGGTTTCCACTGCATTTTCTGTCACGGGTTTCAAAAGTCCCTTCGCGTTAGGCAGGAAAAAAATGCTGGCAAATGAGCTTGCGTGGGAGAGTGGTTCAGACCGCTTCGACGTTGTACCCCTCGACGGAAACCGCTAGCGAGCGCTGAATCGCATCCACAGAGATCACCAGAGAGCGGCCCGGATTGCGCGAAACCAGAATCCCTTCCAGTCCGTCCAGCGCTCCGCCGCGAACCCGCACCCGCTGTCCGATCTTTAGGAAAGGATGCGGCGACCACGGCGTGCGCTCTTCGACTAAAGTTCTAACCGCCGCAATCTGCTCGTCGGGAATAGGCGTGCCCTCACAACGGGAACCCACTAGTCCCAGTACTCCGTCAACACAGAGAACCCGCAAGCGATCGACATTGGTGGGCGCCAGCCGGGCGAACATGTAGCAGTTGAACAGGGGCACCTGCACGGTTTTGTTGCGGTCACTCCAGCGATGCACCTCCGAAACCAATGGCAGGAAAGTGGTCACGCCGCGCTCTAGCAATCGTTGTTCAACGCTTTTCTCGTGGCGGGCTCGAGTCTGAACGGCGTACCAGTTCTCGCGGTCCTCGCCAACCCCTGGAACGGATTGCATCTCTTCCCATGCTTGCGTGATTGCGGCCATAGCTTCGCCCTCTGAGTCACATGCCTTAGGTTGACCCTGTCAAAGCGCGGGTAATCTCCCCCGCGCCGATCTCGCCATGAGATCTGCGCAGGGCTAACGGGGTCGAGCAAGTTTTGGGGGGAGATACCGAAACATCAAGCAAGTCGACGGGGATTATCGACCCACTTCAATTCTTAGTTTTAATTTAAGCTATTCGGAATTTTCGCTTGCTCACGAACGAAGCTACAGCAGGGTGCAGGTTGCTGCAAGAGGTACACATACTCAGCCAGGCGCTTCTCACAGACAATAGAGACACATGACGCTAGGACAGGGTCAAATGGCATCTGAGATGAACTTCTCTATACATGGGTAATGGCCCGTTGGAGCCAGGCCTCGTTTCGAAAGTACCTTGGCACTGGCAGCAGCCCAACGATTGTTACATAACACAATTATTATCTTATAGATAGATTGATACGCAGACATCTTCGTAGAATCCCTCCGAGGGACGACTCAGCCCGCAGAAGACGCCCCTTAGCGAACTACATTTCAAGGTTGCAATCTCATGCACCCAGTTGCAATTTTCATGATGAGCCGGTCTTGTATTTTCGCAGATAAACCAATAAACTCACTTCCGTCAGGGCTCCTCCTCCTTGCGCCATGAACTTGCGCATCCCCTGCACAAGTGGTGAGGTTTGTACGTTTAGACGTTGAAGTGGGCCAATTTTGGCTCACTGGTCCCCCCATTTGAGCCTCCACTAGGAGTCAGTATGGACGCTGCCGCGTTCCAGGTAGCAAAAACAATACAAGTACTGGTGGCGGATAGTTCCCGGATTCACACCCAGTTGTTGTCGGACGCGCTGCGCCGCGACCCGGAATTGGAGGTGATCAGCTGGAGCTCCGGCCTTGACGGCTTGATAGCCGCAGCTGTTGACCGACGTGTCGACGTGCTGGCCATCAGTTGCGCCCTGGACGGCGTCTCAGCTCACGGGCTGGAGGTGGTGCGGCAGTTGCGCGCGGTTCGCCCACAAGCCAAGTCTGTGGTGCTTCTCGATTCCCGCAAGCCCGAAACAGTCCTCGATGCCTTCCGTTCCGGCGCCCGCGGAATTTTCAGTAAAGACGGTTCCGTGGAGATGTTCTGCAAGTGTATTCGCAGCGTTCACGAGGGACAAATCTGGGCAGACAATCGAGAGCTCACCATGGCCATCGAAGCCCTGGCTTCCACTCCCGTCGTTCGAGCCGTCGGTGCGAACGGCATGGACCTGCTCTCCAAGCGCGAAATGGAGGTAGTGCGCTGCCTGTCTCGCGGCCTCACCAACCGGGAGATTGCGAAACAAATGGGATTGAGTCAGCACACGGTCAAGAACTATCTTTTTCGCGTTTTCGACAAGCTGGGCGTTTCCAGCCGGGTTGAACTTCTTTTCATGACCCTGAGCCAGTCTTCTTCTGAAGAGTCCCCGGAAGTTGCGGCACCGAAAGAATTGGCCGACGAGCCTGATGAAGAAGCCACGCTGGCTCTTTTCCAAAAAGCTGCCGAGGCCGGGCTGCCGGCGGCCCAGTTGGCCCTCGCCCAGGCCTACATGGCGCGCCGCGCCAATCCTGACGATTTGGTGCAGGCATGCATGTGGTACATGGTTTCGGTGCAACGAGCGTCGCAGATTCGCGCCCTCATCACCCGAATCATGACGCCGGATCAAGTCCATGAAGCAGAGCAGCGCGCGGAAGCCTGGTTGGCGCGGCTCAAAGGCAGCCCAATTGATCTGCCCGGTTTGCAGCCGTCCGGGCCGGCAGAAACGTCGATTGCTTCTTGGAAGAAGTCAGGCAGAATCAGAAGTGAGCGCCAGGCGCTTTCCGGCAAGTAAGTCCCGGCATACTCGTAAGAAAAAAACGGGAAGAGAAAAGGCGTGCCAGAGGCACGCCTTCCAGGTTTAAGTTTTAAGACTAAGCGGCAGGCCTAAGCGACACTCTTTCCACGCTCGATTTGGCGACGGCGGAGAATGACGGCTCCTCCGCAGACCAGCCCTGCGAGCAGCAGATAACCGAATGCCGAGCCGCCCTCCGGCATACTGTACTTGTGGTGATGTCGATCGTGATCGCTTCCGGGCCGATGCAAATCGCCGATACTTTGCGCTGAAGCGCCCAGCGAAAGACACAAAAGGGAAACAGACAACCACCGTGCAAACCACTTGGACTTAAACGTCATTTCCTCGCCTCACAAACGCCGCTTCCAACTTGTTTGGAAGAGGGGAACACGGCTATTTTTCAATTTAGCGCCGAACCAAGGTTTGTCAAGAATGATAATTTTTGCGATAGGTTGCAGGAGCTTGCAACCGGCGGTTACCACCCGTCTTTTCAACGAGAGAGCCAGCCCCGCTTAGACCGATACGTGCTAGGGTCCGTCTTTTACGATTAGGACAGTCCTGGTTAGTCGATTGCGCGCGCAGTCATTTCGGTAATGGGCCTGCTGCAGGCCACGGCCATCAGGAATCCGGCCTCTTTTCGCGCTTGCTGTATCCGCACCACCTCGCCCTCGCCCCTCAATTGGATGTGACGGCATGTCTCGGCGCATTCCACTGTAATCGTCAGGGCCACATGGGTGTGCACGGGAATCGGCTCATTGGCCCGAAATAAAAGGCTGGACGTGCTGACGTTGCGGCTCACACCCTCGAGTTGGCGAACCAAGCCGTTGGCCGCAAAACTCAAATGCACCGGCAGCCGAAGCTGAAACCGCTGATGGCGCCGTTCCTTTTGATAGCAGGTCGCTGGACTTGGATAAAGAACTGCAGGATGTGCCGCTTCATGCATAAGGGTCATCTCACCTCCAGAAACTGGGCGCTACCCCGGTTCGCTAGCCAATCGACACCCCACTTGGCCATTTGCCGCCTACAACTGCCACCGGCCTACGACGAAGGAACCGCCACGTCTGTAATCGGAGTGGAATCCGTACTTTCCTGATCACTTGAGTTGACAGCAGTCGCTTCATAACAGTAGGCCTGACCGTTGACTACCGAACTATCTGTGTACGTCGTATTTCCGCTCGATCCGATCTTTGAATATGAACCGCAGGAGGAAACGTAGTTAGCGCGATAAATGTTGTAGCTGACGACATCTGACGAGGTGCTTGCATTCCACGAAAGGTCGACGGAATGAGCGGTAGCCGCCACTCCTGTCCCTGTCAATGTTGCCGTCGTCGGCGAATTCGACCCGTTGCTGACAAACGACGCGATCGCTGACGACCCGCCGCTTGCTTGAGGCGCGTACTTGACCGTGAAACTCACAGGCTGGCTGGTGGACACGGTCACAGGAAACGAGAGCCCGGTAATGGCGAACTCGGTCGGATTCGTACCGCCAAGACCAACCGAGGACACGACGACGCTTGCTCCGGTAGCGTTCAGCGTGGCGGTCTTGGTTCCGCTGGTGCCGACAGTAACGTTACCTGCATTGATGGTGGTTGGCGTCACGCTCAACTGGCCGGTTTGTGCCGTCGCCGATCCACTTAAAGAAATCGTTAGGTTCGGATTCGAGCCATTAGAGCTGATGGTCACGCTCCCGCTGTAACTTCCCGACGATTCCGGGGAAAACTTTATGCTGAAGGTCGTAGTCTGCCCGGGAGAAAGGGTCACGGGTAAAGTCAACCCGCTCATGCTTAACCCCGTCCCGTTGATCGTCCCGCCTGAAATCGTCAGACTGGAACCGCCACTGTTGCTAAGGGTTTCTGACTGGCTCTGGGACATTCCCGACTGTACACTGCCGAAATTCACATTCGCAGGCGTGGCCGTAAGCTGCCCCGATGCAGGCGTTTGCGCATCTTGTTTTCCAACACTCACTCCCTGGCAGCCGATGAGCGCTGCCAGCGCGAAGAGAACTACAAGTACACCAACGAAGCGGAGACTTTTTTGTCTCATAAGGGGATTGCGCTGGTTGCTTAAGTTTCTTACGAAGATTAGTCTGCCCTTTATTCCCGAGCCGGATAAGGTTCCCGAAGGGCATACCAGGTGGGGCCAACAGTCCCAGCGGCAAAGGCCAGAGCCGCTCTAGACCGGATGGTACTTTCGAGCACAAACCCCAGCGATTTCCCGCCGCAGCAACTTTAAGACCAATGACAAGCTATTGAATTTGCTGCAACTTATCGTTTTTCAACAACCGAGCGCTGTGTAAATTCGAGTCATCGTTTGGCCGAATGCAATAGACCTTGACGTGGTTCAGCGCGTCTGTCGGGTTGGAGTCTTGGCGGAAGCGAGTGGGGGTCGAACCCACCAGCGACGGGGGAACCCGCCGCCCGCCGGTTTTGAAGACCGGGACGATCACCGGACCGCATGCGCTTCCGCACACCAACGCCCGACGCTTCCATGTTACCGGCGCACCTGATTTCTTGTACAGAAAACTGATCAACCCATCTTGTTTAGACACAGGCCCTCTCAATCGAGAACGGCCCGCGCTTTTCATGTGCGGTAAAGCGCTTTCCCACCCACTTCTGTTGCTGCTGGAATACTTCAGTCTGAATGGGAATCAGATGTACTGAATGCGGGGCGTTTCAGTGCAGTTCGGTGGCGGCTTCGACGAGTTGAGTCCAGTCAGCAGGCAGGCAAGGCGCCGCCTGCGGCCGGCGGGGCCATCCTCACCTGGACGTCATCCCGCTGTGCTTCCGGAGCGGCCGCGACGCCCGCGACGAAATGCTCCTTGAGCCTGAGAAAGGGCGATTCGAAGTATCTGTAGGACAGCCAAGCGGCCATGAAGGCAGTTCCACCCGCCAAGGGTAGAAAGACCCATCTCAGCACGGGCAACGGGACCACGCGGTCACAAGCCTTGAGCCATGGCCAAATCTGCGAACTCAGCAGAACATGGTACACGTACATGCCGTAGCTGTACTTACCCGCCGTTGTCAGAAACGGATGTCGCAGCCACCCCGGGTTGTGACGCGCGCCCAGGAAAACAAAGGCGCCGCAGCAGACCACGATGACTGAGAACTGAACCGCATACGAGTAGGCCGTGCCGCGAAGCGCGACTGCGAGCATCAGTGCCGCGCCGGCAGCGGGAAGTCCCAAACGCCTGATCAGGCGACTACCTCGATCGCTGGTGGAGATTGCAGCGAGTACCGCGCCGGCCGCCGAAGCGTCGATGCGAAACGGCGTCATGCGGTCTATGGCATGCATCCCCACGTGGCCCGTGGCTGCTAACCTTAGGCCCAAGGCCAACAGGCAGATCGCACCGGCAGCGTGAATCAGCCGGCGTGGTGGACAGAGCAATACGAGAATGGGCCAGACGAGGTAAAACTGCTCCTCCACTGCCAGGCTCCAGATGTGGCCAAGCCGAAAGTCCGCAAAACCGGTTCCAGCTTGCCAGTTCGAGAGGTAAACCATGTACGGTAACGCGTGCGTGTTCACGAACTTGTCCGGGTAAATCTGCCGCATCATGCCAAATATGAGAAGTAAATAGAGAAAGTAGACGGGAAAGATTCGCAGGACGCGGCGCATATAGAAGGACTGGAGCCAGTTCTCTCGGCCCCGCGAGTAGATCAGGATGCGCGTAATCAGGAAACCCGAGAGCACAAAAAACAGGTCCACACCATGGCGGCCGCGGCTGGCGATTGAGTATAAGACACGGTCGAATGGCGATGTGCTTCCCTGAAAAACGCAGCTGAAATGATGCACCATAACCGCAAGAATGGCGATCCCGCGTATTCCGTCCAGCGCAAGGATCTGGGTGGGCTTGCTGGATTGCATAACCTGTCTCCCCACGGCGGCAAAGAGGCTCTAATCACCCATAGTCATCATCAGTCAGTCGGCCTTGGTTGTAATCCCCCAATTAGGGTATTTTGCGGTCTGCCCCCAAAGAACCTCAGACCCGGAGGAGGTAGCACAGCCATGCGGCGCCTGACGATGTCGCAGTGGGACGTGTTTTCTTCCCGTCCCCTCAAGGGCAACTCGCTGGCGGTATTTTCCGATGGCCGTGGCCTGACTGACGACGAATTGCAAGCCATCGCCAGGGAGATGAACCTCTCAGAGACCACCTTTATCCTGCCTCGCGACTCCGCCATCGAGCGCGAGCGCGGTGTGCGCGTTCGAATTTTCACGGTGCAGGAGGAGTTGCCATTCGCCGGCCATCCTACGCTGGGAACTGCCTTCGCGCTGCGCGGTGAAAGCAGCATGCCGGAAATACGACTCGATCTGAACGTCGGGGTCGTGCCGGTTCGGTTTGAACAGGCTTCCGGGCAGCCGGTGTTCGGGGAAATGGCGCAGATCGATCCAACT
>Ga0335081_10017530_pt1 | contig 11588 bp, 8 predicted proteins | sample Lox_Sample_35_FD_206713 | JGI IMG/M metagenome (GOLD analysis project Ga0335081, IMG submission 206713) | Soil microbial communities from Loxahatchee National Wildlife Refuge, Florida, United States - Lox_Sample_3.5 | ecosystem: Environmental > Terrestrial > Soil > Wetlands | place: USA: Florida... | reverse complement strand
GATCAAAGGCATAGAAGCGCTGGCCGATGCGTTGAAACTGATAAACCCAGTTCAAATAAGAAATGTTGCCACCATGGGCGGGGAGGTCTGCGGCGCAAATCCGCTTTTCGACCTCCCACCGGTCCTTATCACCTTGAACACTCGGGGCATTTTCTGCGGTTCCAAGGGAGAAAGAGCTGCAAGTTTGGATGGCTTCATACTCGACTACTTCCTCTGCGACATGAAACCGGAGGAGATCTTGAAAGAGATTCAGATTCCTATGCCGAAACCTTCTTCCGGGTCAGCCTTTGCAAAGCTACAAAGGACAGCTGAAGACTTCGCAGTCGTCAGCTGCGCCGCGTCTGTGACCCTTACGCGGGACTCGAAGTGTGAGGAGATAGCGGTGGTTCTCGGCGCGGCAACCCGGCTTCCAACCCGAATCACACGAGTTGAGAAGAGTCTGCTCAACTCACGACTGGACAAATCGGACGTGGAGAAAGCGGTGCACTCCGTTAGTGAGATTTCGATGCCAGGGTCAGGTTTGATTTCCTCTTCCTACAAGAAGAAAGTCGCACCTATCGTGTGTCGCGACGCTATTCTGATGGCGAGGGATCGGGCGTTGGGGGTTCAGTCGCAATGAGCAAACTCCAACCAGCGACAAGACATACTCAATGGAAGATGATCTCCTTGAACGTCAATGGCATTGTGTACTCCATCGCCGTTAACCCCTATGACTCCTTGAACCGGGTGCTGAGAGAAAATCTTGGTCTAACGGGCACCAAGAGGGGTTGCGATACTGGCGCTTGCGGATCGTGCACGGTCATCGTGGACAAGAAGGCGGTTTACTCCTGCATGTACCCCGCGGTCAAAGCCCAAGGGAAGGCAATCCTCACAATTGAGGGACTGTCCGAGCACGGGGACAACCTGTTGCAAAGAATTTTCGAGAAGAACTTCGCCTTCCAATGCGCCTACTGCGCTCCCGGCATGATAATGTCAGCCAAGGCACTCCTCGACGCAGAGCCACATCCCTCCGAAATTAGAATCAGGGAGGCGCTCTCCGGCAACATTTGCCGATGCACCGGCTACCGAAGAATAGTCGAGTCAATTCTCGAGGCCGCGAATGAGCAGAAGTAAGGACTGAGAGAGGCCCCTGCCAAGACCCTCCCAGGAAAGTTCGACGACCAAGAAACTTCGAAGCCTGTAGGGAGTAAGCCTAAATGCCTTATCCGGATTTAGCCAAAGTGACTGGGCAATGGGAAAATGTGGAAGGGCTATTTCATTCGTCGTGATGTATGCAAATCGGACCGAGAAGGTAAGAGCGATGATGGAAGGGTGGAACAAAACCCTTCAGTTCCAACTTCGCGGCGAGGATCCTTTCTATATCAAGGCAGATAACCAGAAGATGAGATTCTTCAGCGGGGTCTCTGAAGCACCCGACGTCATCTTAAAAGGAGAAGCAGCCGTATTCTTTGAGATAATCACGGGTAAGATAGACCAAGACGAGGCGTATTTGACAAAGAAGTACGAGTTCGAGGGCTCAATCATGGACGGGGTGAAGTTTCGGCACCTTTTCGATGTAACCCAGCAGGCACACACGAGAGTCTTCGGACTGCTGCAAAAGGTGTCTGTGCTTATGCCCTAGATTTTCGAGGCGAAGCTGGGTAGCTAAGGTCTGGTCTCCGCCAATCGAGCCAACGAATTCGAGGGCTCTTCAGCGAGAGTGGAAGTTCAAATTCCTGACTCGCATAGCTGCAATACCGACGTGTGCCTGGTTTGCCCTTTCCAATCTTGAAGTGCGAAAGCGATCGGTCTGCGATGCGGGAATACAGAAAGCGGAGATTGGCTCCGTTCCCGTAGTTTGACGGAGCGATTTTTAGGGATTGTACTTAAGTAAAAAAGAGTGGTAATCAAGCATGTGAGCATATGGTTGGCGAGCTCCAAGCCATTCTTCACACGCACGCGCTCGGAGGCAACTCGACCAAGCGGTTTGGGATAGAAAGTGGCCCAAAAAACTAGAGTTCTGTTTGCGACTGACCTTCATGGCTCGACAAGAACCTTTCGAAAGTACTTGAACGCGCTGAACATCTACAAAGCGGACGTAGGGATCATAGGCGGCGACCTTACGGGGAAGCTTGTGGTTCCTATAATCAAGCAGCCTGACGGCACGAGCACGACAGAATTCAACGGTCTGAAGCACATCATAAACTCTGAGGGTTCTATGGTTGAGGTCATGCAAATGCTCGAAGCATGTGGCTACTATTGGGTCCAGGGGACATCAGAGGAAATGGATAGGCTCGGAACTGATCGAGACGCAGCCGAGAAGATGTTCGAGACTGTTACATCACAGAGACTAGAAAGTTGGTGTCAGTTCGCAAAGACACGGCTCAAGGATTCGCCGATCAAGGTGTTCATCACTGGTGGGAATGATGACCTCTTCGCTATCGACGATACTCTCACAAAGAGCGATTCGCTATTGTTCACAGAATCGAAGATAGAGCACCTCGTGGGAGACCACGAGATGATTTCGACTGGCTACAGCAACATCACGCCTTGGAAGTGCCCCAGAGACATCCCGGAGGAGGAACTCTACTCGAAACTGGACAACATGGCCAAGCAGGTCTCAGACTTGAAGTCCGCGATCTTCAACATCCATGTCCCGCCACATGGAACGACGCTCGATGTGTGCACAAAGCTAGATACCACTCTCGATCCTCCAAAGCCAATCCCTGGCGTCGAGGATTCGGCCGGGAGCACCGCGGTAAGAGACATCATTGCCAAATATCAGCCGCTGGTGTCGTTGCATGGACACATTCACGAGTCACGAGGCGTCGACCGGATTGGGAGAACTACTTGTTTGAATCCGGGAAGCGAGTACGCGGAAGGCATGCTCAGGAGCGTCGCTGTGAATCTGGAGAAAGAGAAGGTTTCGTCCTTTCAGTTCCTTTCCGGATAGGTTCTCTCTCAAACTTCTTCGATTCCCTCACATACAACCTGGCCACATGGTATCTTGGGCAGCGGGATATATGCGGAGACTGGTCTCCACACCGTCGTCGTTAAGAGAAGTGCCTGACAGTATTGTGATGCTATCTACTCTGGTGGCAGCTCTTTGTATGCCAGTCCGATGTCGATGCCCTTCCTCTTCTGGTACAGCCTGAAGAACTCATACCAGGCGATGGCAAGAATAGCTGCTACCACAATGATCAGACCACCGAGTGGACCCAAACCTATTTCGAGCTCAGGAATCACAACGTAACCGACTAAGATGAAGCCACTAAATAGAAATGCAAGTGCTCCAGCCAGGACAAGAAGCCCAGGATATTTGGCGATAGGGGATGCTTTGTACATGGCCTTATTCGTCCATGGAATAAACACCCCAGCAAGGCCCGTTCCTAGAAACAGCACCCCAGAAGTCCAGATTGCAACAGTTTCCCAGAAGGCGAAGTTAGATGGGACGAGATCCATCACAATTGCGAACAGGAAGTAGAGGACAAAGACGCCAATGAGGGCATTGACAGGAGACTTGAACCTCTTGCTTGTCGACGAAAACCACGCGGGAATGACACCGTCTATCGAAGCTGCAAGAAGGTATCTGCTCAGGTTTGCGTAGAACATTTGTACGATGAAGTATCCCGCAACAATGAACCCAACAGAAGCCAGTATCATCACTCCGACATTCGTAGTCGCCATTAGCGTAAGCATTCCCATAGAGGGATAGAACGCAAGTGTTGGAAAGCCGGTATAGACTTGGTTAGCGACAGCGTTCATGAAGGCCGACCCGACCATATTCTGGAAGGACGCAAACTCGGGCAGGATTAAGAAGAATGCCTGGAACAGTGCTCCTGCGACAAAAGCAAAGAGCAACCCCCTTAAGTTACTGGCACCCTTCATCTCACCGAATACCGGCGCGGACCAGACTGCCCACATCAGAAATGCGATTGCGATTATTGAACCAACAAGAAAGGTGTGCCACAGACTGAAAGATGGTGTAGCTGCGGCACCTGCAGCTGTCAAGACCTTGGTGTATGCACCTGAGGTACCGTTCAGCGCTTGGGTGTAGTAGTTGAAGTTCGATGTAAAGGTTGCAGTCGAGGTCGAGAAAAGCAGCACGGGAATTGTTACGCCTGATATCAGCATTGCAGGAAGCAGGATCCATCGTTGTCCTCGGGACACCCACTTGATGCCAACGACATTGTTGAAGAAGGCAATAACGATCACAATCGTAGTAAATGTAAAGAGGCCATTAGGAGTCAGAATCCATGAGGCTAGGTTCAACATTGAGCTATTGTTTGTCACGACACCGGCCGTTGTCAGCAGAGGCACAACGCCGAGGGTTGCGCTAGCGAAACACATTAAGGCGGTGTACACTGGGATCAGGAGGAACACGGTCCAAGCGAGAACGCTGACAACGGGCAAAAGTGCGTGCACCCCTCTGCTCTGGAACACGTAGTCCCCACCTGAGCGCGGCATCATCGATCCCATCCCAGCATACAAGATCCAATTCGGGATTGACAGTACCAGTCCGATTATGACTGCAAGCGTCCAATCAGCTCCAGGGAGAAAGTACGTGTACAGAGGAAAGAGAAAGAAATTCGCTGCAAATGGTATTGCTAGTGTGACACCAAAAAGGAACGCGTCGAAGAGTGTGACAGAACGGACAATCCCTGACGTCTTCCGCGTGAAGACAGCCATCCTGGTCGCGCACCATTGCCTTATTTTCGCATTTAAGCCATGTCCCTAAATCTGTCTGCTATCGGGAACACTTGTCAAGTCAATAATTGAATCCGTCCCAAATCCAAGATAACGTTCCAGCTGCGTGGTTATTCCCCATTTGATACAATGCTATTCACGGTAGAATCAGTGTCCGTATCTCATTGACAGAGCATCATTGTCCCCGACTTGGAATACGCCGACGGGAGGGAATGACAAGAGAGTAATATGATCAATGGTGGGGGCGTCGCGGCCCCGATGCAGAGGACAGGGGCACTCTGCACACAAAATAGCTTTCGTGAAAACAATGGCAGGATAGCGGTATCTTCAGGTTCTAAAGGAGATTTGGAGCCTAGATCGTTGCGACCGCTCTTCCCTTGTACTTCGAAGATCCCAGTTCCTCGAAGAGAGTATTGATTTCCGACAAATCAATCTTCCTAGAGAGATGAGATTTCACCTTCCCCTCAACATAAAGACCACAAAGATCTGCGAATTCCTGTGGTGACCCCACCAGACTAGGGATTATCCTGATTCCTTTATTGACCAAGTCTGCGGGTGGGATGTTTATCGCACCCTCGCTTATAGGAGGGCAACCAACCGCGACTATGGCCCCCATGTTCCCTACCAATTTGCTAGCAAGTGCATATCCGCTTATTCTTGGTGTGAAAACTATCACTGCATTTGCGTCTCCTGCCGGCTTGGGCGCTGAGTCTGATTCATGTGCGTCAACCACTCGATCAGCACCCAGGTCGGACATGAACTGTAGCTTGTCTTCTCCAATGTCTACGCCGATGACCTTGTATCCGAAGGACTTGGCCAATTGAATCCCATAGTGGCCAAGGCCACCGCCTCCTCCAATTATTGCAACCGTCTTTCCCGGAGGCAATCGCAGCACGCTTACCAACTTTCTTAGGGCCCCATAGGCCGTAACTCCAGCGCAGAGGAGGGGCGCGGCTTCGTCCTCAGGAATCTCTGGTGGTACCGATAGGGCAGCTCGCTCGGACACGATTGCGTACTCCGCGTACGTGCCATTTACGTGGACTGTAGTCAGTCGAGAGTTCTGGCACGATTGGGGATACCCAGTTAAGCACGGCTCGCACCTGCCGCAATTGAAGTTTAGAAATGAAATGCCGACCTTGTCCTCCTTCTTCAGCAGGGTGACATAAGGGCCAAGCTCTGCGACCGTTCCTATGCCTTCGTGTCCAAGGATGGTTACCCCATTCTCCTTCATGGCCGCCAGCATACCGGGCTGGTCGCCATGCAGTTGTTGGAAGTCTGTCTGGCATATTCCCGTCACGTGTATCCGAACAAGTACTTGTCCGGGTCCCGGCTTCGGTTGAATGACATCATTTATCACCAGTGGTTTTCCCCACTCCTGAACGACCGCCGCTCTCATTTGTATCAGCCTTCGGTGCGCCCGTCAGCGTTTAATTCCTCTTCCCCTAACGCGTTCATTCCGAATTTCGAGTGGCAATCTTGGTGAAGTGAAGATCTCGACATTCTACGTCGGCGACGATCAATCAACAGGTTCTGGTTTGGCTCAACACCTGCCGACGCTCATGTGGTCATGCCAGCAGGTCGAACGTTCGGAGGATGTTCCCAGCTCATTTTACCCTCGTCGACGCAGTCACCGAATCTTGTCTATCGCGGCGCGTTGTGATTCTGGCGCCTCAGGGGCATTATCTCGAGACAGTCTTGCTCGCGAGTTCAACCAAGCCACTATACAGTCTCTCGTATTCGCGTAACACGTATCGATTATTGAATGTCACCGCTGACGTGATAGGAGCCTTGCGGTAGTAGTCCCTGGAAGCGCTCGTTACCTCGAACAAATATGGGGTGTTACCTCTCAAGCTGGTGATATGCTCGAACGAGGAGATTGATTCCACCCTGCCCTTGACATAGTAGGCAGCTGGCGGGAGGAATACGACAAATGTAGCCCTTCCGCGTTCAGAGAGATTGACCTGCGTCTTGCTGCCGCTGTATACTGCGAAGACGATGGTGTGGTTGTCTCTTGCGAGTACCTGGAAAGGGGACAAGAGGCAGACGTTCGGAAATCCGTCTTCGTCTGTCGTCAAGAGCGTCAGAACGAGGTTGCGCCTGGGATGTCGGGGGAGGAGCTCAGCCAGTACCCTCCCCCCGAGGAAGTGGGCTTCACTCACCACTAGACCCAAGCCCTCAAGAATAGGCGTCGCACCCCTTGGAGTACGTCTGTGCCGATAAAAAGCTGATTTCGATCAGTGCAGTTGGCCCATCTGCCTCATTCACCTAGCCTGATTATCGCAATCTGTAATAATAGCAGACCACAACTCTCGGAACGCCTACCTCAAAGAGGAAACCAGAGTTGCCAGGACTAGAAACGATGTAGGGTAATGGGGATAGCCAATGAAAAGTGTAGCCATTATCAGCACGCTTGACACGAAAAGTGCCGAAACGGCCTTCGTCAAAGAGCTCATTGAGCGGCAAGGACTAAACGTCACTGTTATTGACGTCAGTCTGGGTAATCCGAACCAAGAAATCTCTCTACTTGGAGGTTCAAGCTCCCCCAAGGTCGCGAAGTTGATGGAGAGGGACCGAGAGGGTGCCATAGACGTTGTCGTCGAGGGGGCTAGTAAGAAGCTCACAGAGTTATTGGATGCCAAAAAGCTCGACGGAGTCCTTGGAATCGGCGGGGCGACCGGCACTACCATAGCCACCAGGGTCATGAACGTGGCACCGTTCGGCATCCCCAAACTCATGCTCTCGAGTGCGGCGTCAATGTCGAATTACATCACGGAATGGGTGGGGACCAAGGACGTCGCAATGCTGAACAGCGTGCTTGACATCGGAGGTGGGGTCAATCCACTGATTGAACCCCAGCTGATCAATGCAGCAGGCGCAATAGCGGGAATGGTGAGAATAACAGAAGGGGCCGCGCTCTCGAAAATAACCCCAAGAATGGTGCCAGTGACTGCCCTAGGAATCGCGGGCAAATTCCCTGACAACGTCATGAACGTCCTCTTGGAGAAAGGTTACACGCCGATACGGATACATGCGCAAGGACATGGGGATTGCGCGATGGAGGACTTGATAGGTCAGGGGTTCTTCAATAGCGTGTGCGACATTGTTCCCGCTACAATAGCGGACTTGGTACTTGGAGGAAATTTGTCCCCGATCTCTCCAACGAGGCTTGAGGCGGCTGGAAAAAGAGGAATCCCAGTCGTCACAACAACATGCGGGCTGGACCGTGTGAGCTTCGGTCCCCTCGATCGAGCGCGCCAAAGATTTCCTGACAGGAAAATGTGGATTCAAGATCAGCATCGTGTGCAGGTAAAGGTGAGTTGCTCTGAAGGAGAGGCAATAGCAACGACCTTCATCAAGAAACTCAACCAGTCAAAGGGAAGGGTCACCATTTTGATTCCACTGAAGGGATTCACTTCAGCCAGCGAGGAGGGAGAGCCATTGTATGATCCCCGCGTTGACGCGGCGATAATCAACACTATAGAAGCGAAGCGTGAATCTAGAATCAAGATAGAAGAGCTGCCGTTGGGGCTCCAAGACTACGCATTTGCAGAAGCGGTCGTTGGAGCTTTGGAAGAACTAGTGCGACCGCACTGAGTGAAGATTTGGCACGCGAGTATGGTTCAGAGGTCCAGTCCTAGCTCGCGCTTTCGTTTCTTGATTCTCTTAACAAGCCGCTCGTCGAGATCCACTGCAATCGGCTTGTCCTTGCGTTCGAACGGAATGGTTGCGTCTATTACTACCCTCGACGTCAAGTACTTGCTGTCGGCCGGCAGTGCGGGGTCGAGCGGCGTTGATCTTCCCCTACGTATGACGTCCATCCCTTCCTCTGGGTTGAACCTTGCGGATGCGGCCCAAAGCACCTTTCGCAGGTCATCTGCATCGATGTCACTGTCTACAACTATGACCCACTTGACTCCATAGTTGCCGGGAACGGTGGCCAGGACACCCATCGCGGCGTGCCTTGAATGACCTGGATACATCTGCTCCACCGATACGATGCATCCGAATCTTCCTCCAGCTTCCGGAGGAGCGTAGACAGATTGTATACCAGGGATGCCCGTGGCGTCGAGACCATGCCAGATCGCCGTTGTCCTACTCACTGAGTTCAGCACGTGATTATCGCCGATGGGACGACCGACAGTCGCCATGCAGAATATCGGGTCGTTCCTATGGAGGATGCGTTTCACATCTAGCCAGGGCCGGAGTTCCTCGCCCTCTGTATAGTACCCAGTATACTCTCCGAAAGGCCCCTCTTTTCGGTAGCTTTTTGGATCAGGATCAATGAAGCCTTCTGCGGCGATTTCCGCATCAGCAGGAATGGGCAGGCCTGTCAGATCGCTCCTGACAACGTCGAGTTTCCCTCCTCGAATACCGCAAACTGTTCGAAGTTCGCTTACGCCGTATGGAAGCGGCATTCCGCCAAACAAGAAGAGCAAAGGATCTCCTCCCATGCACGCCACCGCTGGCATCGGCTTGCCGACATGTCGATGCTTCCCAAGCATTATGTCAGCGTCCTTGCCCTTCACGATCATGAGTCCTAGGCTATGGTTGTCAAGGAGCTGCATCCGGTAGACGCCCACGTTCACACGGCTTGTCTCCGGGTCCTTGGTAATCAGGTAGGCTGCGGTCCCGAAGTATCGACCACCATCTCTCGGGAAGAGTTTTGGCACCGGGAACTCGAGAAGATTGACCTTCTTGTCCTTCATTTCGTTCTGGAGAATGGGACCAGCACTTGCCTCTTGCGGCTCCACTTCTTTCCAGTCGGACCCTTTCAAATGGCGCGCGATACCTACAATCCCACATTCCTTGTCAAGGCCCAATGAGAGAGCAACTCGCGAGGGATGGGAGAAGAGGCTCGTCAGCACGCGGGCGTTCGGATGGTCCTTAATTCTGCTGAAAAGCAATGCAGTATTCGCCTTCTCTTCATTCAGCTTCGCGATATGAGCCAGCTCAAGGTTGCAATCGACCCGGCCCAAGACTTCCTTCAGCTCTGACTCTTGCTGACAGAGACGAACAAAGTACCGGGTGTCCATATTTCTCGAAAACTGGGTTCCGCTTATTCAAGGGTTTCCCCGAAAGCCACAGTCTTCGGCTGCCGCTACGTTCGTCGTTGTGCAGATTATGCTGGGCGGGGAATCCTGGAGTCTACGCCTTCGCAAGCTCGAAGTAGACGTTCTTGAGCTGGGTGAATTCGCGGAGTCCGTCGATCCCGCGCTCTCTCCCTATTCCGCTCTGCTTGTATCCTCCGAATTCAGTTTCTGCAAAGGTCTTTCCATATGTGTTCACCCAGACAGTTCCAGCTCTTATCCTCCTTGCTAGTCTGAACACCCTGTTGACGTCATTCGTCCATAAGGCCGCCGACAGACCGTACTGGGTGTTGTTTGCCAATGTTGCTGCCTCCTCTTCAGTCGAGAATTCGAAGACCGAGACTACCGGTCCGAATATCTCCTCCTGCGCGATTGGCGATTTCGTCGGCACATCATCGAATATGGTCGGAGCGATGAAGTTGCCGCGAGACAGTTCTCCTTGAGTGAGTCTGTTTCCACCGGTCACCAGCTTGGCCTCTTTTCGTCCGCCCTCGATGTACTCCATTACTCTGTCAGTTTGGCCCTTCGTAATAATGGGGCCTATGTCGGTCTTGTCGTCCAGGCCGTTCCCGACCTTCATGGACTCTGCTTTCTCTTTCATCAGCCGGACAAACTTATCATGAATGCTCCTCTCCACAAGCAGTCTCGAAGCCGCGAAGCAGATTTGTCCTGCCGCCGTGAAGGCCCCGGTGATTGCTCCTCCCATCGCCTTGTCGAAGTCAGCGTCGGGGAACACAATATTGGGTGACTTCCCCCCAAGCTCTAGTGAGACCTTCTTGATGTTTTCTGCCGCAAGCCTGAGAATTGCCTTTCCGGTGAGCGTGTCCCCCGTGAGCGCCACCATGTCGACCTTTGAATTCCTGCAAATCTCAGCTCCCACAACGTTACCCGGTCCCGTGACAAAGTTGAGGGCGCCAGGAAGGAATTCAGGAACCTTCTGCGCCAGCTCCACCATCCTGAATGTGGTAAGCGGGGTGTAGCTTGCGGGCTTCACAATGGCGACGTTACCCGCTGCAAGAGATGCGGCCAAGGATCTGAACAAGAGAACCAGCGGATAATTCCAGGGAACTATGTGGCCGACAACGCCCATCGGTTCTCGGATGAGGACACTGAAGGATGCATCGGTAAGACCCATCGACCTGCCGTAGATAGTTCGTGCAAAACCAGCGTAGTATCTAAGGTGGTCAATCGAGTTGTCGACTTCCGCTTGCGCTTGTTTCAAGGGCTTCCCATTTTCCAGTGTCAACACCCTAGCCAATGACTCCCTCTCAGCGTGCAGAAGATCGGCCCACCTCAAAATCGCGGTCATACGGGCCTTGTGATTTGATTCCCACTTTTGCCGTTCGCGGCATTCGTAGGCGAGATCGATCACCATCTTGGCGTCTTCAACAGATGACAGCTGTGCTTTGCCCACCAGTTGATTGTCAGCGGGATTGATAACATCGAATGTCCTCCCATCTGAGCTCGGCATCATCTGGCCATTTGCAAAATTACTGGTTACGGGTAGCGAAGCCGTCTTCGAAAGCATGGGTGCTAAAGCCGGCGTTCCAGATATTAGCTTTGAGCCTAACGGGTTCGTAGGAACCCTGAATATCGAGCCTTCGTGCTGTTCGTCCTTGTCAGACTTTCTCAGTTAATGTCTGGCTAATGCTTTTCTAGACATCAACGAAGGAGTCTAGCAGGGAATAGCATGGCGAAGTCTAATGACGTCGTACAAAACATAATGTCAAGAACTGTGCGGACAGTTGAAGCAACTCAGCCTCTCAGGGTTGCGGTGGGGCGCATGGCCGAATATGACATTGGTTCACTTGTGGT
>Ga0335081_10017529_pt1 | contig 11588 bp, 9 predicted proteins | sample Lox_Sample_35_FD_206713 | JGI IMG/M metagenome (GOLD analysis project Ga0335081, IMG submission 206713) | Soil microbial communities from Loxahatchee National Wildlife Refuge, Florida, United States - Lox_Sample_3.5 | ecosystem: Environmental > Terrestrial > Soil > Wetlands | place: USA: Florida... | reverse complement strand
GGGTATGGTGCTGTTATTGGCGTCCTTGGAGAACACCGCCCAGTTCACACCGAGCTCGGCGGACTTGTCGAGACTCACATCGACGATGATCGCCTCGACCAGCACCTGGGCGCGCCGGATATCGAGCTGATCGATGATCGCCATCAGCTCCTGTCTGATCTTCGGGGGCGCCGTGATGATGAGTGCGTTGTTCTGCGGGTCCGACAGCACGCTGGTGTTGCGGTCCGCCGCACTCGCGGCGGAGGCGGCTCCGGCGCCGGGTCCACTCGTGCCGGCCGCGGCCTGTGTGATGCCGGTGAGCAGCTCCTTCAGTTTCGGGGCGAGCTTGTCGGCGTCTGCATAGCGCAGATAGCGCACCCGCGTGTTGCCGCCCTGCTGCAACGGGGTGTCCAGGTGCGCGATCAGCATCTTGGCCCGCAGCCGCGCGGCCGGCTCCCCGCTCACGAGGATACTGTTGGAGCGGTCGTCGGCGACCAGCTTGAGGGGCTGTCCGCCGGGTTCGGCCTGTCCTTGCTGCTGGAAGAGCGAGCTCACCACGCGCGTCACCTCGCTCGCGGAGGCGTTCTGCATCGCGACGATGTCCACGTCGGAATCGCTCTGCTGGTCGATGCGCGCGATGATTCGCATCAGGCGGTTCACGTTGGCTGCGTGGTCGGAGATGATGAGCATGTTCGACTGCGGGTAGGCCTGCAGGTGGCCTTGCTGCGGCACGAGCGGCCGCAGCACCGGCACGAGCTGCGCGGCGCTCACGTTCCTGACCTGCACCACGGTGGTCACGATCTCATCCGAAGTCGAGCTCACGTGATCGGGAAGATCATCGGAGGGGTACTGGCGCAGGTTCGCATCCGGAACGATCTTGATCACGTTGCCGGCGGGCACGGCGATGAAGCCGTGCACCTGCAGGATCGCGAGGAACGCCTGGTAGAACGCATCCGGGGACATCGGCGTGGCGGAGAGCATCGTGACGTTGGCGCGCACGCGCGGGTCGATGATGAAGTTCTTGTGGGTCGCCATCTCCACCGCGCGGGCGATCTGCGTGATGTCCGTGTCCTGGAAATTCGGCGTGATGCGCTCGGCGCCCGACTGGGCGGCTGCGATGGACAGCGCCGTGGCGGCGATCAGCGTGCCGGCGCACCGCACCCTCCAGGAGCTGCGGGCCAGGTGCGTCGAAGCTGCAGATCGTGTCATCAAGGCTGTCCCCCCACGCGCTTGAAGCAAGCGCTACTCGTTCGCGTTCGGCTGGTCCGCCTGGGCGGGCGGGGCCGGCTGCGGCACCGGCGGCACGGGCTGCGGTGCCGCCGCCGGTGCCGAGGTGGCTGACGGTGATTGCGAGGCATCGCTCTCGATGAGCTGTTCGGCATCCGACAGCTGTGCCATGTTCACCGTCAGATCCTGTTGGCGGCCGTTACGGCGGACCGTGAGCCGCGCCTCGCCCGCGGAGTTGAGCGAGCCCAGGACTTCCTGGGCGCGCGCCGTGTCATCCAGCGGCGTACCGTTGACACCCACCACGAGGTCACCCGGCCTGAGGCCCAGGCGCGCGAACGCCCGCGGGTTACGGCCAGGCATGAGCCGATAGCCGAGGAGCTTTCCGCTCTGCATCACCGGCTGCGGGCGCAGCAGGTCGCCGATCACGGCAGGGTTGTCCGTGATCATGCGCCGCGCGCGGTCGAGTGGGTTCTCGCCGGAAACGAGCGGTGGGAGGGGGGGTGGAGGCCCCCCCACGTGCTGGCGCGGCAACATGAGCGACTCAATGCGTCCGCCGCGATCGATCAGCACGCGGTCCTCGTAGACCTCGTGGACGCGCGCCCCACCCGGGACGCTCTCGCCTACGGCGTACACCTTCGCCGCCGTGGCGCTGGGCCCCAGAATCGCCATGCCGTCCTTGGGGTCGCGCTCGGCGATGATCCCGGTCAGCACGAGCGGCATGCTGGTTTGCGGTGCATCCGCGGCTTCGCTCGCCTGGGCGACCGGCGCTGCACCAAAAAGGTGGCTGTTGGCGATGGCACCGATGTCGACGCGGGGGCGCGAGGCGGCGGTCGCCGGTGCCGCAGTTTTTGCCGTCGGGGCTCGGCCGGCGCCGGCGAGATGGGTCACGATGGTGGCGGCCTGTGCCGCGAGCGCGACGGCGAGCACCCACAGGGCAATCTGCGGTCCGCGCACGTGCAGCGATTCGCGCAGTCGGCCAGGCGCTGCAAGGCCATCGAACCAGGAAACGGCATTCATCGCGAGACTTGAACCTCACAGGCGGCGGCTCCACCCTGTATACGGGTGCGCGCGCGGGTGTGTCACAGCCAATCATACGAGGGCCGCGCTTTCGCTCTCAAGCAATTGTTTTGTCGCTGTTTTCGCACGCTGTGAGCTGCAGCCCGACGTGGCTCTTGTGTTGGAGTTTGGCGACCCCTATAAAGACAACATGTCGGACCCGCCGCTGCCCGCCCGCCCCGATACCGGCGTCGTCGTCGAGGAGTCGCGGCCAAAGGTCGAGGAACCGCCCCTGTTCCAGGTGGTTCTACTGAACGATGATTACACACCCATGGAGTTTGTCGTCGACGTGCTGGAAAAGTTCTTCGGCATGAACCGCCCGACCGCAACCCGCATCATGCTCGAGGTGCACACCAAGGGTAAGGGTGTGTGCGGGGTCTTCACATATGAGATCGCTGAAACTAAGGTGGCGCAGGTGACCACTTACTCGCGGGATCATCAGCATCCTCTGATGTGCACGCTCGAGGAGACCTGATGGGACTGTCCGGCGTTCATTCGTAAAGGCGACCAACGTGCTGTCCAACGAGCTGGAATATTGTCTCAACGATGCCTTTCATCAGGCACGCGAGGCGCGTCACGAATACCTGACCGTCGAGCATCTGCTGCTCGCGATACTCGACACTCCCAAGGTCCGTGAGATCCTGCGGGCCTGCGGTGCCGACCTCGCCAAGCTCAAGCAGGAACTCAAGGAGCATCTCGACCAGGCCGCGCCTCGCTTCGAGGAGAGCGAGGAGCGCGAAGTGCAGCCGACGCTCGGCTTCCAGCGCGTGCTGCAGCGCGCGGTGTTCCACGTGCAGTCGAGCGGCAAGAAGGAAGTCGGCGTGGCCAACGTACTGGTCGCGATCTTCAGCGAAAAGCAGAGCCATGCGGTCTATCTGCTGCAGCGCCAGCACGTCACCCGGCTCGACGTGGTGAATTACATCTCGCACGGCCTGTCGAAGATCGCCGAGGAGAAGAGCGAGAAGGAGGAGACGAGCACGGAGTCGGAGCGCGATCCCGAGGGTGGCGGCAGCGCCCTCGAGAAGTACACCACCAATCTCAATCGGATGGCCCAGGAGGGGCGCATCGACCCGCTCATTGGTCGCAAGCTCGAGGTCGAGCGCACGATCGAGATCCTCTGCCGGCGGCGCAAGAACAATCCCCTGTACGTCGGGGAGGCCGGGGTCGGCAAGACGGCCATCGCGGAGGGCCTGGCACGCCTCATCGTCGAGGGCAAGGTCCCGGAGGTGCTCTCCGATTGCACGATCTACGCGCTCGACATGGGATCGCTGATCGCAGGAACCAAGTACCGCGGCGACTTCGAGAAGCGCCTGAAGGGCGTGATCACCGAGCTCAAGAAGCAGCCGGGCGCCATTCTGTTCATCGATGAGATTCACACGGTGATCGGTGCCGGGGCCGCCTCGGGCGGAGTCATGGACGCCTCGAACCTGATCAAGCCGGTGCTGACCGCCGGGGAGATCCGCTGCATCGGCTCGACGACCTACCAGGAGTACCGCGGCATCTTTGAGAAGGATCACGCCCTGGCGCGACGCTTCCAGAAGATCGACGTGGTAGAGCCCACCGTGCAGGAGACCATCGAGATCCTGCAGGGCCTGAAGAGCCGCTTCGAGGAGCACCACACGATCAAGTACGCGGACGAGGCGCTGAAGGCGGCCGCGGAACTCGCGGCGCGCCACATTAACGAGCGCCATCTGCCGGACAAGGCGATCGACGTGGTCGATGAGGCCGGAGCCCGGTTGCGCCTGAAGCCGATCGGCGAGCGCGAGAGCACGGTCGAGGTGCGGCACATCGAGGACGTGGTGGCGCGCATGGCGCGTATTCCCGCGAAGAGCGTCTCCACCTCGGATCGCGAGGTGCTGCGCAGTCTCGAGCGCAACCTGAAGCTCGTGATCTTCGGCCAGGACAAGGCCATCGAGGCGCTCGGCGCCGCCATCAAGATGGCGCGTTCGGGCCTCGGCGATCAGCGCAAGCCCGTCGGCAGCTTCCTGTTCGCGGGCCCCACGGGCGTGGGCAAGACCGAGGTGACCCGCCAGCTCGCGATCGCCATGGGAATCGAGTTCGTCCGCTTCGACATGTCAGAGTACATGGAGCGACACACGGTATCGCGTCTGATCGGCGCACCTCCCGGCTACGTCGGCTTCGATCAGGGGGGACTGCTCACAGAGGCGATCACCAAGCATCCACACTGCGTGCTCCTGCTCGATGAGATCGAGAAGGCGCATCCGGATGTCTTCAATCTGCTGTTGCAGGTGATGGACCACGGCACGCTCACCGACAACAACGGCCGCAAGGCGGACTTCCGGCACGTGATCATCGTCATGACCACCAACGCCGGGGCGCAGGAGATGAATCGGCCCTCGATCGGCTTCACCCACGCGGATCATGCGAGCGACGGCATGGAGGCGGTGCGGCGGCTGTTCTCGCCCGAGTTCCGCAACCGCATCGATGCGATCATCCAGTTCGCGCCGCTCGATGCGGCCACGATCGAGCGCGTCGTCGACAAGCTGATCCTCGAGGTGGAGATGCAGCTCGAGCAGAAGGGCGTGCAGCTCACCCTCGATGACGCCGCGCGTCGTTGGGTGGCGGAGAAGGGCTACGACCCCAAGATGGGCGCGCGTCCCATGGCGCGCATCATTCAGGAGCACATCAAGCGTCCGCTCGCCGAGGAGCTGCTGTTCGGTCGGCTCGCCGGCGGCGGTCAGGTGCGCGTGACCGTGTCCAAGGACGGCTCCAAGCTCGAGCTCGAATGCAGCCCGACGCAGCAGGAAGTACCGGCCTGAGACCTCAGCGTCCGCGGTAGATGATCCGACCCTTGGTCAGGTCGTAGGGGGTCATTTCCACGGTGACCTGGTCCCCGGTCAGGATGCGGATGTAGTTTTTGCGCATCTTACCGGAGATGTGGGCGGTTACGACGTGACCGTTCTTCAGCTTCACGCGAAAGGTAGTGTTGGGCAAAGTCTCGACGACTTCGCCTTCCATCTGAATCGCGTCTTCTTTCGACATAGGGGGCGCGCATTCTGCATAAACGCACGCAGCAATGCAATTTAGCGCGGGATTTGCCGCGCCGGCGACGGCGGTGCGACCCATTTAGCTGCAGGCACGCGCAGGGTCAAGCCTGACGTGCTCCCGCAACAGCGCCTGAAACTGGGCGCGCGGGATCTGCCGGGCGCCGAGGCTGTGCAGATGCCGGGAGGGCAGCTGGCAGTCGATCAGCGCGATGCCGTCACTCAGGCACAGCTGCACCAGGTGTGCGAGCGCGCTCTTGGAGGCATCGCGCTCACGGCTGAACATCGACTCGCCGAAGAACACTCCGCCGAGTCGCACGCCGTACAGGCCACCCACCAGTGCCCCGCCGGAATAGGTCTCGAAGCTGTGCGCGAAGCCGGCGCGGTGCAGCTCGACATAAGCCGCCTTCATCTCCTCGGTGATCCAGGTGCCCACGCTGTGGGCACGGGGGGCGGCACAGGCGGCGATGACCGCGGGAAAATCGCGGTCGATCGTCGTCTCAAAGCCTCGGTTGCGCAGCGTCTTCGCAAGGCTGCGCGTCAGGTGGAACTCGCTCGGGAACAGCACCGCGCGCGGATCGGGGGACCACCACAGCACGGGCTGCCCGGGGGAGTACCACGGGAAGATGCCGCGCTGGTAGGCCGCGAGCAGCCGCGCCGGCGACAGGTCGCCGCCGGCTGCGAGGAGCCCGGCCGGCTCATCGAGCGCACGCTCGAGCGGCGGAAAGCGCTCGGGCGCATCCTGCGGCGACAGCCAGGTGATGGTCTTCACCGTAAGTCCTCGTCGGGTCGCGCACGCCGCTCGCGGTAGGGCACATGTGTGCGGACCTCCGCGGCATAGGTGTCGACCGCCTCGCCCTCGCGCTCGAGGTAGTCGCGGATCGCCTCGCGGAAGCGCGCATCGGTGATTGCATGAGCAGACCAGGTGAGCGTGGGCTCGAAGCCGCGGCTTACCTTGTGCTCGCCCTGCGTCCCCGGCTCGAAGCGCTCGATGCCATGCTCGATGCAGAACTCGATGCCCTGATGGTAGCAGGCCTCGAAGTGCAGGCTGTGATGGTCGGCCTCGGCGCCCCAGTAGCGGCCGTAGAGCGCCGCGGGGCACCAGAAGAAGACGGCTGCCGCGACCGGGCGGCGCGCCACGACGGCGAGCTTCACCATCAGGGCATCCCCGAGTGTGCGCACGATCTCGGCAAAGAACGCCCGCGTCAGATAGGGCTCGTGGCCGTGCCGCAGAAACGTGTCGCGGTGGAAGGCATATACCTGATCGAGCAGCGCCTCATCGAGCTCCGGTCCCAGGCGCGTCTCGAAGACGATGCCGGCCTCGGCGACCCGGCGCCGCTCGCGGCGCGCCTTCTTGCGCTTCTCGGCAGTGAAGGACTCGAGGTAGGCCTCGAAGCTTGGGTAGCCGCGGTTGGTCCAATGGAACTGACAGTCCCGGCGCAGGAGCCAGCCGGCGCTCTGGAACGCCTCCCGGCCCGCGCCGTCGACGAACAGGGCATGCGTCGAGGAAAGCCCCGCGTCGCGGGCGCGCCCCGCGAGGGCCTCGATCAGCGCCCGCGCCGTCGCGGCCTGATCCAGATCGGGCCTGACCAGCAGGCGCGCACCCGTCGCCGGCGTGAACGGTACGGCAACCACGAGCTTCGGGTAGTAGCGTCGGCCGACGCGCGTGTAGGCCTGAGCCCAGCTGAAGTCGAACACGAACTCACCGTACGAGTGTGACTTCACGTACGCGGGCGCGGCCGCGGCAAGGCCGCGCTCGTCGGTCAGGGTGACGTAGGAGGGCTGCCAGCCGGTCGCGGCGCCCACGCAGCCGGTGTGCTCGAGCGCTGCGAGGAACTCGTGACGCAGAAACGGCACATGCGTGCCCCGGAGCGCGTTCCACGCGCACGCATCGATCTCGTCAATGCTGCCTTTACAGTCGCTGCGCATGCACCGCGGCGTCTCAAGCGACGCGTTCGGCATCCACCCGCTCGAGGTAGCGATCCGCATCGAGGGCGGCCATGCAGCCGGAGCCCGCGGAGGTGATCGCCTGGCGGTAGACGTGGTCGGCCACGTCCCCGGCGGCAAACACGCCCGGCACGCTCGTGGCCGTGGCATCACCGTTCAATCCGCTCTGCACGGTGATATAGCCGTCGCGCATGGTGAGCTGTCCCTGAAAGATCGCCGTATTCGGGCTGTGGCCGATCGCGATGAACACGCCCGTCACGTCGAGCTTGCGGTCGGTCGCCGGGGGGCTGGTCGCGCGCACGGCAAGCCCGGTGACGCCGTGGCTGTCTCCCAGCACCTCCTCGACCGCGTGATTCCACAGCAGGGAGATCTTGTGGGCGCGCGCACGCTCGTGCAGACGGTCCTGCAGGATCTTCTCCGCCCGCAGCTTGTCGCGCCGGTGCACGAGCGTCACGTGCTCGGCGATGTTGGACAGATACAGGGCTTCCTCGACCGCGGTGTTGCCCCCGCCGATCACCGCCACACGCTGCCCCCGAAAGAAGAAGCCGTCGCAGGTTGCGCACGCGGACACGCCGCGGCCGCGAAAGTGCTGCTCGGAGGGCAGTCCCAGATACTTGGCGGCGGCGCCGGTTGCGATGATCAGTGCGTCACAGCTGTAGTGGCCGCTGTCGCCTGCGAGCTCGAACGGTCGTCGCCCGAGCTGCACCGAGTGGATGTGATCGTTGACGATCTCGGTGGCGAAGCGCTCGGCGTGCCGCTGCATGCGCTCCATCAGCTGCGGTCCCTGCAGACCCTCGACATCGCCCGGCCAGTTGTCCACGTCGGTGGTCGTCATGAGCTGACCGCCCTGCTCAAGGCCGGTGATGAGGAGGGGCGAGCGATTGGCACGGGCCGCATAGACCGCGGCACTGTAGCCGGCGGGTCCCGAGCCCAGGATGATCAAGCGGCTGTGCCGCGACTTCGCCATGTATAATGACGCTCCGTTAAGATCTCACCGATACTATCGCGTCATCGACGCGATGCCTGGATCTTACCTTGTTCCCCGAGCCATTAGCTCCGTAGAATCATCGATCTACGACCCATTCATCACAGAGAGCCGCGGATTTGGCCGACTCCACTGCAGCGCGAGGCGCATCACGGTTTTCCGAAGGCGTGAGCCGCGGATTGCGCGAGAGCGCGGTGATTGCGCTCGGAGCCGTTGCGCTGGTGCTGTTCGTCGCGCTCGCCACCTACAGCGCCGAGGATCCGGGATTCTCGGTCGCAAGCGGTGCCACGACGATCCATAACCGCATCGGCCCGATCGGCGCGTGGATCGCCGATATCCTCATGTTTCTGTTCGGGCGCCCGGCATACCTGTTTCCGGTGATGATCGCCGCCGCCTCCTGGGCGCTGTTCCGCAATCGCAGGGCCGAGCACACCTCGCGCGCCAATACTCTGGTGCGCGTCGCCGGGTTCGGGCTGATGCTCGCGGCGAGCTGCGGTCTTGCAACGCTGCACTGGGATCCGGGTGCGCTGCGCGAGAGCGCAGGCGGAGTGCTCGGTAACCTCGTCGGTCAGAACCTCGCGGCCGGACTCCATTACCTCGGGGCGACGCTGCTCATGCTTGCGGCCTGGATGGCCGGCGTGTCGCTCGCGTTCGGGATCTCCTGGCTCACGGTCATGGACCGGGTGGGGGCATGGACCTGGGGCGGCATCGCGCTGGTGCGCGCGCGGCTTTCCACGGCGCGTGACGAGGCCGAGGGACGCGAGCGGCGCCAAGCACGCAAGGAGCTGGTGCAGACGGAGCAGAAGCGCTCCTCGGCACGGCAGCCCCCGCGCATCGAGCCCGCGCCGGTCTCGGTCGAGAAGAGCGAGCGTGTCGAGAAGGAGCGGCAAGTGCCGCTGTTCGAGGCGCCGAAATCGAGCGAGCTGCCGCCGCTCACGCTCCTCGATGACCCGCCACCGCAGGAGCCGTCCTATTCGGCCGAGGCGCTCGAGGCGATGTCGCGCCTGGTGGAGATCAAGCTCAAGGACTTCGGTGTGGAAGCCGAGGTGGTGGCGGTGCAGCCCGGTCCGGTCGTCACCCGCTTCGAGCTGCGCCCCGCCGCGGGCGTCAAGGCGAGTCAGATCACCGGTCTCGCCAAGGATCTCGCGCGCGCGCTGTCGGTCATGAGCGTGCGCGTGGTCGAGGTGATCCCGGGTAAGTCGGTCATGGGTCTGGAGATCGCCAACGAGAAGCGCGAGCTCGTGACGCTCGGGGAGATCGTGCGCTCCAAGGCCTACGAGGCGCTCGCCTCGCCCCTGGCGCTCGCCCTGGGCAAGGACATCGGCGGCCAGCCGATGATCGCCGACCTCGCGCGCATGCCACACCTGCTGATCGCCGGCACCACGGGCTCGGGCAAGTCGGTCGCAATCAACGCGATGGTGCTCTCGCTGCTGTACAAGGCGACGGCCGAGCACGTGCGCATGATCATGATCGACCCGAAGATGCTCGAGCTGTCGGTCTACGAGGGCATCCCGCACCTGCTGGCACCGGTCGTGACCGACATGAAGCAGGCGGCGAACGCGCTGCGCTGGTGCGTGGCGGAGATGGAGCGTCGCTATCAGCTCATGTCCGCGCTCGGCGTGCGCAACATCGCAGGCTTCAACCGCCACGTGCGCGAGGCGCTCGATGCGGGCAAGCCGATCCGCGATCCCCTGATGACCCAGGCCGCCGCCAACGATCCGACGATCGACCAGTCGCAGATCCCGGACCTGACGCCGCTGCCGTACGTCGTGGTGATCATCGACGAGCTTGCCGACCTCATGATGATCGTCGGCAAGAAGGTGGAGGAGCTGATCGCGCGGCTCGCCCAGAAGGCGCGCGCCTCGGGCATCCATCTGGTGCTCGCGACGCAGCGCCCCTCGGTGGACGTGATCACCGGCCTCATCAAGGCGAACATCCCCTGCCGCATCGCATTCCAGGTGTCCGCGCGGGTGGACTCGCGCACCATCCTCGACCAGATGGGCGCCGAGACACTGCTCGGACACGGCGACATGCTGTACCTGCCGGCCGGCACGTCCATGCCGACGCGCGTGCACGGTGCCTTCGTCTCGGATGCCGAGGTCCACCGCGTGGTCGTCGCACTCAGGGGCGGCGCGATGCCGAACTATCTCGAGGACGTGCTGTCAGGTCCGAGGACTCCCATTCCGGGCTTTGCGGCCGATGAGGGCGAGTCCGGCACTCTCGAGGCGGGGGATGCCGAGCAGGATCCCCTCTACGATGAGGCTGTGAAGATCGTGACCACGGAGCGCAAGCCCTCGATCTCCTACGTTCAGCGGCGCCTGAAGATCGGCTACAACCGTGCGGCGCGGCTGCTCGAGGCCATGGAGCTCGCAGGTCTCGTGGGTCCCTTGCAGGCCAACGGGGCGCGCGAGGTGCTCGCGCCGCCGCCACCCGGGGAATAGTGTGGTGAGCGCATGGCAGCGAGGGGCGCTTGCCGCTCTGCTCACGACTGCCCTGGTCGCGAGCGGCGCCTCGGGCGATGCACGGGCGGGGACCGAGCCGACCGCGCTCGATCGCTTTCTGCAGGGCCTGAGCTCGCTGCGGGTGAGCTTCACCCAGTCGATCATTGACTCCCGGGGCAGCGAGTCGGACCGCTCGAGCGGCGAGCTGCTGGTGCTGCGGCCAGGCCGCTTCCGCTGGGACATTCACCCCTCCGGCGGTGGCGCCGGCCAGCTGCTGGTCGCGGATGGGCGCAACCTTTGGTTCTTCGATCGCGACCTGGAGCAGGTCACGGTCAAGCCGATGGATGCCGCGCTGTCGACGACGCCGGCCATGTTGCTGTCGGGCGGCACGGATGTGCGCCAGGCGTTCGAAGTGAAGCCTGACGGGGATGGCCAAGGTCTCGAGTGGGTGCAGGTCACCCCGCGCAGCGCCACGGCGGATTTTCGCGCGGCACGACTCGGCTTTGCGCACGGTGAGCTCAAGCGCATGGTGCTCAACGACAAGCTCGGGCAGACGGCGACCCTCGAGTTCGAGCGCTCGCAGCGCAACGCGCCCGTCACGCTCGCCGAGGTGAGCTTCACCCCGCCCGCCGGAGCCGATGTGATCGGCACCCCGAGCCGATGAGCGACGGGACTGTCCCGGGCGGAGCGCGGCCCACACTGCAGCTGAAGACGATCTGGTGGGTCATCGGCTGGACGATGGTGCTATTCATCACCCTCTCATGCCTCTCCCCGCCGCGCTATGTGCCCAATCTGCACCTGTGGGACAAGCTCGAGCACGCGCTCGCCTTCTTCGGGCTCACGTTCTGGTTCTGCGGACTCGTGCGCTTGCGCTCCTATCCGCTCGTCGCGCTCGCGATGCTGCTGTTCGGCGCCGCGATCGAGATCGCTCAGGGTCTCATGGGACTC
>Ga0335081_10017528_pt1 | contig 11588 bp, 7 predicted proteins | sample Lox_Sample_35_FD_206713 | JGI IMG/M metagenome (GOLD analysis project Ga0335081, IMG submission 206713) | Soil microbial communities from Loxahatchee National Wildlife Refuge, Florida, United States - Lox_Sample_3.5 | ecosystem: Environmental > Terrestrial > Soil > Wetlands | place: USA: Florida... | reverse complement strand
ATCTGCGGGACAAATGCCTGGGTTGCCGCTGTATTTCCCGCGAAGATCGATCCCAACCCCGGCGTGTCAACCAAACACATGCCATCCGCAAGCAGAGGGCTGGGGACGAACACCTCAACACCGGCAACGCTTTTTACGTTTTCTGGATTTTGTTCCTCGGAAACGTACTGCGCGAGATCCTCCGGCGCGAGGTCTTTCCAGCCGCCTCCTTCGAAGCGGACGCGTGCACCGCGCTTCTCGCCGTAGCGAACGATGGTCGGAACGGTCGTGATGGGAACAACACCTGTTGGTAACACGGGATCACCGACGAGGGCGTTTAGTAGAGTAGATTTTCCTCGTTTGAACTGTCCGATGCACGCCACGTAGAAACGCCCTTCCATGAGGCGTTCTGCAAGGTTCTTGGCTTCCTCTTCAGCGCGTTCCGAACCGAATTCGTCTGCTAATTCTGCCAAACGTTTGAGCTTTCCGGCCGTATCCCAAATTTCTCTGGAATGAGTTCCGGTGGTTTGACTCGCGCCGTCAGCAGTCAATTTGTCCGATAGTGAGCCCATGGCTTTTTCCGTCTGCTTTCCTACCTGGTACTTTCACCGCGATGTTGAGCGATTCCCTGGCAATGCTTTATCAAATAGTCCACATGCAGCAATTTCGTCTTAATCCGGCCATCGAAGTGATAATGGCGGTCTGTCGCAGCCTGGCACATTCGGAGAATTGCACCCGGCAAGAGTCCGCTGAAGTGCAGGATGTCTTCGCGAAAACCATCGAGATCGAATGTGGCTAGACCGAATCTCTGGATTGCCCACTCCAGGAGTTCGTGCGCCGCGGCCAAAGACAAGGAACCGACATGTAAGCGCTGTTGATCATTCCAGTAAAGTTGCGCAGCATGGCCGAGTTCCCGATAAGTCCAGCCGGGCGCTATGGCGTAGATCGGCGTCTCCTGGTTGATCATGAGTTCCTTCACGATACGAGTCAGCATGTGCGTCATCGGCGCAAGGTCTTCGAGAAAAATCCAGTATTCGCCCGCGCCCGCCGCACGGTGGAGCAACCCGCGCAGTCAAAGGCTGGTTTGCGCTTTCACCCAATGCGAAAACGAAGCCCCGTACCCAGTCTCCGCACGGAATTTAGATCGAAACAGAGGATCTTCAGCAAATCCCTGTGCAATTCCGCGAAGGATGAGAGTGGCGGCCCATTGCGACGCGAAGCCATAGCTCTTCATTCTGCCGAGTAGCAGCCCTTGCCGTAGCCTCACTTCCGAAAGCAGCGGGGCGATGGCTCCACAATCCCATGTAAATCTCGGCCAGTCAGCAAGTTCGTGGATGTCCGTTCTCGCCATGAGCTCGCCATTAACCTCGCCATTAAGGGATCGCTATCAGTAGGCCGCCGCTGACGCCAAGCGAATGTTCATGCCCCGGCCCGAATTTATAGTCGTAACTCGGTTCGAGATACCAGCCGAATCTGTGTTTTTTCGATGGCCAAAACATGAAGTCTGGCGCGACTTCGATACCAACCGAGTTCATTTTCTTGCCGTAGGCGTTCGTGTGAATCCACTCAGGGCCAATGCCAAGCATGAACTCCACTTTGGGCGAAAGAGTCCAAGGTTTTTTGAAGAGAAGGTCCGTGCTCCATTCTGTCGAGTGACGTCTAAACAGCGGCGTAACACCCGCCTCAAGTTCCAGCCACTTCTCAATCGGCGTAACCTCAACCGCGACCGTCGGACCGAAGCTCGAGTTACCGTCTGTGAGACTCCGCTCAGCAGCTCCTCCAAGCTCAATGACCGCGACTGATTCCTTGTCGGTCGATTGCGCGAAGACGTTTCCAGCCCAAAGAAGCAAAGATGCGATCAAAATGAATCCCGAAGCGCCCACGCCGGGGCCACTGAGTTTCATGAATTTGAGCATTGTTGCGTCGGCCGGCTACGCTAAGCCAGCGTCCTGCAGTTCAGAGCCATCATCGCATTCATGCTGACAGTGTACCCTGCACATCAGGCACAGCCAACGAGCTGGCTAGGGGCGGATAGCTCCTGTCATCACAAAAGCAAAGACTCCATAGAGTTCGAATCTGGATTCCGAAATGGGTGCAAGGTGTAGCGGCGGAACTCTTTGGGGAGCGGCACGAGTTCGCCCGCGTCCTTGCAACGAGAGGCCCAGTCGACCAGAGCCTGATATTGCTGGAACTCAAAGATTTGGCCGAGCCAGAGGGTGCCGGCTTCGTTAGAGATGGTGACCACGTTGGGAACATCGCAGGGCCCGAGGCAGCCGCTGATGCTCAGTTGGACGTGTTTGAGAAGTCCTCGCGCGCGCCATTCTTTCTTAAGCCACTCCACCGGGACGGGCGGGCGGCCATTTTCCGTATTGCCACAGCAGCAACCTTGGCAGACGGTAAGATGCCCGATGACAATGCGCTTGGTCGTGAGGGAGGAATTGTCCATGGGCTCGAAATAGATGAGGGATGAGCGAGTCTAGTCTGCGTCAGCGGAACTTACGCTGTGCCCCTGGTGTTCTGGAGGGGCAGAGTGCAAAAGAATACCGCGGACGAATTGGTTGGCGGAGCGCACCGATGGTAGCAGTGTGGCGGAGTTGAGGATGAAGGCCAGTTCCGAGGTGACGTGAATGAAGGCGGCGAGCAAAGGGTTAAGGAAGCCGAAGGCGGCGAGGCCGATGCCGATGCTGTCGACGACAAGCGTGCCGACAAAGTTTTGTAGGATGGTGCGACGGCAGCGGCGGGCCGTGTGGAGGGTCTCGACGAGCTTGGAGAGATCACTGCCGATGAGGACAACGTCAGCGCTTTCGCGGGCAACATCGGTGCCAGAGCCCATGGCGACGCCGACGGAGGCCTGCATCAACGCAGGCGCATCGTTGACACCGTCGCCGACCATGGCGACTTTGTGGCCTTTTTCGGCGAGTTGCTTCACGTACTGCAATTTATCTTCCGGGAGAAGTTCGGAGGCAATTTCGTCGACAGCTAATTTCTTGCCGACATCTTCTGCGGTTGCTTTGGCATCGCCGGTGAGAAGGACGGTGCGCAGGCTCATGGATTTTAGAGATTGGATAGCGGACTTGGCTTCGGGACGGATGGTGTCTGCGATATGGAGAGTCCCCAAGAAACGGCCGGCGCGAGCAACGAAAATCTCGGAAGCAACTGAGGCACTGGTGCATTGCGTTAGTTGGACTCCGCGCTCGATCAGGAAATGTTGATTGCCGACGATGATTTCGTCGTTGCCAGCAGTGGTGGCGATAATGCCTTTTCCGGGCGTGTAATGAAATTCGGCTGGATCTTCGAAAACAAGGTTTAGCTGAGCCGCCCGGCGAAGGATGGCTTTGGCGATGGGATGTTCGGAGCGCGACTCGGCGATGGCGGCAGTTTGTAGCAGAAGGTCGGAGGAGCTGTCGCTAGCCACGCAGGTATCGAGGACTTCGGGAGTGCCGAAGGTGAGCGTACCGGTTTTGTCGAGAAGGACGGTCTCGACTTCGCCTAGCTTTTCGAGATAGAGACCGCCTTTGATGATCGCTCCTTGTTGCGCAGCGCGGCCGATAGAGCCGAGGATCGCCAGTGGCGTGCCAGCTGCGATACCACATGCGCCCGCAACGATTACCACAGAAATCGTCGAACGAATGTTGTGCGAGATCAGAAACGTCAAGACGGCCGCACCGAGCGCAAAGTAGACGAGGTAACCTGCTAGGCGGTCGGCAATGCCCTGAATGGGTGCGCGGGACCTTTCCGCAGTTTCTACCGCTTCAATGATTTTGCCGAAGGTGGTTTCCCGGCCGAGACGTTCGACGCGCAGCTCAAGTGCGCCGGATTGGTTGATGGTACCGGCGTAGACCAAAGCGCCTGCCTGTTTTTCCACTGGCATGGATTCGCCGGTGATGGGTGCTTGGTCGACGAAGGAGTGGCCTCCCACGACTTGGCCATCAACCGGGAGGCGACCGCCAGGCTTAACAAGCACAACGTCGTGGGTGGAGACTTCGGCGATGTCCACGTCGGTCCACGCGCCGTTGCGGCGAACGGTCGCCGTATTTGGAAGAAGATCGACCAGCCGCTGAATGGCTTCACGGCCACGGCCGACGGTGAGACCTTCGAGGATTTCGGCGACGAGAACAAAGAGCGTAATCACTAAAGCGGTAAAGACTTCACGTATGGCGAGAGCGGCGACGATGGCTATGGCCATCGATAACTCCATGGTCATGCGGCGTTGGACGATGTTCTCGTAAGCTTCATGAAAGATGGGGAAGCCGCCGACCAGAGTGCAGACCACGCCGAGACCAGTGATGTAAGCATTCGATGCACCCCCCAGGAACCAGATGGCGCCAGCAGCTGCGGCGACGAAGAGCACGCGGTTGATTTCGCGCCAATTTAGGGGGTGGTCGTGCTCATGATCGCCTTCGTGGTCGGTGTGGGGCGAGGTGTGCGCGTGGTTCGATGGCGCAAGCTTGACGGATTTGGATTGTTGCGCATTGGCATGGTTCATAGAGCTCCTTTACAGAACCAACTCGGCAAATAGTGCGTCTATTTCAGATAGGCACGAACAACCTCGATCAATTCCTCGGCTGCTTTCGCTTGCGGAGAGTTCCGACGGCCATTGGGTGACAGGACGTGGAACCGGACGTGACCTTCCATCACTTCGGCCATCAGACCATTGAGCGCTCCTCGGCAAGCGGCCATCAGCTGCAGTACGCTAAAGCACTCCTGCTCCGTATCGATTGCTCTCTCTATCGCTTCCACCTGGCCGCGAATTCGCCGCACGCGGCTGAGAAGCTTTTTCTTGTCCTTTGTCGTATGAGCCATTCCGTCCCCTCCAAGCCAGGAATATAGCATACTATAGTACAGTATATTTTAACTTGCTATCCGCGCTTCTCGCCCTGGATGTCAGGGTTGCTCGGCGTAGCCAAGCCGATGCCGCACGTTCACCCGGCCTGTACACGAGATTGACGGTCCGGCGCCAGTCGATTCGAGGCTCTCATCGTCGGGTGAGAGCATACTTGGACGACATCTAAGTGCTTTTTGATCCGTTTCCACTGCCGCTGCCCGTTGTCCGAGCCCTCCTACCGACTCCTATCGAGTCTGGTAAGTCTGCCCTTTTCTGCCACTCATTTCCTTCGGGGGATAGTGTGTGAGTGCTGCGTCCAATGACATGTGCAAAGTGAGTGACTGTTCGCCGCCGTAGCTGGGTATCACAAGTTGCAAGAAGCTCTGGAAGAGCGGCGTGGCATCAGGCGCTTCCATACCGTTTAGCTCGAATTTAGCTCGAAAAAAATGGCGATTGGAGGGAAATAGGGAGACTGGAGAGACTGTAGCGGAAGAAATGAAAAAAGCTAAGCTGCTGATGACTCAAGAATTTCCGATAACAATAGAAGATTTTAGTTGACATGGCGGAGAGGGGGGGATTCGAACCCCCGGTACAAGTTTTAGCTCGTACAACGGTTTAGCAAGTTGAAAAGTCCCAGGCCCTGTTGTTTGGAATGAGTAGTTTACAGAGGACGAAAAGCCGGTATTCGGACAGAATTTGTGGTTTTCGGCAACAGTTGTTCCCCAAACTGTTCCCCAACTAATGTCCCAATTTCCTAAATTGTGCCGCCGATGGCACCGTGGCAGGCTCACTTCTACAGAAGCCGACTTTCTGGCCAAGTGGTCTGGGGGTCGTCCTTTGAGCCGGAGGATCTTTGCGCATAACGGATTGAATTCGCGTTAGATCGAAATTCTGCTCTCAATGACTTCTCAACCGCGCGCCACAATCATCCCGTTCGATCCTTCAGATAAATTCACATCATGGCCTATCCAGTAGTCAACAGAGTTTTGGGGGGAACCTGTTTTCTGCAGCCAACGTGAACGGTGGTCAGGACACTGTAGACGATTTTGTAGCGGAAGAAGCCTTCAGCTTCATCCGATCTCAATTGGACTCAAGCGCCAACGCAAAACGTGGCTTTTGCTCATCAGATCGTCGGGTTGTAGCCGACGGACACCACCAGTGGTTTCGGCCTGTGCATTTGTTGGTCTTAGGGTGCAGCCTTGGCGAGCGTCTCGGCCAGCGGCTGCAGGGATACTGCGATATCCTTCAGGGCGCCAGCCTTGATGTCAGCGCCGAGGATTTCATATGAGTATCCGGTTTCCTTGAGCTGTGCCTCGATGGTAGACGCTCGAACGTCGCTTGGCAGGACTCCGAAGAACTTTGTCCTGGTCGGCGAAATGCGCGCTTTGAACTCCTGTGTGCCAACGCGGACGCGGGCGAGTCCCGTAGTTCCTTCGGAAAGACGCTCAACGTCGCGACGAACCTGACCACCGAGCTCGGAAAGCGCATACTCTTTTTCCACATCATCAACAGATTTGGTGTATGCCTTACCCGCGGCTTTCGCCTCTTCACGTTGCTCGAGCCAGACATCTTTGGCATTAGCGCGCAACTCGAGCCGCTCAGCATCAGTGAGCGTGGAGATGCCGGAACGGGCGAGACTGAGTTCACGAGCGGCGCCCTTGCCAGCTTTTGCCTCGAAGATCGCGACGATGACGAGTTCGTCTCCCTGGCGATAGACGAGCATGCCGTCGCTTATCTGACGTTTCGCCGCATCTCGGATGAGATGGCCGGGAATGAACTCCAACTTTTTGCCAGCGGGAACGGTAATCCCCAGGGCGAATGCGCCTTCGCGTTTGCCGAGCCACGGGACGATTCGGGATTCAACGAGTTCTTCGAGCAATTGACCTTTGATGTGGTCGACGTTAGGGCCTTTCGCGAGAATTCGTTCAAGCGAGAATGTATCGAGGCCACTAAGCTGAGGATGTGCGGCTTGCAGCTTTTTGAGCAAGTCAACCAGTGCTTGATCGACCGGGGTCGCGAGCGAGGTGACACCTTTTGTGAGACGCGGAACGGCTCCGGCAGCGTCCCGGGCGATTGCGCCAGTCACCGATTTTTCAATGCGGAGAGTTCGCTCGGCTTGTTCGACGGCTCGAAGGGCTTCGCGTTCCGCCGTGCCGCGCACGCCAGCGCCGATGGCCCTGGACCACGTGGCAGCATCTCGGCCATAGAGCGAAACGAGGCGAGCCTCTGTGTAAAGTGCGCGGCCACCCTTCACCAGTCTGCCAGCAACGGGGAGAAGAACGGAAGCGCCGAGGATGCCGCGTTCGAGATCGCTGAGGTGATATCCGAAGAGGTCGACACCGCTCCAAGCTTCGTAGGCGGCGACTATATTGCCGACTACGGGAATTAGACCGACCGCGAATTCGACGGCCTCGACCATGGCGGGCCGGTCGACGGGAACCGCGGTGATCTCAACGTCCGGGGGAAGGCTTGTTGCGGCGCGCAAAAGGGTGGAAAGTTCGGGGCGCTCGGTCAGCATGCTACCGAGACCGACGCGGGCTGGCGACTCGATCAGGAATTTGGTGTTGGGTTGGGCATTGAACCAGGCCAGCAGTTCTTTGGAGAGGAGCTGCATGACCTGGCGAACGACGGGTCTTTCGCCGAGGATGAGGTACTGTTTACCGGCTTGCTTGTCTACAATGAGTTCCTGTTTGATTTTGCCCCAGCGCAACATTTCCAACGACAGATTGAGATACTCCTCGTATTTGTGAGCGAGTTGATCCGGCGAGGCATATTGCGGATTGATTTGCTCGTTGGCCTTCTGCAAGCTGCTCACCGCCCAGCGGTCGGCGCCAGTGAAATTAAACTTTGGCTCTGGCCCCAGCCGATCGAAGATCAATACCGAGCCGGGCGCTGTTGTCAGTTCGTTCAGCATGATCTGCCAGGTGGTGCGAAGTAGTGCGAGTTCAAATGCATCGGCTTTGCCGGCGGCCATTGCGAGACGAAACTTAGCCTCTTGTGCGGCCATGGCGCGGCGATACGGGTCGAGGTTGCCGGCAGGTTTGCCATTGTCTTCCGTGGGGTCCGACTCAATCGTTCCTACGTCGAAGTACTTCGGGCGGAGAATCAGAGTATGCAGCGGAGCACGTCCGCGGCTGTCGAGGAAGCGACGGGCGAACTGGCACGAGCGCGCGTGCGGGAAGGCGCCGGCCTCCACAACGAGTCCGTAGTATCCGGGCTGCTGGCCTTCGGCGGCGATGCCATTTAGCGCCAGCGCAGAGTGAGGCAAAAGATCATCGGAAGCGAGGACAGAAATGTGTCCGATGTCGCCGGCGCCGGGGGCTGCGCGAAGCATCCAGTCACCGGGGCGAAGCGGAGCCTCGGGTTGTGTCGAAGGCAAAGCTACGACCGTGAATAAATCGTCTGCTCGGAACGTTGCCGACGAATCTTTCACTACTGTACGGAAAAGGGCGGCGGGCGACAAGCGCGGAGCAAAAATGCGGCCGTCGATTTCCTGCAATAGGTATTGCAGGAAATCAATTTCAGATTGGCTCCGCTTGCTACCAGAATTCCGGAGGGCGAGTTCGGCTTGAGCGAGAATGTAGTTCGAGGCTTGCATCAGGACCACCCTACGGAAGCGCCGTGGACCTTTCCACCGATCCGTTTTCTAAGACCATGCGGGCTTCTCCCGGCTTTATCATGCGATCTGATCGGAGCGAGAACCTCCGCCCGGGATGCCCAGTGTAGCGAGCGGTCCAGGATTGATAGGAAGGCTTTTTCCAGGGAACTTCTTGTAGTCGAAGGTCAAGATACCCTCGCCCACCATCCGGTCCGTGCCCTTCCGCGCGTTAGCGGCAGCCACTTTGTCCCACTGTGTAATGAAATCTGAAACCGCCCATTTTCCGACTTCGGCCTCGGAAACACCCAGGTTGTGCGCCCACAGCCTTTTGCGAAATCCGTTGAGGACTTCCGGATCCGGTTCGCGCATCTGGACGTTCAATTCGCTGTCGAGCTCGAAGCTGCGCGGATTGACGTTCGCCGAACCAATGGAGCACCAGCGGTCGTCCGCGAGGATCAGTTTGGCATGCACATACCGCTTGTGCATTTCATAGAAACGCACGCGAGGAGCACCAAGCCCGGTGACGAGCCGTTCAAAGGTCTGATGCTGAAGGAAAAAGCCGTGATCCGTGAGAGCGCTCTTGCCATCGTCACTTTCGGCCATTGTGCTGTGCACGACAACGATGATCACGATCAGAGAAGGGCGCTCTGCACCGCGCGCTACGATCCAGTCCGCGAGCTCAGGGACTCGGAAATACTGATTTTCGAGATACAGGAAATCGTAGGCACATGCGATTCCATGCTGATAAGCCTGGCGCACATCGCTGCGACGCGTTGTGGAGAACGCGGCAGGCGCATCGCCGGTGCTTTCCGAGACTGTTCGAAGCATCTGTATCGCGGTGCGGTATACCCCGGGGATTTGCTCGGCGGTCGACAGCGGAGTCAAGCCAAGCTTTTCGTGAGCCTGCCAGCCGGGCAACGGTTGCCGCTGGCTGGCGCCGCGCTCGCGATTCCAACGCCAGACAAACTCCTTCTCGATGTCCCGGGTGATCGGGCCCTCCAAATGTACCTGGAGATCGTGCCAGCCGCGCCAGGGCGTCGTCGACCACGAAACCGGTGTCATTCCGGGGATGATGTCGACTCCGCCGCAGAACGCGGTCAAGTGGTCCTTGTAACGGACGACCATGAATTTCTGGTGATGGACGGCGACGTGGAGGGGACCGGCCGGAACGCTTAAGCCCGACTGTGTTGACAGCAGTTTTGCGTAGAAATCGGAGATTAAAATGTATGCCGGGTGCTGGCTGAGGACGTACTTCACGTTGTCCCGCTTGTTGTCCGGCAGCCTGAGTATGAGCGCATCGAGGCCCTTCAGGTTGGAGGACCACTTCATCAACTTCGGGAAATCATTGAGGAGGAGCCGAAAGGTCACTCCCTTGTTTGCCCGGTCGGCGATCAGGTCGCCCCATGTCGTACCGCTCGCCGACTTCTTTGTCAGCTTGGTCGCCGGATCGAACATCCATGACGCCAGGTACACAGCGTCACCGGGATTCGTGGACTCTACGGCGAGTTGCATGCGGTCAAACGGCTCGGAGCGGTCGTCGTTGGTGCCATCACCTCTCGAGAAGCGTCCGTTGATCAGCAGGGTCGCGCGGCCCCAGGTCTGTTGTTGCGCGTAGGTCAAGTAACTGGCGGTGGTGTCCTGAGGGAGCCACCACGGGCAGGCGTCAGCGGTCGCCCCGGACTTCTGCGTGGGGTTATCCTCGCCATCGTTGGCCTCGCCTGCCGGCGGCTTGGGCGGTAGACTAACCGAGCTTGCAAGGACCTCCCCGCTGGTGCCGTGGTAATCGGGCAAGGAGTTCTCGGCGGGAATAGCCTCCAGCGGCACGATCAGGCGGTCAGGGCTTCCTTCAGCGTCCGGCTGTTGTGGGGTATCGGCTTCATCTGGTACAGCCTCGCCTGAGACTGGCGGAGCGGGCCGTAGACTACGGGGTATTACGGTGACGACCACTCCCCCGCGGCGCGCGGTGACGACCCGCACATTTGTGGAGCCAGGTCTTTGAATCTCGCTCTCTACCACCGATGGCGGGACGCCACGCGGATCAATTCTCTGTAACGCCCGGACATAAATGCGGTCGAAGACGGGATTGCCGGTGGTGATTCCGATGCGTTCAAGGCGCGCCAGTATGTTGGCACGAAGCTGAGCCCTGACCTGCGGAATGTCTGGGGCCATGCGCTCGAGCGCATGCTCTGTGTACCAGCGGCCGTTGATGTACATGCCGCCACCATCGGGCGGCAAATCGTAAATGGGATCCTGCAAAGATCGTGGCGCTCTTGGCGTCGCCCCGGCCGCGGGCCGCGTGGCTTCCAGAACTCGTCCCACACCATAAACGAGGGCGACCGAAGAGACGAACTCGAATGCCGCCCCAAGGCGTGAGACGTCCTGGCCGGTGAACATTTCCTTGCCGCCGCCAATCTGCCAGCCACGCTCCAAGGCAAAGTGAAGCGGGTTGATGTCGCGGACCATGCGATAGAGGCCAAGCTGGAGCCGGACGGTTGCAGGGTGCGTGTAAACGTAGTGGGCGAGGATGCGCCGGCGATTCTCATAATTCGCATAGCGGGCGGCCGCGCCGGAACCGGTGCCGAAAAGGTGACTCGCGCTGTCGGAATCTTCCTGGGTCATTTTGCGGGGATCGACGGGAGTGCGCATCCGGAGTACCGCAGGCACACTGGGGTCGGTCATTGCTTCGATGTAGCCGTTCTCGAACTCTGAGAGAGGGTGCGCCCAGCGCGTGTAATTCGGACGGACTTTGTCGGCCCAATACTGGCCGACGTCAGCGGGCTTCACGATCGTGATGATGACGAGCACGATGTCGTTGTCAGCGTCATCGGCGGGCGGGTCAAGTTCGAGCGGCCCAGGTGCGGGAGGCGCCTGGGTTTGCATCGGAGGCGAGGGAGCAGGTTGGGCTGGCGGGGGCGCGTCCTCTGCCGGCTGCGGAGGCGCGTACCGTTCAACAACAGGAACGTCTGCTATTAGGCCCGCACAGGAATACTTGGGACGAAGAATTAAGGTATGCGGTGGCAGGCGACCGCTGCTATCCGTCAATCGGCGCGCGAATGGGCACGAGAGCGAACGGGGAAAAAGGCCGGCTTCGATTACCAATCCATAATATCCGGGCTGCTCGCCCTCGGCGGCGATGCCGTTGGATGCCAGCGCGGAGTGGGGCCATAGATCGGCGGATGCCAGGAC
>Ga0335081_10017527_pt1 | contig 11590 bp, 7 predicted proteins | sample Lox_Sample_35_FD_206713 | JGI IMG/M metagenome (GOLD analysis project Ga0335081, IMG submission 206713) | Soil microbial communities from Loxahatchee National Wildlife Refuge, Florida, United States - Lox_Sample_3.5 | ecosystem: Environmental > Terrestrial > Soil > Wetlands | place: USA: Florida... | reverse complement strand
GGCGAGCGGGGTGCCGTAGTGGGGCGTCGCCACCGTCACGAGGGCCCGCACGCTGCGGGCGCAGCGCTCGACGTCGGCGCTCGTCGGCACGGAGACGCCCGGGGAGAGCATGAGGCGGGCGTCGAGACCGCCGCTCGAGTGGGCGAGGATCGCCACCTCGCCTCCCGACCGGTCGAGCAGCGCCGAGACGCTCTCGGTCAAGATGGCGGCCCGGCGCAGGAGCGACGAGGTGGGGTCGGTGCGGACCACGATCACCTCGCCGTCGAGGCCGAAGCGGGGCCCGATGTCGGAGATGAGCTCGACCACGTGCCCGAAGTAGGCGAAGTCACCGAGGTTCGCGAAGCCGAAGAACCCCGGCACGAGGACGGCGTGATAGGGGCGCGCCACGTGGTCCAGTCTAACGCAGCGCGGCGCCCGCCGGTCGCGGTCCGGCGGGGCCACCCAGCCGGCGCCGGGTGAGGCGCCGGGTGGCCGGCACCCTTCTGCGCCGTGTACCGCCCTCGCTTTTCCCACCATCCTCGCCGCGCCTCCCCCCGGAACCCAAAGGCCTTGCCCGCGCTCTCCGCCCTCGCCGTCGCGCTCCTCGCGCTCCTCGCCTTCCTGGCCGGGGTGGTGGACGCGGTGGCGGGCGGCGGCGGCCTCATCACCGTGCCGGCCCTCATCGCCAGCGGGCTCCCCCCCCACCTCGTGCTCGGGACGAACAAGGGGCAATCGGTCTTCGGCGCGCTCTCGGCCCTCCTGCGCTTCCGCCGCTCGGGGATACTCGACCCCGCCCGCGCGCGGGCGGCCTTCCCGGCCGGACTCGGCGGATCGCTCTCGGGGGCGGGGCTCGTGCTCCTCGTCCGCCCGGAGATCCTGCGCCCGGTGGTGCTGGCGCTGCTCGCCGCGGTGGCGCTCTTCACGGCTTTCCGCCCGCGCCTGCCCGGGGGCTCCTTCCGCCTCTTCCCGGTCAGGCCGTCGCGCGCGCCGCTGGCGGCGGCCCTCATCGCCTTCGCGCTCGGGGCCTACGACGGCTTCTTCGGCCCGGGGACCGGCACCTTCCTCATCCTGGCCTTCGCGCTCGTGCTGGGCGACGGAGCGACCCGAGCTTCGGGCGAGGCCAAGGTGGTGAACTTCGCCTCCAACCTGGCGGCGCTCGGCCTGTTCGCCCTGCGCGGCACCGTCCTGTGGCGGGTGGCCCTGCCCATGGCGGTGGGCCAGTTCGCCGGGAGCGCCCTCGGGGCGCACCTCGCGCTCGCGCGCGGAGACGCCTTCGTGCGGAGGGTGGTGGTGGGGGTGGTGCTCCTCGTGTGCGTGAAGCTCGCCCTGGACCTCGCCAGGAGCTGAAGGGCGCGCGTCCCGAGCCCGCCCAAGGCCTAGGCCGAGGCGACCGGGGCCCGCCGCAGGTTCGCCGGGAGCGCCGGCGCCCTCTGGGGCTCGCCGGTCGCCGCCCCGAGGCGGAAGCCGCCCACGAGCTCGGCCAGGGCCTGGGCCTGCCCGGCGAGCTCGCCGGCGGCGCTGCTCGAGTCCTCGGAGTGCTCGGCGTTCTGCTCGGTGACCCGGTCCATCTCGGCGGCGGCGCGCCCCAGTTCCTCGATGCCTGAGGCCTGCTCGGCCGAGGAGGTGGTGATCTCCGCCACGATCTGCGACACCTTGGCGACCGAGCCCTCGATCTCGGAGAGCCGCTCGCCGACCTCGCGCGCGATGACTTCGCCCTCCCCGGTCTGCTTGACCGACTCGCGGATGAGCTCCTCGGTGCGCTGCGCGGCCTCCTTCGAGCGCAGGGCCAAAGATCTCACCTCCTCGGCCACCACCGCGAAGCCGCGGCCGGCCTCGCCGGCGCGGGCCGCCTCCACCGCCGCGTTGAGGGCGAGGAGGTTCGTCTGGAACGCGATCTCGTTGATGTCCTTGATGATCTGCGAGGTGCCCTCGGCCGAGGCCCGGATGTGCTGCATGGCCGAGTTCATCTTCTCCACGGCCGAGGCGCCCTCCGCGGCGGCGCCGTGGGCGGCGGTGGCGAGCGCGCTCGCGCGCTGCGCGCTGTCGGCGGCGTTGTGGGTGGTGGCCTTCATGGCCTCGAGGCGCGAGCGGGTCCCCTCGAGGGCGCTGCGCTGCTCGGAGGCCCCGGAGGCCACCACCTCGCTCGTGGAGGCGATCCGGTCGGCCGCCTGGTGGACCTGGCTCGCCGCCGAGGCCACCTGGGCGAGGGCCTCGTGCAGCGCCTCGCCGGTCGAGTTCAGGGCCCCCTTCATGGCGGCGTGATCGCCCTGGTAGCGGCCCTCCATCCGCGCGCACAGGTCGCGTTCGGCGAGGCGGCCGAGCACGCGGCTCGCCTCCTTCACCGGGGCGAGGAGCGCATCCAAGGTGGCGTTCACCTCCTCGAGCACCTTGCCGAAGTCGCCGCGGTGCTTGGAGGCGTCGGCGCGCTCGTGCAGGCGGCCCGCCACCGCGGCCTGGGTGAGGGCGCTCACGTCCTTGAGCAGGCCGTTCACCGCCGCCGCGCACTGGTTCACGTTGTCGCGGATGGCCCCGAACTCCCCCCGCCAGGGGGCGGTGATGGGCGGCGGGATGTCGCCCTTGGCGATGCGGTCCACCTGGCCAGCGGTGAGCCTGAGCGGGGCCACCACCGTGTCCAGGATCCGGTTCATCCCGGCCACCACCCCGCGGAACTCGACCGAGACGGCGGACTCGTGGGCGCGGTGATCGAGTTCGCCCCCGTCGATCGCCGCGCACAGCCCGTCCGATTCGGCCACCAGCGCCGCCGCGGTCCGCCGGATGGAGCGCTGAACCATGAGGCTCACCATGGCCAGGCCGGCCATGCCGAGGAGGAAGGCCACCAGGGTCACCCAGGCGCTCCTTCGCAGGGTGGCGCTGGCGACGGCGCCGAGCCGTCCGGCCAGGGCGGCGTCCACGCCGGCCAGCCGCGACAGCATGCTCTGGGCGGCGCGGTAGCCGTCGGCCATGGCCACGAAGGCCTCCATCGACTGGGCGTCGACGAGGAGGAGGGCCACCGGGTCGCCGCCGCCGGAGCCGTCCTCCTTCTTCTTCTGGAGGGACAAGAGCTTCTGGGCGTTCTTCTGCCAGCCGTCGCTGAGCGGCTTGAACTCGGTCCACAGGGCGAGGTGCTCGGCGCCGGCCTCGAGCTCCTCGAGGCGCGCCGAGGTGGCGCTGAGCTCGGCGAGCTCCGCCTCCGCGCCGGCGATGAGCTTCTGCCGCTCGGCGCGATCGTTGAGGCGCGTGTCGGTGAGCTTCGCCGCCGCCCCGTCGACGGCGGTGAGGTGGCCCATGATGGCGGTCGTCGCCTGCACCACCGGCAGGGCGCGGGCGAGCCGGTCGCCCTCCCGGGCCGCCGCGAAGGTCATGGCGCCGACCACCGCCGCCACCGCCAGGGTGACGAGGGCCGCGACGGCGTTCTGCACGCCCAAGCTGCGCGAGGCGACCGCCATGTGAGCACCCTCCCACCGGCCGTGCGGGCCGGCCCCACCGCGATGGGGAATAGCCGCAACGGCCCCTGCGATGCCAGCTACGTGCCAGGCGGGGTTGGCGACCCCGGGCAAGCCAGGGCCCGCCACCCGTCCCCGAGATCGAGGAGGTCGGCCGGTCCACCGCGGGCGCGCGCGGGTGATCGGGAGGACCCTGGGTCCGGGGCTACGCCCTCCCTTGCAGGCGCCCTCGGGCCTGGCTCGTCGGGGCGAGGGCGTGCCCTGGGGTTTGGCGCGGCGATTGAACGAGGGTTCTGCGCCCGGCGCCCACCGGCGCCACCCCGTGCCGCACCTGCCCGCACCGGACCCACATGCGAAAGCCCAGCCACCATCGACGGACGGCCGCCGCCGGGATGGTCCTCCTCCTCACGCTGTCCTTCCCGGCCGCCTCGCGCGCCGAGGAGGTCCCGGTGCCGGTGAACCTGCAGGCCGAGATGCTCTTCATGATCGCGGGCCACGATCGCAACCTGCCCGCCCGCGGCGGCAGCGAGGTCCGCACCCTCATCCTCACCAAGGCCTCGGACGACTCGACCCGGGCGGCCGCCCAGTTCAAGGCGGCCGCGGCCGCCAAGGCGGTGGTGGCCGGGCTCCCGCACCAGGTGGAGGTGGCGGCCTACACCTCGGCGGCCGCGCTCGCCGAGGCGGTGAAGGCGAAGAAGCTCGCCATCGTCTACCTCACCCCCGGCTTCACCGCCGCCGAGACCGCCGCCATCGGGCAGGCGCTCGAGGGCGGCAACGTGCTCACCGTGACGGCCACCCCGGCCATGGTGAAGAAGGGCGTGGTGCTCGGCTTCGACCTCGTGTCGGGCCGGGCCAAGATCCTCGTCGACCTCACTCAGGCGGCCAAGCAGCGGGTCTCCTTCGATCCCGAGGTGCTGGGCCTCATGGCGGTGTCCCAATGAAGACCCTGCGCAGCCTCGGAGGCGCGCTCCTCGCCCTCGGCCTCTCGCTCGCCATCCGCGCCGCGGCCGAGGACCTCTCGGACCTGGCCGGGCTCCTCAACGAGCCGGTGGTCTCCACCGCCTCCAAGTCCGCCGAGACCGCCGAGCTCGCCCCGGCCACCACCTCCATCATCACCTCGGAGGACCTGCGCCGCTACGGGCTCACCTCGCTCTCCGACGCCATCAACTTCCTCGCCGTGGGCATGCTCACCGAGCCGAGCTACGCCACCCCGGAGATCGGGGCGCGCGGGGTGCTGCTCACCGGCGATTACGGCAACCACGTGCTCCTCCTCCTCGACGGCCACGTCCTCAACGAGCCGTGGGACGGCACCGCCTACTACGACGTGAGCGCCGCCATCCCCTTGGACCTCGTCGACCACGTCGAGGTGATCCTGGGTCCGGGCTCGGTGCTCTACGGCTCGAGCGCCATGCTGGGGGTGATCAACGTCATCACCAAGCGGGCCAAGGACTACCGCGGGGTGCACCTCGTCGCCGAGGGGGGCCTCCCCGGGGAGCTCCACGCGTCGGGCGGGTATGGCGCGGAGTTCGAGTGGCTGGGCCGGAAGGGCGAGCTCACCGCGGCCGTCGACTACCTCGGCACGAGGGGCCCCAAGGAGAGCTACGCCCTCGAGCCCTACGGCGGCGCCACCTGGGGGGGCGACGCCACCCACCGGGCCATCGACGTTCCGGCCGGCTACGCCCGGTTCGTCCTCGGCGATCTCACGCTCGCGGTGCGCGCCGCGCAGTCGCGCCGGGCCGCCACCCTCATCGCGAACGACTTCGACGACCCCGACAACTGGGAGCGCGACCGCTGGCTATCCCTCGACGCGCGCTACGAGGCCTCGCTCTCGGCGCGCCTCGGGCTCTCGATCCGCCTCTACGGGGACTACTACGACTACCTGCAGAACGCGCCCTCGGCCTCGAGCCTGGACTGCGCGGCCGGGCAGTCGAGCTGCGTCTACCTGAACTCCGGCGTCTCGCGCTGGGCCGGCAGCGAGGTGAACGCCACCTACGACTGGCTGGGGGACGGCCGCTACGTCACCCTGCTCGGCGCCGACCTCCGCTACCAGCACGTGACGAGCTACGTGGCCTACGACGATGCGGCCGAGGGCCTCTCGACCACCGACGCCGGCTACGACAAGGACGACGTGGTGGTCGGCGCCTACCTGCAGCAGACCTTGCGCCCGATGAGTTTCCTCAGCGTGAACGCAGGCCTGCGGCTCGATCACGACCCGGACTTCGGCTCGCACCTCTCCCCGCGGGTGGCGGCGGTGGTGCCGGCCTGGGCGGGCGGGACCGTGAAGGCCATCTACTCCACCGCCTTCCGCGCACCCAGCTTCTACGAGCGCTACTACGCGGACGCGACGAGCGAGCTCGCCGCGCCCGGCCTGAAACCCGAGACGGTCGAGTCGCTCGAGGGCGTGGTCGAGCAGAAGCTCGGGGCCGACCGCCTCCGCCTGAGCGTCTTCCGGACCTGGTGGGACGACCTCGTGGTGACGGTGCCCGCCACCCCGGACCAGGTGGCGGCCGGGGTCCAGAGCGGCGTCCTCGCGCCCTCGGCGAGCAACGTCTCCCTCTACGCCAACGCCGCCAGCGTCGACAGCTACGGGCTCAACGCCGATCTCGACGGCAGCGCGCTCCTCCAGCGGCTCCGCTACGGGGCGGGCCTCACCCTCGCCCACGCCCGGGCCGCGGGGGACGTCGCCCTCCCGGCCGCCGCCCAGGTGTTCGGAAACGCCCGCGTCGCCTACGACCTGGGCGGGAAGCTACCCGTGCTGGCGCTCGCGGCGCGGGTGGCGGGCCCCCGCCCCGTCTCCGGGACGAACTTCACGCCGGTCCCGTACGCGCCGACCGAGGTCGAGTTGCGCGCCACCGTGAGCGGCCCCCTCGCGGGCGGGGTCTCCTACCGGCTCTCGGCGAGCTGGGCGCGGACGGCGAGCTCGGCCTACGCGGTCGGCCCCCTGCGCGACCCCTCGCCGACCTACCCGAGCCAGGCCTTGCTGGAGCTCCCCCGCTACAGCGCCCTCGTCGGCCTCCGCTACGACCGCTGAGCGGCCTCAGGGCGCAGAGCCCAGGGTGGGGTCCGGCCGCGGGCCGGGCGCCTCCGGTGAGGGTCCGAGGTCGCGCACCAGCTCGGCCACGAGCGCGGTCCACCCGGTCTGGTGGGAGGCGCCGAGTCCGCTCCCGTCCTCGCCGTGGAAATACTCGTAGAAGAGGAGCAGGTCCTCGTCGCCCTGGGCGACCGGGGCCCTCCGGCAGGGGCGGCGGCCGGTCGAGTCGGCCAGGAAGAGCCGCGTCACCCGGCGGGTGAGCTCGTCGGCCACCTCGCCGAGCGAGAGCTTGCGCCCCGAGCGCGTCGGGCACTCCACCCGGAAGGCCGGGCCGTAGAAGCGGTGGAACCTGCGCAGGGCCTCGATGAGGAGGACGTTGAGCGGCATCCACACCGGGCCCCGCCAGTTGGAGTTGCCCCCGAAGAGCCCGCTCGAGGACTCGCCCGGCTCGTAGCGCACCTCGAAAGAGTGGCCGTCGAGCCCGAGCACGTAGGGCTCGCGCTCGTGCGCCTTGGAGAGCGAGCGCACCCCGTAGGGCGAGAGGAACTCCTCCTCGTCCAGCATGCGGGCGAGGAGCGCCTTCATGCGGTGGGCCCGCAGGAGCGAGAACAGGCGGCGCTCGCCGCCGCCCTTCTCCATGAAGCGGGAGACCTGCCGGGCGAGGTCCGGCCGGTAGCGGAGGAACCAGCCCATGCGGCGGACGAAGTCCGGGTGGCGCGCGAGCGTGTCGGGGTCGACCACCAGCACCGCCAGGAGCGGGATGAGGCCCACGAGCGATCGCACCCGCAGGGGCTCGACCCGGCCGTCGGAGGTGCGCAGGGCGTCGTAGAAGAACTGGTCCCCCTCGTGCCAGAGCCCCACCCCCTTCCCGCCGAGGTCGTTGAGGGCGCCGGCGATGTAGAGGAAGTGCTCGAAGAACTTGGTGGCCAGGTCCTCGTAGATGGGCTCCTCGCGGGCGAGCTCGAGCGCGATGCGCAAGAGGTCCAGGCAGTAGCCCGCCATCCAGGCGGTGCCGTCGGCCTGCTCGATGACCGCGCCCTGCGGGAGCGGCTCCGAGCGGTTGAAGACCCCGATGTTGTCGAGGCCGAGGAAGCCGCCCTGGAAGACGTTCAGCCCTTCGCGGTCCTCGCGGTTCACCCACCAGGTGAAGTTGAGGAGGAGCTTCAGGAAGACGCGCTCCAGGAACGGGCGGTCGGCGCGTCCGCTCACCTCGCGGTCGATCTCGTAGACCCGGAAGGCCGCCCAGGCGTGGACGGGGGGGTTCACGTCGGAGAGCTGCCACTCGTAGGCCGGGAGCTGGCCGTTCGGGTGCATGAACCACTCGCGGGTGAAGAGCAGGAGCTGCTCCTTCGCGAAGGTGGGGTCGGCCCGGGCCAGGGCCACGCACTGGAAGGCGGTGTCCCAGGCGGCGAACCAGGGGTACTCCCAGCCGTCCGGGACGCACAGCACGTCGGCGCTGTTGAGGTGCTCCCAGCCGCGGTTGCGCCGGGTGGCGTGGCCTTGGGGCGGCCTGGGCTGGCCGGGGTCGCCCTTCTGCCAGAGCGAAACGTCCCAGTGGTAGAAGACGCGGTTGTGGCAGAGCCCGGCCAGGGCCTGCCGCTGCACGCGGCGGGCGTCCGGGTCCTCGGGCCGCGCGGCGAGCCCGCGGTGGAATGCGTCCGCCTCGGCGCGCCGCAGGGCCACCACCCGGTCGAACTCGGAGAAGGGCTCGGGCGACCAGGCGCGGGCGAGGCGCGCGCGGACCACCACCTCCGCGCCGGCTTCCACCTCGACGGAGAACCAGGCGCCGGCCTTGGTCCCCACTCGCTCCGGGTTCACCGCGGAGACCGCGCCCTCGACCACCCGCGCCGAGAGGCCGTCCTTGAAGTACCCGGCCTGCTCGAGGCCGAAGAGGCGGGGGTTGGTCTCGTTCTCGCAGAAGAGCCAGGAGGGCGCCCCCTCCACCTGCAGCACGAAGGCGCCCAGGGTGGCGTGGCGGGCGACGAGCGAGCCGTCGGCGGCGAGGGCGAGGCGCGGGCGCCGCTCGGGATGGCCCCAGGACCAGGTGTTGCGGAACCAGGCCAAGGGCAGGAGGTGGAGGGGCGCCCGGTCCGGGCCGCGGTTCAGGGCCGAGACCCGGAACAGGATCTCCTCCGGGGCGGCCTTGGCGTGCTCGACGGTCACGTCGAAATAGCGCCCGCCCTCGAAGATGCCGGTCTCCTCGAGCTCGAACTCGGGGGCGCCCCGGCCGCGGCGCCTCGCCTCCTCGCGCAGGCGCTCGTAGGGGAAGGGTCGCTGCGGGTAGCGGTAGAGCACGCGGGCGTAGGCATGGCTGGGGAGGGCGTCGACGAGGTGGTAGACCTCCTTCAGGTCCTCCCCGTGGTTCCCCTCCTCGCCGGAGAGCCCGAAGAGGCGCTCCTTCAGGAGAGGATCGACGCCGTTCCAGAGCGCGAGCGCCAGGCACAGCCGCTGCTCGTCGTCGCACAGGCCGCACAGCCCGTCCTCGCTCCAGCGGTAGGCGCGCGCGGCGGCGTCCTCGAAGGTGAAGGAGCTCCAGGCGCGGTCGTCGGCGCTGTAGTCCTCGCGCACCGTGCCCCAGGCCCGGAGCGCGAGGTAGGGCCCGAAGCGGCGCCAGGGCGCGAGGCCCCGGTCGGCGGCCTCGAGGCGGGCGCGCTCGGGATCCTCGGGCATCGCGGGCGCGCTCATCCTCCGGGAGCGGGCGGAGCCGCGGGAGGCCTCCCGAGGAGGGCCGCCGCCGGCGCGTCGAGGAAGAAGGCGAGCTCGCCCCCCTTGGGCCGCACGCGGGCCGCCGGGAGGAGGGGCCCCTCGCCCAGGAGCACCTCTCTCACCCGCTCGGCCTTCTCGGCCCCCGAGACGAGGAAGACCACCGCCCGCGCCGCATTGAGGACGTCGAGGGCGAGGGTGATGCGGTGGGTGCGCAGCCGCTCCACGTAGGGGGCGAGGACCAGCCGTCCGTGCGCCTCGAGGGCCTCCGAGCCGGGGAAGAGCGAGGCGGTGTGGCCGTCCTGGCCGAGGCCGAGCAGGACGAGGTCGAAGGCCGGCAGCGCCCCCGGCGAGAGCCCGAAGGCGCTGCGCAGCTCGCGCTCGTAGTCGGCGGCCACCGCGGCGGCGTCGGTGTCCTCGGCCCGGATCCGGTGGACGTGCTCGGGGCGGACCGGCACCCGGGAGAGGAGGGCGGCGCGGGCCATGCCGTAGTTCGACTCGGGGTCGTCGGGGTGGACGTGCCGCTCGTCGCCGAAGAAGACCTGGGTGCGGTCCCAGGGCACCCGGGCGAAGAACGGGGCGCGCGGGTCGGCGAGCAGCTGGTAGAGCCGGCGCGGGGTGGCTCCGCCGGCGAGGGCGATGAAGAAGTGGCCTCGGGCGGCCACCGCGGCCTCGGCCCTCCTCGCCACCTCCTCGGCGGCGAGCCGCATGAGCGCCCCGGCGTCGGGGGCGACCCGGACCTCGTTCATGCCGGGTTCACCCACTTGCGGCCCTCCTTGCGCAAGAGGTCGTCGGCGCTCGCCGGGCCCCAGGTGCCGGCGGCGTAGTTGGGGAAGTCGCGGGCGGGCAGGCTCGCCCACAGGTCGAGGATGGGGGTGGCGATGCGCCAGGCCGCCTCGACGTTGTCCCAGCGGTGGAAGAGGGTGGTGTCGCCGCTCATGCAGTCGTAGAGGAGCCGCTCGTACCCGGTGGCCGGGGGGGTGGGGCCGAAGTCCCCGTAGTCGAAGCGCAGGTTCACGTCGGCGAGCCGGATGCTCTGGCCGGGGATCTTGGCCTTCATGCGGAGCGCGATGCCCTCGTCGGGCTGGATGCGCATCTCCAGGCGGTTCTGGTCGATGGCTTCCACCCCCGCCCCGCGGAAGAGCATGAGGGGCGGGCTCTTGAACTCGATGGCGATGAGGGTCTCGCGCCGGGCGAGCCTCTTGCCCGAGCGTACGTAGAAGGGGACCCCGGCCCAGCGCCAGTTGTCCACCTGGAGCTTCAAGGCGGCGTAGGTGTCGGTCTTGGAGCTCGAGGCCACCCCCGGCTCCTGCCGGTAGGCGGGGACGCGCGCGCCGTCGATGGTGCCCTCGCCGTACTGGCCGCGCACGGTGTTGGCCAGGATCTCCTCGGGCTGCATGGGTCGGATGGCGTCGAGCACCTTCACCTTCTCGTTGCGGACCGCCTCGGCCGCCAGGGTGGAGGGCGGCTCCATGGCCACCAGGGTGAGGAGCTGGAAGATGTGGTTCTGGACGATGTCGCGCAGGACCCCGGCCCGCTCGTAGTAGGCGCCGCGCCCCTCCACCCCCAGCTCCTCGGCCACCGTGATCTGGACGTGGTCGACGTAGCGGCGGTTCCAGATGGGCTCGAAGAGCCCGTTGGCGAAGCGGAAGACCAGGATGTTCTGCACCGTCTCCTTGCCGAGGTAGTGGTCGATGCGGAAGAGCTGGCGCTCCTTCAGGACGCGGGTGAGCTCCTCGTTGAGGGTGCGGGCGCTGTCGAGGTCGTGCCCGAAGGGCTTCTCCACGATCACCCGGCGCCAGCGCTGGTCGTCCTCGCGGACGAGCCCGGCCTCGCCGAGCCGCCGAACCAGCGGCCCGAAGGCGTCGGGCGGGGTGGCGAGGTAGAAGAGCGCGTTCCCGCCGGTGTCGTGCTCCCGGTCGAGCTCGGCGAGGCGCTCGCCGAGCTTCTCGTAGGTCTGCGGCTGCTCGAGGTCGCCCGAGACGCAGTGCAGCCGGGCCCGGAAGTCGGCCCACATCGCGGCGTCGAGCGGGCTCGTGGCGAACTCGCGGATCTCCTGGCTCATGAGCTCGCGAAAGGCCTCGTCGTCCATGTTCCTCCGGACGACGCCGACGAGCGCGAAGTTCTTCGGCAAGAGCCCGTTCAGCCGCAGGTTGTAGAGCGAGGGGAGGAGCTTGCGCTTCGTGAGATCGCCGGTGGCCCCGAAGATGACGATGGCGCAGGGATCGCCTGGGCATTCCATGCCTGGCGGGCAGTCGACCATGACCTACACCTCCTGGGGGATACCCGGGGCGGCCGGCCGATGCGCCGCTCGGTCGTCCGGGGGGCCCTCCCTCGATCTGCTCCCCGGGCGCCCATCGCGCAGCGAGAAAAGCTGGGGAGGCCTCGCTTTAGGCCACGGGGGTGTGATGGACGGGCCCTCTCGAGCCCATAG
>Ga0335081_10017526_pt1 | contig 11590 bp, 6 predicted proteins | sample Lox_Sample_35_FD_206713 | JGI IMG/M metagenome (GOLD analysis project Ga0335081, IMG submission 206713) | Soil microbial communities from Loxahatchee National Wildlife Refuge, Florida, United States - Lox_Sample_3.5 | ecosystem: Environmental > Terrestrial > Soil > Wetlands | place: USA: Florida... | reverse complement strand
GAGATGAACGTGCTCTATGACCTGCCCGGTCAGCCCTTGCGCCAGCGCGGCGAAATTCTCCGCCTGCGAAGCTACGGTGGGCGCTGGACTTTCACCCACAAGTCGAAGGGCACGGCGCTGCGCCACAAGTCGCGCCAAGAGCTGGAAACTGAAGTTGCCGATGGTGCGATCCTCGATCGCATCCTGCGAACATTGAGATTTGCACCCAGCTTCCGGTATGAGAAATTCCGCAGCGAGTGGACGGACGGCAAGGGTCATGTGGTGGTCGATGAGACCCCGATCGGGACAGTGGCGGAGATCGAAGGCCCTCCGCGCTGGATCGACCGCACGGCCAGAATGCTGGGCGTTCCGCAGAGCAGTTACATTACGCTCAGCTACGGCGCGATGTTCGAGGAATGGAAGCGGCGAACTGGCAGTCCCGCACGAGAAATGAGTTTCGCGGCCGTGCGATCAACCCGCTGACCTATGACCTGTCACCCCGAGCGAGCGCCCGCCTTTGGCGCGAGTCGAGGGGCAATGCCTTTGCCAAAACCGGCCCAGGGGCGGTAGCAGCCTTGCCCCTCGACTCGCGCTCCACGCGCTCGCTCGGGGTGACAGTAATTTGCGCTGATTGCTATCACGCGCCGCAGCATTTCTTGTACTTCTTGCCGGAGCCGCAGGGGCAGGGATCGTTGCGGCCGATCTTGGCGCCCGAGCGCACCACCTGCTGCACGGGCTGATAGTCGCCGGCGCCGGCCATGCGGGCTTGTTCGAGCTCGCGGCGCTTGCGGCGCTGGAATTCTTCCTCTAAATCGTCCATCGACGTCGACGCACGGCGTGCACGGCGTCCATCTCCTCCACGTCCGTTACCGTCACCGGGTGCGGGCGTGGGCGCTCCCTCGGGCTGCGGCTGAGCCGCCGCCTGCGCCGCCGGCTCGATCACCTGCATCAGGTACAGGTAGCGCACGGTGTCTTCCTGGAAGCGCTGCATCATGGCTTCGAACATTTCGAATGACTCACGCTTGTACTCGACCAGCGGATCATGCTGAGCGTAGCCGCGCAGCCCAATGCCCTCTTTCAGGTGGTCCATGCTGAGCAGGTGGTCTTTCCACTGCTGGTCGAGCACGCTGAGCATGATCATGCGCTCGTGGTAACGCATGGCGTCGGGGCCGATGAGTTTCTCCTTGGCATCGTAACGTTGCTTGAGTCTGTCGAAGACGCCGTCGCCCAGTTCCTGGCGATTCAGCGTGTCGGGCTGAACGCCCTCGGCGAGAATATCGACGCCGAAGCGGGTGAAGATGTCGCCCTTGAGCTTGGGTACGTCCCACTCGTCGGCGTGCGCGTCTTTGGGGCAGTGCTTCTCCAGCAAGTCGCCGAGAATGCCGGCGACGTAGTCCTCGAGAATGAGCTCTTTCTGGTCGACACCTTCCAGCAACTGGCGGCGCATGCCGTAGACCGCCTCGCGCTGCTTGTTCATCACGTCGTCGTACTCGAGAAGGTGTTTGCGGGATTCGAAGTTCTGGCCCTCGACCGCCTTCTGCGCGGCTTCAATGCGGCGAGAGATCAGCCGCGACTCGATGGGGACACCTTCCTCCATGCCCAGCCGCTGCAGCAGGTTTGAGACCCACTCCTTGGCGAAAATGCGCATCAGGTCGTCTTCGAGCGAGAGATAGAAGCGCGAGCTGCCGGGATCGCCCTGGCGGCCGGCGCGTCCGCGAAGCTGATTGTCGATGCGCCGCGCCTCGTGGCGCTCGGTGCCGAGTATGTGCAACCCACCAAGGTTGACGACTTCATCGTGCTCGGCGTCGGTCTGGGCCTTGTACTTGGCGAGCATCTCTTCCCACTTCGGCTTATCAACCCGGAACTCGTTGCCCTGGTAATACCAGGTGGTAACGTTCTCGTCGCTCGCGCCATCGCCCAAGCGGCCTTCGGCGCGTCGCACTGGCTGCGCCAGTCCTTTCTTGAAGCATTCCTGCTTGGCCATGAATTCCGGGTTGCCGCCAAGCAGGATGTCCGTGCCGCGGCCGGCCATGTTGGTGGCGATCGTGATCACACCTTTGCGGCCGGCCTGGGCAACAATTTCGGCTTCCTTTTCGTGGTACTTGGCATTGAGCACCACGTGCTTCACGTTCTTCTTGCGGAGATGCTCGGAGAGTCTCTCGGACTTTTCGACCGAGGTAGTACCCACCAGAACTGGCTGGCCGTTGGCATTCAACCGCTGGATTTCATCGGCCGCGGCGAGATATTTCTCTTTCTCCGTACGATAAACGATGTCGGCGTTCTCGACACGCAGCAGATCGCGGTTAGTGGGGATAACGATGACATCCAGGTTGTATATCTTCTGAAATTCGGCGGCTTCCGTTTCCGCGGTGCCGGTCATGCCGGCCAGCTTCTTGTACATGCGGAAGTAGTTCTGGAAGGTGATCGTGGCCAGCGTCTGGTTTTCGGCTTCGACCTTGACGCGTTCTTTCGCTTCCACGGCCTGGTGCAACCCGTCCGACCAGCGGCGACCGGGCATCAAGCGACCTGTGAACTCGTCCACGATGATGACTTCGCCGTCTTTTACGACGTACTCGACGTCTTTCTTATAAAGCGCATGCGCTTTGACGGCAGTCTCGACGTGATGCTTGAGGTCCCAGTTCTCGGGATCAGCGATGTTGGTGATGCCCAGCAACTGCTCGACTTTTTCCCAGCCCTCGTCGGTGACGGTAATGGTCTTGTGCTTCTCGTCCACGACGAAGTCGCCGGTGTACACCTTGGGCTCGCCGGGCGCGGTGTCCGTCTCTTCGCCTTTTTCGAGCTTGGGGATGATGCGATTGACGCGGTCGTACTTCTCCGTGGACTTTTCCGCCTGGCCGGAGATGATGAGCGGCGTGCGGGCTTCGTCGATCAAGATGGAATCTACCTCGTCGACGATGCCGTAGTTGTGGCCGCGCTGCACGCAATCGCCGAGGTCGAACTTCATGTTGTCGCGCAAGTAATCGAAGCCGAACTCGTTGTTAGTGCCGTAGGTTACGTCGGCGGCGTAGGCTTCGCGGCGCTCGGCGTCGTCGAGTTCGTGCACGATCACGCCCACGCTCAGACCGAGGAAGCGGTAGATGGTGCCCATCCACTCGGAGTCGCGCTTGGCCAGATAGTCGTTCACGGTAACCACGTGAACCCCGTTGCCGGTGAGCGCGTTCAAATAGACTGGAAGCGTGGCGACCAGCGTTTTACCTTCGCCGGTCTTCATTTCAGCGATCTTGCCCTCGTGCAGCACCATACCGCCGATAAGCTGGACGTCAAAGTGCCGCATGTTCAGAGTGCGGCGGCCGGTTTCACGCACCACGGCAAAGGCTTCCGGCAGGATCTCGTCCAGAACTTCTTTCAGTACCCGGTCGCGCGCGGTCGGACCTTCACTGCTGCGGTTTTCGTCCTCGGCTTCCGGCTCAAGCGGCGCCTGGCTGAGACGATCGTTGATTCGTTTGCGGAACTCGTCGGTCTTGGCGCGCAGTTCGGCGTCAGTGAGGCGCTGCATTCCCGGTTCGAGCGTGTTGATCCGCTCGACCAGTGGCCGCAGGCGTTTGACCTCGCGCTCATTCTTGGTGCCGAATATCTTGGCGAAGATGGTGTCCAGCAAAGACTTATGTCCTTATGGAGGAACGGAAAACCGCCTCAGGCTTAAGAAAGCCTACCACATTGGATGCCCGCAGGCGGGCCGAGTCGCAGGGCGGGCGTGCTTAGGTAGGAGCGCTGCTGACTGTGACTGGTCGGCCTATGTCCCGCCCAGACGAACCACCAGGTCTTAACCGTCAGCGTCCGAGAAACTTCTCCAGGATTTCCAAATCAGCCGCTGTCAGGCTGATGTATCTCTTGGCTCGGGCAACATCCCGGCTCTGAACCGCGCTCTCGGCCTTCGACAAATTGCTCTGCATGCTGGCCTGCCGGGAGGCAATGTCGCCTCGGAGCCCGTAGCCCGCGGCTGCCTGCTGCCGCTGTAGGCGGTCAAGGCTGTTGTTCACGGCGGCGGCACGGCTGGAGAGCTGATCGACCTGGTGCTCCAGCTCGTCGATTTCCGAGGGGCCCTCAGCAGCTGCGGCATTTGAGAAACTCGCGTCCTGCGTGGTCACAAACTCGAGCCTGCTCTCCGAGGGAATCTGGACTCTGCTGCCATGAGTGGCCAACTGGAACGCCATGGCGCCGCCTACTCCGATAGCGCCCCCAGCCAACGCTCCCTTTCCTCCACCCAGGATGCCGCCCAGCACGGCGCCCGCGGCGCCTGCGCCACCGGCCTTCTTCGCGGTATTGGATCCTCTGGAAGGCCCTTGGGCGCTGTGGACTTCCGTCTGGACAGGCAAGTTGCGTCCTCTTACCTTCAGGCTTACAAGTTGAATGCTTAATTCGGCGCGGCCTCGTATATGACCGCCCTTCTTCATACCCGCAATCTCCAGGACTGCGTCGGCGTGCTTGGCGACTGCCACGTGGTCACCCACGACCACCGGTTCGTCAACGCTGGCATTGAAATGCTGACCAGCCGCTGCGGTATTAGAGTCGATGGGGTCGATCGTTCTCACCACAACCGGCGTGCCCCCGGGGATCAGCACAGCACTCTCCGGGCTTGGCGTCTCACGCGGCTTCGCGGAGCGTTGAGGCGGAGGCTGAGAACTCGGCGGAGGCGAAGCCGGGGCGTTACTGCTTCCCTGCCCTTGAGATTGGCTTGAGCCAGGCGACCCCAGCGGATTTGGTCCGGTAACGGTGACCTCAGCCTGCTGCGATGGCAGCGGCGACTCCGCCGAAGGTGACGAGGCGGGGGCAATCAGACCGGGCGTCTGCGCGACCGGCGGTTTGCGCCCGAATATCAGCACCGCTAACAGGATCAAGGCTGCCGCAACCACCGCCGCGGCGACCGTGTAGCGTGAGTTCCACGTGATCTTTTCCGTCGCTGGGCTGGCTGCTGGAGCGGAAGGGACCGAAGCTGCGGGCACTGCCTGCATCTGGGGAGCAGTTGCATAGGCCGGAGCGGGTGCAGCGGCTGCCAGAGCGGCGGATCCGGCCACCATCGGCACCTTCGGCATTTCAACCATGGTTGGCCTTACTCCCGGCGGCGTTGCGACCGCGCCTGGCGCAGGCACGCTTTCCGGATGCTCCAGCGCCACACCGAATTGTTCCACCGTCTGGTAGCGGTTATCCGGATTCTTCTCCAGGGCTTTCATGACCACGTTCTCGTACTGCACCGGCGCGTAGGGATACATGCGCGTCAGCGGAGGAGGCGGAGCAGTGATGTGGCAGTTCATGATCTCGAAATCACTGTCGCTCTCGAAGGGAACGTGGCCGCTGAGCATCTGGTACAGGGTGATCCCCAGCGCATAAATATCGGTGCGCACATCAATCTGCCGGTTCTGAATCTGCTCCGGCGACATGTAGGGCAGAGTACCCAATTGCATCCCGGTGCGGGTCATGCCGCGCGTGCCAACTACCTTGGCGATGCCGAAATCCATTACCTTTACGATTCCCTGGCGGTTCAGCATCAGGTTGCTGGGCTTGATATCGCGGTGGACAATACCCATGCGATGGGCGGCGCCGATGCCGAGCAGCGCCTGCTTGAACCAGGGGATGGCATCCTCCGGCGGAATCGGGCCGCGACGGGTTATGATCTGCTCGAAGGTTTCTCCCTCGACGAATTCCATCACCATGAAAGCGTTTCCCTGATCAACCAGGAAGGCGTACAACGTGGCCAGATTCACGTGATTCAAGTTGGCCTGGGCACGCGCTTCCGTGCGGAAGCGTTCCACCAACTGCGGATCGCGGGCCAGATCCGTGTTGAGCATCTTGATCGCGACCGGGCGGTCCAGTTGCACATCCACGGCCCGGAACACCATACCCATACCACCTTCGCCAAGCTTGTCGACAATTTTGAAATTTGCGATTTGGTTCCCGATCATGGCTTCACCTTCCTGCTACCTTGTCCCCTTGAACTTGAGAATCTGCAAGGTAATGTTGTCGAATCCGCCGCGGGACCTGGCCAGTTCGATCACCGCTTTGCAGGCCGCCGCAGGAGCATTCTCGGTCGCGATGGCAGCTAGCTCCTGATCGCCGAGCAGGTCGTGAACGCCATCAGTGCACAGCAGGAGAATATCCCCGGGCAGCAGCGTAATGGGATGCTCCGGAACTTCGGCGGCTACTGTATCGCCCACCCCCACGGCCGCCGTCAAAACCCCTCGATCCGGATGATTCGCCGCTTCTTCTGGCTTCAGCATGCCCTGCTGCACGAGCATATTGACGAGCGTCTGGTCCTGGGTGAGCTGGCTGATAGCTGCATTCCGCACCAGGTAGAGGCGCGAGTCGCCGACATGCGCATACGTGAGCGCGGAATCCAGCAGCACGGCCGCGATGCAGGTCGTGCCCATGCCTTCCAGTTCGGGGTGCTCAAGCGCGAAGTTCTGAATTGCCTGGTGGGCCATTTGCAGGGCCTCGACGAGGGCCATATCCGGCGAATCAGCCTCGCTTGCAAAGTAAGCGGCTCGAACCGCATCGACCGCGATCGCGCTCGCGAACTGCCCGCCTTTGTGCCCGCCCATACCATCGGCAATGACGATGAGCCGGCCCTTGCGAGCGAACTCGTCGTCGTTCGCAGGTTCGGCGTAGCAGTAGTAATCTTCGTTGTGGCTCCGGTGGCAACCCACATCGGTAAGATTGCCCAGCTCGACGCCGGGTCGAATCTTCATCGCTGTTTCCGAGGTCACCGTGCCGGGCACCGCTTCCGCGGGACCGCTGAAAATCCCCATAGCGTCACAGGCATTTGAACTTGAGCACCAGCTCCCCGATGCGGATCGAGTCGCCGTCCTTCAGCTCCTCGCGGGCTATCGTCTCCTTGCCGTCGTTAAGATAGGTCCCGTTGGTGGAGTCCAAATCGGTGAGGAAGAACTTCCCGTCTTTGTACCGGATGCTGGCATGCTTGCCGGAAACCGTGTTGTCGCGGACCACGATCTCGGCTTCCGCGCTCGTCCCAAGCGTGTTCTGCCCTTCGCGGACGCGGAAATCCTCGCCTTTCTGTTCTCCGTTCATCGCCACCAGCCAGCCTACAACCGGCGGCTTGCGTTTCTCTGAGATCAGGACCGTCTTCCGCGCCACCGCCACACCCGCTGCGGCAGCGGCGCCGGGGTCGGTCTCGATGCGGGTTTTGGGAAGTGATGTGGGACCGACCGCGTAGCCGGTTTTCTGGCAATAGGGACAGACCTCCCAGGAATCTTCCATCTGGTGGCCGTTGGCACAAAACTTTGACATAGGATCCTCCGAACCTTTCCTGCCGCTCCGACGCGGCATCAACGGCTTACGCCGCGAAGTAAGTGGCAACCGGTCCCTTCTTGCCGATGAAGATCCGGTCCCCGTTTTTCAAGCCGATCTTGCTCACCCGCGGTGAATCGACGGAATTCACATAGGTGCCGTTGCTGGAGCCTTTGTCGATTACCACAACCGATCCTTCAACGGGAACGATCCAGGCATGCTCGCCGGAGACCGTATCGTCGGACAACACCACGCTGCAGCGCGGATCGCGACCGATCCACAAGCCATCCCGGTTGATTTTGAAGCTGCGGCCGGAAAGTGGTCCGGAAGTGAATTGGATGCTGCCGTAATTCTGCTCGCCCGCAGTCGGGAGCACGCCGACCGGGCCAGACTGAATCGCCGGCCTGGTCGCGGCAACGCGGACGCCCGCGGCAGCCGCAGACGCCTGGACGGGTTGCGGCACCGGCTTGCGGCGCAGGGCGATCGCGACCGCGGCCAGCAACAGCACCAGGACCACTACGTAAAGGGGCGTCGTGCCGGTGGATTCAATCAGCTTCTGCACCGGATTGAGCTTGTCTTCGGCCGCCAGGGCTGCGGCACGGTATTTTTTCGCGTCCGGCAGATCTGGCATGAACTGCAACACGTTGTCGAACTCGGTGATGGCCTTCCGGAACTGGCCGGCATCGTAATTGGAGAGAGCCATATCCCAGTGCTGGTTGAAGGTTCCGCGCTCTGCCTGCACACCAGTCTGGTGCACAAATTCCATCGCCGTGTTGATGGGCACCAGGAAGTTGAAGCCTTGCACCGCCTGCCCGCTCTGGTCCAGCGAACCAAAAGTAGCGATGCCGATCACCTCCCCTCGCTCGTTAAAGGCCGGACCGCCGCTGTTTCCGTGGGTGATGGCTACATCGGATTGCAACACCGGAACCCCAATGGCGCTGGTTTTCACGGCGGAGATGTGTCCGTTAGTGGCGGAGGACTCAAAGTTGGACTCGGCACTGATCAGCGGATTGCCCCCCCAGGGAGAGGCGACCCCAGGGTAGCCCATCACCATGATCGGGTCCTGCAGGCGCACCTGTTCGGAGTTTCCCAACGGCACGGTGGGATAGTTCGTGCCGCCAACCTTCAGCACAGCAACATCTTTGCCGTTCTCTGTTACCGGCGCGCTGTACTGCAGGATGTCGCCGTTGATGGTCTTTCCGTTGGCCAGGACGAGTGTCAGGGTCGGAGGCCCAACCAGTTCGATACTCGCCTTCTGCGCCAAAGTTACGACATCCTTGTCGCTGATGCTCTTGCCGGTTTGTTTTTCGATCAGGGCAATCAGTCCGCGCAGGTTCTTGATGGCGTCCTTGCGGAGCTCGTTCTGCAACGACTGCCTCGCCTCCAGGTCCTTCATATTAGCGTGCTGCACCACGTGGCCATTCGTGATCAGGTATCCGTCGGGACGGAAAAAGAACCCAGTCCCGATTTCGCCGTGAGGCAACTTCACGGAAATGTCTCCCAATGTCCACTTGGTCTGGAACTGCACCACTACCAGTGCAACCGCGGGCTTTGCCTCAAGCGCCCGCTTTTCTTCAACCCGGAGCTGACCGGCGGACACGGTTGCTACCCACACCGCCGCCACAACGATGATGACCATCGCCAAACGCTTCATCATGAAAAACCTCCGAACACACAGGCCTTGGCATGAACCAGGGCGTTGAAAGGACCGTGCTTAATGCCCGGTTAGGGGAAGGTCAGGGCAAATTTTTCCCAGTACAGGGGTTCTGCAGCATGTGGTTGTTGCGGGGGCCGACATCTGCTTATGGGGGAATCTTTTAAACCCCGACGGAGTTTCGGGTCAACTGAAAAGTTGGCGGCGCCGACGGTTTTTGTTCCCGCCGCTCGAACTGAAAGACCGGTTTTGCATCCCGGGCAGCCAACCTGTATCTTTACATGCCGCTTACATTAGTCTAAGGAGGCAGCATGCGAAACGGGATCATGTTAGTGGGGACAGTAACCGTGGCGCTCATCCTGGCTCTGCCGCAGTCGCAGGCCAAGGACGGCAAGACTGTCGAGTTGAAGGATGCCAAGGGAGAAAGCGTGGGCACGGCTACCCTCACAGCTAAGGGCATGGGAGTCGAAATCAAGTATGACCTCCACAACCTGCCCCCCGGCGAACACGCCATGCACATCCACCAGAATGCCAAGTGCGAGGCTGATCCGGCGGCGCCCGCTGATGCGTTCAAGTCAGCCGGAGGCCATTTCAATCCCGAGGGCAAGCAACACGGCCTGGAGAATCCGCAGGGACCTCACGCCGGCGACATGCCCAATTTCACCGTCAAGCCGGATGGTACCGCCAAGGGAAAGCTCGAGGATCCGCGGGTGACTCTGGCTGAAGGCGCGCCCAATTCGGTGTTCGCCAACGGCGGAACCGCGCTCATGATCCACGCCAAAGCGGATGACATGAAGAGCGACCCCGCGGGAAATGCCGGCCCACGCGTCGCCTGCGGCGTGATCACGAAGTAGGCGCGGCGAGACTCAGCGGCAAATGAGGGATTTCTACAGCCGGTTCCTGCAGTCGGTTCAAAGCTGGCCGGATAACGTCGCTGTGGAAATGCGACACACCTCTGCTCCAGGCCAGGACGTCGCGGTTGATCAGTACACCTACGCTGAACTGCGGCGGATGGCTGAGTCAGTCGCGCGCTGGCTGCGCGAACAGCAATTACCGCCCGGCGCGCGTGCCGCCATCCTGGCCGCCAACGGTCCGCGCTGGGTAGCAGCTTATCTGGGTATTATCGCCGCCGGAGGCATAGCAGTCCCTTTCGATATTGCCTTCCATGCGGATCAGATCACCAAGTTGCTGCATGACTGTGACGGCGGGTATCTGTTCACCGACCGCAAGCATCTTCACGTCGCGCAACAGGCCGTAAGCGGGCTGGAAGTTTCACTGGTACTGCTGGATGGAGCCTCCGAAGTCTTGCCGACGCTCGACGGCATCCTTGCGGCGGGAACGGCTGACTTCGCGCCGGCGCAACTCGGCCCCGATGATCCGGCTGTGATTCTGTACACCTCGGGCACCACCAGCGACCCGAAAGGCGTGCTGCTGAGTCATGACAACCTGCTGGGAGAGATGGATGCCGTCTTCCCGGTGCTGGAGGTCGGGCCAACTGATGCCATCCTGGGTGTGCTTCCACTGTTCCACGCTCTGGCTCAAATGGCCAATTTGCTGCTGCCTTTCGCTAAGGGAGCGCGCGTGGTTTATCTTGAATCTCTGAACGTAACCGACCTGCTCCGCGCATTGCGCGAAAGCAATGTCACGCTTTTCTGTTGCGTGCCCCAGTTCTTCTATCTGATCCACGAACGCATCCTGAAGCAGGTAAAGCAGCGCTCCTGGATTGCGCAAATGATGTTTCGGCTGCTGCTGCGAATCTCCAAGGCCGGACGCAGGGTGGGCGTGAAACTGGGCAAACTCTTTTTCCGCGAGGCGCACCGGGCGCTCGGTAGCAGGATGCGATTCCTCATCACCGGTGGCTCGCGCTTTGACGCGGCTATCGGCCATGAGCTGCAGGCACTGGGGTTTGACGTTCTGCAGGCCTACGGCTTGACCGAAACCAGCGGCGGCGTCACCGTCACCCGCCCGCATGACAACGTTATCGGCTCCGTGGGACGGCCGTTGGAGGGCGTCGAAGTAAAGATTGTCGAGCCCGAACCACGTGAAGAGGATCCCCCAGCGGGCGAGATTGCCGTTCGGGGACGCGTCGTGATGAAAGGATACTGGAATCGTCCGGATGCCACGGCGCAAGTCATCCGCGAGGGCTGGCTGCACACCGGCGACCTGGGCTATCTGGACGCGCGCGGCAATCTCTTTATCACTGGCCGGCGCAGAGAAATCATCGTGCTCAGTTCGGGCAAGAACATTTATCCCGAAGAGCTCGAAGCACACTATCGCAAGTCTCCGTTTATCAAGGAAGTTTGTGTGCTCGGCCTCGAGGCGCGGCCGGGGGAGCCGCAGGCGGAGCGCCTGCATGCGGTCATCGTCCCCAATGATGAGGTGCTGCGGGAAAGAAAGATCGTCAATATCAACGAGGTGATCCGCTTCGATGTGGACGGACTCTCCGCCCAGCTGCCCAGCACCAAACGCATCTTGAGCTACGAAATCTGGCAGGAAGAACTGCCCAAGACAACCACCCGCAAATTGAAACGCCACGAGATTCAGCAGCGCGCGGGAAAGGGCGCCAAACCGGGAACTTCCAGCGCTGCAGGCCGCAAATTTACCGACGAGGAGCGGGCATGGGTCGAACAGCCTGTTGTTGCCTCGGCTTTGGCGGTAGTCGCTGAGCACTCGGGAAACAGAGATGAAATCCAT
>Ga0335081_10017524_pt1 | contig 11591 bp, 12 predicted proteins | sample Lox_Sample_35_FD_206713 | JGI IMG/M metagenome (GOLD analysis project Ga0335081, IMG submission 206713) | Soil microbial communities from Loxahatchee National Wildlife Refuge, Florida, United States - Lox_Sample_3.5 | ecosystem: Environmental > Terrestrial > Soil > Wetlands | place: USA... | reverse complement strand
GAAATCGACGGCGTGAGCGGCGGTCGCGCCGATGACGCTGGCAAGACCGATGGCGGCAAGAACGAGCTTGGAACGTGACATGTGGGGTCTCCTTGGGGTTGTGACCGCTCCGCTGGAGCGGCCGCGAGGGCACGGGGCGCGGTCACGAGCGGCGGCGTGTCGGACGGCGTGCTCGCTAACCACGTGATGTCGGTATCAAAGGGCGGTTAGGCGCGGAAATACCCAGTTTCTATCGAAGCCATACGCCGCGGCTATGAGCGAATTCGCTTTCGCTTGTCGCACAAATGTCATCGAAGCGGGCGCCTATCGTCAGCGCAGACGCAAGAGCTATTTCGCGGCGGCGCGACGACGACGCGCGGGTACGGCGGCTTTCGCGCTCTCATCGCGCATCGCCGCGACCGCAAGCGCCGGCTTGCCGTTCCAGCGCTTGCGCATGGCCTCGCGCACGAGCGAGCCCGCCGCCGCCGAATACTGGCGTCCGCGCACCGTCACCAGCGCGACCTCGCGCCACAGCTCGGGCTCGATCAGCGGCAGCGCCACCACGCCCGGATGGTGCGCGCTCAGCTCGGGCATGAAGCCGAAGCCCATGCCGGCCGCCGCCATCGCCAGAATCCAGTCGTCGCGCTCGCTTTCGTAGACGGTCTCGCAGTTCGCCCGCTGCTCCTCGAACACGCGCGACGCCGCCGCGTCATATTCGCAGTTGATGCGCGAGAGGTAGCATTCGCCGTCGAGATCGCGCACGCACACCGCCTTGCCGGCGGCGAGGCGGTGATCGGGCCGCAGCACGATGACGTATTTTTCGCGATAGAGCGGCATGTAGTGGAGGCGCGGGTCCGGCGGCACCATCGGCATGGCGTAGATTGCGACGTCGAGGTCGCCGGCGAGCAGTCTCTCCTGCAGCTTGGCGGCCGCGTCGTCGATGATCTGCAGGCGCACCATCGGATGATTGGCCTGCACGGCGTGGACGAAGTCGAGGAGCTGGGTCGGCGCGATCGTGCACATGAGGCCGAGCCGCAGCGGCATCACCTTGCTGTCGGTGAACTCGCGCGCCTTGCGCCGCGCCGTCTCGGCGCCGCGATGGACGTCGTCGAGATAGGGTTGCACCAGCTTGCCGAGCTCGGTGAGGCGCGTATTGGCGTGATCGCGGTGAAACAGGGCGCCGCCGAGCTCTTCCTCGAGCGCCTTGATGGCGCGCGTCAGCGACGGCTGGCTGACGTTGCAGCGCGCCGCCGAGCGCGTGAAATTGAGCTCCTCGGCGAGCACGAGAAAATACCGCACTTGATGCATCTGCATGCGGCGGCCCGTCCGAGACGATGGCAGCGGCGAGGCAGATCGCCGCCAGGCAGCCGTTTCGTACCGACCGGCATTGTCACGTTCAAGTCACGTTGCCGTTTACGTCACCCGGCCGGGCGATCGCGCCGCAGCTTGCGGGCGCAGACGAGGCCCACGCCCAACAGGATCGCGGCCGCGGTGAGCACCGTGGCGGGAAGGCCCACGCGGGGCAGCGCCCACCCGTAAACGACCGGCCCGATCGCGTTGCCGAAGAAGAACGAGGCCGAATGCATCGCCATGGCGGAGCCGCGCGCCTTTGGCGCAAGCTCGCTCGCATAGATCTGGATCACGCCGTGCAGCATGTAGAAGCCGAGCCCGACGAAGATGAAATCGACGGCCTGCAGGGGCCACGCCAGGCGCAAGGCGACAAGCGCGAGCGCGCTCGCCATCAGCGTGCCGCCGCCGATCATCAGCCGCCATTCGCCCAGCCGGCCGAGCAGCATCGACACCGACGACGAATAGATGATGCCGCCGACGCCGAAACCGCCGATCACCAGGCCGGCGATCGCGGCGCGCGGCTCCCCGGCCGCCGCGAGCAGCCCCGCCACATAGGGAAACAGGCCGAACAGGCAGATCGCCTCGACCATCACGGCGCCGTAGCAGACCTTCGCGAGCGGATTGCGAAAGATCTCCGCATAGGTCGCGGGCAGCCGGCGGATGTCGACGCGGGCGACCGCGCCCGAGGACACGCCGCGAAAGCCGACGAAAGCCGCCACGACCGCGATCGCGGTCAGCACGGTCATGCCGACGAAGACGCCGCGCCACCCGATCAGGTCCGCCGCCATGCCGGCCGCCGGCGAGCCCAGCACGTTGCCGATCATGGCGGCGCCGAGCATGCGGCCGACCGCGACCTGGCGCTTCTCGATGCTGACGAGGTCGGCCGCGATCGCCACCGCGATCGGAAACACGCCGCCCGCCATGATGCCGGAGACGATGCGGGAGACGAACAGCACCGGAAGGCTCGGCGCCGCGGCGCCGATCGCTGCGGAAACGACGAGGATCACCAGCGACCAGGCCATCAACTGGGTCTTGCCGAACGCGTCGGCGAGCCCGCCGAGGATCGGCTGGGTGATCGCATAGGGCAGCGAGAATGCGGTCGCGAGCAGCGCGACGGTGTGCGGATCGACCACGAAATAGTCGGCGAGCTGCGGCACCAGCGGATCGACGGCGCGCATCAGCAGCGTGGTCGAGAAGATCGCCAGCATCGAGACGGTGAGCACGCGCCCGACCGGCGGGCCGGTTGTCGCTTCGCGTGACTGTTTGGCAGGCCCGATACCCATGCCCGCCCGCTTCTAGCGAAGGGGGACGGGGCTGCATAGGTCGATGCGCGCAGGGCACGCCTGTTCTAGAATTGCGCCGCAGAGGAGCTCCGGGTGATGCTGCAGGACCAGCACGGGTTGGCGCTATCGACGTCATCGCCGCAGGCCGCCGCGAGCTTCGACCGCACGATCCTCGCCTACCTCAAATACCGCGCCGACGCGCCCCAGCTTCTTGCCCGCACGCTCGCGGCCGATCCCGCGTTCGGCCTCGCGCACTGCCTCGCCGGTTATTTCGCGATGCTGTCCTACAAGCTCGCCAACCTCGCGGCGGCGCGCAATGCGGCGGACGCCGCCCGCGCCGCGTCGACCGCGACCGCGCGCGAACGCGCCCATGTGGCGGCGCTCGACGCCTGGATCGCGGGCGACATCGACCGCGCGCTGGCGATCTGGGACGAGATCGTCGCCGCGCATCCGACCGACGTGCTCGCGTTCCGGCTCGCGCACTTCAACAATTTCTGGCTCGGGCGGCGCGACGCGATGCGGACCTCCGCCGAGCAGGTCTTCCCGCGATGGCGGCCGGATCTCCCCGGCTACGGCACCATCCTGTCGTGTCGCTGCTTCGCCAATGAGGAGTGCGGGAATTACGCGGAGGCGGAGGCGTCCGGATGGGCGGCGCTCGCGATCGACCCGGCCGATTTCTGGGCGATCCACGGCGTCGCCCACGTCATGGAGATGCAGGGCCGCCGCCGCGAGGGCATCGATCTCATCGCGGAGCGCGAGCGATACTTCGCGAGCGGCAACAATCTGGTGCATCATCTGTGGTGGCATCGCGCCATGTTCCACCTGGAGCAGCGCGAGTTCGCCGCGGTGCTCGATCTCTACGACCGTGGCTTCCGCAACCTCGCCTCGCCGCTCAACCAAGCCAATCCCGATCTCTATATCGACGTGCAGAACGCCGCCTCGATGCTGTTTCGCCTCGAACGGCAGGGCGTCGACGTCGGCGATCGCTGGGACGAGATCGCCGACAAGGCGCAGGCGCGCATCGGCGACTGCCTCTCCGCCTTCACGCAGCCGCATTGGATGATGGCGCTCGCGGCGACCGGGCGCGACGACGCGGCGCAGCGAATGCTCGATGCGATGCGCGCGCTCGGCGGCCGCCCCGGAACCGTCGCGCAGCTCGTGAGCACGATCGCGTTGCCGGTCTCGCAGGCCGTGCTCGCGCATCGGCGCGGCGAATTCGCACGCGCCGTCGATCTGATGCGCCCGATCCTTGGCGACATGGAGCGTCTCGGCGGCAGCCACGCGCAGCAGGACGTGCTGGAGCAGCTCTTCCTCGACGCCGCCGTCAAGGCCGGTCGCGACGACGACGCCCGCCGGCTGTTGGGGCGCGTCAAGGCGCGCCATCCGCTGCCGCCCGAACGCCGCATCGGCTATGCCGAGGCGGCGCGGCAGCTTTGCTAATCGCTGAGTCCTTTCGCCAGCCGATCGAAGGCGACCAGCCGGCGCAGCAGCGCCTCCATGTCCCGGAGCGGCAGCATGTTGGGCCCATCGGACGGTGCACGGTCGGGGTCCTGATGCGTCTCGATGAACACGCCGGCGACGCCGACCGCGACGGCGGCGCGCGCCAGCACCGGGGCGAATTCGCGCTCGCCCCCCGACGCCGTCCCCTGCCCGCCCGGCTGCTGCACCGAATGGGTCGCGTCGAAGATCACCGGCGCGCCGGTGCGCGCGAGGATCGGCAGCGCGCGCATGTCGGAGACGAGCGTGTTGTAGCCGAACGAGGCGCCGCGCTCGGTGACGAGCACGTTGGCATTGCCTGCGCCCGTGATCTTGGCGACCACGTTGGCCATGTCCCAGGGGGCGAGGAACTGGCCCTTTTTCACGTTGACGACGCGCCCGGTCTGCGCCGCCGCGACCAGGAGATCGGTCTGGCGGCACAGGAAGGCCGGGATCTGCAGCACGTCGACGACCGCGGCGACGCGCGCGCATTGCGCCGCCTCGTGCACGTCGGTGAGCACCGGCAGGCCGAGCGTCGCGCGGATCTCGGCAAAGATCGCCAGCGCTTGGTCGAGGCCGAGGCCGCGCGCGCCCGCGCCGCTCGTGCGGTTCGCCTTGTCGAACGAGGTCTTGTAGACGAGCCCGATGCCGGTGCGCGCCGCGATCTCCTTGAGCGCGGAGGCCATTTCCAGGGCATGCGCGCGGCTCTCCAGGACGCACGGCCCGGCGATCAGCGCAAGCGGCAGGCGGTTGCCGAAGCGTACGCCGCCGACCGCGACCTCGGAACTCGGAGCTTGATCGAATTTGCTGTTCAAAGGGCCCTCGCGCCGCGGACCATGGCGGCCCGCGCCCGCAGGGTCAACGGTTTCGCACGCAATCAATGCCCGCCTCTTTATAAGGGTTCTAACGTATTGGTTTCACATGCCTTTGCCTTGACCTGCGGCAAGGCCTGCCACAAATAGAGTCGCTACAAACACAGCATGCGAAATTTGCCGATGTCGGAGAGCCACACGCCGCGCAACGGACACGCGAGCCTGCCTTTGGGGCGGGCGCCGTGCGGATTCCGCGGACGCGTGGACGCGATCGAGGTGCGGCAGGAGAGCGGCGGCCTGCCGCCCGCCGAGATCGAGAACCGACTGCTCGAGCTGGGCTTCGTCGAAGGCGCGCAGGTCGAAATCCTGCACGAAGGCGCGTTCGCGCGCGATCCGATCGCGGTGCGGGTGAACAACGCGACGATCGCGTTGCGCCGGCGCGAAGCCATGGCGATTCTCGCGACCGCGGAAAGCGCGACATGAGCAGCGTGGCCGCAACCAGCCCGGATCCGTGGCATTTTGCCCTGGTCGGCACGCCGAACAGCGGCAAGACCGCGTTGTTCAATGCGCTCACCGGCAGCCGGCAGAAGGTCGCGAACTATCCGGGCGTCACGGTCGAGCGCAAGGCCGGCCTGCTGCAGACGCCGGCTGGCCGCAGCGTCAACCTGATCGACCTGCCCGGCACCTACTCGCTGCGCGGGCGCAGCCCCGACGAGGAGATCACCCGTGACGTGGTGCTCGGCCGCCTCGCCAGCGAAGGCGTTCCCGATCTCCTGCTCTGCGTCGCCGACGCCACCAATCTGCGGCTCGCGCTGCGCCTCGTCCTCGAGCTCAAGCGCACCGGGCGCCCGCTGATGCTGGTGCTCAACATGTTCGACCTCGCGCAGCGGCGCGGCATCAAGATCGATCGCGACCGGCTTGCGGCCGAGCTCGGCGTGCCGGTCGTCACCGCGGTCGCGGTCAAGCGCGACGGCACCGCGCAGCTTCTCGCCCGCATGGACGAGATCGCCGAATCGCACCTCGCCGCGGCGGGCCAGAACACCTGGAAGCCGCCGAGCGCCGCCGATCTGCGCGCCGCCCAGCGCGAGGCCGACCGCATCATCGCGGCCGCGGTCGGCAGGCCGGAACGGCCGGATACGCTCACGGCCCGCCTCGACGCCGTGCTGCTGCATCCGATCGCGGGCCTCGCCATCCTGCTCGCGCTCCTGTTCGTCATGTTCCAGGCGGTGTTTTCCTGGGCGCAGCCGCTGATGAACCTGATCCAATCGGGCTTCGACGCGCTCGGCGTGATGGCGCATGACGCGCTGCCGAACGGGCTGTTGCAGAGCTTCATCCAGAACGGCGTGATCTCCGGCGTCGGCAGCGTGATCGTCTTCCTGCCGCAGATACTGATCCTTTTCCTTTTCATCCTGCTGCTCGAAGACTTCGGCTACATGGCGCGCGCCGCCTTCCTGATGGACCGCATCATGGGCAGCGCCGGCCTGCACGGCCGCGCCTTCATTCCGCTGTTGTCGAGCTTCGCCTGCGCGATCCCGGGGATCATGGCAACGCGGGTGATCGACAACCGCCGCGACCGGCTGACCACCATCCTGGTCGCGCCGCTGATGACCTGCTCGGCGCGCATTCCGGTCTATACGCTGATCATTTCGGCCTTCATTCCGGCACGGCATCTCTGGGGCTTCGTCAACCTGCAGGGCATCGTGATGTTCGGGCTCTATGGCGCCGGCATCGCCAGCGCGCTCGGCGTCTCCTTCATCGCCAAGCACTTCGTCTGGCGCGAGCACGAGACGCCGCCGTTCATGCTTGAGCTGCCCGACTACAAGCTGCCGCGCGTCCGCAGCGTCGCCATGGGCCTCTACCAGCGCGCCATGATGTTCCTCAAGCGCGCCGGCACCACGATCTTCTCCATGATGGTGGTGATCTGGTTCCTCGCCTCGTTCCCGCGTCCGCCCGCGGGCGCCACGGATCCGGCCATCAACTACAGCCTCGCCGCCATCATCGGCCACGCGCTCGCACCGGTGCTCGCGCCGGTCGGCTTCAACTGGCAGATCAACGTCGCGCTGATCCCCGGCATGGCGGCGCGCGAGGTCGCGGTCGCGGCGCTCGGCACCGTCTATGCGATCGAGGGCGGCAAGGAGGCGGCGGCGCAGATCGGCCAGGCCTTGGCCAGCAAGTGGACGCTCGCGACCGCGCTCGCGGTGCTCGCCTGGTACATCTTCGCGCCGCAATGCGCCTCGACGCTCGCGGTGATCAAGCGCGAGACCGGCAGCTGGAAATGGATGGGCGTGACCTTCGCCTACATGCTCGCGCTCGCCTACGCCGCGTCGTTCATCGTCTACCACGTCGCGGTCGCGCTCGGGGCGGGGTAGTCTTTCAGCGGGCTCTTTTCCACACCAACTCAGCCGACTCCGCCGGATTGGCGGTCGAGCTCGCGGCCGTGTAGCGCAACTCGTCACCAACGAACTTGAACGTGCGCTTCTGATCGGTTCCGTTCCAGTTGGGAAACGAGCTTTGCGCGATGTGCAGCGTCAGGGAATGATCGGCGTCGTCGACCGTGAAGGTGCCGAAATACGCGACCACTCCGCGCGACATCGCCTGGTTCTCCTCCGGCGTCCCGGTCATGCGGTTGTTCGAGGCGAATGGGCGCCGATCGGCAGCCATGACCTGCGTGGCGAAGTGGCCGGCCGCATCGAAATAGAGGAGCCCCTGCGCGCCCGGCCCGAACGGCTCGATCCGGCGGCCGTCCGGCGTGACATATTGGATCGAAACGAGCGTCCAGGTGCCGGCGAATTGGTGCACCGACGTCGCCGGCTCCTGGCCCGCGGCACCACCGGCAAGCAGCGAGAGCGCGAGGCAAGCCGTCGCGATCGTCGTGAACAGATTGCGTCGATTCATGAGGATCCTCCTGCGCCAAGGGATGGTCGCGCCTCGCGTGCATGATCCAACCGTAGCGCGAACGCGTGCTGTGTGATAATTTGCTATTATCCGAACAGGTTGTTCGCGTGAGCGGAACAATGCGCGGGACGCAATTCGCCGAGATGTCGGCCTTCGCGGCGATCGCCGAGCAGAGGAGCTTCGCCAAGGCCGCGACGCTGCTCGGCATCGGCCGCTCGACGCTCAGCCAAAACCTGCGCGCGCTGGAGGAGCGTCTCGGCGTCCGCCTCCTCAATCGCACGACCCGCAGCGTCTCGCTCACCGACGCCGGTGCGCGCCTCTTGGCGCGCGTGCGTCCGGCGCTCGGCGAATTGACGGCGGCGGTCGACGAGGTCGCCGGCGATCGGCGGATTCCCACCGGCCTGCTGCGCCTGGTGGTGCAGCCGCCGGTCGCGAGCCTGATGATCGCCCCGATGCTCGCGCGCTTCATGGGCGAGCATCCCGGAATCCAGCTCGATGTCGCGATCGAGAAGATGCCGGGCGATATCGTCAAAGACGGCTTCGACGCCGGCATTCGCCTCGGCGAGCAGGTCGAGCGCGACATGGTCGCGCTGCAGGTGATGGGCGAAGCGCGCTTTCGTGTCGTCGGATCGCCCGATTATCTCGCCCGTCACCCGCGGCCGAAGACGCCGCGCGACCTGCGCGACCATGACTGCATCCGCAATCGCCTGCCGAACGGCGCGATCTTCGGCTGGGATTTCCACAAGAACGGCCGCGTCGTTCACGCCGCCGTCGCGGGACGGCTGATCGTCAACGATATCGAATTGTCGATCCGCGCGGTGCTCGACGGGCTCGGACTGGCCTACCTGCTGCAGGACTACATCGCGGCCGATCTCGCCGCCGGCCGCCTCGTTCCGGCGCTCGACGACTGGACGCCGCGCATGTCGGGGTTCTTCCTCTATTATTCGAGCCGCCGCCAGATGACGGCGCCGCTGCAGGCCTTCATCGCTTTCGCCAAGGCCGAGACGAAGCGGCGCGGGGTTTCGCCGTCAGCGCCGCCACCGGGCGTTCGTCCCAGCTATCGATTGATCGGCACCGCGCGGCGGTGAGGTGTCGAATAGCCCGCCGCAGGCGCAACCTCACCACGTCACCCCGCTCGCCGACGTCGTCGCCGGCGCGGCGCGCGGGCGGACATCGCGCGACGACATTACGTTGTTCAAGTCGCTCGGCGTCGCCATCGAGGACGTCGCGCTCGCGGTGCGCGCCTACGAAAAGGCGCTGGCGCAGGGTGCCGGCGAGAAACTGCCGGACCTGTCCGGCTGACGGTCGCGCGGCGCACGCCGGCGTCCCGCGCGCACCGCGGCTGTGACAAACGGCACCGCTCGGCCGCGCTATGCGCGGCCAGCCTGCCAGTGTAGCCTCCGCCGGCCGCCGTGACCGCGCCGCTCGTGCGCGCGGTCGCGGGCGAAAACGAAACGATCGTCGGGAAACGCACACGAGTTCGGGGCACGCCATGATCCTTCGCCGTCGCCAATTCCTCACCCTCGCGGCGGGCGCCGTCGCGCTGCCGGCCGTGGCGCGCATCGCCCGCGCCGACAGCTATCCGTCGCGCCCGGTGCGCATCATCGTCGGCTTCCCGCCGGGCGCCGCGACCGACGTGGTGGCGCGCGTGATGGCGGACGCGCTGTCGCGAAAGCTCGGCCAGCAGTTCTTCGTCGAGAACCGGCCGGGCGGCGCCAGCAATGTCGGCGCGGAGACCATGATCAAGGCCGCGCCCGACGGCTACACGCTGCTCGCCATGACGGTGACCAATGCGGTCAACGCGACGCTCTACGCCAATCTCAGCTTCGATTTCCTGCGCGACACCGCGCCGGTCGCCGGCACGATCAGGTCGGCAAACGTGCTCGAGGTCAATCCGGCGCTGCCGATCAAGACCGTTCCCGAATTCATCGCCTACGCCAAGGCCAATCCCGGCAAGCTCAACTATGCGTCGCTCGGCATCGGCACCGCGCCCAACATGGCGGCCGAGCTGTTCAAGATGATGACCGGCATCGACATCGTGCACGTGCCGTACAAATCGTTCTACATGCCCGATCTCCTGAGCAACCAGGTGCAATGTGCCTTCACGCCGATCCCGCTGACGATCGGCGTCATCCGCGACGGCAAGATGCGCGCCGTCGCGGTCACCAGCACGACGCCGTCCGCGGCGCTGCCCGGAATTCCGCCGATCGCGCAGTTCGTGCCCGGCTACGAGGCGAACATCTGGCACGGCCTCGCGGCGCCGAAGAACACGCCGGCCGAGATCGTCGACAAGCTCAACGCCACCGTCAACGCGCTGCTGGCCGATCCCGCCATCAAGGCCAGGCTCACCAATCTCGGCGCCGAGCCGATGCCGTTCGGCGTCGCGGACTACCGGAAGTTCATCGTCGAGCAGATCGAGAAGTGGGGCAAGGTGGTCAAGTTCGCCGGCATGAAGCCGGCGTGACTTCGGCGTGCCTCAATTTCCGAACGTGATCATGTCGCTGCGCGTGAGCGTCACGTTCTTCACCATCGGGACCGGGCCGCCCTTGTAGAGGTGCCACGCCGCATATTGCTCGTTGTAGGCGTCCTCCGCCGACATGCCGTCGACCGGCACGACCGCCTTGTAGCCGCGCTGGGTGGCGCCGTTCGATGTGCCGACCACCGCGCCCTGCGCCGAGGTTCCGATCACCAGCACGGTCTTGATGCCGTGCGTCTTGAGCCGTTGCTCGAGATCGGAGCCGATGAACTTGTCGGCGCCGCCGCGCACGACCCATTCACCCTCGCGCGGCCTCGCGATGCCGACCACCATGCCGTCGGGCTTCGGATCGGCGCCGACCACCGTGTAGAACACCAGCATGTCGTGGGCGCGCGCCGCCGCGATCAGCTTGTTGGCGACCGGGATTGTCGCGGCGCAGCGCGGGCGCTTGCCGCAGTTGCCCTTCATGAAATCGAGCACCAGCAACGCGGTGGTCTTCGGCTCGATCGTCGCCGGCTTGAGCTGCGGCACCGGCGGCGGCTTCACGCTCGTCCATTCCTGCGTGATGTCGTTTGCCCACGTCGGCGGTGCGGCAAGCACCATGACGGCGGCGGCCAGGACGACGACGCGGCGGCATGCGTTCGCGACACGTTTCATCGCGGCTTCCTTTCTCTCACTGTCCATTCGGATGCGTTGCGCCGATTTCCCTCAGATCGCCGCGATCGCCTCGATCTCGATCAGGAAATCCGAACCATAGAGCCGCGACACCTCGACGAGCGTGACGGCCGGCGCCGCCGGCGGCGTCACGCTCGCGAAGAAGCGATTGCGCGCCTCGCGATAGGCCGCAAGGTTGTTCATGTCGCGCAGGAAGACGGTCAGCTTCACGAGATTGGCGGCCGTGCAGCCGACCGCCTGCAGGGCGACGCCAAGGTTGTGGAAGACCTGGGCGGCCTGCGCCGCAATATCGTTGGCGCCGACGACCGTGCCGGACGCATCGAGCGCGGTCTGGCCGGCGATGAAGATGATGCGGCCCGCCCGCACCTCGACGACCTGCGAATAGCCCGGCGGCGCGCCGAGCTCGGGCGGATTGACGTGCCGGATCGAAGCGGCCTTCCCATCAGCCATGGCATGCATCCTCGTCGTTCGAGCACTGAGCTCGCGCCCCCTCTCCCCCTTCAGGGGGAGAGGGTCGGGGTGAGGGGGTCTCTTCGCGAGTCACTACGTCGGAGTTTGCGGAGGCGGGGGGGCGGCCGGCGCCGCCGCACACCACACCAGCGGCGCGGCGACGCGCGCCGAGAAAGCCCGCGAACAGAAAAAGAA
>Ga0335081_10017523_pt1 | contig 11591 bp, 7 predicted proteins | sample Lox_Sample_35_FD_206713 | JGI IMG/M metagenome (GOLD analysis project Ga0335081, IMG submission 206713) | Soil microbial communities from Loxahatchee National Wildlife Refuge, Florida, United States - Lox_Sample_3.5 | ecosystem: Environmental > Terrestrial > Soil > Wetlands | place: USA: Florida... | reverse complement strand
CTCCACTCACGGCACCATCGACTACTCGGCCGCCTCGATGGACAAGGGCAGCGGCGAGTTGCGCCAGCGGCGTCTGGGCGAGGGCCTCGACTTCGGTGGCGGGACCGGCCGGGTTTTGGCGTTTCGCGATTCGCTGACCGGGTTGGAGTATCTGCGGCGCGCCGACGACGTTGCCCAACGCGGCCTCACCCTCGATCTGCAGGCCTATCAGTGCCACGTGTTTGTGGACTGGCATGCGCGCGAGTCGACCTCCGAGTATCCGTGGGACCGGCTATGCGACGAGCTGGGCGGGCGCGGCGTGCCCAGCCTCGACGAGGCCATGGTGATGATGGAGCTGCGGCCCGTGCACGATGCGGTGCGGGATCAGCTCGATTCGCAGATCGTGCGCCACTTCGGCGATGTGGCCGAGCATCCGCGCGGGACGGGGCCGGGAGCCGAGCCGGCGGCGCGCCAGCAACGCGCGGAGTTCCTGGATCAGGCGTGGACGCGTACAGCGAGGCTCATCCGCGCGGCGCAGCATGCATGGCGAAGAGGCATTGGAGACGGCCATCGCATCGTGGAATCGGCAGAAATGCGGCGGTTTGAGGAGATGGCTCAGTCGTCGAAAGACCGCTTCCGCGCCGCGATGCGCATTCCCGCGCTCGAAGCGCTTTCGCCGGCGCCGTGGAGCGGCGCGGCGCGCAAGGTGCTGCCCAGCCCCAGCCCGCAGCGAACCGCGACCGCGATGTGGGGTCCGGTGCTGGCCTGGACGGCGCTGGAACTGCTGGCCGAATCGATCGACCCGGAGAAGCCCGAGCCGGTTGCGCTGGAACTTTTCGATCGCCTCCGCCTGCGCGAACCGTTCGCGCGCGCATTCGCCAATCTTGGATTCGAGGGCGAGGAGAGCTGGCGCGCTGCCGCACGCATCAAGGTGGTGCTGCTGACCGAAGCGGAGCTCGCCAAGCGCGGACCGGAGGAGGCTGCAGAGAAACTCATTCCGAACGAACAAGCGTCGGGGCACGGCCTCAGTCGTGCCGATCAAGGCCGTTCATCTTCCGATTCCGAGCGGGCTTCAGCCCGCGAAGGGTCGCCGTCAGAAGCGGCGAAGCCGGAATTCCCGCCAGGCCTTCCGGCAAATCTGTGGAACGATCCCGACGTGCGCTGGCTCACCGGCGCGCACGAGTCCGACGGGATCCGGTATATCGTTCGCGAGTCCTACGAAGAGCTGCTTTGGTGGATGCTGATGCCCTCTTTGCTGCGGCTCGCGGGAGAATCTGCACCGAGCCGCGCCACCGTGGATGGGCTGAGCCGCACGGTCAAAGACGCGCTCGCCGCCGCCGAGGCGGCGGGATACCGCATTGATGCGCTGACGAATCCCGCTCCGGCACGGCCGTTGTCGAGCGCCGAAAAACAACCGACCGTCAGACCCGCGGTGGTTGAAGAGGAAGAATCGGCGACCGGCAAACCGAAGGGCTAGAGCTTGTTTTAGAAATGCCTTGGTACTGGGCACGTCTTCATCCGTGCCGAAAAAGGCCATTTTTCTCATTTCCTCGCGGGCTTCAGCCTGCGAAGAAGTCAAGGAGCCAGAATGAGCGAGCGAGTCACATTGAAAGCGTCCGACGGATTCCAACTGGGCGCCTACGTCGCGCGTCCTGCTGGCGAGCCGATCGCCGGACTGGTCGTCGTGCAGGAGATCTTCGGCGTCAATGCGCATATCCGGTCCGTGGCCGACGGGTATGCTCGCGACGGCTTTTTCGCCGTGGCGCCGGCGCTCTTCGACCGCATCGAGCGCGATGTCGAGCTCGGCTACGAAGGCACGGACATGGAGAAGGCTCGCAGCTTCATTCCGAAGCTCAATATGGACGCTGCCGTGAAAGATGTAGCCGCCGCGATGGATTGTGCCCGCCAACAAACTGGAAAGAAAGTTGGCGTGATTGGATACTGCTGGGGCGGCACGCTGGCGTGGCTCGCGGCCACGCGGCTCGATGCCGCGGCGGCGGTCGGCTACTATGGCGGGCAGATCGCGAGATTCGCTTTAGAGACGCCCAAAGCGCCGGTGATGCTGCATTTCGGCAAGCTGGACAAGCACATTCCTGCTGAAGAAGTGGAAAAGGTTCACGCGGCGCACCCTGAGGTCGAAATCTACTGGTACGATGCCGGCCACGGCTTCAACTGCGATGCCCGCGCCAGTTACGACGCCAAATCGGCCAAAACAGCGCGCGAGCGGTCGCTGGGTTTTCTGAAGCGGCATTTGGCAGCTTCGGAGTAGCGCTCGCCCATCGTGAGCGTTGTTTCGAACACCTCCACCGAAGTCCCCAGAGATTCATTCCCGCACAACAAATGTCCTGTTCATGAAAAGAAGACAACCGCAGATCCTTCGACTCCGTCCGCCTGTCGCGGACGTCGCTCAGGATGACAGGTGGACAAAGCAAAGCCCGCCCATGAAACACCTGTTGCTTTCCCAAAGGAAGTGTGCCACTCTTTCTGTGGGAAACCAAAATGAAGCAGAAGGCTGACGTACAACAAGGCACTCTGGCGCTGATGGTCCTGAAGACCCTCGACGTCCTCGGCTCGCAGCACGGATACGGGATCGCCCGGCGCATCGAGCAGATCAGCGGCGATTTGCTTTCGGTCAACCAGGGTACGCTCTATCCGCTGCTCTTGAAGCTGGAGCAGGAGGGCTCGATCGCGTCGGAGTGGGGCGCGTCGGAGAACAACCGCCGCGCGCGCTATTACCGGATCACGCGCGATGGGCGAAAGCAGTTGCAGGCCGAAACCCGCGAATGGGAACAGACCACGGCGATCGTCGGCCGCTTTTTCGCGGTGAAAACGGAGGATCTGCCATGAAGCGAATGCGGCGTTTCCTGCGGCGCGTGGGCAACCTGATTTTTGTTCGCCGCGACGAACAGCGCCTGCGCGAAGAGATCGAGGAGCACATCGCGCACCAGACGGCCGACAATCTTCGCGCGGGAATGGCGCCGGCCGAGGCCCGACGCCAGGCGCTGGTGAAGTTCGGCGCCGCCGAAGCGATCAAGGAAAGCGTTCGCGCCGAGCGGGGAATGCCGCAGATCGAAAGTGTGGTTCAGGATCTGCGGTTCGCTGTCCGCATGCTGGCAAAGTCCCCCGGTTTTGCCGCGGTCGCCATTCTCACTATCGCCCTGGGCATCGGCGCCAACACGGCTATCTTCAGCGTGATGGATGCGGTGATGTTTCGCCCGCTTTCGGTCAGGGATCCGCAACAACTGGTCCTCCTCCGGTGGACGGCGCGTAACAACCCGAAACACTACGGCCGCAGCAGCTATGGAGACTGCACGGGCACCGACACGGACGATTGTGTATTTTCTGTTCCGTTCTCAAGGGAGGTGCGTGCGGAAGCCAACGTCTTTTCCGGGCTTGCGGTCTTTGCCGGCCCGCTCGATGTCAACTTCAGAGCCAACGGGCCGGCGAACATTGCGCGCGGCGGATATGTCTCAGGCGATTTCTTTTCTACGCTCGGATTGAAGACGATTCTCGGCCGCCCGCTTGGCCCCGCCGACGATCAGCCCTCCGCGCCGCCGGCCATCGTTCTGAATTACGCCTACTGGCAGAGCGCCTTTGGCGGCGATCCGTCGGTGGTCGGCCGAACCGTGCGCCTCAATAACGTCGAGACCCTCATCGCCGGCATCGCCGAACCGGGTTTCTCCCACATCACGCCCGGCAAGACGCAGGATTTCTTCATGACTTTCTCGCTGGTCGATCGCGTCAGGAGCGAGTGGTGGGGCGATGGCGAGCGGATCAACAACCCGTCCGTCTTCTGGGCAGTCATCGTGGGAAGGCTCAGGCCGGGCGTCTCCATCGCCCAGGCGCAGGCCGCGCTTTCTCCGCTGTTCCGCAGCCAAGTTGAGCAGGCATCGCTGCTCACCGGGGCCGATGCGCCTGCAATCGTCCTGAAGCCTGCGCGCGAGGGCCTCGACGGCGAAAGCTTCGAGTTCGCGCCGATGCTCGATCTCCTCATGTCGGCAGTCGGATTTGTGCTGCTCATCGCCTGCGCCAATGTTGCCGGCCTCATTCTCGCGCGCTCGGCAAAGAGGCAAAAGGAACTGGCAACGCGCCAGGCTCTCGGCGCCGGTCGCGGCCGCATTGCGCGCCAGCTGCTGACGGAGAGCGTGGTCGTCTCGGTGGCCGGCGGCGCGCTCGGAGTCGTGGTTGCGATCTGGGGAGTGAAAGCGCTTGTCGTGCTGCTCCAGAACGACACCGACTCATTTTCCTATGCCATTGCGCCCGACTGGCGGGTGCTGGGATTCACCGCCGCCGTCACGCTGGCCACCGGAATCCTCTCCGGCCTCGCGCCCACCTTTCGCTCCGCCCGCGTCGATCTAACGCCGTCCCTGCGCGAAAACGCATCTTCGGCTCCCGGTGGCGCCCGCCACTCCCGTTGGCGTTTCCGGCTCGGCGATGCGCTGGTCGTAGCCCAGGTGGCTCTTTCCATCGTCATGCTGATCGGCGCCGGGCTTTTGCTGCGCACGCTGAGCAATCTTCGCCATCTCAATCCCGGCTTCGACACCGACAACGTCCTTCTCTTCGGCATGAACCCCAACATTGCCGGATACAAGGATTTCCAGGCCGTGCGCCTCTATCGCGACCTGCAGCAGCGCTTCGCGGCCCTGCCCGGCGTGCTCTCGGTCAGTTATTCCGAAGAGGCGTTATTGAGCCAGAACGAATCGGACACCGAAGTCCATCTCGACAGCGCGCCGCCAAAGTCCAACGTACGTACCGAGTACCTTCCCGTCGGTTCCGATTTCTTCTCCACCCTGCGCATCGGCCTGCTCGCCGGCCATGGCTTCACGTCTGCCGACTTCGCCCAGGCCGACGCAACTCATGCCGCGGTCTCCGCGGCCGAGCAGGCGGCAAAAGCCCAGGCTGCGGCCGGCAACGCCTCGCGCGCTCCATCGCCAGGTGCCGATCGATCTTTGCAGCCAATGCCTGCGCCCATGCCGGTGATCATCAACCGGACCTTTGCGACCAGGTATTTCCACGGCAGAAATCCGCTCGGCCTGCATATGGGAAGTCCGCAGAGCGACCGGCCTGCCACGGGGCCGCAGCCAGGCTTTGTGATCGTCGGCATCGCCGAGGACGCGAAGTACGAGAGCCTGCGAGGGGAGATCCGTCCGACCATGTACCGGCCCTTGACCGGCAACAGCGCGCACTTCGAATTGCGCACCTCCGGCGATCCCATGTCGCTCGTCGCCGCAGTGCGCAAGATCGTTGCGGAAGCCGATAACAACCTGCCGCTCACTGAAATTCGCACTCAGAGCGAGCAGATCGATCAGATCCTGTTCCAAGAGCGTCTGATGTCGAGCTTGTCGAGCTTCTTTGCCCTCCTGGCGCTGGTGCTGGCCTGCATCGGCTTGTACGGGTTGCTATCGTACGAAGTGGCGCGGCGCACGCGCGAGCTGGGCATTCGCATGGCCCTCGGGGCTGACAAGCGCGATCTAATGCGGCTTGTGCTGCGGCAAGGGCTGATTCTGGCGCTGGCGGGCTCGGTGATCGGCATCGGCGCGGCCGTCGGCCTCACGCGCCTGATGACCAGCCTGCTCTACGATGTGCGGCCGGGCGATCCAATGACGTTTGCGTCTGTCTGTTTCCTGCTCTTGATGGTCGCCGCAGCCGCGTGTCTCATTCCGGCGCGCCGCGCCACGCGCGTGGAACCGATGGAGGCGCTGCGCACGGAGTAGCAGCTTCAGAGATCAGAGAACAGGGAACAGGCGCCCTTACTGGCGTGAGCCGCGAGCTATGAAACTATGAACTATGAACTGTGAACTATGAACTATGAACTGACCACTGATCACTGACCACTGTTCCCTGTTCCCTGCTTTTGCAGCTTACCGTTCTTGAGCACGAAGCGCTCGCCTCGCCATTCAATTGTGTTGCCGGCAAAACCCGCGACCCACAGGCCCATGGCGACAACATCGCGAATCGGCAGCATCCAGAGATTGTCAAGCAGGTGGTGGTCCCCCAACACCGCAGCTCCGACCGCCATCGCAGTGCCCAGCCGCAGGAAGAAGCACATGCCGAGCAGCCACAGGCTCACGAAGCTGATGCCGCCGGCCAGCACGTTGAGCAGCGCCCAGCCCAGACCGTGCGTAAAAACCAGCCCGGCATAGCCCCAGGGCCGAGCGTCGCGCACGGTGCGAAGCCAGCGCAACTGGTGGCTGAAATACCCGCGCCATGTGTATTCGGGCACGGCGGTCTGCACTACTTCGGCGCTCAAAGCGATGCGGTATTCCGACGCGGCGATGCGCGCCCCGAGCTCGTAGTCGTCGGCGAGATGGTCCAACAGCGGCTCCAGGCCGCCGATCCTGTTCAGCGCCTCGCGACGGATGGCCAGCGTGGAACCAAGGCCGTAATGCAGGCCGCCTTCGATCAGCTTCGAGAGAAGCACGCCGGGCTGAAATTCGGTGGCGATTCCCAGGGCTTCGAAGGCCGAAGCCGCGGTGCGGTGCCCGCGGCCGCGATAGAGCGCCGTGACCAGGCCAACCGGTGGCGCGGTCATCTCCCGTGGATTGACTGCCGGCGCGAAGCGCGCCATGGTACGTTCCAGGTAGCGGGTAGAGACGGTGATGTCCGAATCGTTGATCAGCAGGAATTCGTGCTGCGCGTGGGGCACGAGCTGCGCCAGCGTGCTCACCTTGCCGTTGGCGCCGAGCCGCTGCGGGCACTCGATGAGCCGGATCGACTGATCCGGGAATTCCGCCTTGAGCTGAGTCACGGCAGCGGCTGCGGGATCGTCGAGGCTCGACACGCCGAAGAGCAGCTCGTAGTCGCCGAGATACGCTTGCCGGCAATGGCTGCGAAATGCATCGAGCATTCCCGGATCGAGGCCTTTGAGAGATTTGAGAATGCTGACCGCCGGCGCGAAGGCCGGCAACGCAGCGTGCCGCTCACGCTGATAAACGCTCGCGGCGACCAGGACGGCGAGGAAATAGCCCATTCCAGCGACGGTCATGGCCGTGGTGAAGACTTCCACGGCTTGGGCCAGGGCGTGGGGCATGGATGGAATTAGTGTAGACGGATGCTGTGGAAAGGGACTGGGGGACTGAGGGAATAGGGAATAGGGAATAGGGAACAAAAAGAGCATCCAGAGTCTCACGAAACGAGGAGGAATGCGTCTTTGATCAATCTGATCCCTATTCCCTAATCCCTGTTCCCTCTTCCCTCATTCCCCGCTTCACTCGTACCGCAACGCCTCGATCGGGTCCAGCATCGCGGCTTTCCAGGCTGGATAAATGCCGAAGAGCAATCCGATGGCGCAGGAGACGCTGAATCCCACCATCAACCATAACGTGGAGAGCGTGGCAGGAATGCCGATGGGCAGAAAGTAGACGATCCAGGTCAGTACTGCGCCGACAAGGATGCCAATGACGCCGCCCACCGCGCAGATTGTCACCGCCTCGGTGGTGAACTGCGCCATGATGGTGCGCCGCGTGGCGCCGATGGCCTTGCGGATACCGATCTCGCGAGTGCGCTCGGTGACGCTGACCAACATGATGTCCATTACGCCCACGCCGCCCACCAGCAGGCCCACGCACGAAACCGAAATCATGAACATCACCAGGCCGCTTGTGAGTTGGTCCCAGAGCTTGGAGAGCGAGTCCGGCCCGAAGACTTCGAAGTTATCGGGGTCCTGCACCTTCACGCGGCGGCGAATCCGCATCAGCTCGCGAACCTCCTCGGCGACCAGCGCCTTGTTGTTCGGCTCGTCGTAGCGGACGCTGATCCACATGTCCTTATCTTCGGGATGCAGGTTGCGGAAGGTGCCGAGGGGAAAGATCACCAGGTTGTCGTTCGGATTCTTGCCGCTGCCGAAAGGCTGCTTGCGCTTGTCGAGCACGCCGATCACGGTATACAGGCCGGTCTCGATGTTGACCTCCTTTCCCACCGCGGGTTCCTGGCCGAAGAGCTCCTCCCAGGTGTCGTGGCCAAGAACGCAGACATGAGCGCGGCGCTGGTCCTCGTCGTCGGTGTACATGCGGCCCTCGAGGAAGTTGAGGTCGAGAATCTCGGTGACCTGCGCCGTCGAACCCTGCAGGATGGTGCCCGCGATCTTGTGGCCGTTGTACTTCACGCTGACTGCGCCGACGCGGAACTGCGTGATGACATGCTGATAGCCGCCGTCGACCGCGATGACGTGGGGCAGCGAGCGAAGGGCGATCACATCGTCGAGGTTCAGCCGCTTGCGGGTGAGCATCTCGGTCGTGGGCCGCACGCCGATGATCGGCATGTGAAAGACATAGACAACATTGGTGCCCAGGGTGCTGATAAACTCCGAGACTCGCCGGTTGACCCCATTGATGACCGACGAAATCGTGATCACGGTGGTGACGCCGATCACGATCCCCAGGATCGTCAATCCGGAGCGAAGCTTGTTCTCCCGCAACGTATCCAGCGCCAGCTTGACGGACTCGCGATTTTGACCTCGAGCCACGGACGGATGCCTTTGGCTTCCAGACTCAACCTTCAGGACCAGGATGTCTGTGATGGGGAAGACAAGGCCGAGATTCTGGCCAGGAGGAGCGGAGGGAACAGGGATTAGGGATTAGGGATTAGGGATTAGAAACATAGTCCAAGGTCCGGCATCCAGGGCCGGCAATTCTGTGGGGTAGAGAACGCAGGAGATAACGATGAGTGCATCCCCGATCTCCGATCCCCGATCCTAATCCCTAATCCCTATTCCCTAATCCCTCGTTCCTTCGTTCCCTGCTTCACTCGTAACGCAGCGCCTCAATGGGGTCGAGTGTCGCCGCCTTCCACGCCGGGTAAATGCCGAAGAGCAGGCCGATGGCGCAGGAGACGGTCAGGCCAATCATGACCCAAAGTGTGGAGAGAGTCGCGGGCAGTCCGATGGGCAGAAAGTAGACCACGTAGGTGAGCACGGCGCCGACGAGAATGCCAACGACTCCGCCGACTGCGCAGAGCGTAACCGCCTCCATGGTGAACTGCGCCAGGATGTTTCGCCGCGTGGCCCCGACGGCCTTGCGAACGCCGATTTCGCGGGTGCGCTCGGTGACGCTGACGAGCATGATATTCATCACGCCGACGCCGCCCACCATCAGGCCGACGCTCGAGACCGCAATCATGAACAGCACCAGGCCGCCGGTGAGCTGAGTCCACAGTTTCGACAGCGTGTCCGGCCCCATCATCTCGAAGTTATCCGGCTTGTCCACGCGCAGCTTGCGGCGGATGCGCAACATCTCCCGCACCTCTTCTTCCACCAGGGCCTTGTTGGTCTGGTCGTCGTAGCGGACGGCGATGAACATGTCCTTGATCCCCGGGTAGAGGTTGTGGAAGGTCCCCAGTGGGAAGTAGATGCCGTTGTCGGCGGGGTTCTTGCCCGTGCCAAAAGGTTGTTTGCGCTTGTCCATCACGCCGATCACGGTATAAAGTCCGGTGGCGACGTTCACGTCCTTTCCGATAGGGTCTGCATCTCCAAACAGCATATGGTCGGTGTCGTAGCCGAGCAGGCACACGTGCGCGCGGCGAGCGTCTTCGTCTTCGGTCCAGAAGCGCCCCGACGCCAGCGCGAGGTCCGAGACGACCTGAATCTGGGCCGTCGAGCCGAACATAAAGGCGCCGGATACCTTTTTGCCGTTGTACTTCACGTCGACATCGCCCACGTGGAAGGTTTCATTCACGTGCCGCTGTTCGCCATCCGAACCCAGCACATGCGGCAGCGAGCGCAGCGCCAGCGCATCGTCGAGCGTGAGTTTCTTGCGGGTGAGCATCTCGGTCGTCGGCTTCACGCCGATCATAGGCATGTGAAAAACCCAGATCACATTGGTGCCAAAAGAAGTGATCCAGTCATTGACGCGCCGATTGAGACCGTTGATGACCGACGAGATGGTAATGACGGTTGTGACGCCGATGACGATGCCGAGGATGGTCAGTCCGGAGCGGAGCTTGTTTGCCCGCAGCGTGTCGAGCGCAAGTGTGATGGACTCGCGATTTTGCCCTCGAGCCATGAAGGACAGCCTCTTGTTTTCAGCTTTTGGACTGTATCTTACCGCTTCCTGTGGTGAGAAAGATAGCGGTGGAGCGCGGAGAGACTAAGGGAATAGGGAATAGGGAATAGAAACAGCGTCCAGGGTCAGAGAACTTGTGGGACAAAGAACGCACAACACCAGGAGGAATGCATCTCTGATCCCTAATCCCTAATCCCTGCCTTACTCGTACCGCAGCGCCTCGATCGGGTCGAGTGTTGCCGCTTTCCACGCCGGATAGATGCCGAAGAGCAGCCCGATGGCGCAGGAGACAGTCAGGCCGATCATGATCCATAGCGTGGAGAGCGTCGCCGGCAGCCCGATGGGCAGGAAATAGATGATGTAGGTGAGGATGGCGCCGACCAGGATGCCGATGATTCCGCCCACGGCGCAGAGCGTAACGGCCTCAGTGGTGAACTGCGTCAGGATGGTTCGCTTGGTCGCGCCGATCGCTTTACGCACGCCGATCTCGCGCGTGCGCTCGGTCACGCTGACCAGCATGATGTTCATGACGCCGACGCCGCCGACCATCAGGCCCACGCTGGAAACGGCGATCATGAAGAGCACCAGCCCGCCGGTGAGCTGGCCCCACAGCTTGGAGAGCGAATCGGGCCCGAAGATTTCGAAGTCGTCGTCCTTCCAGGTCGGCACCTTGCGGCGGATGCGCAGCAGCTCGCGGATCTCCTCCTGAACCAGCGCTTTATTTTTGGGGTCGTCGTATTTCACGCTCACCCACATATCTTTCTCTTCGGGGTGCAGGTTGTGAAAGGTGCCGAACGGGAAATAGACTTGGTTATCGGCGCGGTTCTTGCCGCCGCCGAAGGGCTGCTTCTGCTTGTCGAGCACGCCGATGACCGTGTAGAGCCCGGACTCGATGGCCACGTCCTTGCCGACCGCGTTCTCGCTGCCGAAGAGCTCCTCCCACGTATCATGACCGAGCACGCACACATGGGCTCCGCGCTTGTCTTCCTCATCGGTGTAGAGGCGTCCCTCGAGGAAATGCAGATCGTTCACCACGCCCACTTCGGCGCTGGAGCCGGTGAGGATGGTTCCCGCGACTTTCTTGCCATTGTATTTCACCGAAACGTCGCCCACGCGGAACTGCGCCTTCACGTGCTGGTATCCGCCGTCGGCGGCGACAACGTGGGGCAACTGGCGAAGCGCCAGCACGTCGTCAAAGTTCAGCTTTTTGCGCGCCAGCATCTCCGCCGTAGGCCGCACGCCGATCACCGGCATGTGAAACACCCAGATGACATTCGTGCCCAGCGAGCTCACCCAGTCGTTCACGCGGTTGTTCACGCCGTCGATCACCGAGGAAATGGTGATCACCGACGTGACGCCGATGACGATGCCCAGGATTGTCAACCCCGAGCGCAGCTTGTTCGCCCTCAGCGTATCGAGGGCCATCTTGATGGATTCGCCGGCTTGTCCGCGCGCCATAATCGCTCCGTAGTGAAAGCTGACAGCAGGCAGCTGACAGCTGACAGTCAAAACCCCGTGCTCTCGTTCTAATCCTTGAGGGACTCCTGAAAAGCGTAGATCATTGGTCCGACTTCGTGCGACAAGTCTTCCGCCTCACTGATCAATCCGGCATTA
>Ga0335081_10017522_pt1 | contig 11591 bp, 9 predicted proteins | sample Lox_Sample_35_FD_206713 | JGI IMG/M metagenome (GOLD analysis project Ga0335081, IMG submission 206713) | Soil microbial communities from Loxahatchee National Wildlife Refuge, Florida, United States - Lox_Sample_3.5 | ecosystem: Environmental > Terrestrial > Soil > Wetlands | place: USA: Florida... | reverse complement strand
GAGCCAGCATCGTCCGCTATGGCTGATACAGTGAAAGAGCCAGCCGCGCAGCTCCTCACGCCGGAGAACTAAAATCAGGAGGGATTGAGCGGCCGCAATATCGCGCTGTCGCTTCGAGAGGGATACAATGAATGGCTCACAATACTGAGCTCCCTGTCCTGCCATGACGACTTAAAAAAATACAGGATTGGAGCCATCAATGATGACAGCGCTGTGCAAATGCTTCTTGATAAAGGCGCGAATAAGGAGGATCTGGTCCTTGAAACTGACCCGAATCGATCATAAAAATACTGCAGAAGGGCAGCATCGATGCCCGGGCGTATGGGGATGCGGCCAGCCTTTGGGCTGATCCAGGAGTCGGGTGAAATGTGCGCGATTTCAAAGTGGTCTATGTGCTGGGGAGATTGATTACTACTATGCCTTCAACACGGAGGCTCCTGACTCCATGGTGCAGTCTTTCCAGAGTGCCCTGGGGATTATGTCAAGAACAAAAAGGATGCGGAGGGCAAAACAGCCTACGAGAGAATTCTGTCCAACACGTACCTGCCATGCTGTAGATGATCGGTTGGTGAATAGTCGTTGGAGCGGCTGAGCTCCAATTTCAGAAATAAGAGCAAGAACGTCGAGTCACGATACGTGGTGCTGCTCAAGAATAAAAGAACTTGCCGACATCGACGTTTTGCCAATTATAGTCCTCAACGCATCAATTTTAACTTATCTGGCATCGAGTTCGAGCAAAAACCGGATCAGAATCGATATCATGAGATACATAAGCTGAAAAAGGCGGGATAGCCACAATAAAGAAAGTCCTGCTAATGACTATACTCAAAAAAAGAATGAAATTTGTCGAATTGTCAAGCCTTGCTTAACTCCCTAGCTCCCTTGCTTTTTCAAAAGCCGCATCCGCATCCGTATTTTGGCCCATTGCCTGGAGAATCAGACCTTTCTGTTGCCATGAGCTACCCGTGGCGGGAGACAAATCAATGGAATTATTGATAGCTGTCAGAGCATCTTCATATTTACCTTGCACGTAAAGCACTGTGGACTTGGTCACCCAGTTGTTGGCATTTCTCGGATCTAGATCTATGGCTTCGTTGACGGTGGTTAAGGCGTCATCGTATTTGGCCAGCGAAGCCAGGGTGAGAGCTTTTTGCTGGAAATTGATATCGTTTGCAGGATTTGCCCGGATAGCATTATCAAAGCAGACTAGGGCATGCTCGTAATCTTTTGAGTTATATAAATTAACTCCTTTGTTGAACCATGGCGAGTCGAATGATGGGTCTGCCTTGGTTGCTTGGTCATAGCATTCGATAGCTTCTTCGATTCTGCCTTGATTGGCAAGGATTATTCCCTTCTTATTCAACGCTACTGCGTTGCTGGGATCTATTTTGAGTGCATTGGAGATGGCCTCTAATGCCTTGGCATACGATTTGGCGGAGTTATAGTTATCCGCAGTCCCCATCCAATAATCCAGCGATCCTTTGGCTGATGAATATGGATTGGGAGAAGATAGGACTGAATCGAATCCAAAGCCTCTTAATGAATATCTATATCCATATGTGTATAAGAGACCTTCAACAATGGGTTCTCCATTGCCTGTATCTTTCCCGATGAAACTGAGCGTTTTCGTTAAGAACACGCTCCCGTTATAAGTTCCACTTTGGAGCTCTATGGTATCATTGGGGTTTGCCGCAGAAATAGCGGCCTGAATGCTCTCATAATTGCATCCGGTCGGACAAACGGTTATATTACCCGCCGCTTGTGCAAATCCTACGACCGTGATGACCGCTGCCATCACCAGGATCAATTTTGTATCGAAATGTATACTATTAGGTGCGATTTTTATCCTTTTGGATGAAGGCTTCATCTTGAATCCCTCCAATTCACCCATAATCAATCATGCTAATAAGTTTTTTGGATATAATTTTTTGCTCAAGTGCATGAATTTCTCCTGTTTCCCCGCTCATTCTCATATCCTGCGCCGATGGAGACTCAGGCCATAAAAGACTTTCAGACACCACAGGAATAGATAATAACTGCAGCGTCGATGACAGGAAAATAAGAATTTAAGGAGCCTTTGAGGTGATGGATAACCATCGCAGGTTCCTTGCGATCAAAATCAATTTTAAATCTTTAAATTTAACTAAATCGCCAAAGGCATTGGAAACAACACAGGTAAGGAGAGCAAAAATCTGGTCTAAAGATTTTTGGCCGATGCCGCTCGTCGTCCTACCCGCAGACACGTCACCTAGGTATGACGCCGGAGAGCCACAGGATCGCGATCAGTGCGGGCTGATGGATGATGTAGATCGCCAGGGAGTTTTTTCCCATGAGGGCGAAGGGCCGCACCATGAGAGAGCGCGAGAGGTCTGGAAGCTCGATTCGCCGCCGATATCCCCGGTAGAGGCCGTCTCCGAGGGCCGTGCCCAGGAGAACGACGCCAAACCAGGGAAAGAGCGGGAAGTAGTCCAGGGTATAGAATGTCTCGGGAGCAAGGCCCGCCCAGATCAGCCAGGGAGAGCCAAAGCTGAGAGTTGAAAAGTACCATCCTATTAGTATGAATAATAATCCGAAAACGGCGTTAGCGCTCCTCAGGCGGAGGAAGGGACAGGCCAGCAGGATCGAGATCCCTATGAGGTGCAGCACCCCGAAGACTATGAAGCCATTTCCGATGAAGAGATACGTCGCCAGGGTTATTCCCATGGCGAGAGTGAGCAGCCAGAGGCTCCTCTTCAGCAGCCTGCGGGGAAATCCACTCGCCTGGCCCTGCAGCTCGGCCCTCCAGCAGCTCAGAACCAGCGAGACGCCGACCAGGAAGACGAAGAGAATGGCTGCCATGCGGCCGAGGATGAACCAGAAGCCTGAGAGCACATCGATCCTGGCAGCACCAAAGTAGTCTAGGTCGAAGGCAATGTGGAAGAGAACCATCAGTATGACTGCAAGGCCTCGGAGGAGATCGACCTCCCAGAAGCGAGTTTGAAGGCGCAGGTTCCTGGAATGAATTTTGGGCACGTCGCTTTCTGCTTGAGAGTCGGCTCTCATTTTAGCCAGCTTCTTGGGCTGATCCGGCAAAAATGTTTTGGAGGAAGGCTTCATAGGTTTTGCTCTCATCCCGGTGCATTATTCTCCCATTTTTCCTGGAATGGAAACCGATATCTCCTTAGAGGACGAACGCTATTATTAGCAATTGAAATTCAGGAGATGTGCTCATGGCAAAAGAGCCAGGTCTGGGCTATAAGGTTGTGGCAACAGTAATTGATGTCAAAGGAAAATGCAATGCAGGCCACAGCGTTGGAGAGAGCTTCGAGATAAGCATCCACAATCCGGGGGGTCTGTGTGGATCATTCTATCACAACATTTTCCCGAGTCTTGAGACTTTTCAGTTCGGCGGAAATTTGCCCTGGTGGCAGGGCGATACCATACGGTTGCAGTGCCCGGATATGAAGAATCAAGTGACGATAAAGCTCGAACGATCCGAGCGCTGACTTAATGATTTGAGGAACACCATCAAAATATCCATCAAGGGTGGTTCATGGCATTGATGAAAGCAGTTCAAATCAGCTCGCCTGGGAGCGACTTTGAGGTAGTCCACAGGGAAATTCCCCAACCGAAAGAAAACGAGGTTCTCATCAAAGTCGAGGCTTGTGGGGTATGCCACGGAGATGCAGTCGTGAAAGAAGGCCGCTTCCCAGGGCTGCGCTATCCCAGGATTCCCGGTCATGAAGTGGTTGGGTTAATACATCGGATGGGGTCTGCTTCGAAGCACTGGAAGGTTGGCCAGAGAGTTGGTGTGGGATGGCACGGAGGGCACTGCCTCCAATGTCCAGCATGCCGAAGCGGTGAGTTCGGAGCATGCGAGGATGCACTGACAACTGGCATCACGACCGATGGAGGCTATGCGGAATATATGATCGCCCGGATCGAGGCATTGGCCGCTATTCCCGAAGGTCTCGACCCTGTGGAGGCAGCGCCTCTTCTATGCGCAGGAAGGACAACTTTCGGTGCTCTCGAAAGCAGCGCGGCCAGGGGTGGAGATCTTGTGGCCATCCACGGCCTGGGAGGGCTTGGCCATCTCGCACTGCAGTTCGCCGTCAAGCTCGGCTTCGAGACTGCCGTCCTATCACGGGGCACGGAAAAGGAGGCTCTGGCGCGCAAGATGGGTGCCCATCACTTCATTGATACCAGTACAACGAACGCCGCGGAAGAGCTGATGAACCTGGGAGGTGCAAAGGTAATCCTCTGCACGGCACCGAACAGCAAAGCCATTTCAGAGCTTGTCAATGGCCTGTGTAAAGATGGGCAGCTGATCATCGTCACCTATGTCAACGAGCCGATGCAGCTTTCTCTGGCTGACCTGATGCGCTGCAGCCGAACCATCAGCGGCTGGGTCGGGGGCGCTCCCGAGGACGCACTGCGTTTCAGCGCCATCACAGGAGTCAGGCCCATGGTCGAGGTATTTCCCCTGGAGCAGGCAGCATTGGCCTATGGGAAAATGATGTCGGGAAAGGTCCATTTCCGTGCGGTACTTAAAATCGGAGGAGGATGACATGAAAGAGTTGCTGGAGATCATCCATGAGAGGCATTCGTCGAGGGTTGCGTTCGATAAAGATCGTCCCATGTCCCGGCAGGATCTGCTGCAGATTCTTGAGGCAGCTCGCTGGGCACCTACAGCTCACAACATGCAGAACTTCGAGATAATCGTCGTCGATGATAGGAGCCAGCTGGAGAATCTTGGCAACGTCGAATCCAGAATTTCCGAGGATTTTCTAAGGGAGAACTACCAGCAGCTTTCGTTCTCCGAGGAAGAGCTGCTCAAAAAGAAGGTCGGGATCCTCGGCACCTTCTTCCCTCCATCGTGGAGGACTCCTGGTGATTGGAGCAAGGTCGCGCGCGAAAGCGAGCCTTCTCGACTAGGCGAAACGATTAGAGGCAGCCCAGCGCTGCTGGTCGTGATCTACGACGCCAGGAAGAGAGCTCCGGCTTCTGAAGGGGATGTTTTGGGGTTCATGAGCCTTGGCTGCGTAATGGAGAACATGTGGCTCGTGGCCGAATCCCTGGGAATCGGCTTCCAGATAATGAGCGTCTTTGGCGCTGACTCGGTAGAAAAAGAGGTGAAGAAAATTCTCGAAATCCCGGAACACATGAGGATAGCCTTCGCCGTTCGCATGGGATATCCGGCGTCTGCGCCATCAAAATTCCTGCGAGTGCGCAGGGATGTGGTGGAATTAGCCCACCACAATCGATTTGGAAGCAGGGATTTTTCCTGAAAATGGTCCATGCTGTCCATGACCAAAATCAATTGGGTCCAAAGTTGGAGCTGGATGCAGCAAACCGAGGAAGGGCATGACCTACTTCGACCCTTATAGAGTGAGCGTAGTCGCTCTGCGGGTTATACGCCAGCTTAAGAGGGACAAGAGGACCATAGGTCTCATCACCCTGGCACCGATTCTGCTTATGATTCTTTTCGGCTATGCCCTCTCTGGAGAGATGAGCGGCATCCGCCTGGGTTTGATAGATGAAGGAGGGCACCCGATCTTGAGATCCCATCTGGCGGCAACAAAGGATTTCGAGATCTTATATCTCGGCTCCGAATCTGAGGCAGAGCGGCTGATTTCCGAGGGCAGCCTCAATGGGGCGGTGATACTTGAACCGGACGAGGTCAGGCTGTTGCAGGATGCCACTAGCCTCCAGATATCTGATGATGTCCTAGCGCAGGTTAATGCAGGCATTCAGGAGGAGATGACAGCTTCGAGCGGAAAAGCCAAACCCATGCTGACATTGCGCTACATCTATGGCTATAATCTAAAGATGATAGAGACAGTCGGGCCTGCAATCCTAGGGCTGGTGGTTTTCTTTTTCACCTTCATCATATCCACCATATCCTTCCTGAGGGAGCGCACTCAGGGAACGCTGGAAAAAGTTCTGGTATCCCCCCTCAGCAGGGCGGAGTTGATTTCAGGCTACATCCTGGGATTCGGCATCTTTGCCATGATCCAATCAGCAACTACCCTTATCGTGGTGGTAATGGCTTTTGGCGTGCCGATGAATGGAAATCCGCTTCTTGCCTTCACTATCGTCCTTCTCCTGAGCGCAGCGGCGTTGGTGCTGGGGTGTTTTCTGTCGAACTTCGCTAGAAGCGAGTTTCAGGTAGTGCAGTTCATACCTATCGTCATTATTCCGCAAATAGTGCTCAGTGGAGTCTTCTGGCCGCTTCAATCGGTGCCCGAGTTTCTTCGACCGTTATCTTACATTCTGCCTCTCACGTACTCCTGCGAGGCCTTGAGAGCAGTAATGCTAAAGGGAGCTTCTGTTTCGCAGATCCTGCCCGATTTATTTTTCCTGGGCGGATTCTTCATCCTGATGTTGATCGCGGCCACGCTCATGTTCCGGCGCGAAGTGGCATCATCTCCTTAGAGATTTTAAAATACGGGTCAAGGCCAAGGCGAAAGCCTTAAAATTGTCAACCTCCATCCGCCGCTAGAGTTTACAATTTGGATGCTGATCTACGAGAGCCACATGCCTCTGGGATCATGAACCAATTCACGACCTAGGAGATGAAAGTACGGACCAAGCTGCCATCGTAATAATAGTGTATCTTCTCGCAGTGCTGGCCATAGGTGCCAGCGGGTCGAGGATCAGAGGGCTTGAGGATTTCCACCTGGCTGGCCGCGGCCTCAAGCTGCTGCTCCTGACAGGCACCTTCTGCGCAACGATCGTGGGAGCCTCGGCCACGCTGGGGATGGCAGGCCTCGGCTTCAGCAAGGGATTGCCAGGGGCCTGGTGGATGCTCTCAGGAACAGCCGGCCTTCTGTGCCTCGCTGCCTTCTTCGCTGAGAGAGCGAGGGCTACAGGATGTAGCACCCTTCCCGAGCTGGTGGGGTCCTTCTACGGAGATAAGGCAAGAGTGGCAGCGGCCCTTCTCATCGCCATCTCATGGATAGGGGTGATTGCCGTGCAGATCGTGGCCTCAGGCAAAGTGCTCAGCGCAGTCTTTGGAGGGAGTGAACTGCTTTTCATGGTGGCCTGCACAGCGGTCTTTATTCTCTACACTGCCCATGGTGGCCAGAGCTCAGTGGTCAGGACTGACCTGGTACAGTTCTTGATAATAATAGCAGGAATGGCGGTGCTGTTCTCCAGGGCCATGGCCGTAGCGGGCAGTGGCCCGCTCATCAGTCAGAGCTTCCCAGTCTCCACGCAGATGGGTGGAACTGACGTAATCTCGATGATCCTGGTAGTGGGATCGGCGTACCTCGTCGGTCCTGATATGTACTCACGCCTCTTCTCGTCTCACGGCCCCAAAGAAGCAAAGATTTCAGCTTTTGCATCTGCGCTCATTCTAATACCCCTCGCGTTTCTCATCACGTCCTTGGGAGTATTTGCCCGCTTTCTCTACCCTGCGGTCCCTCCTGAGCAGGCCATCCCCGTACTCCTGACCGGCCTGCTCTCGCCCTGGGCGGAGGGGCTTGTGGCGGCAGCCCTCCTGGCGGCCTTCATGTCTTCGGCGGACACGAGCCTCATGACGGCGACGTCGGTCCTGGCGCTTGACCTCTACAGAAAGGTAAATCCTGGGGCCAGCCCGGGTAGAGTGATGATGGTCTCTAGGGCGACCGTCCTTGGGATAGGAGCCGCGGCGCTGGTTCTTGCAGTCTCGCTTCCCACCATCATCCAGACGCTGCTCATCGCCTACTCGATCTTCACAGGCGGCCTTCTCATGCCGGTTATCGCGGGATTTTACAGGGAGAAGTTGGGGCTCACGCCTTCAGGAGCGCTCTTCGCTCTTTTGGGAGGAGGCGGAACCGCAGTCCTCATGGGCCAGAACTATCCTCTGCTGGGGTTCGCGGTCTCCGCTGCTCTTCTATTTGGAGTGAGCTGGCTGGAGAGAATGCGGTGGAAGCGAGATTGAGAAATGTATAGTTCACCTTCGGACTAAGTTGCTCGGCTTGCTCTAAAAGGATCAAAATTCAATCAAAGGATCGTCATTGAGATAGAGAGAACCTCATCAAGCACCTCTCCGCACCCTGACAGATCCGCTCCTCACGCTCAAATCGTGCTCCGCCGAACTCTGAAGCCCACACTGAGTTCTCGACCCTGCAGATGATCTCGCTCACCCTTTCTGAGAGGTGATCCCTTCCCGACTTCACCATCAGATCGTGCCATGGGCATCTGCTTATCACTACAACAAAGCCGTCCTCGGCTTTCGCTGTCTCGAAGAGAAAGCCTTCAAGCGTCAGCCTCGCAGCGATGGCTTCCTCAAGCCCATCGATGCCGCTCTCAAGGCCCATCATAGCCTTGATCATCCTTGCCTGGATCTTGGGAAGAATCCTCCAGACTGCCTCGTCCAGTTCCAGGGCCGCTTCGAAGCCGTACTTCTCCTCGGCTTTCATGAACCACAGGCCATCGACGGCGGTGTAGGATCGATGGAAGTACTCCTCCTTCTGCCTATCCGACAGCTTGTCCGATAGTATGTCCGATGGTCTATCCGCCACTTCGTCTTTCAGACTGATCTCACCGTTGGTCGTCTCCATCCCCCTTTTCTTTAGCCGGAGCCTCTTTCAACCTTTGCTCGCCTTGAAGATCCTCTTGCATGCCTCCATCGACCTGTGGCATTCCTCCGCCCTCTTCCTCACCTCGGAGGCAAGGGGATCGCCCTCGGCAGCAAGGCGGCTTGATGCCTCTGAGTAGATTCTGAAGGCTCTCTTGTAGGTTTTCAGCGCCTTCCTGGAGTTCTCGGCCCTCTCCTTTGCTTCTGCAAGGGTGATGTAGGCAAAGGCAAGATCGCACAGGACGTCGGCATGCTCCAGAGGCGCGAAATCTTGCGTGTAGAAGTCCAGGGCAGAATCATATGCCTCGACCGCCTCCTCGCAGTTCTCTGCGGTGTTCTCCAGCTCTGCCAGGGCCCTGTAGGTGTAGCCGAGATTCCTTTTGGCAGCGGCATGGCCTGCAGGACTAAATCCTGTGGGAACATTTAATATTCTCTGGCAGGCGTCAATTGCCTTCTGGAGGTTCACTGCCGTGTCCTCGACTTCGGCGAGGGCGGTGAAGGCCGCCCAGAGCAGCGTCAGCGTCTCCGCATGCTCTGCCGGGTGCATAGAGGCATCGTAGATCTGCAGGGCCTCATGGCAGGCCGCGACCGCCTGCCGGCAGTCCTCCGCCTTGGCCCCTCCAGTCTCCTCTGTGCTCGCCAGCATGCTGTAGGTTATGGCCAGGTCCTTCTGGCAGGAAGCATACTTAAGCGGCTGTGAGTCAGCTTTGAAAACTCTCAGCCGTTCCTGGATGGCATCGATGGCCTGAAGGCAGTTCTCGGCCCGGAACTCCGTATCTGCCAGGGTGAGGTATGCCAGCCAGAGAATCCCCTGGGACTCGGCGAAGTCCAAGGGATAACTCTCAATGGTGTAGTGTTTTAGAGCCTCCTCGGCAGAGCGTATTGCCTTGAGGCAGTTCTCGCTGCGCTCCCCGATCTCGGCAAGAGTGAGGTGGACATGTCCGAGATTGTTTTGCGTCGCAGCGTACTGTTCGGGGTATTGGCCCAGGGAGTAGATCTGCAGGGCATTTCTGTAGGCCGCAAGGGCACGCTCGCAGTTCTCGGCCCCATCCTCGACCTCCGCCAGGGCGAGGTAGGCATTTCCGAGGTTGTTCTGCGTCGCAGCATATGGCAGCGGAAGCTTCTCCGGCCTTCTGACCTTCAGGGCTTCGCCGCACGCCTCAATCGCACGCGTGCAGTTCTCTGCCTTTTCCTTCACCTCGGAGAGAGCAATGAAGGCTATGGCCAGGTTGTTCTTGACTGCGGCGTACTTTTCAGGGTAGCGCTCAGAGGTGTAAACATGGAGGGCCCTCTCGTAGGCCGCTATCGCCTCTCTGCAGTTATTCTCCTTATCCTCCACCTCAGATAGGGTCAGGTGAACGCCCCCGAGGATTATCTGGACGTCCGCGTATTTTTGGGGCTCTTCCTTTGGGGTAAAGATCCTGAGGCCTTCCCTGCAGGCAGCCATCGCCAGCCTGGAGTTCTTCATGCTCGCCTCAAGCTCAGCCAGCTTCCTGTAGGCTGAAGCCAGTTCGCTCTGGACGGTGGCGTGCTCCTGAGGATAATTCTCCAGGGAGTAGTAGCTGAGGGCCTCCTGCCATGCATCTATGGCGCGATGCAGGTTGTCGGCCCTGTCATCCATTTCAGCCAGCAGGGAGAGGGCAGCGCCAAGGCCGCAGAGCGCCTTCGCGCGCTGAGAAGAATGGCGCTCCCAGGTTAGGTTCTCCAGGGACTGCTGGTATGCTCCGAGGGCACTCTCGCTGCCCTCCCTGCTCTTCTCCTGCCTGGCGAATTCGAGATGGAGGTCTCCTATCTTTCTGTAGATGTTGCTCTTCTTCACCGAGTCCATTTCGAAGGCCAGCATCCGCTCGTAGGTGCCCAGTGCCTTTCGGTAATCTTCGACCTGATCAGGGATCCTCATTCTAGACAACTCGCCTCAGCATTGCTATCAAGGACATGAATGTGGGTGACAGACAGTATGTAAAGATAAATGATATGAAGACTTCGATGGTCTTAGCATGAAAACCTAAGGAAGCCCAAATCAACCTGATTGCCCTCTGCGATCACTTTTTGTAACAGCATAACCTGCTTGAACAATGCAATCAATCATCTCTTGGATCGGCATCTCAACTAATGAAGGCGAAACCACATTTTCTGCCCACAAAGCCTCCTGGCTTAACGGAATCAAATGTCACTTAGTCGCACTTCGAAAATTCCCCGTCCGAAACTCAAATCATCCGAGCCATAAAGAATTCGCAAGCTCAATTTTAACGATATCTCATTTTGTATAAAATAAAATTTTAGGATAATATGGGAGCGATTGGAAAAAGAACTGAATCTCTATGAATGGGCACTAACATCGCTCTATCCATTTTTCCTTTTGACTTGGGCCCCAGCCACATGGCTTAATCATTAAGTGTTTAGGCATAAAACGTATTTAATGATGATTCGCAAACTAGATATGCCTTTAAATACCAAAGAGGTCGTGGACTTTGAAGGAATCTGTCCGATATGCGACACTGAAGTTATATTCACATCGGATAACGATTGGTATAGGGATCATCTGATTTGTCCCATCTGTCGCTCCTTGCCGCGCCATCGGGCATTTTTTCATGTGTTGACTCAGAATTTTCCAGAATATCGAAAAATGAGAATACATGAATCGTCGCCCATTGATTACATTGCAAAAGCGATGTTTGAAGGTTGTATCGGATATTCCGCATCTCATTTTTGGACCAATCTACCGCTCGGGAGCTGGAACGGTAATCTAACCTGCCAAGACATTGAGAGGATGACATTTCCAGATGTTTTTTTTGATCTATTTATCACAATGGACGTAATGGAGCATTTACTGGACCCCGTAAGAGCCGTTCGAGAAATCAAACGGGTCCTCAAGCCCGAAGGCGCTTATATTTTCACAGTTCCGATTTTCGATAGAACGAAGAGCATTCTGCGAGCATATCGGCGGGACGGGCAGATTTGTCACGTCCTCCCGCCCGATTATCATGGCAATCCAATAGGAAATGGTGCTCTCGTCACCTGGGAGTGGGGTCAAGATATCGCGGATCAT
>Ga0335081_10017520_pt1 | contig 11592 bp, 14 predicted proteins | sample Lox_Sample_35_FD_206713 | JGI IMG/M metagenome (GOLD analysis project Ga0335081, IMG submission 206713) | Soil microbial communities from Loxahatchee National Wildlife Refuge, Florida, United States - Lox_Sample_3.5 | ecosystem: Environmental > Terrestrial > Soil > Wetlands | place: USA... | reverse complement strand
GCAATGTAGAGGCACACGCACACTAATATAGCTACTAAACCACTGGGCAGATAGCTTTTCTAGACGAGTCGGTCAAGTTCAGTTTGAGCATGCTTTCAAATCAGTTGAATCGGGCCGACTGAGCATGAAAGCTGAACTAGAAATCAATTGGCCCAGCAAGATATCCTAACTCGACCAGTGAATAACTCAGTTGAGCCATGTAGATATTATGGACGGCTTTAATCGACTCAGATTACAGGTTAAACTGGGATTTGACTTGACTGGGGGATATTACTGCTTGTAAAGCTCTGAAATGACATCTGATTAGCTGCCAAGTCAGATGGATAATTACTTTTTAGGGTGTCAAATTTTCTATGGAGTGGTTTGAATGGGGGAACAAATTTCTTTTCAGGGCGCAAACTTTTTAGGGTTTCAGACACATTTGAACCCTAGTTTCGTTTCACTTTTTGATATGGTAAGGCTCATTTCGGGGGCTAAGTGATCAATGAACGCAGAATGTGGCAACAGAATCTCTGAATTGCAGGAAGTAGAACAGGCATTTCACCCGCCCAGCTGGTGAATTTAATGTTTAGAAACTCAGTGACCTGCTTCAGGAGAGTGGTCTGGCCATCAGATGTCTCGCTCCGGGTGCGAAGGTGTCGCCATCGGAGAGAAAGGAGGAGTTTGAAACGCATGCCGTGAATTTCGCTCGGCTTCTAGAGGTATATTCATATTCTCCCGTCCTCGCAGCTCGGTAAGGTACTGAGGGTGGAAGGAGGTCACAGTAACTCTACGACGTAATATTCTGGCTCTCTCGAAATCTGCAAACACGATTAGGGGCGAGCGTTCTTCGATGACGGTTACGGCAGGAGCCAAGGAGGCAGAAACATGGGATGGAATTCGGAAGATTGTCGATACGTTATGATATTCGATGTAACTTATATCCGCCGCTCAACCCAGTACTACTTGATACATTTTACGTGCCGCCATAATGATCACTCTACTCTGTCTTTACGATCTCCAGGTTTCCATCCCAGTCACCACACACCGAGCTGTGCGGCCTTCCCGTTTGATCAATTTTCCAATCTTACATGCCGTCTCCCCAGCACCGGCGAGAGTCGTCAGCGCCTCATGTTCTTTCTCTGGCGATACGATCAAGATCATGCCAATACCCATGTTAAATGTCTTTGCCAGCTCTTCGGCCTCAATATTTCCTGCCTTCGCTAACCATAAGAAAACAGGAGGTGGTTTCCAAGCAGAAGCGTCGACCTGGCCGACAAGGTCACTGGGGAGCATTCTGGGAACATTCTCTAAAAATCCTCCTCCTGTAATGTGACTTGCCGCCTTGATAAGCCCCCTCATATGCGCCGCTAAGAATGCCTGGCAATAAATTTTTGTTGGTGTAAGGAGACTTTGAGCGACTGTCACTTTGGAATCCCAAGGCGCCGGGTCATGGTATGAGAGGCCTGCGTGCTCGACAGTTTTGCGAATGAGGGAGAATCCGTTGGAATGACATCCGCTGGATGCGAGGCCGAGTAGGATGTCACTTTCCTTGATGTCCGGCGCAGGCAACATTTGTCCGCGTTCAACCGCACCAACAGCAGCACCTGCTCCGTCAAAATCATTGCCTGCGTATACAGAAGGCATTTCCGCTGTCTCTCCGCCGAGAAGAGCACATCCTGCCGTGACACAAGCGTCTGCAACTCCTTTCACAAAGGCACTAGCATCGCTGACGTTGAGCTTGCCACAAGCGTAATAGTCCAGGAAAAACAATGGCTCTGCTCCCTGTACCAAGACGTCGTTAACATTCATGGCAACAAGATCGATCCCTGTAAAATTAAACCCGGTGGATCTATTCGCATACCGATTGTGTCATATTTTCTGACAGCCTGGGCCACTTTGATTTTTGTTCCAATCCCGTCGATTCCGGCAACAAGCACAGGGTCTTTGAATCCAGCCGCCTTAAGATCAAACAGACCACCGAATCCTCCGATTTCTCCGTCGGCCCCAGGCCGCCGTGTTGCCTTGACAAACGGCTTGATCCTTTCGACTAGCGTGTTCCCAGCCTCAATTGAGACACCCGCCGATTCATATGTGAGGCCCTTACTCACGGGCTGATTCCTGAATGCTCTAACAGTGAGAGTGAAGAAGAGATGTGATAACCTGTAGGCAATGTCGGATCGGAAATGCATCAAAGAGAATTTAACAGATTTCATGGCTTCGTAAGCGAGATCTACAGCCGATTTTAAGTCTGGCGCAGTGGCATTGACGGCGAACACTCGACCACCCGCGGTCAATAAATGACCGGCGGGGCCGATGGTGGTTCCGGCGTGAAAAATGTTGGAATCTGAGGGTAAGCAAAGGAAAGAATAACGAGGTACGTGGAGGAGGCGGAGATAATGTTATGAAGAAGTTTTTCGCGAATGTTCCTGGATACCCGCCGGATGCAGCAACCACAGTGACACTATATCCCGGCTTGATTTTGAGCTGGATGGCGTCGAGTCGTCGCTCCACACAAGCCTACTGGTGAGAAGGTCAATACCAAGGATGAACCATCATTATCTGCGCAAGATCCGTGTCATCGGTCAGGAGAGGGATCACCGTCTGAGTTTCGGGGTCTCCAAATCGAACATTATACTCAAGTACCTTTGGACCGTTGGATGTCAACATAAGGCCAGTGAAGAGAAGTCCGACAAAAGGAAATCCTGGACGTCAGACTACAAATCCGACGTCTACTTACCATCTTTTCGCATCCCGTCAATCGTCGGTTGGAGGCAAGTTTTATGGATTTCCTCGAGAATTGCAGGGGTGGCGACCGGTGCAGGCGCATAGCAGCCCATGCCGCCAGTGTTCGGTCCTTTATCCCCATCAAATATCCGCTTGTGGTCCTGTGCTGGTGGCAAGGATCGAATGGTGTAGCCGTCACAAAATGAGAGGATACTTATCTCGTCGCCTTCCAGAAACTCTTCGATTACAACTAGGTCACCTGGAAATGAGAGAGTCTCCAGGTATAGACTACCAGATGAGCCGAAGATTCTATTGACCATTATTTCCTTCAGAGCCGTCGTCGTTTCATCTTTCGTGGTGGGCATAATGACGCCCTTGCCGGCCGCAAGCCCGGAGGCTTTTATGACAACACTATGTGAGATGGACTCAACGTATTTCAAGGCCTCTTCATACGACGAGAACGTCTGTAATTAGTCAATCGAGTGGGGGATATAATCGACCTCTGATTTAGCGGTGGGGATGTTATGTCGGATCATGAATTCCTTTGAAAATGCTTTTGATCCCTCCATTTGAGCAGCCTTCTGGGTGGGTCCAAAGCAGGAAATTCCCACTACAAACAGATCAGGAAGCACATAGAGGACAAACTTCACCTTTCCGAAACCATGATTCAATTCCTTCGACAAGCGGCACCTCAGGGCCGGGCACCACAAGATTTACATCGTTATCATGGGCGAATTGGACGAGTTTGGCAAAATCGCTCACACCAATATCGATTTTCTTTGCTTTGGGGACTGTCAATGTGCCGCCATTTCCTGTATGCTGTTAATGGGAGACCCAGCAGAGCGGGGGGGAGGGGAGTACCGGGGGCGACGAAGATTGCCTCGACGGTGGGCGCTTGGGCCAGCTTCCAGAGGAGTGCATGTTCGCGTCCGCCACTGCCCACCAGCAGAATGCGCAGCGGCTCCTCGCCACTTTCCACAAACGCCATGTCCGCCGGATGTATGCCTGGATCAGACAATTGGTTTCTTGGGCAGCCGAAAGGATTGCCTGTGAGGAAATTAAAGTTCCGGAGTGAGGAAAGGCGGCGATCCTGGCGAACTTGGATCGTCTGTTACAGCAAGGATCAACAGCGGCCAATCATTTTCAGTCTCATCACCAATTTCTTCCATCATCGCCGCTTGCACAGGCACGAGTCGTTCTCCCTCTCTGTCCGCCCTCTCTAGCCAACCGCCCTCCAACCCTCTTAGCGTCAGCACTGTTCTCTGTCCAATGAGGATACTTCTTGCAGCGTAAACAAGCCCACTGGCGAGCGACAAACAATTTCCTGAGCAACACCTTTTTTGCAAGGCTCCTCCCGGGCGCAACATGACGCTCCAAGCTCCTGTGCAACCTCCCTTTCAGCAGCCGCAGCCGCGCGTGCCTGCATTTCTCAACAAGCTCTATGCGTATGTCTCCCTTCTGCCTCCCTTGTTTACACCTCTCCCTCCGTTCCCCCTCACTGCCTCGCTAACCTCGGATATCGTTGTCATAGGCTCCTCAATGATCCGGAGACAGATGAATTCGTCCGTTGGAACGATGCCGGCACCGCCTTTATTATCCCCAATGCCCAGCTCATGGCTGAGAATGTCCTTCCTCGCTCCTTCAAAACAATCAACTTTGCTTCCTTTGTTCGCCAGCTAAATAGTACCCGACCCCTACCGCCCCTATGTTAATGGCTTCAAGTGTACGGCTTCCATAAGGTACCCCATTTAAATGACGGCGCTTTGCACACCGAAAATGCACCCGAGGTCTGGGAATTTACGAACGAACACTTCACGAAAGATAATCCAGATCTTCTCACAATTATCCGCAAGAAGAATGAAGCTGAAAGAGCTCGCTCCGCCCGGAGGCAAGGCTCTCCCGACCTCCAGCCCAGACCCGCAACTGGATATCCCGCTATTGAAGCAACTACTAAAATGGCCAGTTCCGCAGACATGGCTGTCATCTACGAAGAGATGTGCAACATTAAACGTCTCCAAGGCTCCGTCATAAGTGAATTGGCACGCCTAAAACGTGATAATGAAGCCTTGTGGACCGAGGCAGCCGAGGCGCGTGCCCGGTATGACCAGCAACAACTCACGCTCAACAAAATGCTCCAGTTCCTCTCAACCATCATATCGCCTAACAAGAACAACGCCCCCACGATCGCCGCTCGGAATAGAAACCTTCTCACAGGCCCGCCTGCATACGAAGAACTGAATGACGACCCTGTCGAGAGCGTGCTGACCCCCGAAACCCAGTCCACTGGTGATCGTGACCTGTCAAACTTATTTGCAGGCGCACAGCCCATTCTCCCCGCCAATGCCAGCGACGCTGCTTGGTGGCAAAACCTCGTCGGCAAGGGCAACGACTCGGGACTGTTTCTTGGGCCCCTGGTCACTCCCGCTACCAGCACCTCTGCCACTACGCCGAACGATACCACCCTTGCGCATTATGAACCACCTCCCGCTTCCCTGCAACAACACCGCAATAGTCTCGCTGCTATGGAACAGGCCGTCAGCCAGACCGATCAATCCATTGGCCGAATCTCAAACCTCTTTGGCATTAACAACTGGGACAATTATAATCTCACCGATTACCAAAATCCTCCCACAGAAATAAATCCCACCGAGGTTGCCCCAACAGCCAACATTGCTCCCGATTATTCCTTTGACGATTTTCTGATCAGTAATCTGCCCTCGTCGCCTCCATCTTTTAATTTCCTAGACCCCGATGAACAGGTCATCGAACAACCCCAGGTCGTACAGGCCGGAATCCAGCCCTCCGAAAATCCCGAACCTCGGATTCAAACTTTGTCTCGAGAAGTCACACCGAAGCCGACAGTAGAACCCGTAACTCAGCCTCCCATTAACCACAACGGGCAACAGCGGAAGAGGACGAGGAGTCAGAGTCAATCGAGTCCTCAGGGCGCGGGGCAGCCTTTATCAAAAAAGGGTCGGTGAACAGCATCATCTTATTCATGTATATCCATTTAAGGTTCGAGGTTCGGGGCAATGGGTGGTTGTAATCATACCGGAAAAGTATACCCCAATTCCACTATATAGATACAGGTTCTCAATCGACTGGTGTTTTCGTCGTCATCGCATACAGACACAGCCCATCGTCTCCGTCATCCCGTTGTGTGTTCGATTTAGCTTCGCTAGTACATCACTTGAACCCGATGTCTTGCTTCAGTTTCACCTAGTGGTCTTATGCTAGAAACCCTCTCGTCATACAAGTGTTCCGGCAGAAAGTCGACTATTGCTTCTGCCGTGGAAAGATTCCGGGTGATATCGTAAATTTTGGGCTCGTGCGTCAATGCGATAGCCGTCATCCCAAGGAGCTAAATATAGCATCCAAATTTCCGTAAAAGGAATTGCCGGAGCAATGGGTTAGGGCAATGGCCGCCAAGGGGCCAGTAAAAACGATTTACAAAAAAAGATCGAATTGCCAACGCTGCGCCATTCCTCCGTCCGCACGACCATTCAACAAACAGGACGACCAAGCCAGAGAGCATTGGAGTTGCATGTGAAGGCGAAGGGAGAAAGTCTGCGCTTTTGTCTGCGATCCATCAACGAACGACCGTTTGCTCGCAAGGGGATTACGTCGCTTTTGATTTTTACTGCTGAGCTGGCAGAGAGAGCTGACACGCCCTATAAAACGCGCCACAGTCAACGAAACCCTCCTCACCCCCCCCCACTGCAGCTATTATTCTCTCTTCCCCTGCTGGTCCACGCCTCTTTACGTCCCGGCGGTTCCGTTGCACCCCATCCTCTAGGGCCCCGGGATGATCCAGGACAAGTATATCGGTCTCGGGCTTGCAATCAGCTCCTCTCTCGCAATAGGTACTTTCAAAGCCTCTTCCGTTTACCTTCCTTGTTTCCGCGCTAATGACTCTTCAGGGACGAGCTTTGTAATAACAAAGAAGGTATGAAAGGCTCAGCCTCAGAAGTTTGATTTGCTTGCTAACTACCTGGATAGGGCCTCATAGATGCGTCCGAACGACATGGCTTTTCAGGCGACAATTTTGGATACATCCAGAATCCAATATGGTGGGCTGGCATGCTTACGAGTAATCTGTCGATTCTCTATTGTGGTTGACGTATCAGTGGTCATCGGAGAAGTCGCCAACTTTGCAGCCTATACGTTCGCGCCCGCCATCTTAGTGACACCACTAGGGGCGCTCAGCGTGTTAATCGGGTATCTGAACCCCCAGGACACAATTTTAATTTTCCCAGCGCCGTCCTGGCAGCATTGTTTCTCAAGGAGGAGTTAGGCCCATTGGGGCGGGTGGGTTGTGCTGTGTGTCTCATCGGAAGCGTGATTATCGTCCTGCACGCTCCTCCAGATGTCGATATCGAAACTGTTGATGAAATTTTAAATTATGCTCTTCAACCAGGTGCGAGTCGGAAAAACATGTCTCTCTAACCGTTAGGATTCTTGAGTTATTGCCTGATGGTCGCGATCTTTGCGTCAATCATGATATACAAAGTGGCCCCAATGTATGGCAAGAAGAATCCCCTCGTCTACCTCTCGATCTGTTCGACTGTCGGATCGGTTTCAGTCATGTCTATCAAAGGTTTCGGCGTTGCCGTCAAATTGACATTTGCTGGCCAAAATCAATTCACCCACCCTTCGACATACGTCTTCGCCATTGTCGTCGTCGTGTGCATCCTAGTACAAATGAATTACTTCAACAAAGCCCTCGATCAATTCTCCACGTCGCTGTATCATCTATTTATGGTCGAAGATTGCTCATTTCTAGTGTAAATCCGCTCTATTATGTCACCTTCACGACGGCAACTCTTTGCGCGTCCTTCATCCTGTTCAAAGGCTTCAACACGACCTCTGCTGTGAATACGCTGTCGCTTCTCTGTGGATTCTTAGTCATCTTCTCTGGTGTATATCTTTTAAATTATTCACGAACAGATCCACATGGATTCAGTGCCATCGATCGAGAAATGGAGTTCCCCCTGGAGAACGGGATCTCTGCTGCAGTGCAAGGGCGGAGGAGTCTTCAGGGTAGACGAAGCAATGGCGATGCTCGACGTGCAGCTCTGGTGGCTTCCTCGAAGCGACGGCAAGAAGACAGTCTGCTGCGTGCTTTCAATGAAGAGGAGGACGAAGATGATCTCGAGATGGGATTGGACAGAGTCAGTGAGGAAGATGACAGCATTGAGACAGTACCGGAGCATCACTCTCCCAAATCTCCGCGGCGGTAGAAAAGGGATAAGATGGCATGTATGAAAGAGTACGGGACAGTGGACTTGTCTCATATATTCAGATGGGGTTGGCGACGTTATTCGGCAGCTTGCCTATGTAAAATGAGTGCATAGTATCGTTGATTACAGTAAAATGTATAGTTTTGCATGTCAAATCAAATCACTTCAAGGCAAGGGCAGCTTCATCAAAAGTAAAGGCATCATTATCCTACCGCAAAACCAGATTCCATTTCAACAGGATTATAAGTAAGCTGTACAACAAAACCCCATTTTTACATTATTCAAGAAGGCCATCCGCCATCTCCTCTTAGCCGCTCGTCCAGCCACCATCCAAACTGCCAAATGATTCTCCCAACAGGGGAATCCATATCCCACTTCTCCCACCAATGCCGCTGCCCAAACATTTCGAACGTGCTCGTGTACCCCGTGTCAGGGTACAACCCCCCGAAATCATACCGAGGAAGAAACAAACTTTGTGTCGTCAAACCAAGTAAGAACAACACCATACTCCAGAGGAAAAAGGTCACCCACCCCGTATGCGAGATTTCTCCATCATGCGCGATGGTAAAGAATTTAGGCCACTGGAAGCTTCTTGTGGTGGATATGGCCGTAGCCTCGTAGGGAGGCGGTGGGCCATGCTTGCCGATAACGGCGGACTCTGACATGACTTGAGATTCTGCCGTTTTGGATTTTCGGAACATTTCGTCGAGGAGATTGTGATGAGATCCGAGTGCTGCTGCGAGATTGTCGATTCGACGTCGTAATGCATCTTCATCCTCATCGCCTCTGGCAAGGTGTCGTAAGGATGAGTCCGTTGACAGAACGGTTTGAGTGGAAGTGGTTACGGTGGAGGGTGTCGCTTGGACTCCGGCATCGCTGATCTCGATGTTGAAGACTTGGGTGACGGACTCTCTATCCTTCTTCCCCCGAACCTTACGATTAGCATGGCCAGAATAGAAGCATACCTTTCGCTTCTCCATTCGTGTGACCGTCTCAATGTACTCTCCCTCAGAATCCTCTTCATCTCCCTTTTCACCTCTGGCCAACGCGTTCGCCAAAATCTCGGGCTTTCCTTTGACACTGTCCGAGCGTCCTACATGTCAGTGAGTGGAGGAACGGCGAAAACGTACCGATGGTCATCAAGCTTCGCATGCTATTCGACCTCACGGTACCATGTTCGCTTGAATTAACGCGCTTCCTCATCTCCTCCAACTCAAACTTCAAACGCTCCACTGTCTCACCAAGCTGCCTGGCCTCCAACTCCTTTTGTGACAAGGCATGCTGTGCCTTACGGGCAACCGCCAGATCTGCCTCGAGTGTAGCAATAGTATTATGAAGAGTCTGCCGCTCACCAGCAAACTGCCAAGAAACGCGGATAAACTGGTAAGTCAGTGAACTACAAAATGTAGTACAAAAACAACAAAAGAGGGATTTGAGATGGGGGATCCTTACGGTATTAATGTCTTCCTGAAGAGAATTGATTGTCTCCTTGAGAACATTGTTGTCTCCTTCCTTGTTGAGAATCATGTCGCGCAATTTGTCGGCTTCCGCAAGTTGTTCGTCGTAGGATTTCTTGACGCTGTGGTAGCGGTCTCGCCAAGAACTGAGTTCCAATTCACGTGCTTCGACTTCTTTTTCCATGCTTCGCACGATTTCTTGCATTCTAAAATTAGGCGACGATCAGATATGACGGCAGTGCCTGCTCTCGTTTGTCCGAAGCTTATCAAGTTCCTTTTTGCGGTCTTTGAGTTCGTCGTCGACCAGATCGAGTTTTTCTTGTAATTCATTAATAAGGGTGTCTTGTTCGCGGAGGCGAACGCTGGCTTGACGTTCTTGGTCTTGCAAGCGTTTGAGCTCCTCGTCCTTTTGAAGGGATAGTTCCGTCACGTAGTCTTGCAAGCGCTTGTCTTCACGCCAGTCTTGAGGTCGTAAGGGAGGGGAGTTGATAGGCGAAGTCGGACTGAGAGGACCCATTCCGTATCCCTCAATAGGATCTCCGATGGGAGAAGTTGTCCGACGTGGATAGGGAGTCGAGGTGACGATCGGGGTGGTGACATTCCGTCTCGACTTATTAAACCCAGCATGCGCAGTAACCTTGACTGGGACCTATATGGTGAGCAATCATTAAGAATCAGATCGATTGATTACCGCAGAGAAATCTTCGTGTTCTGCGATGACGTTCGTAGTCCCGTCAGTCATCTTCTCCAGATCCGTCCGTCTCTTGGGCTGAGGCGGCCTGATTTGACTCTTTGCACTGATGCCAGTCAGCAGCTTCCTACTCCCAGCGCTGCGACCAGAGGCGTCGCTCTGGGTGGGACTTGGCGGAGGCTCCTTGCGCGGCGGCAACGGCTTCTTTTTGGGACTGGGCATGATAATCTTGTTGCCCGCAAGTTCCTTGATAAAGTCGAAGAGCCTGTCACGCGTCATCTCGGCGACACCTTGTTCGTTCGACATGAATGCAACCGCCTGCTCACGCTGGCCCTCGGAGAGGAGTGGTTCGGCATCGCGTGGCCGCAGCTCATCGAGTTCGTCGATAACAGAGAGAAAGTCCTTCATCAACACCTTGCCCGTGCCATTCGGATCAAACTGCGCGAAGACACGATCGAATGCTGCGACGTCTTCTTCCGATGGCTCGTCCTCTGCTCTTCCTAGAGCGTCTGACGGGGCCTGGGAGGCGACGCCTGAGGCGTTGGAGACGGAGCGCACGTAAGCGTCGTTGTCTCGTGCCATCGTCGTTGCACTTCGGCTATCGGCGAGACAGCGACGAGGAAATGACGAATGACGGTGACAAGACCAAGGTGATATTGATGATGAACCGAAATGGGGTGCGAAACTGAGGCCCTGATTTTTGGATTTTTGTGTTATGTTTTGGCTGACATAACACAATACGCCGCATGAACCTTCTTCCAAACTACCTGTGCCACGTGGAACTCTCGCAACGATAGAATATTCCTGCTACTTTAGTTTGTGTTTTCTGGTTCATGTGGAAGTAAATACAGTTCAAGAGAAGAAATTTGATTTGGTGGAAATTATGACACTCGTTGTTTACGTTTCATAGCTAGTTGATAGGATAAGAGGGTGTGAGATTGAGTTGCGAGTTACATACCTTATTAGAACTTAACGATGTAGAGAATATATCAAATATTACTACATCAGGACAATAAAAACCCTCCCTATCTGTGGCTAGCTGTGAAAGTTTGAGGTTCTTGGGGAGCCAAACTATCTACTGCCTAGTAAGCAATTTTTAAAGCATGTTTTTTGATATATCTTCACGAGTTTTAACCTGAGTTATATGATCAAAGATGATTTTGAATCTGCTGACTAAGCTCTTTCATTTTAAACTTATAGGTACCAGTTGGATTTAAAACTGGCCTGACAAAAACTAGAAATGTCTTAAATTTATACTTATTATTACTATAACTTTCTGAGTTTATAATATAATTATATAGTCAATATCAGATTTAAGAGTCTTTATTAGTAGATATTATCTAATACTAATATCATATGTGTAAATTTCAAAATGGTCTAGCAGAAGCTTAAAAAGTATCAAATTCCTTATATTTTAGTTAAATTTTCACCCATTTTCACTATAACTCCATCAGCTTTTGTCATAATCACGTGATAATGGTAGAAAATTAAAGGTCTA
>Ga0335081_10017518_pt1 | contig 11592 bp, 7 predicted proteins | sample Lox_Sample_35_FD_206713 | JGI IMG/M metagenome (GOLD analysis project Ga0335081, IMG submission 206713) | Soil microbial communities from Loxahatchee National Wildlife Refuge, Florida, United States - Lox_Sample_3.5 | ecosystem: Environmental > Terrestrial > Soil > Wetlands | place: USA: Florida... | reverse complement strand
GCCTTCGGCGCCGATCAGCGCTTCGCTACCGGTGACGACCGGCCGCTTGCGCGAACGCAGCAAAGCGGCGAGCGCCAGCAGGATGAGCGCGGCGCTGCCGAGCGCGGCGCCGATCACGACGCCCCACGACAGCGTGAAACCCGCCCCGCGGTCCGGAAACATCATGAGCGCGCCGATGACAAACGCGGCAATACCGCCGACGCCGAGCGCGCCGAAGGCGCCGATATGGACTTCGGCGAGCATCAGTCCGATGCCGACGATGACCAGCGCCACCCCCGCGTAGTTGATCGGAATGAAGGCGAGCGCATAGAGCGCGACCAAAAGCGAAATGGTGCCGATCAACCCCGGCGCGACCGCGCCCGGATTGAAGAATTCGAGAATGAGCCCGTAGATGCCGATCAGCATCAGGATGAAGGCGACGTCCGGATTGGTGATCAGGCCAAGAAGCTCGGTGCGCCAGTCCTGCGTCACCTCCACCACGCTCAGGCCCGCGGTGGCGAGCCGCGCCGGCTTGCCGTTGACCGTTACGGTCTTGCCGTCGATCTGGCGAAGCAGATCGGGCACGTCGGTGGCGACGGCGTCGACCACGTGGAGCGACAGCGCTTCGGTGGCCGGCACGCTCACGGCGGAGCGCACGGCGTCGGCGGCCCAATCGGCGTTGCGGTTGTTCAGCGCGGCGAGGCTGCGAATATAGGCGATGGCGTCGTTGATGATCTTGCGGGTTTCGGTGTCGGTGGAATCCGCGCCTTTGCCTTGCGGCTTTTGCGGAGAACCGCCGGGCATGATCGAGCCGCCCAGCTGCACCGGCGTTGCGGCGCCGATATTGGTGCCGGGCGCCATGGCGGCAATCGCGCTCGCATAGGCGATGTAGGTTCCGGCGCTGGCGGCGCGCGCGCCGCTCGGCGCCACATAGGTAGCGACCGGAACCGGCGACGCCAGGATGGCGCTGACGATCTGCCGCATCGACGTGTCGAGCCCGCCCGGCGTGTTCATGCGCAGCACGACGAGGCCGGTGTCGGCCGGCGTCACGGCCTTGATTTCGCGCACGATGTAATCGGCCATGGCGGGGCCGATGATGCCGTCGACGTCAAGCACGACGGCACGCTTGGCGGCGTTCGCCGGCGCGGCGCTCGGCGCGGCTAGAAGCAGCGCTCCTATCGCCAACAGCAGTCGTGCCGCGCGCGATTGCATCATGACATGAGCTCCAAATGGCCGGTCATGGCGAATTCAAATTGCCTGCCGTCCGTCTGCGATGCCGAACCATTATATCGCGCCAGCCGGGAGGCGTCCCGCAGCCTTCGACGCGCTTCCTTGGACGCTTCCTTGGACGTTTCCTTGAACGCTCTAAGCCGAACTTTGGGAACCGCGCCCCCGCGCGGCGAGTTAAGCGAGGGGGAGGCCTTAACAACAGCACGGACACATTTCGTGGCCAGAACCAACTTTCGCAGACGCGAATCGCACAATGCCGCCGCCGGCCAGTGGGACGAGCGCGCACGGCTGGACGAGTCATTCATCGATACCATCCGCACATTGGCGATGGACGCGGTGCAAAAGGCCAATTCCGGCCATCCGGGCACGCCCATGGCGCTGGCGCCGGTGGCTTACACCGTGTGGCAGGAGGCGCTGACCTACGACTGCGACGACCCGAAATGGTGGAATCGCGACCGTTTCGTATTGTCGAACGGCCATGCATCGATGCTGCTTTACGCATTGCTGCATCTGGCGCACGTGCACGATCCCGCCGAGGGCGGCCGCCCGGCGGTCAGCCTCGATGACATGCGGCAGTTTCGCCAGTTCGGCAGCCGTTGCCCCGGTCATCCGGAATACGGTCACACCCCGGGGGTGGAGACCACGACCGGGCCGCTGGGACAAGGCTGCGGCAACAGTGTCGGCATGGCCATTGGCGGGCGCTGGCTGGCGGCCCGCTTCAATCGGCCGGATTTTCCGCTGTTCGATTTCAAAGTTTATACATTCTGCAGCGATGGCGACCTGATGGAAGGCGTCGCCAGCGAAGCAGCCTCGCTCGCCGGCCATTTGCAGCTGTCGAACCTGTGCTGGATCTACGACAACAATCACATCACCATCGACGGCGGCACCGGCATCACGTTCACCGAGAATGTCGCCGCGCGCTTCCGCGCCTACCGCTGGAATGTGGTCCATGTCGCCGACGCCAACGACACCGAAGCGATGGCGGAAGAGCTTAAGCAATTCCGCCGCACCAGCGACCGGCCAACGTTGATCATTGTCGACAGCCACATCGCATTCGGCGCGCCGCACAAGCAGGATACCAGCGCCGCGCACGGCGAGCCGCTTGGCCAGGAAGAAGTTCGCCTCGCCAAGCGCGCCTACGGCTGGCCGGAAGATTCGGCATTCCTGGTGCCTGACGGCGTCTACGAGCATTTCAAGGTCGGCATCGGCGAACGAGGCCGCCGCGCCCACGCGCAGTGGAATGAAATGTTCGCCGGCTATTGCGAGCGCTTCCCGGAGCTTGGGGCACGCTTGCGCGCGATGATGTCACGGTCGACGCCGCCGCATTGGGATAAGGATCTGCCGGCTTTTCCCGCCGATGCCAAAGGTGTCGCCACGCGTGAATCGTCCGGCAAGGTCCTTAACGCCGTGGCGAAGAATTATCCGTGGCTCATCGGCGGCGCGGCCGATCTCGGCGCTTCGACCAAGACGCCGCTGAAATTCGAGTCCGCCGGCGAGTTCGAGCCCGGCGAATATGCCGGCCGCAATCTTAATTTCGGCATTCGCGAGCACGCCATGGGCTCCGTGCTCAATGGGCTCGCGCTCGATGGCTTGCGTCCGTTCGGGTCGAGTTTTCTGATCTTCTCCGATTACATGCGGCCGCCGATGCGGCTCGCCGCCATGATGCGCCTGCCGGTCATCTACATCTATACTCATGACTCGATCGGGCTCGGCGAGGACGGGCCGACCCATCAGCCGGTCGAGCAACTGATCGGGCTGCGTTCGGTTCCCGGCATGATCGTGATACGGCCAGCCGACGCCAACGAAGTGGTCGAGGCCTGGCGGGTGGTCGCCGGGCTCAACGATGCACCGGTCTGTCTGGTCCTGACGCGCCAGCCGCTTCCCACGCTCGACCGCAACCGCTACGCTGCGGCATCGGGACTGGCGCGCGGCGGCTATATTTTGTTCGATCCGCCGAATGCCCGGCCCGACGTGATCCTGATCGGCACGGGCAGCGAAATCGCGTTATGCGTGGCGGCCGCCGAAAGTCTCGCCGGGGCGAATATAGCGGCGCGTGTCGTCAGCCTGCCATCGTGGCAGTTGTTCGATCGGCAGGACGAAGCGTATCGGCAAAGCGTTTTGCCGGCGGCCGTCAAGGCGCGCGTCTCGGTCGAGGCCGGCTCGACGCGCGGCTGGGAGCGCTATGTGGGCGCGGACGGCGGCATGGTCGGATTGGATCACTTCGGTGCATCGGCGCCGATTAAGGATCTGATGAACGCTTTCGGTTTTACTGTGGACAGTGTCGCTGCCGCCGCCAAGGCGCAGATCGCAAAATGGAAACAGCCATGAACCCGTTGCGGGCGCTTGCAGAAAAGGGCCAGGCCGTCTGGCTCGATTTTCTGTCGCGCGAGATTATCGAGAACGGCCATCTCCAACAGCTGATCGACCGCGACGGTCTCGCTGGCATCACCTCGAACCCGTCGATTTTCGAAAAGGCGATCGGCGAGGGCGACGCCTACGATGCCGATATTGCCTGCATGGTCCGCGAAAACGGCGCATCGGTGAGCACGATCTATGAGCGCATCGCCACCGCTGACATCGCGGCGGCGGCCGACATGCTCCGCCCGCTCTACGATCGCACCGAGGGGCGGCACGGTTTCGTCAGCCTCGAAGTGTCGCCTTATCTGGCGATGGACACGCACGCCACGATGGACGAAGCGCGGCGACTGTGGGCGACGGTCGGGCGGCCGAATATCTTCATCAAGGTGCCGGGCACCAAGGCCGGCATCCCGGCGATCCAGCAGCTGCTTGCCGAAGGGCTTAATATAAACATCACGCTGCTGTTTTCGCAGGGCCGCTACCGGGACGTGGTCGAAGCGTATTTGAGCGCGCTTGAACAGCGCGTCGCCGCCGGCAAGCCGATCGATCGTATCGCCAGCGTGGCGAGCTTCTTCGTCAGCCGCATCGACACCGCGGTCGACAAGCTGTTGAACGAAGCCGCCGCACGCGCGCCGAACGCGGCCGAGCGCAGCCGGCTCGAAGCCCTGCGCGGCAAGATCGCGATCGCCAACGCCAAACTCGCCTACCGGGACTGGCAGCGGCTGTTTGCCGGCGAGCGCTGGGAGCGCCTGAAGAAGCATGGCGCGCGGCCGCAGCAATTGTTGTGGGCCTCGACCGGGACCAAAAATCCGGCCTACAGCGACGTGCTCTACGTCGACGAGCTGATCGGCCCCGAGACCGTCAACACCATGCCGGAAAAGACCATGGACGCATTCCGCGACCACGGCACGGTGCGCGAGACCGTGACGGCGGATGTGGACGCCGCGCAGGCGACGCTGACGGCGCTCGATCGCGCCGGCATCTCGCTCGACAGCGTCACCGCCATGCTGGAAGCGGAAGGTGTCACGCTGTTCTGCGACTCGTTTGACAAGCTCAATGGCGCGCTCGTGGACAAGCGCAGCCGGATGCTGGGCGAAGCGCAGAACGATCAGACGCTGGCGTTTTCCGAGCCGCTAAAAAAGGCCGTCAGTGACGCGGCCGAATTCTGGCGCAAGAAGGCGACGGTCCACCGGGTTTGGAACGAAGACGCGACGCTGTGGACCGGAAGCGACGAGGGCGACTGGCTCGGCTGGCTCGATGTGATCGATGCGCAATTGCGCGACATGCCGGCGCTGCACGAGTTCGCCGCCGAGGTGAAGGCGCAAGGCTTCCGCGACGTGTTGCTGCTTGGCATGGGTGGCTCGAGCCTCGGCCCCGAAGTGCTGGCCACGACGCTTGGATCGGCGCCCGGCTTTCCGAAGCTGCACGTGCTCGACTCCACCGATCCGGCGCAGGTGAAGAGCTTCGAGCAAAAAGTCGATCTGGCGCGCACGCTGTTCATCGTGTCCAGCAAATCCGGCACCACGCTCGAGCCGAACGTGCTGATGGACTATTTCCTCAAAAAGACCGCCGACGTGATCGGCGCCAAGGATGCCGCGCGCCACTTCGTGGCCATCACCGATCCCGGATCGGCGCTGGAGAAAGTCGCGGGCGAGCGCGGCTTTCACCGGGTGTTCCATGGTATTCCCAGCATCGGCGGCCGCTATTCGGTGCTATCCGCGTTCGGCATGGTGCCGCTTGCCGCGGTCGGTCACGATGTCCAGGCGTTTCTGGAATCGGCGCGGCTCATGGCGCGGTCCTGCGGACCCGAAGTGCCGCCGGCGCATAATCCCGGCGTGGAGCTGGGGCTTGCGATCGGCATCGCGGCCCAGCAGGGCCATGACAAGGTGACGATCGTGTCGTCGCCGCCGTTCGCGTCGTTTGGCGCCTGGGCTGAGCAGCTCCTCGCCGAGTCGACCGGCAAGCGCGGCAAGGGTGTGATCCCGATCGCGGATGAGCCGCTTGGCGCGCCGTCCGTTTATGACGCGCATCGGCTGTTCATCTATGTGCGCGATGTCGCACAACCCGACGCCGCGCAGGACAAAGCTATCGATGCGCTGGAGCAGGCCGGCCAGCCGGTGGTGCGGATCGGCATGGCGTCGCGGAAAAATCTCGGACAGGAATTCTTCCGCTTCGAGTTTGCGACCGCCGTCGCGGGTGCGATCATCGGCATCAACCCGTTCGATCAGCCGGACGTCGAGGCCGCGAAGGTGGCGGCGCGGGAGCTGACGGATGCCTACGAGAAGAGCGGCACGCTCGCCGCCGACAAGCCGGTGTTCAAACAAAACGGCATCGCGCTCTATACCGACGAGCGCAACGCGCAGGCGTTGCGGCAGGCCGGCGCCAATTCGACGCTGGAGAGCTGGCTGCGCGCGCAGTTCGGCCGGCTGCACGACGGCGATTATTTCGCCGTGCTGGCGTATCTCGAACGCGACCAGGCCCACACCCGCGCGCTGGAGCAGTTGCGCATCGCAGTGCGCGACAGCAAACGCATCGCCACCTGCCTGCAGTTCGGTCCGCGCTACCTGCATTCGACCGGTCAGGCCTACAAGGGTGGGCCGAATTCCGGCGTGTTCCTGCAAATCACCGCGGACGCCGCCGCCGATGTGAATGTTCCGGGCCGCAAGGCGAGCTTCGGCGTCATCGAAGCCGCGCAGGCGCGCGGCGATCTGCGTGTGCTGGCGGAACGCGGCCGCCGTGTGCTGCGCGCGCATCTCTCCCACGATCTCGACGCCGGCATCGCGGCGCTGAGCGAAGCGGCGCGCGCGGCGTTGCGATGAGGTAGGCGTATGCAGCTCGGCGTCGTCGGTCTCGGCCGCATGGGCGGCAACATCGTGCAGCGGCTGCAGCAGCACGGCCATTCCTGCGTGGTCTATGACCGCAATCCCGACGCGGTTTCGGCGCTCACCAAGAAGGGCGCCGGCGGCAGCAGCGGCCTGAAGGACCTGGCCGCAAAGCTGAGCGCGCCGCGCGCGATCTGGCTGATGCTGCCGGCGGGCGAGGCGACCGAGGATGCGGTCGCGGAGCTGCGCGGCGTGCTGCAATCCGGCGATATCGTCATTGACGGTGGCAACAGCTTCTACAAGGACGACGTGCGCCGGGCGCATTCGCTGAAGGAGAAGGGCATTCATTACGTCGATGCCGGCACCAGCGGCGGCGTGTGGGGGCTCGATCGCGGTTACTGCCTGATGATCGGCGGCGACAAGAAAGTCGTCGACCATCTCGATCCGATATTCTCCGCGCTCGCGCCGGGGCTCGGTAATATCGAGCGCACCGCGGGCCGCGACGGCCGCGATCCGCGGCCGGAGCGCGGCTACATGCATTGCGGCCCGGTCGGCGCCGGACATTTCGTCAAAATGATCCACAACGGCATCGAGTACGGCATGATGCAGGCCTACGCCGAGGGCTTCGCCATTCTCAAAGGCGCCACCGCCGAGGCGCGGCCGCCCGACGAGCGCTACGATCTCGACGTCGCCGACATCGCCGAGGTGTGGCGTCGCGGCAGCGTGATCTCGTCTTGGCTCCTCGATCTCACCGCGCTCGCGCTGGCGGGCGATCCGAAACTCGAGCAATTCACCGGCACGGTGGCGGATTCCGGCGAAGGCCGCTGGACCGTGATGGCGGCGATTGAGGAGGCGGTGCCGGCGACGGTGCTGTCGGCGGCGCTCTACGCGCGCTTTCGCTCGCGCGACGATCACGGCTTTGCCGACCGGCTGTTGTCGGCGATGCGCAAGGGCTTCGGGGGGCATATCGAAGCGAAAGGGTCCTGACCATGGACATCGCCGCTCCGGGCCTCGCCCCTACGACCGGTCGCGCGCCGCGTCCCGCCGATCCGTGCGCCTTCGTGATCTTCGGCGCCGCCGGCGATCTGACCAAGCGGTTGTTGCTGCCGGCGCTCTATAATCTCGCCGCCGGCAAGCTGCTGCCCGAAGGCTTCGCGCTCGTCGGCGTCGCCCGCGCGCCGTGGTCCGGCGACGAATTTCGCGATCGCATGCGCGCCGCGCTCAAGGAATTCGCTACCGACGGCGTCGATCAAAAAACGGTCGAGGCCTTGCTTCGCCACTGCGTTTATGTGCGCGGCGATCTCGACGAGGCGGCGACCTACGAGGCGCTCAAACGCCAGCTTGCCGATCTTGGCCGCAGCGCCGGCACGCACGGCAATGGCCTGTTTTATCTGGCGACGCCGCCGGAATTGTTCGCCCCTGTCGCGCGCCACCTCGGCGAGGCTGGTCTTGCCAAGGAAGACAGCGGCGAATGGCGGCGGCTGATCATCGAGAAGCCGTTCGGCTTCGATTTGAAATCGGCGTGCGCGTTGAACGCGGATTTGCTGCGGTTCTTCGCCGAGCCGCAGATCTATCGGATCGATCACTACCTCGGCAAGGAGACGGTGCAGAACATCATGGTGCTGCGCTTTGCCAACGGCATGTTCGAACCGATCTGGAACCGACACCATATCGACCACGTGCAGATCACCGTGGCGGAGACGGTCTCGGTGGAGCAACGCGGCAAGCTTTACGATCACACCGGCGCGTTGCGCGACATGGTGCCCAACCATCTGTTCCAGCTTCTGGCGCTGACCGCCATGGAACCGCCGAGCTGCTTCGACGCACTTTCGGTACGCACCGAAAAGCTCAAGGCCATCGAGGCGATCCATCCGCTGACCCGCGAGAACGCGCTCACCGACGTGGTGCGCGGCCAGTACGCTGCCGGCCGCGTGCGCGGCAAAGATGTTGCCGACTATCGCGCCGCGGCCGGCGTGTCGCCGCAGAGCGTCACCGAGACCTACGTCGCCATGCGGCTGGCGATCGACAACTGGCGTTGGGCCGGCGTGCCGTTCTATCTGCGCACCGGAAAGGCGCTCGGCGCGCGCATCCAGCCCGACGAGGGCGCGGCGCTGCATTTCAACGCCAAAATTCCCGGCCCCGAAATCCGCATCGAGAACGTGCGGATGAATTTCAAATATGCGGACTATTTCGACGCCGCGCCGTCGACCGGTTACGAAACGCTGATCTACGATTGCATGACTGCCGATCAGATGCTGTTCCAGCGCGCCATCGACATCGAGGCGGGCTGGCGCGCGGTCGATCCAATTCTCAAAGCCTGGCAAGCGGCGGGTGGTCGCGATCTGCGCCGTTACGCGGCCGGCAGCGATGGGCCGGACGCGGCGCAGGCTCTCTTTTTACATCATGGCCAGCAATGGCGGCCGATTGCGTGAACGGTCGATGCGCCGGTCGGTGGAGTTTGAAAGATGGATATAACGCGTTCGGATTCAGCAACGAGCACGCGGCCGTGCAATGGCTCGATCGATGCGGCGGGGTTGCCATCCGTGCTCGTGGTTATGGGCGTGTCCGGGAGCGGAAAATCCACGATCGGAACCCAATTGGCGCTGGCGTTGCGCTGGGATTTCGAGGACGGTGACTGGTTTCATCCGGCGCGCAACATCGACAAGATGCATGCCGGCATCCCGCTGACCGACGAAGATCGCGCGCCGTGGCTCATCGCGATCGCCGATTTCATCGACCAGGCGCGGCTTGCGCGCACTCGTGCCGTCATTGCCTGCTCGGCGCTCAAGCGCCGTTACCGCGCCGTCATCATCGGCAACCGGCCCGACGTGCGGCTGGTTTATCTTAAAGGCAGCATCGAATTGATCGCCCGCCGTGTCGCCACGCGGCACGAGCATTTCATGCCGGCAAGTCTGCTTGAGAGCCAGTTCGAAGCCCTGGAAGAGCCAGGCCCCGACGAGGACCCGATCGTCGCGCCGATCGAGCCACGCCCGCGCGAGATCGTCACAAAGATATTGGCAGAGTTGCAGGCGGAACAAGGCCGGGACGCCGATGGCGACATCGCATCCAGGCCTTCAAGCCTCTGAAAATATGTAACTTTCCGCTCTTCGAATGACAGCCGAAGACCGAAAATGCGTCGTCAAATCTCCTCATTGTGGCGCGATTAGATATAACCACGAACGATTTGATTTTGATTCGGCCAAAGAGTGAGGAACGGAGGCCCGATGATCGCGCATTTTCGAATTTTCGCATTGGCGGCGGTCGCGTTGCTGTTTGCCGTCAATTGTGCCGCTGCTGCCCAACCGTCCGTGACAGGGCTGTGGCAGAAGACCGATGAAGACACCGGCCAGTCGGTCGGCTGGTTTTTGTTTTTCGAGCACAACGGCCTCTACGAGGGCGTGATCGCCAAGTTCACGCTGCGGCCAGGCGACAAGCCTGACGAGGTCTGCTCGGCCTGCAAGGACGACCGCAAAGATGAGCCGATGCTCGGTCTGCCGCTGATCCGGGGCATGAAACGCAATGGCCTGGACTACAAGGACGGCAACATTCTCGATCCGCGCGACGGCACCATCTATCACGCTCTGATGAAGGTCAGCCCCGATGGCCAGACCCTGACAGTGCGCGGCTATCTGGGCATCGCGTTGTTCGGCAAGGATGAGATATGGCACCGCCTGCCCGATGCTGACCTCAAACAGCTCGATCCGAAAGTCATCGCGCGTTACGGACACTATTTTTCCGGCGCAACGTCGCCGTCAGGTTCGAGCGCCGCCAAGCGACATCCGGAAACGACGGCGCGCTCGGGCAGCCCCACGCAATAAAGCGGTCGCGCGCGCTCGCTGACGCGCCGTCGGGTGGACCAATTCTGACGAAGGGCCTGGGCTCATGTCCGCTAGGCGGACCTGAGCTGGTGCTTCTCGACGCCGGCCGATGACCTGTTTTGATTGCTGCATATGGCATTGCTGCAGCGCAGCTTGGCCTCGCTTTGCACCGCGCCGGCGATCGCCTTCGCGCGACTCTTTGTCTCTTCGCGTGGGGCACCGGATTAACGGGTGCCTTTCACATCTCGGTGTACATAAGCTGGTGGTATTTCCGACTCAGTGCCGACATCCCGAGGCCAACAATCATGCCGGAGCGTGATCGCCCTGCTGACGAGCAGCTTTCCGCCGCGCGTCCGGGAGGGATGCAAGCCAACGCCAAATCAGAGACTGGCGCCTACAGAATTTTGCCTGCCGGAGATTCCGCGATCGTCATCGAGTTTGGCGATTCGATCGATCGAAACATCAATTCTCAGGTCCTGGCGCTCGCTCATCGCCTGAGCCAAGAGCCTATTGAGGGGCTCATCGAATATGTGCCGACATTCCGTTCGTTGATGCTGCACTACGACCCACTCTCGCTGCCCGTTTCTTCGCTCACCGCCCACATCGTCAAGTTGATCCAGGACTTGCAATTTCGCGAGATATCCGGCCGGGTTTGGCATTTGCCTGTCTGCTACGACGCGCAGGTCGCTCCCGACCTCAATGACGTTGCGTCGCGGACCGGACTGTCGCCGGCCCAGGTCGTCGAAGCTCATAGTGCGGTAACCTATCACGTCTATATGCTCGGCTTTCTGCCGGGCATGGCGTATCTGGGCGACCTGCCTGCAGCACTGGTTTTGCCGCGGCTGCCAACGCCGCGACTGAAGGTTCCGGCGGGCTCACTGGCCATTGCAACGACGATGACTTGTATCATCCCGCTGGAAACGCCCTCCGGATGGCATCTGATCGGGCGGTCGCCGATATCGTTTCTTCGGTGGCGACCTCATCCCGAGGCGCTTCTTGCCGCAGGCGATAAGGTGAACTTTGCACCGGTATCGCTGGACGAATACGAAAAGCTCGCAGCGCAGTCCGCATCCGGCAAGTTGAACATCATGCCCGTCGGCGAAACTGCGGAAGGAGCAGCATGATTCCGGCGCTACGCGTGGTCAAACCAGGGTTGCGGACAACCATTCAAGACCTTGGCCGACCCGGCTACCAGCGCTTCGGTATCAGCGTGAGCGGTGCGCTCGACCCTGTCAGCCTTCGCGCCGCGAATGCCCTCGTGGGCAATCCGCTCGGAACGGGCGCGCTCGAAGCCGCCTATGTGGGTCCGACGCTTGCAGTTGAGGCCGAGGAGGTAAGGCTTGCCTTCGTCGGTGCGCACGCCACGATCGAGGTGTTGCCGGATG
>Ga0335081_10017517_pt1 | contig 11592 bp, 9 predicted proteins | sample Lox_Sample_35_FD_206713 | JGI IMG/M metagenome (GOLD analysis project Ga0335081, IMG submission 206713) | Soil microbial communities from Loxahatchee National Wildlife Refuge, Florida, United States - Lox_Sample_3.5 | ecosystem: Environmental > Terrestrial > Soil > Wetlands | place: USA: Florida... | reverse complement strand
CGGTCTCAAGGCCATGGCTCAGGCGGCGGCGCCGCGGAAATCCGGCACCGCGTCGCGCAGCACGCGATAGATCGCCTCGCGCTCCTCGCGGCCGAGCCCCTGCTCCAGCATGGCGAGCCAGCCGCGCATGGCGTCGAGCGGCGGCTGCACCGGCCGCGCCGCGACCACCCCGTCGACGCCGACGTCCACCATCGGCTCCTCGCGGGCGAACAGAATCTCCTGCATGCGCTCGCCCGGACGGGCGCCGGTGAACACGATGTCGACATCGCGGCCCGGCTCCAGGCCGGCGAGCCGGATCATGCGCTCGGCAAGATCGACGATCTTCACCGGCTGGCCCATGTTGAGCACATAGACCGAGACGTCGGAGCGCTCCGGGCCGAGCGCGTGGCTCGCCGCCGTGACCACGAGATCGCACGCCTCGCGGATGGTCATGAAGTAGCGCACCATGTCCGGGTGGGTGACGGTGACCGGCCCGCCGGCGTCGATCTGCGCCTTGAACTTCGGCACCACCGAGCCGTTGGAGGCGAGCACGTTGCCGAAGCGCACCGCGATCAGCCGCATGGGCCGGCGCTCGGCATCGGCGCGGCGCGCAAATTCGGCATCGAGCGCCTGGCAATACATTTCGGCGAAGCGCTTGGTGGCGCCCAGCACCGAGACCGGCTCGATGGCCTTGTCGGTCGAGATCATCACCATGGCGGCGGCGCCGGCCGCGGCCGCGGCGTCGGCGACATTGACCGAGCCGAACACGTTGGTCTTGACGCCTTCCTCCCAATTGGCCTCGAGCAGCGGCACGTGCTTGAGCGCCGCGGCGTGAAACACGATGTCCGGCTTGAAATCGGCGAGCAGCCGGAAAATGCGCTTGCGGTCGCGCACGTCGGCGATGCGGCCGTCGATGACCGGCTTTGACTGCTTGGTGGCGAGCGCTTCGAGCACCGCGTGCAGCGCCGGCTCGGAATTCTCGACGATCAGGAGCCGTGCCGCGCCAAAGGCGATGACGCGGTCGCAAATCTCCGCCCCGATCGAGCCGCCGCCGCCGGTCACCACCACCGATTTGCCGGCCAGGAAGCTTTCCAGCCGCGCGTAATCGATCTTGACGCTCGGCCGCAGCAACAAATCCTCGACATTGACCGGGGCGAGCCGCGGCATCTCGCCGCCGTCGTCGAGCGACGGCAGCCGGCTGACGGTAAGGCCGAGCCGCCGCGCATGCATCAAGGTCGCTTCCGGCTTGGCGTCGGGATCGAACGCCGACGGCGTGAAGATCACCCGCGAAATCGGCGTGCTGCTCTGCCCGAAGTCGTTGACCACCGCATCGAGCGCGGAAAAATGCCCGAGCACCGGAATGCCGCGGATCGACTGGCCCTGGTCGCTGGCGGCCTGCGACAGCACGCCGACCGGCCAGATTTTCTTCACCGCGCCGCTTTCGATGGCGCGCAGCAGCACTTCGGCATCGGCGGCATTGCCGAGCACCAGCGTCGGATTGGCGGCGTCGGCCAGCGCGTGCTGGCGCGTGCGGGTATAGCGGAAATAGCGGTAGGCAAGCCGCGGTCCGCCGAGAAAGACGAACTGCAGCATCCAATAGAGCACGATGGTGATCTTGCCGAAGAAGAACTGGCCGAGCACATTGGGCGCGACCAGGACGTAGTCGAGCGCCAACAGCGACACCGCGAGCACGGTCGAGGCGCGCAGGATGTTCATCAGATCCGGCAGCGACGCGAACCGCCACTTCGCCTCGTAGAGGTGGAACAGGTAATAGACGACGCCGGCATAGGCGACGAAGCCGGGCAGGAACATCAGCAGCGGCTTCGACCGCTCGTCGAGGCCGACGGCCTCGAAGCGGATGTAGAAGCTCGCGACGATCGCCGCCGCGGTCATCACCAGGTCATGGGCGATAATGAGCGTTTTGCGCGGGCTCAAGAAGCTCGATGCCATCCCTTAAAGCCGTGCCAGGCCCTCATCCACGCCGGGCCGATGCCCCGGCATGTCATTAGCGGGCTTTGGCTCGTGGCGCCACCCCCAGTGGCGGCGGCCGAGCGCGCGGCCTCGAACATAAGTGACTGATCTATTGTCGAAATCGCCGGGCGGCGGAGACCGCGCCGGGCCGCGGTAGCGCCACCGGCGTCACGGCTGCGAAGCCCCGTCGCGCAACACCGTTCCGCCTATGATGCCGACGCCGAACACGTAGAGCCAGCCCTGGCTGAAATCGAACAGATGCGAGCTGACCAGCGACGAGGCGAAATTCTCGACCACGACGATGGTGCCGATCAAAGCCATCAGGCCGGCGCCGCGAACCAACAGAAAATGCGCCGCCCACATGGCGAGCAGGACCGCGGCGCCGACGGCGCCGAGCTGGATGGCGACGGCGAAGATCTGGCTGTGCGGATTGACGGTGGCCACAGCCGACGCCGTCCCACTGGCGCCCGACGCGGCAAGGCGGAATTGCGCGGCGATGGAACCGGTGCCGTGACCAAGCACCGGAGCCGTCGCGACGATCTGCGCCGACTTTTTCAGAAAGTCCATGTGCAATCCGAGCGAATTGGCCGCATCCGTGTTCAAATAGTCGTGCAACTCCGCCAACGAGTAGACCAAGCGCGAGTGCAGATACGATGAACCGAACACAGCCGCGCCGACGAGCAGGACCGCGAGAATGCCGCCAAGAGCAAGGCCGCGCCAGCCGAACAATCGATGGGCAAGCACAGCGGCGAGCAGCGGTGCGACCAGCACCGTCGTGCGCGCGGTCACGACGAAGGCGATGTTGGCGAGGAAGCAAGCGGCAAGACCGAGCACGAGAAAGACGTTGCGCCATCCCCATTCACGCCAGCGCACGCATGCGGCGGCGATCAGCGCCATGGCGCAAATGAGAAAAATGCCGCTCTGAAAAATATAATCCTTGGCCGGTGCGCCATAGGACGCGAAGTGGCGGCCGAAAACCGGCACATGGGCGACGGCCGACCTCGGCATAGGCGTCAGGGCGAACGACAGCGCCAGCATGACGGTCGCAGACATGAGAAAGGCGTAGCAGGCGCGCGGGCCGAAGTCCGAGCGGCGGAATTGCGCCAGCAGCACCGGAATTGCCAACAGGCGATGGAAGCCGCCGAGGCCGTCGACGCGCTCGGCCCAGGTCACGTCGGCCCACACCATACCGATGGCGGCGAGCAGCCAGAGCAGCACCGGCAGGCCGCCTGCGGCGGTCAAAAGCTCGCGGCGGATGTCCGCCACCTGCAACGTCGGCAGGATGGCGATCAGCCAAAGGACAATGAGAGCGAGCGTCGCCGATGTCGACCATGGCAGCGAGGCGACGACGGCAACCGCGAGCCAGTCGGCCGCTTGCCGGAGCGTTGGTTGGTCGAGCTTCATGGCGCGCGCCGCAAGATCAGGTTGGTGTGGCGCGACAGCGCCACGAGCTCATAGCCCTTCGCCCGCATGGCCGCCATGACATCGGATTTCCAGCTCGACCGCGAGTCTTCGATGATCGCAAGCCGCGGCCATAACCGCTCGGGCGCGTCGCGAAAGAACGGCTGCAGGATCACGTCTTCCAGGCCTTCGACGTCGATCTTGAGCGCGTCGACGGCATCGACCGCTTCGTCGGCCAAGACCTCAAGCAAAGTCGACGACGGCACGCGCACGGTTTCCGGCGGCATCGCGGCCTGATCGAGCTTTTTGGTCCGGGTGCCGCCGCGGTCGCGGCGATTGAGCTCGACGGCGACGAACCCCGGCTCGTCGCTCAGCGCTTTCGCGATCGCCTTGATCGGCACGCCGGGATTGGCGGCGATGTTGAAGGACAGCCGGCGCAGATTTCCCGGCTCCGGCTCGATGGCGAGAATGCGCGCCTGCGGTCCGGCGCGCGCCGCCACGAACAGCGAGAACAGGCCGACATTGGCGCCGATATCGACGAAGGCGAATGGCCGGCCTTGGGCTTTGGCTCGCGCAATTTCGGCTTCGAGCGCGGCGAGCTCCTGCGGCTCGTACATGCGCGGCGTGAACAACAGATTCTTCTCGCAGCCGTTGTCGCGCGGATGCAGCCGCAGCCTTAAGCCCCAGCGCTCCACATCCAAGGCGCCGTCGGGATAGGCAAGCCGCATGGTGACCGCGCGCCGCAGCAAGATCGCCAGCCGCAGCCCGGCATAGGTGTCGGGCAGCGGCTTGGTCAGCGCCATGACCAGCCGGTCGAGCCAACCGGGCGCCAAGGCGCCAAACGGGGCAGTATCGGCGTGGTCCGTGAGGGGCACTCGCAGGCTCTTTCGTCGCTCGGCTGCTAAGTCGCGGGCGCCGCGGCCTCGATCTCGTCGCGCAGCGCCGAGAGTCCGCGCTCGGCGCGAATACGGGTGCCGCTGCGGATATTGTCAAGGCGGCGCTCGTTGTCGGGGAGCCGCGACCGGTCGGCTTCGGGGTGCCACAGATGCAGGACGCCGGTTGCCATGCGGCCGTCCTTGCGCCGCACGCCGGCGCGCATCAGGCGGATCAGGAGGTCGGAGTCCTCCCGGCCCCAGCTCTTGAATGCGCCCTCGAAGCCGTCGACGGCGATGAGGTCAGCGCGCCAGATGCCGAGATTGCAGCCTTGCGCGCCGCGCCAGTCGCGGGCGCGCCGCCGGCGCAGCGGACCGAGCGGCAGGAAGACGAGCGGCGCCAGGCGCTTGATCTCGCCGGCCCGCCGCCAGCGCCACCAATCGGCAAGCGTCCAATGCTCCGGCTCGAGCTTTTCGCGCAAGATTCGCTCCGACAGCGCCCGCGACATCAGCAACCGGTTGCCGGTCACGAACCAGCCCGGCTGCGCCAGTGCGCGGTGCATGGCGACGAAGCTTTTCCGGGCGATGCAGTCGCCGTCGAGAAAGATGCAATAGCTGCCGGCCGCGGCGAGGATGGCGCGATTGCGGATTTCGGCGAGACGGAAGCCGTCGTCCGGCTGCCAGACATGACGCAACCGGCCCCCGAAGCGCGGTTTCCAGGAATCGATCAGGCGCCCGGTCTCCTCCGTCGAGCCGTCGTCGGCAACCAGCACTTCGAAGTCGGGATCGCTCTGGCGCAGAAGCGAGCGCAATACCGCGTCCAGCGCATCGGGCCGATTGTAGGTCGCGACGATGACGGAGATGCGTTCGGCCACGACGACACCGCTCCCGGGGATCAGCCGCTGCGCCCAAGCGCGGCGCGCAGCTTCTCGCGCTGCTTGCGCTTGGCCTCGCGCAGGTGCCGGAACGGAACGCCGAGGTAATGCTTGCGCACGAACTGCCACTGGCCGAACGGACCGACCGTCATCGGCGAATCCGCCGGCACGTACCAGCTATTGAGCCCGGTGCGGCGGACCCATTTATAGCCGCGCGCTGTCAGCGCCCGATGGATGCGCAGATTCAGCGCCAAATCCTCGATCAGGATCAGCCGCGGCCGCCAGCGCGTCAGCGTCAAGCCGCTCAACACCTCGATCTCATGATTTTCGACGTCGATGGACAAAAAGTCGATCGGCGTCGGCGCATTGGCCTCTTCGAGAATGTCGTCGAGGGTGCGCGCCAAAACTTCGATCACGCTCTCCTTGCGCATGCCGGCGACGAAAAAATCCGGATTGAGCGAGGAATGGATGCCGGCGACGTGCAGCCGCAACATTTTTCCTGCGTTCGCCGGCGACGAGCAGGCGCAGGCGAACACCTTGGCGCGGCGTTGTTCCTTTAGCTTCTGCGCCAGCGCCGGCTGCGGCTCGACCAGCACGCCGCTCCAGCCGCGGCGCTCCAGGTGCCAGGTTTGCGAAATATCCTTGGGATCGTTGGCGCCGACATCGACGAAGTATCCGGGCCGTTCGCCGAAAAACTCTTCCTTGAGCTTGGTCTCGGCCGTATCCGGGAAAATCGCGCGCTGTCCGACAGGCATTACGACGCGGCTCCGGTCACGATGCGGATTCGACCGAGCGGCGCACCATGCCGGTGGTCGAGTGCCCGGGAACCAGATCGACCAGCACCAGCGTGCCGCCGGCGGCCTCGACTTCCTCGCGTCCGACCACCTGTTCGGGCTTGTAATCGGCGCCTTTGACCAGCACCGCCGGCTGCACCCGCTTGATCAGCTCGAGCGGCGTGTCCTCTTCGAACACGACGACGAGATCGACCGCCTCGAGCGCCGCCAGCACCTCGGCGCGGCTTTCCGCCGGATTGATCGGCCGGCCGTTGCCCTTGAGCCGCCTGGTCGACGCGTCGCTGTTCAATCCGACAACCAGGCGGTCGCAGGCGGCGCGGGCTTCGGCCAGCAGCTTGACGTGACCGCGATGCAGCAGATCGAAGCAGCCGTTGGTGAAGCCGATGCGCAGGCCCGCCCGGCGCCACTCCTTGAGCCGCTCGTCGAGCACCAACCAGTCGAACACGATCTTGTCTTCGGGCGCGAGCGCCGCGGCCGGCAGGATGCGGTGGCGCAATTCGACAAGCGACACCGTCGCCGTGCCGCGCTTGCCGACCACCACGGCGGCGGCGGCATTGGCGGCGCGCATGGCGGTCTCGAACGGCGCCTGCAGCGCCAGCAGCACCGCCATCACCGCGGCAACGGTATCGCCGGCGCCGGAGACGTCGCGGACCTTCACCGGATAGGCCGGAACATGGATCGGGCCGTGGCCTTCGAGATGCAGCGTCATGCCTTCTTCGCTGCGGGTGACCAGCACGGCCTCGCTCTCGACCAGGCGCGCCAGCTCGGCGGCTGCCTTCGCGATCTCCGCTTCCGTCGCCACCGGCCGGTGCACGGCCGCACCGAGCTCCTGGCGGTTCGGCGTGATCAGGGTGGCGCCGCGATAGACGCCGTAATCGTGGCCCTTCGGATCGACCACCACGGGCTTGCCGTGGCGGCGCGATGCCTCGATGACGGCGCGGATGACCCGCGGCGTCAGCGTGCCCTTGGCATAGTCGGACAGCACCACGGCGCCAACCTGCGGCATGGCGGTTTCGGCATAACCAATGATCGCCGCCTCGCTTTGCGCACCGGTCGGCGCCGTCGTCTCCCAATCGGCCCGCATCAGATGGCTCGAATGATGCTCGGAGACGAAACGCACCTTGCGCGTGGTCTGCCGCGCCTTGTCGATGACGAGATCGGGCACGATGGCGCCGTTGAACTTGGCGAGCGCGTTGGTCAGCGTCAGGCCGGCATCGTCGTTGCCGATCAGGCTGACCAGGATGCACTGGGCGCCAAGGGCCGCGATATTGCGTGCCACGTTGCCGGCGCCGCCGATCTGGATCTCGCTGTGACGCACCGCGAGCACCGGCGTCGGCGCCTCCGGCGAGATGCGCGTGACCTCGCCATAGACGAAATCGTCGAGCATGAGATCGCCGACGCAGAGCACGGCCTGCCCGGCGACCCGCTTCAGCGCCTCTTCGAAGTCAAACATGCGTCGTGTCGCTCGCCAAAGCCTAAAGCCCCAATTCCTCGTCACCGATAGCGATCGGCGCGGTCGAGATAGGTCGTCACGTAATGCCCGACGGCGTCTTCCAGCGGCGTGAACGCCGCATTATAGCCCGCCCGCCGCAGATTGCCGGTCTCGGCTTGCGTGAAATATTGATAGCTGTCGCGGATTTCCGCCGGCATGTCGATATATTCGATGGCCGGTGGACGCTGCAGCGCCGCGAACAGGGCCTCGATCAGGTCGCGGAAGCTGCGCGCCTTGCCGGTGCCGACATTGAAAATGCCCGACACCTGCGGCGTGGCGAGGAGCCAACGCACCACCGCGACCGCATCCTCGACACAGATGAAATCGCGCTTCTGCTCGCCGTCGGCGATGCCCGGGCGGTGCGACTTGAATAGCCGCACGGTCTTGCCGGCCTTGGCATCGTCGAAGCGCTTGGCGACGAGACTCATCATCTCGCCCTTGTGGTACTCGTTGGCACCGAACACGTTGAAGAATTTCAGCCCCGCCCATTGCGGCGGCACCGGCTCCTTGCGCGCGGCGCGCTCGATCACGGCGAGGTCGAACATGTGCTTGCTCCAGCCGTAAAGATTCATCGGCCTGAGCTTCTTCAGCGCATCGAGCGTGTAGGCATCGGAAAAGCCGGCGCCGCCGTCGCCGAACGTGGCCGCCGACGAGGCGTAGATAAAAGGCGTGCGGCTCGCCGCGCACCACTCGAACAGCCGCAGCGACAGCCGGAAATTGGTCTCCATCACGGCGTCGCCATCGGTCGCGGTGGTCGAGGAGATGGCGCCCAAATGCACGACGGCCTCGAGCTTGCGGCCGTCGAGCCAGCGCAACAGATCGGCCGGCGGCACGAAATCGGCGAATTGGCGCTTGGCGAGATTGCGCCAATTGCCGTCGCTGCCGAGGACGTCGTTGATGGCGATGTCGGTGCGGCCGGCCTCGTTTAGGCTTGCCACGACATTCGATCCGATGAATCCGGCCCCGCCGGTGACCAACAACATCGACGCCGTAACACCGGGTTGCGCTCAAGCCGCCAAGGGCCCACCAACGCGCTCCTTTGCCCCAGTCCGGCGCGCTGAGCAACACTGGTGCGGGGCACAAGGTCAATGGCGTCATATAATAAATGAATTTATATTCAGTACTTAGAGTGAATTATGATTCATATCTTTTTAGGCCGCTTATTCACACACCCTCTCAAGCCCGGCTATAGTGGCGTCCGTCGCACATCATGGCCAAGCCCGACCGCAGTCCGATCCTGATCGTGCCCTATATGTGGATCGGCGATTTCGTGCGCTGTCACACGGTCATTCAGCTGCTGCGCGTACGCTTTCCCGACCGGCCGGTCGACATGCTGGCGACGACGCTGTGCAAGCCGCTGAGCGATTACATGCCGGGCCTGCGCCAAGCCATTGTCGTCGACCTGCCGCGCAAGGCCCTGGCGTTGGGGCAGCACGAGGCGCTCGCCGACCGGCTGCGGGCGGAACATTACGGCGGCGCGCTCATCATGCCGCGGACCTGGAAGGCGGCGCTGGCGCCGTTCCTCGCCCGCATTCCGCAGCGCACCGGATTCATCGGAGAGGCGCGGTTTTTCCTGCTCAACGAAGTGCGCCCCGGCGAGCGCAAGCTGAAGCGCATGGTCGACCGTTGCGCGGCTTTGGCGCTGCCGCCGGACACTGCCCTGCCCGATCCATTGCCGGTGCCGCAACTGAAAGTCCCGGCGGCCGAGGCCGCCGCCTGGCGGAGCCGGCGCGGACTGAGCGCCGAGCGCCGGCCGATCGTGGCGCTTGCCCCCGGCGCGGTCGGACCGTCGAAGCGCTGGCCGAGCGCGTCCTATGCGGCGCTGGCCCGGCGCCTGTTGGCCGACGGCTGTGCGGTCTGGGTGCTGGGCGGCCCCGACGAGAAGCCGCTGGCCGCCGAGATCGTCGGCGACACCGACGCCCGCGACTTGACCGGCCCCGACCTGCGCGACGCCATTCTGGCGCTCGCCTGCGCTTCCGCCGCCGTCTCCAACGATTCCGGCCTGCTGCACGTTGCCGCCGCGGTCGGCACCCAGGCCATCGGCATTTTCGGCCCGACCAGCCCGTGGCATTGGGCGCCGCTCAATCCGCTGGCCGCCACCATGGAAACCAAGGCCCAGCTCGATTGCCGGCCGTGCCACAAGCCGGTCTGCCGGTTCGGCCATCATCGCTGCATGGTTGAAATCGACCGCGACGAGGTTTTTGCCGCGACCCGCCGGGCGCTGGGCGCGGTCGCGCCTGTCGGTTGAGGCCTCCGCGGCCTAAGCTGCTGTTTAACGAATCGGAGTAGGGCTGCGGCATGACGGTCCTGGTCACCGGCGGCGCCGGCTATATCGGCAGCCACATGGTCTACGAGCTCGTCGATGCGGGCGAGCGCGTGGTCGTGCTCGACGATCTGTCGACCGGCTTCGACTGGGCCGTCGCCAAGGGCGTGCCGCTCATCGTCGCCGAGAGCGGCGACCAGGCGCTGGTGACGCGGCTCATCCGCGAGCACGGCGTCGACGCCATCATCCACTTCGCCGCGTCCATCGTGGTGCCGGACTCGGTGCGCGATCCGCTCGGCTATTACCGCAACAACACCATGAACTCGCGCGCACTGATCGAGTGCGCGGTGAAATGCGGCGTGCGCCATTTCATCTTTTCCTCGACCGCCGCTGTGTACGGCAATCCGGCCGAAGTGCCGGTCAAAGAAGATGCACCGACGCAGCCGATCTCGCCCTACGGCTGGTCGAAGCTGATGACCGAGATCATGCTGCGCGACGCCGGCAGCGCCTACGGCCTGGCGCACGTCATCCTGCGCTACTTCAACGTCGCCGGCGCCGATCCGCAGCGCCGCACCGGGCAATCGACCAAGGCCGCAACGCATCTGATCAAGGTCGCCGCCGAAACCGCGCTCGGGCTGCGGCCAAAGCTCGAAATATTCGGCACCGACTATCCGACGGCGGACGGCACCTGCATCCGCGACTACATCCATGTCAGCGATCTCGTCCGCGCCCATGCCGACGCGCTGCGCTATTTGCGCTCCGGCGCGCCGTCGCTGACGCTCAATTGCGGCTACGGCCACGGCTTTTCGGTTCTGGAAGTGATCGACGCGGTCAAGCGCGTCTCGGGCGTCGATTTCAAGGTCGAGCGCGCGCCGCGCCGAGCGGGCGATCCGGCACAGATCGTCGCCCATTCGGGACTGGCGCGCGACAGGCTCGGCTGGCGGCCGCGCTACGACGACCTTTCGACCATCGTGCGCGATGCCCTCAATTGGGAGCGGGAACTCATCCGCCGCCGCAGTGCGGCGGCCGACGAGAGCCGCAAAGCCGCCGTTTGAGGCGCCAAGGTTCCTGTTGCGGCGCATGAAATATTTGAGTTCACTTGAAAATTCCGCCCTATGCGGGCATGAGGTTGCGCCTTAGCGGCCGCGCGAAGACCGGGCCGCAGCGGGTGAGATGGATCGGGCATGATGGCTGCCAAGGCCGAAGCCGAGGACAAATATTCGACCGCCACGCTGGTGCGCCGCCTCCTCCTCGACGAGGCGCTGACGCACTGGCCGCTCTATGCCGTCGGCTTTGCCCTGATGCTGCTCGCCGCCGCCGCAACGGCGCTGACCGCCTACCTGCTTGGCACCATGATCAACGCGACCGTGGTGACGCATAACTTCTCCGGCGTTGTGTTCGTCAGCCTCGCCGCCATCGGCATTTTCGCGGTGAAGGGATTTGCCACCTATGGCGGCACCGTGACGCTGTCGCGCATCGGCAACCGCATCATCGCCGAAAATCAGCGCCGCATGTTCGACAAGCTGTTGCGGGAGGACATCGGCTTTTTCGCCGACCGCCATTCGTCGGAATTCATCGCCCGGCTCACCACCGGCGCGGTCGCGGTAAGCCAAGTGATCAATCTGCTTATCACTGCGATTGGCCGCGATCTGATGTCGCTGATCGGGCTATGCATCGTCATGGTGATCCAGGATCCGGTCATGTCAATCGCCGGCCTCGTCGTTGCGCCGCCGGCGTTCTTGTTCCTGCGCCAGCTCATCCGCCGGGTCCGCGGCATCGCCCGCATGCAATTCACCGGCGGCACCCAGATCATCGAGACCATGCAGGAGGCGCTGCAGGGCCTGCGCATGGTCAAGGCGTTCGCGCTCGAGGGCGAGATGCAGCGCCGCCTTGCCAAGAGCGTCGCCTCAGTGGAGCACGAGTCCAACAAGATGGCGCGGGTCGC
>Ga0335081_10017516_pt1 | contig 11593 bp, 12 predicted proteins | sample Lox_Sample_35_FD_206713 | JGI IMG/M metagenome (GOLD analysis project Ga0335081, IMG submission 206713) | Soil microbial communities from Loxahatchee National Wildlife Refuge, Florida, United States - Lox_Sample_3.5 | ecosystem: Environmental > Terrestrial > Soil > Wetlands | place: USA... | reverse complement strand
ATCACTGCTGTCAACGAGACAACCGGGAAAAAGCTGGGCGTTCAAACTGTTGATACTATCGCCGATGGAGTAACACCGACCCCGGGAGAGCGGGCTGCCATAGCGAGAATTCGCGAAAAATTCCCCAACGATGATCTCTGGATCATCCCGAAAAGATAAGTGCCATGATCAGACATCAAACTTTGGGTCGCTACCAATTCATGTTCTACGCGACGGCGCGGGATCTCACACCGGTGCTGGCCCTCCTGGAGGCTCAGAAGAAACTCCAATATACGCCGATGCGTCACGTTGTGACTAACAGAGCCCAGACGTATTTCTCGTATGCTGACATTCCGGATTTCGGACGAACGAATGACCCGACCGCTGTAATGAATTCGGCCTATCTTGTGGCGTTGCGAGGGACAGCGGTGCACGTCGAGACCATTCACCTGAGAGCAGGAGGAATAAATTATGCCGTCGGTCAAAGACTAAATCAGGACACCGTTACCCTGAGTCCCGGGGGACTATATGGCCATGACGCACTCCTTTACGGGGTGATCGGCACCGTTTCGGAGAGCGAAGCGTCGCTTACTCTCTACGATTTTATGGTCGAACCTTACCTCGCCCGTTTTGCGCCGGTGAATGAATTTTTTCTTGGGCCGGAGGCGTTTGATCTCTGGAAATCCGGTGTGAGGCTGACGACCTCCGCGGCTTCGCCCGCGAAATTTGATCTGAAGGCTTGAGCAATCGCTACCCTCGACCGGCCAACCGGATTTATCGAAGGCCATTGATTTCGCCCGCGGGCAGCTCCTCCGCCGCCGGCGTCTGTGCCAGGCGCTCTTCCACGACGGCGTCAAAAGTCGCGTTCAAGGCGCTGAAGGCCAATGCATCGGCCGTATGCGCGAGTGTTGCACCTTGGAGAATCCGCTGATCGAGCAGGAATGGTACCTCGCCCGATATGAGGTCGAGCATCCGCACGCGTAGGCCCGCGTCAGGGCGGTTATCCGTGAGTTCCGTGCCATCATCCTGACGCACCGGATAAAAGGCAAGGCGATCGTATTCCTGGTTGGCGGCAAGCAGCCCTTCGCCGCGCGCGTCGATCGGGCGGCGATCGCGATCCCGGAGCGCTCTTTCATGCAACTTCGCTGACTGAGGCGGCGGGCGAAATCCGCGATCAGGCCGACGCAGCGGTCGTCGACGCTATCCAATGAGACGGCGATCGTTGGGTCGTTAGCCGCCGATCGCACTCACCTTTCGCATCCAACAAAACCTCCACGAGGCCCGATCGCAATGCTTGCGTTGCCGGGGATGCGCGCTTTCTCGCTTGCCTCAAGGCGCGGCGGCGAAGGTGTGTCGTGCGATGCGCATGGCGTGTTCGTCGGCGGCGTTCCGCTTCTGAACGCGCCGAGCGCCGAGACACAATATTGGACCGTTCGTCCTATTCCTGAAATCAACGAAGGACTGACCGCACGTTACCGGCTACCGATCGACATCGCGTCCAGGGCGGGCGCCCTCGCGCTGATCGCGGCCGCGCTTAATCGCGGCGATCTCGCCATGGCGGCGATCGCGGCCGTCCAGATGCAATTTTCCGATCCGCCGCCGCTCGCGAAAGCCGCCGAGAGTCCGGACGAAATCGTACGTCGCGCCCGAGAACTCGGCCGCAGCGGTCTCCTCAAATTTTTTTGGAATCCCGCTCTCCATCCACGCGCCGGCGTGCCGCCAAATCCCGGCTGGTTCGCGCCGGTCGGAGCGCAGGCTGAAAGCGCCGATGTCGTTCCAGTCGCGATGGGCGGCGATAAACCGGAGCGTTTCGAGCCCATCCCCAATTTGGAGGGTGGCAATGCCGCCGATAAGCCGTGGGAGCCGCCGCCGGCTGAAGGGGAGGGAGGCGAAAATGAACCCCGCGGGATCCTCGAGCTTCCGCTCCTGGGGGGATCGACAGATGCCTCGGAGCCCAGTCCGGGCCCGGCGGCTCCAGTCGAGGGTGGATCGGGCCCGAAGCCGCTTTCTGCTTACGGATCGACATCCGCTACATCTTCTGACCAATCTCTGCCGCCAAAGATCGGTTCATTTCCAGTACCTGATAACTTAACCTATGGAACAACGCCTTATGGAAATTATGCGCACGACGAAATAGCAAAAGTCCTGAAGGAGACGTATCCTGACATCACCTTCATCCTTAGGATCGGCCCGGGACAAAGGGGTCCAGACGTGGAAGTTCCGGACGACTCTATTTCGGTGGTTGGCGCCCAGTATCTCGAGATAAAGCCTCTGACTCCATCGGGTGAAAGGTCGTTCAATGAGCAAGTAGAGCGGTGGGGGATTGGCCCCGTTCAGTCGCTCACTTATGATTCAGCCGGCAATCTGTACTATGGATTTCGCAGATGAACGCGAGGGATCTCCTGTGGGCGCACAAATACGTTGAGGCGATCGCGGCGTGCGGGCGACTACTTTCGATAAAGCCCGACGATATTGCCGCCACTTCCATAATGGCAGATGCATTGCGCGCGCTGGAGAGATACGAAGAAGCGCTTCCATTATTCGAGCGCATCGACGCGCACGAGAAAGGGCGAGAAAACATAACGCCCGGCCATCCAGGTCGGCAGATGGATATTTCATGCCTTTATTGGTTCATGGGAGATCACACCAAGGCAATCGCATTGATGCGGGGCATGGTCGACGGCATACTCGATGGATCGATCCAATACAGCGCCGATATTGCTGGAGGCATGACGCAGGGTTTGTTGCTCTCTTACATGGGCGTAACTGCACATTGCTCCGACCAAGTGACGTTTGCGCTGGATTACATGCGGAAGCGAACGCGGAAATATTTCCTCGATAGCTGGCCCAACCCGGTGGTACGCTACCACCTGGGAGAAATTTCGTTCGGCGATCTGTTGGCAAAGGCCACGGGTCAACAGGAACTCGCGCAAGCCGTTGAGGTTGCCCGGGTGAAGCTGCTGAGCCGTCGCCAACTTTGCGTGGTCCTCTTTCACGATGGTGTGAAGAGTCGAATCCAAGGCGACGAAGGGCACTGCCTCGCTCGTATGCGCGAATGCTACGCGTTGGAGAACCCGCTGATCGAGCACGAATGGTATCTCGCGCGATACGAGGTCGAGCAAGCGGGTGGGAAGAGCTGAGACGTATCGCACGAAATAACTGCAAAATTTAGCGCTGCAAGAGCAATGCGTCGGCGGGATGTCCGTGCCGCTGCGACAGACCGGCGTGCTGGATGCTGCCTTTGATCCGGAGGTTATATGACCGCGATCACGCGCGAACAAATCTCGGTTGCCTTTTTCAATCTCATCGCCGGCGCGGCCGAATTCACCGCCACGAGCCGGCGTTTCGTGCATTGGGATCAGGTCAACGAGACGCAGATGCCGTTCCTGACCATGCTCAAGACCGGCGAGGTGCGCGGCCGGCAGGCCGAGGGGCTGCCGACGCTGACCATCAATGCGCATGTCTTTATCTATATGTCGGCCGGGATGGACCCCGAAGACGTGCCCGATACCGCGATGAACGCGCTGCTGGATGCGGTCGATGCCGCGGTTCAGCCGAGCGGCGCCGATGCGCTCGGCGGTAACCGGCAGACGCTCGGCGGCTTGGTATCCCACTGCTATCCGCTCGGCCCGGTGTTCATCGACACCGGCGACACCGACGGCAAGGCGGTCGCCGCGATTCCGTTCCAGATCTTGGTGCCCTAGCACAACCGACAATACGGCCAACGCGAATAGCGAGTGGCGAGTAGCGAATAGGGGAGAGAAACATCCCCATTCGCTACTCGCTATTCGCTATTCGCACTTTTCATACGCTCTCACCACGGAGAACCACCCATGACCCAATTCGCCTTCGGCAGCGGCACGCTGATCGGCAAGCGCACCGACGTGAGCGGGCAGCCGCCGGCTTTGCTCGGCACCCTGCAGGACGTGTCGCTCGATTTCGATCGCAAGATCGAGACCTTGCTCGGCCAGTACAACATGGCGGTCGCAGCCGGCGGGGGCGAGTTCAAGATCACCGGCAAGGCCAAGTTCGCGCGCCTGCAGTCGGCCCAGATCAACAATCTGTTTCTCGGCCAGACACTGACCGCAAGCAGCATGGTCGAGATGACGACGGGGGAGACCGATACCGTTGCGTCGGCGGCCGTCACCGTCGCCAACGGCAGCACTTTCGTCGAGGATTTCGGCGTGTTTTATGCCACGACCGGCGTGCAGCTCACGCCAGTCGCATCCTCGCCGGCGCAGGGCCAATACATCGCGCCGTCCGGCAGCCCCGGCGCCTACACCTTCAATTCCGCCGACAACGGCGCCGCGGTGCTGATCTACTACAGCTACACGATCACGTCCGGCAACAAGATCAGCCTGGCGAACCAGCTCACCGGACCGCTGCCGATGTTCGAAGTGTCGCTGAAGGAAACGTTCAACTATTTCGGCGCCACGAAGGACCTGGTGGTGAAGCTCAACGCCTGCGTGGCGCCGAAACTGTCGCTGCCGTTTTCCAACCAGAAATTCACCGTCGCAGAATTCGACTTTCAGGCGATCGCCGATGCATCGAACAATATCGGCACGATCAGCCTGAGCGAGTAGGACGGCCGCTCGATGTTATGGTGCGGCAAAAAGGCCTTTCGCTGCGTCAAAGACGGGCTTTGGCAGCATGCGCAGTTCGTCCGCCACATAGGGCAAGTTTTGCATGTATTGCGCGACAAGCTGGGCCACAGCACGCGCCTGTGCGGCGTCGTTGCGTCGCTTTGCCGGTTCGCGGTCCTTTCGTTTCGACAGCCATAGCTTGTGTGCCGCCCACGCCCGCGGATCGGTCGTTACCAGGCGGCATGGCTCGCCTCTCTCGTCGATGACGACAGCCTCGAAGGAAGGGGCGCTTTCTTGCCAGGCCAGACCTTCGATTTCAGCCGCCGTGAGATCGTCCTCGTCAACGCCAATGCGCTCCTTTTCTTTCGTCCAGGGCGGCTCGCGTAGCGGTTTGATGAGGTCGACAAGGTAGCCCTCCCGGTTCGCCGCCTGGAAGCGTCGCGATGAGCGGCGGAAACTCGAATCGGCCTTTTGCAGCAGGCGCAGCAGCGAGGGCTGGCTGACATCCTTGCTTGCCACGAAGCTTAGTCGTTGGCGAGCGTCGAATAGCAAATCGATATCTTCCGTCGCGGTCAGTCCGGGGTCGATGCGAACGCCGGCGACCGCCTCGTAGGCATAGATTGCGTTCGTGCCAAGAACCCTGATTCCCGATCCCAGCAAACCGGCTTCATCGATCGCTCGCAGGATCTTCGCCCCGGCCACCGGGAGACGGCCGAGGCCAAGCGCGCGATTTATCGCGGATTGCCGGGCCATGACCGTTTTCAGGTCCTTCAAACGTTGCTGTGCATCCAGCCGGCCGCGATCATATGCGAGCTTTATCGCCTCGGTTTCCCGGGATTTGTGCCCAAGGGACGTCTGGCGGCGAATGCCGGATTTGCCGTAGTAGCTGCGGACCAGGTAATCGCGCCCGTGGATCTTTTTCCAACCCATCGACCCGCGGTGGTCGTCATTCCGTTGAACAGCCTCGCGATAAGCGGCGTAGCGTTGCCGCGTGTTGATCGCCTCGCGCCGCTGGTCGCCATTAAGCTCTTGAAAAACAACGCTTTCCACAATTGTACTCGCTTGCGCTCCCAAGTGTGGAAAATAGCATTTATGAGTTAAAAATCAATACGTTCCACAGTTTCGATAAAAATCGACAAAAACTGTGGAAACTCGCATTCGAGTGCAGCTCACGGGAGGCTGAGAATTGAGCATGGACATCGACCAAACCATCGATCTTTCGGCAGCCCGCCTGGTCCGCCTCGCTGGCCGTGACTTCTATATAGCGCCGCTGTCGCTCCGCCAGATTCTGGCCATTGCCGATCACGTGCCGAAGCTTTCCGGCATTACGGCTGATAGCCTGAGCGGCGAACGGCTCACACCATTGGCCGAGGTGTTGTGGCAGGGCCTGCGCCGCGCCCACCCCAAGCTGACGCGCGACGAGTTCCTCGATCTGCCGATTCCGCTCGGTGAGCTCGTCGCCGCGCTACCGGTCGTGATCGAGCAGGCCGGCGGCAAGCGGGTGGAGATCGGCGCGGGGGAACTCTAGGCGACGAGCGCTTCGAGACGGCCGCGTGGGGCGCGCTCGTCGCTGAACTGGTTCTCGACCTCAATTGGACGCGCGACCAGGTGCTCGACCAGGTCGATGTACCATTTCTCGAACAGCTGCGCCTGGCGTGGAGCGAGTGTCCGCCGCTGCGCCGGCTTTTGGCTGCCTCACTGGGATTGAGGCCAAAGCCGCGGCCATCGACGGATTATCGCGAATTGCTCGCCATGTTCCCGGGCGGCGCAATCAGATGAGAATCGGAGTTTTGCCGCATGGCCAGCGACAATCAGGTCGAAGTCAGCTTCAAGGCAGACGGCAGCGATTTTCTTGCCGCGGTTTCCCGGATCAACCAGGCACTGAGCGGCCTCGCGGCGCCGATCAAGACCCTGCACCAGGCATTCGCCGAGCAGAAAGTCCTGCTCGATGCGGAAGCCAACCAGTTCCAGATCACGCAGAACCAAAAGTTTACGCTGCTCGAAGCGGAAACGCAGAAGGAATACGAAGCCGAGCTGGCGCTGCTGCAGCAAAGAGCCGACATCGCCGCGCTATCAGTCGCGCAACGGCAGGCGGTGCTCAGCAAGATTGACGAGCTCGAGGCCAAGCATCGCACCGACATGCTCCGCCTCGATGAGCAGGCGATCGCCCAGCAGCAGCGGATGTGGACTTCGGCGCTCGGCTCGATCGAGACGGCATTCAATTCCCAGCTGCGCGGCTTACTCGACGGCACCACGACATGGTCGCAGGCGTTCAAGAAAATTCTCGGCGACCTGATCATTCAGTTCATCGAGATGTGCGAGACCATGGTGGTGAAATGGACCGCCGCCCAACTGGCGCAGACCACGGCGGCGACCACCGGGGCTGCGGCGCGCGCGGCGGCCGAACAGGGCGCGGCCAGCGCTGGCGTCCTCGCCAATGCGGCGAACGCTGTGAAGGCGATCATGACCGACGCCGGCCAGACGTTCGCCGGCGTCTTCGCCTTCCTGGCGCCGACCATGGGACCGGCCGCGGCCGGGCCCGCGGCGGCGGCGCAGGCCTCCGTGTCGGCGGCGGCCATCTTCGATGTCGGTACGGATTACGTGGTGCGCGGCGGTCTTGCTCTGATCCATCCGGGCGAAACGATTATTCCGGCGGCGCGCGGCTCGGGGCCATTCTCGGGAGCGGGTCTCGGCGCGCAAGTGCATGCGCCGGTGAGTATCAGCGTGGCCGCGCTCGATGCCCAGAGCGTAAAGCGCTTCTTCAACGACAATTCGCACCACATACTGCGCGCCATCAACGACGCGGTGAAACGCGGCGCGCATCTCGGGCTGCGCGGGGCGCGGCCGTAGCCTTCACTTGATTCTTCGTCGTCCGGGGCCGAGGGGAGCCAATCATGTCCTACCTCCTCGGCGTCAATCTGCTGCCGTCAACGGGCGAGTTCACCTACGATACGATTCCGTATCTCGGCCAGCGCGTCACCGAATCGACACTCACCTCGATCAATCGCTACGCCAACGGTGGGCCGAACGCCGGTACTGGTACCGTTGCGGATTACTCGATCGCAATCGGCAATCTGCAGGCTCAATTCCCCGGCTGCACGACGGTATCGCTCGTCGTCTCCTGGTTCGGCAATTCGACCGATGTCACCGCGTGCCAGATTTATCCGTCGACCACCTACATCAATGGCAGCTTCCAGCAGGCTTCGGGCGCGTCCGATGTATGGCGCTGCTCGGGACTGACGCAGTCGTCGTCAGGCCTCATCCCGATCCCGCAGAGCGGCGGTGCTTTCATCTATGGTGGCACGCCGTCGGACCAGTCGCTGGTGCGCTGCATCAGCGATCTCAAGTCGCGCGGTCTGCGCGTCGTGTTCTATCCGTTCGTGCTGATGACGGCGAGCGGGGAGCCATGGCGCGGGCGCATCACTTACAACGGAGCGGACTTTTCCAGCGCGGCTACCACAGCGGTTGACAATTTTCTCGGCAGCGCGACCGCGAGCCAGTTCACGCGTGACACGACGAATCTGACGGTGGCGTATGCGGGTTCTCCGACCGACTACACCTACCGGCGCATGATCCTGCACTACGCCAATCTGTGCGTGGTCGCCGGTGGCGTTGATCTGTTCCTGCTCGGCTCGGAGTTTCGTGGACTGGAGATCATTCGCGGTCCAGCCTGGACCAAGCCCGGCACCACCGGCAGCGACGGCAAAGTCACCTGGGATTATCCGTTCGTCGCCGGGTTGATGCAACTCGCCGACGATGTGCGCAGCGTGTTCGACGGCGCCGGACTCACCAAGGACACGGCGAACCTGCACAATCTGATTGCCTATTCGGCCGACTGGTCGGTGTGGATGGGCTATCAGCATCCGGGCGAGAACGGGCAATGGCCGCATCTCGACCAGCTTTACGGACACGGCAATATCGACCTGGTCTGCTTCGACAATTATCTGCCGCTGTCGGATTGGACCACAGGCGTCGGTGGGCTCGACGCGCAGAATTGGCGGAGCCCGGTACCAACCGGCGCTTGGCCGCCGTCTTCTGCGACTTTCAGCGGTCTCGGACTTGCCGGTCAACCGTCGATCTACAGTATCGCTTATTTGAAGGCGAACGTCGAAGGCGGCGAAAAATTCAACTGGTTCTATGACGACAGCAATAATCTCGGCATCGGGCTCGATCCAAACGGCACCGATTTGCGTGTTTCGCTGCCGCAGGGCGATCGGCTCGCCCAGGCACGAAATCCTTATTTCCCGAACCAGCAGCTGCTGGCGAACAAACAGCTGCGCTGGTGGTGGAACAATGCGCACCAGGCGGTCTACGACGATGGCGACGGCAGCGGCTGGTCGCCGCACGGCCCCGCTACCGAATGGGTGCCGCAGTCGAAGTCGATCGCGTTTGCCGAATACGGTTTTCCAGCCTGCGACCGGGCCACCAACCAGCCCAACGTGTTTTACAGTCCGGCGTCGGTCGAAAGCGCGACACCGTTCTGGTCGACCTGGGATCCGAGTGAGAGTGCCGCCGGCCAGTATTGGCCGCGCCGCGACGACGCATTGCAGCTTTTGGCGCTGCAAGCCGTTTACGAATACTGGGTGACCGACGGTCAAAATGAAATGTCGGCCGCCGGCGTGCCGATGATCCAGACGGCGTTCATGTCGGCATGGAACTGGGACGCGCGGCCGTTTCCGGTTTTCCCGCAACTGAGCGGCGTGTGGGGCGACGCGGGCGACTGGCCGGCCGGCAACTGGGTCGGCGGCAAGGGACCATTCTTATCGCCGCTCGTGCCGAGCGATCCGCCGGCTCCGGGATCGTATGCGACGCTTCCGGCGCTGCCCGGCCTCGGCTGGTCGGTCAAGATCGCCCCGGTGTTTTCGACCGGGACGGCGCTGCACGTGTCGGGCCGGGAGCTGCGTGCGGCCAGATACGCAAGCCCGCTGTGGGCCATCGAGCTCAACTACGACCTCTTACGCATGGTGTCGCCTGACGACGAGTTGCAAGCGATCCTTGGCTTTTTCGAGCAGTGCCAAGGTGAAAACGGCTCGTTCTATTTCGAGCCACCGGCGCTATCGCCTGTATCCGCCCAGATGCTCGGCATCGGTGACGGCACGACCACGACATTCGCCTTCACGGTAACGGTGGGCGGCGCGGGGATCACGCCGGCCAACATTGGCACGCCGCCGAACATCTATCTCAATGGGGTGCTGCAATCCGGCGGCTACACGGTCGCTGCGGATCCACTGGCGCCGACCGTGACCTTCGCCACCGCGCCGGCGTCGGGTGTGGCGATCAGTGCCGATTTTCACTGGTATTTTTTGTGCCGTTTCGGCGGCGACAGCGCCGATACCGAAGAATTTCTGGAAGCGCTCTACGCGCTGCGCTCGCTGCGGCTCAAGACTGTGCGCTGGTGAAAGAACTCTCCTCACGAGGGGAGGTGAGGAGATTGCCGCATGGCTACCCCGCCGTCGCTGCCGAATCTCGCCGGGCTGTCGTGGTCGCGGCACAAGAAGCCGGGATTTCTCACCCGCGTGGCCTCACACGTCTCCGGCCGCGAGGTGCGCGTCGCCCTGATGAGCTATCCGCTTTACGAGTTCGAGACGGTCTATAACGGGCTTGCCTCATCGGCGACGCCAAGTTTTATCGGGCTCGGCGCCGCGAGCCTGCAAAGCCTGATGGGTTTTTTCCTGCAGCTGCAAGGCCAGTTCGGCACGTTTCTCTATACCGATCCGGACGACAACACGGTCGCGGCACAGGCTTTCGCCACCGGCGACGGCACGACGACGTCGTTCACGATGATGCGCTCGCTCGGCGGTTTCCTCGAGCCTGCCGGCTGGGTCACCGGCATCGCCAATGTCTATCTCAACGGTGTAGTCCAGTCCGCCAGCAGCTACAGCCTCACCGCGCCAAATACGCTGACGTTCGGCGGCGCGCCTGGAAGCAGCCGGACAATATCCGCGGACTTTTCCTACGCGTTCAACTGCCGCTTCCTCGACGACCGGATGGATTTCGAGGAGTTCATGTCGAACCTGTGGCGGCTCGACAGCATGAAATTCCGCAGTGTGAAGCCTTAAGCCATGAAGCCGACCTCAGCCGCGCTCGTTACCTATCTGAATAGCGCGCGCGCAAACCCCGATGTGCCGCTGCTGATGGCGGATGCCTTCACCGTCACGCTGCGTACCGGCCTCGTGCTCTGCTACACCAATGTTGAGGTGACGTTCAGTTACAACGGCAACACGTACCTCGGCAATTCAATCCTGATTAATGGCCTAAAATACCGGGCGGCCGCGGGCCTTGAGGTCGACCGGCAGCAGATCACGATCGCGGCGCGCTCGACCGACACCATCACCGCCGGTGCGCCGTTCCTGCAAGCGCTGCGCGACGGCTCGTTCGACGGTGCCGAGATCGTCCGTTACCGCATCTTCTTCTCGGACCGGATCGGCGGCACGGCGATCGGATCGGTTCTGCTGTTCAAGGGTCGGCTCGGCGTCATCGACGAAATCGGGCGAACCAGCGCCAAGCTCAATGTCAATTCCGATCTGGTGCTGCTCGATATCGACATGCCGCGAAATATCTATCAGCCGACTTGTCTCCACACACTCTACGATTCCGGCTGCACGCTGGTGAAGAATGCGTTCGGCACAAGCGGCACGGTCGGCGCCGGCTCCACGGCGTCGGTGATCAATTGGTCAGGCGCGAGCGTGAATTTCCAGCAGGGTTCGATCACGTTTACATCCGGTGTGAATACCGGCGTCACGGCGACGGTGGGATCGGTCACGGCTGGCGGTTCGCTCAAGCTGCTCTATCCACTGGAAAGTGCGCCGGCGGCGGGCGATGGCTTCACTGTCTATTACGGCTGCGATCGCACGGCAGCGACGTGTCAGGCTCGATTTGCGAATCTGGCGAACTTTCGCGGCTTCCCCTACGTACCGCCCCCGCAGATGGCGATCTGACATGCTCGATGTCGAAGCGAAACAGCGCGCGGCTATCGTCGCCGAAGCGCGGTCCTGGATCGGTACGCCGTATCACAACTGTGCCGACATCAA
>Ga0335081_10017512_pt1 | contig 11596 bp, 11 predicted proteins | sample Lox_Sample_35_FD_206713 | JGI IMG/M metagenome (GOLD analysis project Ga0335081, IMG submission 206713) | Soil microbial communities from Loxahatchee National Wildlife Refuge, Florida, United States - Lox_Sample_3.5 | ecosystem: Environmental > Terrestrial > Soil > Wetlands | place: USA... | reverse complement strand
ATTGATCATGATCTTGAAGGGCGGCGGATTCTCCGTGAAAAGTTGCGGAAGGTCCTCTGGCCGGAGATTGGTGAGGATGTTCCCGAACTTGTCGATTTTCAGGACGACGCCTTTAATGAAGTTCTCAGCCACCACCTTGGGTTTGGGAGAGGTGAACCGCGTGAAGTCGCTGATGGTTTCGCCGAACTTGTCCGGTTCCAGCCATTTGCTCAGCCATCCGGCAACCGGAGCAAAGACGTCACGGCCCTGAAAAGTGGCGCTTACAGGATTGAGGAAGTAATGATCCGCGGTGATATGGCGGACCTCCACGTTCTCCTCCCGTTCGTAAATCAGAGAAAGTACGCCGTTATCGGGAGCCACGAACTTGTACGCCATGCTGCGTGCCAATAGGGGGCGCCGCCCCGTCCCAACGCCCGGATCGACTACGACCAGGTGAATCGTATCGGGAGGAAAGAAACGATAGCATTGGGCCAGGGTGAAGGCGGCGTCAAAGATATCGTAGGAGGCCACCTTGTGCGTGATATCCACAATGTCCACGTCAGGGTTAATGCTGTAGATAACCCCCTTCATGGTGCCAACAAAGTGCTCCGTGGTGTCAAAGTCGGTGATCAGGGTAATGATGGGTTTTCGGGCCAAGGTCTTCTCCTCAATTATTGCGGTCGAATGAGAATAAGGGAAAGTTACGGAAACGCGCAGCGGTTGTCAAGGATACCTGCTATTGCCTGAATATGGCGCGGAACTGCTCCAAAGTGAGGGGAGGCGTCTGCGCGGTCAGGAGATTCTCAATGACGTGTTGGGGGTGGCTCATCCCCACCAGCGCGCAGGTGATGCCGGGCGTGGAGCGCACGAACTGGATGGCCCTCTGCGCGTCATTTGCGAGGCCAGGGAACCACGCCTGGGTCTCGACCGGCAGGTTCCGGGTCAATTGCTGTTGCAGCAGGGTGGCGCTGGCGAAAACCATCATGCCGTGGGCGCGCGCCACATGCAGCACCGGGACGGCCTTGCCATCGTAACGCTGGGTCCGGGCTGACAAGGCCTCCGGCATGGCGAGGTTATAGGGGAGTTGGAGGGCGCGAAAATGATGGCCCTTGCCGCCCACTTCCTCCGCCAGCCGCAGCAGGTCCGGGAGCGACAGCGCCTCGCGCGAATCGGAACCGACGCGGTAACCGTTCCAGGTTGCCGTGCCATATATGCGAATCTTGCCCTCGCCGGCCTCTTTCTCCAGGGCTGAAAAAGCCGCCCGCATCCGGCGCTCGAATTCACTCCGTGCCACGTTGGAGGCCTGCGTCTCGGGGTTATGCAGATAATAAATATCGATGGTTTCGATGCCGAGGTTTTGACGACTCACGGCAAGCTGGTTCTGGAGATACTTGGGCGTCATCACGTGGCAGCCGGCCACTACTTCCGCCGGGCGAAAAAGGCCGGGATCGATCAGGGTCCGCTGGAAATAATCGGAGGGGTCGTCCGGCTCATTGCCGTCAAAGGTCAGGAAGCCGCCCTTGGTGGCGATCACTACTTCATCGCGCCGCACTTTGCCGCTGGCCATGGCGGCAGCCAGCGCCTGCCCGATAGCGCGCTCGCTGCGCTGGTGGCGGTAATTCACCGCCGTGTCGATGACGTTTATGCCGCCATCCAGGGCCGTTGTCACGGCATCGCGATAAAGCGTATCACAAGCCTCGGTAGGTTCGCCCAGGTAGGTGCCGATCCCGATGGAAGAGAGCCAAAGGCCCTGAGCCTCGCGCAAGTGGTTGGGAAGTCTTTCCGCAAAGCGGCCCCGAAAGCGGTCCGTCCCTTCGGGCGTGGCGTAGCCCGGCATCAGCATGTTGAGCAGTCTCCTGAGACCGGCTCCACTTTACCACGAAATCCGCCGGCCGAAATTCGGAACTCGAAGATCGAAACTCGAACTTCGCTGCTCGCCTCGATCCTCCAAAGCAGTTCCAACCGTTCCGGAGGCTGCTTCAGGTCTTCGCCAAGCAGGGTCAATCCACGTGCCCAACGTCACGAGGCAAGACCCGATTATCGACTTTTCAGTTTCGGTTTTCAGGCTCTTCAAAGCGATTCCGCCTTCACCAGGAAGAGGGGAACATTGCTCTCATGGCGCACTTTGGTGATGGTCGCGCCGTGGATCAAATCGCCGATTAATCGGTGCCCATGCGTGGTCATGGCAATGAGGTCGCAATGTTCAGCCTCCGCGGCTTTCAGAATGGCGCGCGCAGGTTCACCGCTGTCATGGCGCGCCGTGACTCGCAGGTGTTCGCCCCGGAGTCCCGCGCTGACCTTCTCCAGATACTCCCGGTCCTCTTTTATTTCCTGAGAATCGGAGAGGTTGAGATTCTCCTGCCACTGGGCTGCCCACCCCGTGGAAACATGGAGCAGGACAATCTCTGCGCCGGTCAGGTGCGCCAATTCCTTGATCCGCGGCATGAGGGAATTGTCCGCCTTGCTGTGGTCGAGTGCAACGAGGATCTTTTTGAACATAGCCAACCTCGTAGTATCGGGGGATCGGGAGATCCGGTGATCGGTGGAACAAAGTGCAGGCGGCCCTGCGATCTTTTGCTCACCCGATCACCCGATTACCCAATCAGTGTATCCAGTCTCGCACTGTCACAAACAGAAGATAGGCATTCAGGATCGCGATGATCGCGGCGGTGACCCACGCCACGATCTTCAGCCAGCGCGGATTGGCGAATTCGCCCATCATGCGCCGGTCGCTCGTAAACTGCACCAGAGGTACCACGGCGAATGAGAGTTGCAGGCTCAGGATGACCTGGCTGAAGATCAGCAGCTTGGCGGTGCCGGTCTGTCCGAAAAAAATGACCACGATTACGGCCGGGATGATGGCCAAAAGACGCGTAATCAAGCGACGCAGCCAGGGGACGAGTCGCAGATTGAGAAATCCTTCCATGACGATCTGGCCTGCCAGGGTTCCCGTCAAGGTGGAGTTCTGCCCGGAACAGAGCAAGGCCACGGCAAACAGAATTGCGGCCATATGTGTTCCCAGCAGAGGTGTCAGGGTGTGATACGCCTCCTGGATTTCCGCCACTTGCTTGTAACCGGCGCGGAAAAACGTACCTGCGGCCATGATCAGAATCGCGGCGTTAATCAGAAACGCAAAGTTCAGCGCGAGGAAAGAGTCCAGGAAGTTGTAGCGCATGGCCGTCTTCTTGCCTTCGAAAGTGCGATCGATGGCGCGGGTCTGCACCAGGGAGGAATGCAGATAAAGATTGTGCGGCATCACGGTGGCGCCGAGCATGCTGATGGCAATGTAGAGCATCTCCGGGTTGGTGAGGATCTGTGGTGTGGGGACAAACCCCTTGGCAATCTCCACCACATTGGGGCGCACCAGGAGAAGCTCGATAAGGTAGCACCCTCCAATGACTCCGATCAGGGCGACCACCACTGCCTCCAGATAGCGGAATCCTTTGTGCTGGAGGTAGAGAATGGCTAAAACATCGAGCGCCGTCAGGCAAACGCCCAGGAGCAGGGGAATGTGAAAAAGCAATTGCAGGGCGATGGCGGAGCCGATAACTTCCGCCAGGTCGCATGCGGCGATGGCGATCTCGCAAAGCACCCAGAGGACCAGGTTGGTTCGCCGCGAATACCGCGTTTTGCATGCCTGGGCCAGGTCCATCTGCGCGGCAATCCCCAGCCGGGCTGCCAACGCCTGGACGAGGATCGCCATGAGGTTGGAAATCATGAGGACGGAGATGAGTTGATAGGCGAAACGTGATCCGCCGGCGATGTCCGTGGCCCAGTTGCCGGGGTCCATGTACCCGACGGCCACCAGGAACCCCGGTCCGGAGAAAGCCAGGACTTTTCTCCAGAACCCCGCCCTGGCAGGGACGACCACGCTCCGGTGCACCTCCGGCAGGGAAGGCGTGGTTGTGGCAGTGGTTTCAGGGACGACGGGAGCCGGGTCCATAACGCGAACAGTATACTCACAATCCGGCGGATTGACACCCGGGTGCCACCCAGGCCGGCGCGGCTCCTCGCCGGTCCGCCCGCCGGCGCCTCGGGCCCCTGCCCCTGCCGGGGCGTCGGCCGACCCGAAGACTTTGTAGCCTCTTATAGCATTTTTCGCTTGACAAGATGAATAGCCATGATCTTGATATCGCGTTCCTCTGTAGCCTCCTGGAATGCCACGGGAGTTCGGCGATGGCGGTTACTTCTGTCGCGGGTAACGAGCTTCCACCAAGGTGCGCATACCGCCGCGCGCGGCGAATTCCCCATTGACCACGGCCCACTTAGGCTTGCAGGCGCGTGCGATGTCTTCCAGGATGCGGTTCACGACGTTCTCATTGAAGATCCCGAGGTTGCGGAAGGCAACGATGTAGGCCTTCAGGGACTTCAATTCCAGGCAACTCCTGCGTGGGAGATAGTGGATGGTGATGGTTCCGAAGTCGGGCAAGCCCGTGCGGGGGCAAATGCAGGTGAATTCGGGAATAGTAATGGTGATCTCGTAGTTTGGGTACTGATTCTCCCAGGTTTCGATCTCGGGCAGTTCGGTGTGGACCCCTCCTCTGGCGTGCTCGGATGTGTATTCAGGTTGGCGGGCCTTCTTTGCCATGGTTTCCTCCCAAATCCCGAGAATAAACCGAAACGGGGTGACATTGCACGCGGCAATCACGTCGAATTCCGGGCAGTGTCCCACGTGCTTAGGGAGTCTTCGCGGCTACATATGGCCTTGAGGGGGGCGGACACGGGGCGCTCCGAAAATATCGCTGAAGTTCAGTATCGAAAGCAGGCTTGGAACGGACCCATTACGCATCAATCACAACTCCACTCCAGATCCAACTTATTCATATAAAACACGTTATTATGAAATAGAAATTTATATTGACAATGGAATGCTCAATCTTTATTCTAATTGGCGACTAATGAAGCTTTTCTTGCATCCAATTAGTTGAGAACGGCAAGCTTGAACCGGGCGGGTGGGCATCCGCGCGATTAAGAAGGAGGTAGTGGGCGTTATGGGCAAGATTATTGGAATTGACCTTGGGACGACGAACTCAGTGGTGGCGGTCATGGAGGGTGGCGAGCCGACGGTGATCACGAATCCCGAGGGCGGCCGCACCACCCCATCGGTGGTGGCCTTTACGAAGTCCGGCGAGCGGCTGGTGGGGCAAGTGGCGAAGCGGCAGGCGATTACCAACCCGGAGAACACGGTGTATTCCATCAAACGGTTCATGGGCCGCCGCTACAACGAAGTGCAGAGCGAAATGAAGACGGTGCCTTACAAGGTGATCTCGAGCCCCAACGGCGACGTGCGCGTGCAGGCGTTGGGCAAGGAGTACTCACCCCCCGAAATCTCCGCCATGATATTGCAAAAGATGAAGGATGCGGCGGAGCAGCACCTGGGCGAAAAGGTCACCCAGGCGGTCATCACGGTGCCTGCCTACTTCAATGACGCGCAGCGCCAGGCCACCAAGGACGCGGGCAAGATCGCGGGCCTGGAAGTTTTGCGCATCGTGAATGAGCCCACTGCGGCGGCGCTGGCCTACGGCCTCGACAAAAAGAAGGACGAAACCATTGCCGTATACGACTTTGGGGGCGGCACGTTTGATATTTCCATCCTGGAGGTGGGCGAAGGCGTGGTAGAAGTGAAGTCCACCAACGGGGACACCCACCTGGGCGGCGACGACATCGACAAGCGCGTGATGGATTGGATTGTCGAGGAGTTCCGCAAGGACCAGGGCATTGACCTTTCCAAGGACCGCATGGCGTTGCAGCGCCTCAAGGAAGCGGCGGAGAAGGCCAAAATGGAACTCTCCACGGTCCTTGAGACCGAGATCAACCTGCCCTTTATCACGGCGGACGCCTCCGGTCCCAAGCACCTGGCCATGAAGCTGACGCGCGGGCGCTTCGAGCAGATGTGCGAGGACATTTTCCAGCGCTCGGTGGGCCCGGTGAAGCAAGCCCTGAAGGACGCGAATCTCACGCCCGACAAGATCGACGAAGTGGTGCTGGTGGGCGGTTCGATCCGTATCCCCCGCGTGCAGCAGATCGTCAAGGACCTCTTTGGCGGCAAGGAACCTCACAAGGGGGTCAATCCGGACGAAGTGGTGGCGGTGGGCGCCGCCATTCAGGCCGGCGTACTGGGCGGAGAGGTCAAGGATCTCTTGCTTCTCGATGTGACCCCGCTGACGCTGGGCGTGGAAACCCTGGGCGGCGTTATGACCCCGCTGATCCAGCGCAACACCACCATTCCGACCCGCAAGACGGAGACCTTCTCCACCGCTGCCGACAGCCAGACCTCGGTGGAAATTCACGTCTTGCAGGGCGAACGGCCCATGTCCAAGGACAATCGCACGCTGGGCAAGTTCCATCTGGTCGGCATTCCCCCGGCGCCGCGCGGCATACCCCAGATTGAAGTGACGTTCGATATTGACGCCAACGGCATTCTGAACGTCTCCGCCAAGGATCTGGGTACGGGCAAGGAGCAGAAGATCACCATTACCTCTTCCAGCGGCCTCAGCAAGGATGAGGTGGAGCGGATGACGAAGGAAGGCGAACTCCATGCCGACGAAGACCGGCGGATTAAGGACGAGGTCGAGGTCAAGAACAAGGCGGACTCCATGGTGTACTCGGTCGAGAAGATGCTCAAGGAGAATCGCGAGAAAATCTCCGAGTCCGACGCCAAGGGCATCGAGGAGGCACTGGACGAGGCCAGGAAGGCCATTCAGGGGGGCGACGTTTCAAAGATCAACTCCACGCAGGAGAAGTTGACCACGGCGTCTCACAAGCTTGCCGAAGCTATGTACAAGCAGGCGGCATCCTCCAAGACGGCTGCCGATGCCGGCGCGCCGGGAGCGCAGCAAGGGCCCCCCGACGATGGGGCGCCCGGCAAAACCAAAGGCGAAGGGGAAGTGATCGATGCGGAGGTCGTGGACCCGGACGATAAGAAGAAGAACTGAAGGCAGGAGCTAGGAGTTAGAAGCTAGAAGCTAGAAGCTGGAATTGAGCCCTAAGGGGGCGGACTATCTCAGCCCGGCCAATGGCCTGGTTCTGAGAGGCGGGCCGCCCAGCAATACCTGAAAGGGCGAAATAGCCTCGACTACTGGGGGGCTGAGAGAGCTTAATGATGAATGAAAGTGCCCAAACGCAATTGAGTCCGCAAGTGCATCACAGAGCCCAGGTGCCCGTCCAATGTCCGGTTTGCAAGTGGCGGCACTTCCTGGAAGTGCAAGTCGAGGATTTTGACAGAGTGGCGGGGGCGGAATTGCGCAAGCACCTGGAGGCCTGGCTTGCCACGCGCTGCCCAGACCACCTCGGTCCGATTCTGGAGATGAGTAAGAACTAAAGGGAAGGAGTCAGGAGACAGGAGTCAGAATTCACTTGCTGCCCTTATGGGCAATGCGCGAAGTTAGGGGGCCTTATATTCTGACTCCTGTCTCCTGACTCCTTCGTTCAAACCATGGCCGGTCCTCCACAAAAAGACTATTACGCCACGCTCGGCGTCAGTCGCGACGCCAAGCCGGAAGAGATCCGCAAAGCCTATCGCCATTTGGCGCGCAAGCACCATCCCGACGTCAACCCCGGGAACAAGAACGCGGAAGAGAAGTTCAAGCAAATCTCCGCGGCTTACGAAATTCTGGGGGACGAGAAGAAGCGCAAGATTTACGACCAATACGGGTTCTATTCCGACAATCTCCCGCCCGGCGGATACGGTCCGGGTCCGGCGGCGCAGGGATATTCGCCACCTCCCGGCGTCGACTTTTCCGGGTTCGACTTCTCCAATATGGACGACAGTGGCGCCGAGGCCGGAAGGGCGAGTGGCGGGTTTGGCGGCAGCTTCCGCGATATTTTCTCGCAGATTTTTTCCCGCGGCGAGCGGGAGGCGGCGAGCGATGAGCCCGAGAAAGGTTCCGACATTGAATACCGGATGCATCTGGGTTTTTGGGATGCCATCCGGGGAGCCCAATTGCGCGTGACGGTAGCTCACGAAGAGGCTTGCGCCACCTGTCATGGGACTGGCACAACGCCGGGTCCTTCGGTCCCCTGTACGGCTTGCGGGGGGACCGGCAAGACGGCGCGACAGGTGGGCGCCATGCGGTTCGAAATGACTTGCCCGCAATGCGGGGGGAGCGGGAAGCAACGCCGGCCCTGCCCAAAGTGCCACGGCCAGGGCGCCCTTCAAACCCCCGAAACCCTGACGGTCCGCATTCCTCCCGGAGTTGACACGGGATCGCGGGTGCGCGTGTCCGCCAAGGGCAACGCCGGCATTCACGGCGGCCCGCCGGGCGACCTCTATATTGTCACAGAGGTCGAGCCGCATCCGGTTTTCGAGCGCAAAGGCGATAATTTCTACGTCAAGCTGCCGGTGACCATTACGGAGGCTGCGCTGGGGGCCAAGGTGGAGGTCCCCACCATCGACGGCGCCAGCACCATCAAGATCCCGCCCGGCACGCAGAGCGGGCAGAAGTTGCGCCTGCGCGGGAAGGGGGCGCCCTCGCTGCGGGAGTCGGGGCTGCGAGGCGACGAGTTTGTGGAAGTGCAGGTGATGGTTCCTCGGGTCGCAGATGAGCGCACCAAGGAAATTCTGCGCGAGTTGTCGCGCCTCAATCCCGACGATCCTCGAAAGGATCTGCGGGCCGCCGGTGCCAAGCCCTGAGCTTGGGTAATTATGAGTTATGAAAGCCGACCGCCGATAGCTGAAAGCTGATAGCTCTTTACTGTCAACTGTCGACTGTAAACTGTCAACTGCTCTCATGGCCAAACGTGGCAGAAAAACTCGCGGCAAGGCAGGCTATATGATCTCGGCGGTGGCCGAGATGTACAACATCCATCCCCAGACGCTGCGCTTGTATGAGCGCGAAGGCTTGCTGATCCCCTCCCGCTCCCAGGGCAATACCCGCCTCTACACCCAGGATGATTTGGAGCAGCTTGAAACTATCCTTAATCTCACGCGCGACCTGGGCGTCAACCTGGCCGGGATCGAGATCATCCTGAACATGCGCCGCCGCATGCGCCAAATGCAGGTAGAAATGCAGGCCTTCGTCGACTATGTGCAGAACGAGTTCCTGGGGCGGCCGGAGATGGACCCCGAGAAAATGCAGAATGCCCTGGTGCGCATCAACCCCCTGCATATCGTGCGCGCGCGGAGGTGAAGGGGTCAGGTGTCAGGTTTCAGGGATCAGTGAAGTGTGAAAAGGCCTTCAGTCTTCATCCTTCAACCTTTACCCTTTAGCTTTTACCCTTTATACTTTAGCAGCCATGCCCCAAAAAGACTGCCCGCAGTGCGACGGCACGGGATGGAAGGCGGTGGAGGTGAACGGCGTCCGCCGCCTGGCGCCTTGCGACTGCCAGAATCTGGACCGCTCGGCCCTGCTGCTCAAGCAGGCGCGCATTCCGCCACGTTACGAGCACTGTGAACTCACCAACTTCGACGTCCGCAAGAACCTGGCCACCGGCCAGGAGAATCCCAGCCTGACCGTCGCGAAAATAAGCGCTCAGCGTTTCGTGGAGGAATACCCCACAGACTTCGGCCTTCTTTTCGTGGGGCCGACCGGCGTGGGCAAAACCCACCTCGGCGTAGCCATTCTGCGCGAACTGATGCTGCGCAAGGGCGTGGAATGCCTCTTCTACGATTTCCACGATTTGCTGAAGACGATTCGCGACAGCTACAATCCGGGGACGCAAAGCACCGAGCTTGGAGTCATGCAGCCGGTGCTGGATGCCGAAGTGCTCCTGCTTGATGAGCTGGCCGGGGCCAATCCCAGTGATTGGGTGAAGGAGACCTTACATCATATTATCAACTGGCGGTATAACTATAAGAAGGTAACCCTGATTACCACTACCATGCTTTCTCACGAAGCCTCCGGACGTCGCGGCCGCGAGCCCTCCGGCGAGAGAATCCCCGACTTGGACTACACCTTGAACCAATTGGGGGTTACCCTCCGGTCGCGGTTATACGAAATGTGCAAGCTCGTCGAGATGACTTCCGACGATTACCGCAAGGCCATCAAACAAGCCGGTTACAAGTTCCATGTCGAATGAGCGACGGCGTCCCCCGCGGTCCGATGCCATCTGGCGGCCCTTGCGCCGGCCCCATGACGACTCCATTCGCTAGTGGTACAGGATGAACTTGTAGCGGCGAGTTTATCTCGCCAAATGGCGGCGTGAAGCCGCCGCTACCCCAAACTGTACCACTGCTCTTTATGGGTGTCGTTACCTAAGGACCGGGAGCGAATCTATGGATGTAAGTTGGTTTGCAATCAGTCGATGAAGGCGGAATCCGGCAAACTCCGGGTCTTTACCGGGTCAGATAACGGGCGGGCGGCTTGCGCGGTGGGTCTGAAAGATCCGTGGGTGCACACTTCCGGCAGTTTCGTCAGGACGCCAAGCAGCAGGCTGGTTGGGACTCATCGGAACAGGTGGACCGTTTTCGCCCGCGAAGGGTGCAAGCTCGTAATGCAACCCTGAGGTACATCCGCGCACGCGCCCGCCAGACGGTAAGCCCGACAAGAGCCTTGCGCGGGCACGCTCGGATCTAATTGCTTTCTTCGGCGTCGGGGGCAGGCGCTGGAACATCCGCGGGCGGCGCCTCTTTGGGCATCGCCGGGGGGGCGGCAGCGGCCTTGACCTGGGCTTCAGCCGCAGCCTGGAGCTTGGCTTTGGTCTCTTCGTCGGGTTCGACAAGCACTTTGATGGTTGTCGTGACTTCCCGGTGGAGCTTGACGGGAACACTGTACTCGCCCAGCACTTTGATGGGTGTTGGGAGGTGTATCTTGCGCTTGTCGATGTGGTAGCCCTGAGCCAGGAGTTTTTCGGCAATATCGAGAGAAGTGACGGACCCGAAAAGATTGCCCTTATCACCTGCCTTACGGATGATCGTGGCGCTTACACCGTCCAGCAATGTGGCGAGATCAGATGCATCAGCCTTTTCCTTGGCTTCCAACTTCAGGAAGCGGACGCGTTGTTGCTCCACCCATTTGCGGTTCTCAGGGGTGGCTGCCACCGCCAGTTTCTTTGGCAAGAGATAGTTGCGGCCATAGCCATCCGCCACTTTTACCAACTGGCCGCGGCTTCCGAGTTTGTCGATGTTTTCAATAAGGATAACTTCCATCTTTTGACTCCTGTATACAATAAACGGTATACGCGCCACCTGGTCCGGGGGTACGCTCACGAGCGTCATCGGCTCTGCTGCTGCCGTCCCCCGTCTTCCGTATTCCGTCCGCGAAGCGATGGTTTCCTACCCACCCGCCGCGAAGGGCAGGAGGGCGATATTCCGGGCGCGTTTGATAGCTTCCGAGAGAGCGCGCTGGTGCGTGGAGCACGTGCCCGTGAGGCGGCGCGGCAGGATCTTGCCGCGCTCGGCCACAAATTCACCGACCAGACGTACGTCTTTGTAATCGATGACGTCGATCTTCTCGGAGCAGAACTTGCATACCTTGCGGCGACGAAAGTATTGCTTCCGGCCACCGCCCGGGCCTTCGCGCCGTTGGGGTCTTTCGCCCGGGGGCGCGTTTTCTTTGGGAACTGGCATGGTGGGTTGACTCCTTTATGCTTGCGCGTTCTCCTGGGGAGCGGGTGGCGCAGCAGGTGCGGGAGCAGGTTTGCTCCTGCGGCGCTTGGCCTCCTGCTTGGTCCGCAGGGC
>Ga0335081_10017511_pt1 | contig 11597 bp, 10 predicted proteins | sample Lox_Sample_35_FD_206713 | JGI IMG/M metagenome (GOLD analysis project Ga0335081, IMG submission 206713) | Soil microbial communities from Loxahatchee National Wildlife Refuge, Florida, United States - Lox_Sample_3.5 | ecosystem: Environmental > Terrestrial > Soil > Wetlands | place: USA... | reverse complement strand
GGTCGCCCGCCGGCGGGACGTTGGGGTTCTGCGCGTCGAACCCGGCCATCGGCAGGAGGCCGTCCTCGAGCGTCGAGCTCGACGACCGATCGACGCCGCTGTCGAGCCGGAGCTCGCGATCCTGCGCGACCACGATCGGCAGCGCGCCGTAGATCCACGTGTCGGTGAGCACGCCGATCTCGAGGCGCGGCGTGATCGTGTGCTTGTACTGGTGGAACACCAGATCCTTGTGCAGCGGCACCGGGCCGTCGGGCGAGCCGTCGCCGGTCGCCTCGCGAAACAGCTGCGAGCGATCCACCTCGTAGCTGTAGTCGATCGCCGCGACCACGTGCCGGTCGCCGGTCGTCGCGCTCGGCACCACGCCGTCCGGGTTGCCGTGCGCGCGGGTCGGCCAGGCCGCCGCGGCGACGACGATCGAGATCCCGGCCAGAGCTCGCACCTGCGCGGCAGCGTATCACGAGCCTATGCAATCGTCGTACAGCCGGTGAGGCCTCGCCTCGTCCGGCTGTCAACAACAGTGGTCCAGTCAGTACGTCAGCGTCAGGCCGGTGCCGAGGTTGGCGCCGGTTCGCGACGCGAGCGGCAGGAACTCGCTGTAGCTGTAGTAGAAGATGTCGGCCTTGAGCTCGGCGTCGATGTGGCTGGTGATCGCCCAGATCAGCTTGCCGCCGAACGTCTCGGACCACAGCGACGACAGCTCGCGATCGAACGTGATGTACTTCTGCGGCGTCGTGTAGATCTCCTGGTAGAACGACGCGGCGCCCTGGGTGTAGAACCGCTCGCGCAGGCGGAGCTCGAGCGACTTGCCGAGCTTGATGAAGTAGCGCGCGCCGAACGTGTGGCTCGTGATCCCCCAGTCGTCGAAGTAGAAGCGGTAGTCGCCCTGGATCGAGTCCTCGCCGAGCGCGCGGTTGGCGCCGATCACGATCGCGTTGCGCGTGCGCTCGGTCGGATCGGTCTCCCACACCCAGAAGTCGGGCGCGGCGTCGGCGCTCTGGCGGATCGGCACGTAGCGATACGGGCTCGACTGGAAGCCGTCGACGACGCCGAGCTCGTAGGTGACCTGGGTCGCGAGCCTGGGCGAGACGATCTGCGTCCACGACAGGTCGACGTGCTGGTCGGTCATCGCGCGCGAGAAGTTCTCGTCGCCCGAGCGCCCGACCGTGTTGAGCGAGATGCCGTAGCCGAGCGACAGCGTGGTGTTCTTGTCGAACAGATCCTTCGACACGCCGACGTTGATCGTGTGCGACAGGTAGTCGTTCTCGGTCGAGTACGAGTAGCCTCCGGTCAAGGTCCAGGTGTCGATCAAGTGGGTGAGGCCGACCGACACCTGGTGGCGGACGTCGTGCATCGTGATCGGCGAGGCCTGCGACACGATGTCGACCGACGCCGAGCTCACCGCGTCGACCAGGTAGCCGAGCGCGAAGCTGGTGTCGGGGGTGACATCCGACGACGCGTTGACCGCGGGCGAGATCACGGTCGTGTGATCGCTGTCGGTGTAGACCTGGACCTTGGACTCGAACACCGTGTCGGCGCGCGCGAGCGCGGCGACGCTCGCGAGCACGAGCACCCCGGGCAGCGCGCGCGCTAGAGCGCATCTCAAGAACCCGCGCGGGCTGCGACCGTCGCGGCGCGGGCGCCTCGCGACGTACCTCCGGTGCTCGCTCGGCACGGGCGGCAAGCCCGCGCCTCGCTGCGCTCCGGGGGTGCGCCGCGATCCGCCTCCCGCCGCTCGGTCTCGCCTCGCGGGGGTTTTCGAGAAGCGCGCTAGTTGCATCCGCAACCGCCGCCGGACGAGCCGTACCCGCCGGAGCTGCCCTCGCGCGCCTCCTGCATGTGGAGATCGAGCTCGTCCTCGATCGGATCCGGGCCGAACTTCATGTTGCGGCGGGCCAGCGTCTCGCGCTCGCGCGGCCGGACGTGGGCGCAGCCGGAGATCGCGCCGAGCGCGAGCAGCGCGGCCAGCCAGCGCGTGCGGCGGCGCGGCGCGACCAGCGCGAGGACGATCAGCGCGACCGCGCCGCCGGCGTCGCCGCCCGCGCTGCAGCCGCCGCTCTGGGTCGGCGCCGCGGCGCCGCCGATCTCGGCCATCGGCAGCGTGCCGGTCACGACGTCGTCGCCGGTCGTGTTCGCCGGGAAGTTCATCGTGCCGTCGCCGCCGTTGCCGTCGACCACCGCGAGGTACGCGGTGAGCACGCCCTTGCCGGCGGCCGGCGCGGTCCAGCAGAAGTCCCACTGCGACTGCGCGTGGTGCGCGCCGTTGTGGGTGACCGCGTTGCCGTCCAGCATGATGTAGACGTCGACCCCGGGCGGCGGCGTGCCGGTGGCGCACGCGTTGTCGACCACCGCGGTGTAGCTGCCCTGCGGGTTGCCGTTCAGATCGTCGACCTCGAGCGCGAAGCCGTTCTGATCGCACGGCACGTAGGTCGTGGCCGCGAACCCGCAGTTGTCGCCGAGCGACTTGTACATGATGCCGGCCCACTCGTTCTCGAGCACGACGCGCAGGTGGTACTGCATGCCGGGCTTGTAGCCGTCCGTGAACAGCTCGGGGTGATCGGCCTGGAGCGCCTCGCCGATCCGGTGCGGCGGATCGGTGTGGCAGACGTCGCAGCCGTGCGCGGTGAAGCGCGGCGCGCCGTCGAACACGTTGCCCCCGCCGCCGTCGCCCATCATCGGATCGAGATCGAACTGCGTGCCGCTCGGGAACGCGCTCGCGACCCGCGCGGCGGCCACGATGCCGAGCGCGATCGCGAGCCTCACGGGCACACCCCCATGCCGGTCAGCCACGCGCGGATCGCGACGTACTGCGGGTCGTTGGTGCCGCCCATCCAGATCGCGCCGCCGTGGTGCTCGTAGCCGCCCTCCGCGGAGGGCAGCGGTTTGCGCAACAGCCAGTTGTCTTGCACGTCGGTGATCCCGAAGTTGAAGCCGGACGCCGACTCGAAGTTCGCGTGCTGCTCGGCGTCGGTGAGCGGCGCGATCAGGTCGTCGATCGTCATCGCCTGGGTCGCGCGCAGCTTGCCGGGCGAGTACACCCGCAGCGCGGTCTCGCCGCCGGCGATCCCGTGGCACGCGTTGTAGCTGCACTGCTTGACCAGGATCGGCTCGACGTTGCAGCGGAACACCGACTCGTCCAGGGCCTGCGCCGGGTCGGGCTCGGGGGCGTTCTGCGGTCCGGCGCACGCGGCGGCGCTGCACGCCAGCGCGAGCCAGAGTCCCCCGGCGGAACGGAACATCGCGCGCGTTACGCTAGCCAAACCGGCCGCGCGGTGCACCTGAATTTGTTGCGATCTCGTTGCGCGATTTGCGCAGCGATCCCGTCGAAGACTGCGCAAGGGTTGCACAGCCGGGGTGAGGCATCGCGCACCGCCGTTGTCAGCGAGGTTTCGGTCGACAGGACCGGGGCCGAAATGGTTCAGTACGGCGCGTGAAGAGAGCTGAGGGGCTCGTTGTCACGGTCTCTCGCCGCGAGTTCTGCACGGGGCTCGCGAGCTGTCTCGGGATCGCGTCGCTCGCCAGCTGCATCGACAGCAGCACGGTGATCCAGACCGGCCCGCTCGGTGGGCCGGAAGGCAGCGGCTCCAACCCGGACATGCCCGACGCGGGCTCGGGCTCGAACCCTCCGCCGCCCGGGGATGGCGGCGTTCAGCCGACCTGCCCGTCGAGCGGCGTGACCGACGTCGGCGCGCCGACCACGTTCCAGACCAACACGCCGGTCTACTTCTCGAGCGGCGGCTTCTTCGTCGTGCGCGATAGCGGGGGGCTCTACGCGCTCACCTCGAAGTGCACCCACGAGGGCGCGACGATCGAGGTCCAGGGCAGCGACTTCTACTGCCCGCGGCACGGCGCGAAGTTCACGTTCGACGGCGACGTGGTGAGCGGGCCGGTGTTCACCGGCCTGGTGCACTACGCGATGTGCACGGTCGCGGGCGGGCACGTCGGGGTGATCAAGTCGCAGACGGTCTCCGAGACCCAGAGGCTCAACGCATGATCGTCGCCGCCGCCGCCGTGGTGTTCGCCGGCATCCTGAATGGGGGCCACGACATCGACAAGCAGGTCAAGCCCATCATGGCCGACCTGCACGTCAAGCCGATCGCCGTGCCGGCACAGACGCTGCGCGCGCTCGCCCATCACGACGACGCCACCGCCGACGTCGTGCGCGGCCTGCACGTCAGCGGCGTGATCGCGTTCGAGCTCGCCAAGGAGAAGGGCGCGCGCACGCTCAAGCTCGTGGTGTATCGCGGCGACGGCGGGCTCGAGACCTACAGCGAGCTGTGGCTCGGACCGCACGGGCTGTCCAAGGACGACGTCGACGTCCTGCGCGCGAACCTGGCGGACGAGGTGACCTCCATGGCGGGCGCGCAGGCTCCCGATCCGGAGCCCGAGCGGGTCGCCGCCGCGCCCGCGCCGCCGCCGCATCCCGCTCCGGCGGTGCACGTACGGCTCGCCGCCGCGACCCCGCCGCCCAAGCCCAGCGACGACGCGATCGAGATGGACGATAGCCCGCCCGGGCTCGGGCCCGCGCCCGCCGCCAGACCGGCCGAGCACGAGGCCAAGCCGACCGAGACCGCCGACGCCTCCGACTCGGTCAGCGCCGACGAGATCGCCGCGATGACCGGCGGCAGCGATCCGGCCGACACCGGCACCGCGAGCGCGCAGGCGAGCGCGTCCGCCGCGGAGGGCCTGCGCATCGGTGCGTCGGCCGGCCTGGGCATCGCGACCCGCTCGTTCACCCCCGGCATGGCCACGCTCGCCGGCTACAGCTCGTCGGCGGTCGGCGCGGTCTCGCTCGAGGCCCACGTCCAGCCGATCGCGCGGATGGAGCTCGGCGTCTCGCTCGACCACACGCTCGACATGACCACGCCGATGCCCGACAAGAGCGTGGCGTCGACCTCGATCTCGCGGTGGGAGGCGTTCGGCAGCTACGCGCTGGTCCACGGCGCCAGCTTCGAGCTCGCGGCGCGGCTCGGCGCGGGCCGGCGCTCGTTCGCGATCGACTCGGTCGACACCGCACGCACGCCCGACACCGACTACCAGTACGTCATCCTCGGCGCGTCGGCCGGCTACAAGCTCGGCGACCGGCTGTCGCTGCACGGCGTGGCCGCGTTCGAGCCGGTGTTCGCCGGCAACGAGCCCACCGAGGCCGCGTTCGGCGCGGCGTCGCGCTGGGCGCTCGATCTCGCCGCGTCGATCCGCTGCACGGTGACCAGCCACCTGTTCGTCAGCGCGGCCGCCGAGTACCAGCAGTTCACCTGGTCGTGGTCGATGGCAGGGGCGCGCGGCGCGGGCGGCGCGAGCGACGCGTATCCGTCGGGCGTGCTCGCGCTCGGCGCCGATTACTAGGAGTAGCCATGAAGCCAGCAGTCGTTCTCGCCGTGCTCGCCTCGGTCGCCGGAGCGGCGCGCGCGGAGGTCAAGACCGGCGACCGGTACGTCGAGCTCGACGCGACCACCGCCACCGGCAAGCACTTCCGGCTCAAGGACATGGCCGGCAAGTGGGTGCTGTTCACGTTCGGCGCGAGCTGGTGCGAGCCGTGCCACAAGGAGCTGCCGGCGTGGGACAAGGTCGCGCCCAAGCTCGGCGGCAAGGTGCTGTTCGTCTCGGTCAACATCAACGACAACATCGACGACGGCAAGCAGTTCATGACGTCGCTGAAGCTCAAGCACGTGTTCCCGGTGTTCCTGCCCGACGACAAGAGCCCGGCGATCAAGGCCTACGACCCCGACAAGATGCCGTCGACCTTCGTGATCGATCCCGAGGGCACGGTGCGCCTGGTCCAGTACGGCTACAAGGCCGGCGACGAGGACCAGCTGGTGAAGACGCTGTCCGACCTGATCGCCAGGAAGTAACACGCTCGAGCCGTGGCATCGCCGGCCGAGCTGCGCGCGCAACTCGAGGTCGCGCGGCGGATCGCGACGTGCCTCGAGGAGGACGGCGTCGCACGATGTCGGCTCGGACCCGGCACGAGTGCCGGCTACCGCGCCGCGAGCCGGACGTAGAACGCGGTGCTGCCGGCGAGCGTCAGCGCGCGCGTGCGGTAGCCGGTGATGTTGCCCTGCGCGTCCATCTCGGGCGTCTCGGCGGCGTAGACCTCGACCCGCTTGCCGAGGTAGCGGGCCTTGAGCGCGTCCGCCGAGTCGCCGCTGATCGCGATGCCGATCACGCTGCCCGTCGGCTCGCGCGGCGGCCCGAACCCGCCCTCGACCACGACGATCACGGCGTTGCCGACGGTGATCGTGCACGGCCCGCTGTCGGACCAGCACGCGAAGCCCATGTCGGTGACCGCGCCGGCGAACCGCGCGGTGTGCTCGGTCGCGGCGGGCCAGGCCGAGCCATGCGCGCACCCCGCCAGACCGAGCGCGACGAGCCAGCGCGCCATCGCTAGCCCTCCCGGTCGCGCAGGCCGAACTCCTTCATCTTCATCTGCAGGCTCTTGCGCGAGATCTTGAGCAGCCGCGCGGCCTGGGTCACGTTGCCGCCGGTCTCGTCGAGCGCCTTGACGATCAGCTCGCGCTCGACCCGCGCGGTCTCGGCGCGCACCGCGTCCTTGAGCGAGCCCGAGATCTCGCCCGACGGCTCGTCCACGTCCTCGTCCTCGGGCGCGATCGGCACCGGCTGCGAGCTCGACGCCGGCTCGGGTGCGGCGGCGCTCGCGAGCTGGAGATCGGTGCGCTCGATCCGATCGCCCTTGCAGAACAGGATCGTGCGCTCGAGCACGTTCTCGAGCTCGCGGATGTTGCCCGGCCAGGCGTGGGCCTCGAGCGCGGCCAGCGCGTCGTCCGCGATGCCGGTGATGTTCTTCTTCAGCCGCTCGTTGAACTTGCGGATGATGTGGGCGACCAGCAGCGGGATGTCGCCCTTGCGCAGGCGCAGCGGCGGGATCTGCAGCGGCACGACGTTGAGCCGGTAGAACAGGTCCTCGCGGAAGTTGCCGCGCTGGATCTCCTGCTCGAGATCGCGGTTGGTCGCGGTGATCAGGCGGACGTCGACCTTGATCGTCTTGAGCCCGCCGACCCGCTCGAACTCGCTCTCCTGGATCGCGCGCAACAGCTTCACCTGCATCTCGACCGGGATCTCGCCGATCTCGTCGAGGAACAGCGTGCCGCCGTCGGCGAGCTCGAACCGCCCGGGCTTGCTCGAGGTCGCGCCGGTGAACGCGCCCTTCTCGTAGCCGAACAGCTCGGACTCCATGAGGGTCTTGGGGATCGCGGCGCAGTTGATCTTGATGAACGGCTCGGTCCTGCGGCTCGACTGCTCGTGCAGCGCCTTGGCGACCAGCTCCTTGCCGGTGCCGCTCTCGCCGGTGATCAGCACGGTCGACGGCGTGTCGGCGACCTTCTCGATCACCGCGAAGATCGCCTGCATCTCGGGCGAGGTGCCGATCAGGCCGAACTTGCCGGTCTCGGCGGCGGGGTAGAGGGTCTGGCGCGGCGCGAGCCGGTTCGCCGAGGCCTGGCCGATCGCCTTCTCGACGATCACCCGGATCGACTCCTGCTCGAACGGCTTCTCGATGTAGTCGAACGCGCCGGCCTTGATCGCCTCGACCGCCTGGCCGACCGAGCCGTACGCCGTGATCATGATGACCGGGACGTGGGGGTGGTTCTTGGCGGCGGTGCGTAGCACCTCCATGCCGTCGGCGCCGGGCATGCGGAGGTCGGTGATCACGACGTCGACGTCGGCGAGCCGGTCGATCGCCTCGAGCCCGCTCGCGGCCTGCACGACATCGTGGCCCTCGCGGCGCAGCAGCGCCGCGAGCACGCGACGCAGGTTTTGCTCGTCGTCGGCGACCAGGATCTTTGCCGGCTGCACCGCGGGCTACTCTACAGTGGTCGCGGGCGCCGGCGTAGGCGAGGCGGGCGCCGGCGTGTCCTCGATCGGTGGGATCGACTCGATCGCGCCGCCGCTGGTCGAGATCGCGGCGGGCTCGGGCGACGGCAGCGGCTTGACCGGGGTCAGGTCGCCGCGGCTGAGCCGCCCGGTCTCGGTGATGTCCTCGACCTTGCTGGCGGGCACCGGCTCGGCGGCGGGCAAGAACACCGAGAACGTCGAGCCCTGGCCGATCGTCGAGCGCACCTCGATCGTGCCGCCGTGCTGGTTGATGATGCGGTGCGAGATCGCGAGGCCGAGGCCCGTACCCTTCTGCTTGGTGGTGTAGAACGGGATGAACAGCTTCTTCAGGCGGTCGCGCGGGATGCCGATGCCGGTGTCGCGAAACCGGATCTCGCAGAACTGGCCGTAGCCGAGCCGCGAGCGGCGGCGGCGCGTGGTGAGGATCTCGAGCGTGCCGCCCTCGGGCATCGCCTGCAGCGCGTTCTGCGCGAGGTTCAGGAACACCTGGAGCAGCGACTCGGGATCGCCCGCGATCTGCGGCAGCGCCTCGTCGAGCCGGACCCGTAGCTCGAGGTTCTTGTGCGCCTCCTGGCGGAGCAGCTGCTCGAGCCGGCGCACCACGTTGTTGACGTTGACCTTGTCGGCGCCCTCGCGGCCGGGGCGCTCGGCGCGCGCGTAGTCGAGGAAGCGCGTGACCACGTTGTTCAGCCGGTTGGCCTCCTCGACGATGATGCTGAGCAGCTCGGCGGTCTCGCCGTGCGGCGCGGTGCCGCCGTCGGACGTGATCAAGAGCTGCGCCGCGCCCTTGATCGCGCCGAGCGGGTTGCGGATCTCGTGCGCGAGGCCGGCCGCCATCTCGCCGAGCGCGGCGAGCCGGTCGCGCTCCTTGACCCGCTCGTACGCCTGCGACGACTCGATCACGCGCGCGGCGCCGATCGCGAGCTGGCGGAACGTCTCGATGTCGTCGGCGTCGAACGCGTCGTCGGTGCGATCGTCGCGCAGGCAGAACAGCCCGAGCAGCCACGGCCCGAGCTCGGTCTCGGCCGAGCCGAACAGCGGGAAGATCAGCGCGGCCTGCAGCTCCTGGGTGCGATCGCGCAGCGCGACCAGCGCGGTGCGCTTGGCCTCGCTGTCGGGCGCGGTGGGCCGCAGCTCGTCGAGCTCGCGGCCGAGCTGGCCGAGATCGAAGTAGCCGGAGCGCACGCGGTCGAGCAGCGCGCGCTCGGCGTTGGCGTCGAGCCGCTCGGGCGGCGGCTTGCCGAGGTAGCCCGCGCGATCGAAGCCCGCGCCGTCGGCATCGAGCAGGTACACCGCCGCGTCGGTGACGCGCCGCGACTCCTCGAGCGCGGTCACGATCCGCTGCACCATGTCGGGGACGTCGACCACGCCGGGCAGCTCGCGGCGGACCGCGTCGAGCCGGCCGCGCAGCTCGGTCCGCTGGCGGAGCAGCCAGCGGTTGATCCCGTTCTCGAGCCAGCTGCGCACCGGCTCGAACAGGATGAGGATGACGAACGCGGCGACCAGCGCGTTCAGGAGATACAGCCCCTGCTGACCGCTGCCGATCCAGTACAGCAGGAAGCCGTAGACCGCCGACAGCAGCACGACCAGCGTGCCGAGCACCGCCATCTTGCCGACCAGCTCGTTGAGGTCGAGCAGGCGGTTGCGGAACAGCGTCTGCGACAGGAAGTACAGGTAGAGGATGCCGAGCACGTTGCCGACCGCGGGCCACGGCACGCCGAACCGCGGCAGCACGTCGGTGAGGGTGAGCGTCGTGGTCACGAACCCGCCGAGCGCGAGGTAGCCGACGCGCGTGCGCTCGACCCGCTTGGTGGTGGCGCGGTACGCCTTGTAGAGGTCCCACACGGCGCGGTACATGCCGCCGAACACGTAGGTGCCGAACGGCAAGAGGAAGTACAGGTTCTCGGTGATCGGCTTGCCGACGACGGAGAACACGAGCGCGGCGTAGGCGAGCAGGGTCCAGGCGAGGGTCACGCGCGGGCCGCGCTTGGGCCCGCCGATCGACGGCTGTGCGAGGAAGATCCGGAAGAAGCGGATCGCGGTCGGGGGGATGGTCGCGGCGGCCCACAGCGACAGCCAGCGCATCACCGGGCTGTGGGTGGCGGCGTCGATGAACGAGCACAGGTGCCACGCCGAGACCGTGAACGTGAACCAGGCGAACGACGTGTACATGCGGTCCGAGCGCGACCGCAGCAGCACCGAGGTGCCGATCGCGAGGATCAGCAGCGCCGCGAGCAGCGCGGATACTGCCTGGACGTCCATGTCGAGCACAGTGTAGCCCGGAACGACCGGCGGGCTGGCCGCGCTATCGCGCCGAGCCGGCGGCGGGGCAGGTCGTGTTCGGCGCGTAGGCCTCGTAGAGCGCCAGCAGCCGCCGCGTGAATTCGGCCGCCCGCCGCACCTCGAGCTGCTGCACGTCCGGAATCGTGCGCAACGTGTCGCGCAGCCTGCAGATGATCGTGCGCGACGCGTCCGCGGGGTACGTGCCTCGCGCCAGCGCGTCGCGGATGGCGTGCAGCTGGTCCTCCATCCTCGGATCGAGCGCCGGCTCGCCCGGTAGCGGCGGCGGGACGAGGCCGAGCGGCGCGGCGCGCTCCGGCGGCGGCGGATCGGGCAGCGCGTGCGACGCCGCCGGGCTCGCCAGCGTGAACGCGATCGTGGCCGTGGCGCCGGCGATGCACACCGCCGCGACCGCGAACGGCCAGCGCGGGCGGCGCTGGCTCGCGGCCGACAGCGCGCGCCGCATCGCGGTCGCGTCCGGCCAGCGCGCGGCGGGCTCCTTGGCGAGCGCGCGCTCGAGCACGCGCGCGAGCCGCGCCGGCACGCTCGGCGGCAGCGGCGGCACCGGCCGGCTGCAGTGCGCCTCGAACATCTGGAACGTCGTGCCGGCGTCGAACACCGGCTTGCCGCCGAGCGCCTCGTGCAGCATCGCGCCGAGCGCGTACAGATCGGTGCGCGGGTCGATCGGCTTGCCGCGGATCTGCTCCGGCGCCATGTACATCGGCGTCCCGATCACCTGGCCGGTCGAGGTCAGCCGCATCGGATCGCCGATCAGCTTGGCGAGCCCGAAGTCGACGATCACGACGCGCCCGTCGCGCGTGACGAACACGTTGTCGGGCTTGAGATCGCGGTGCACCACGCCGCGCGCGTGCGCCGCCGCCAGCCCGCGCAGGATCGCCTCGCCGGTCGCGACCACCTCGGCGGCCGCCGCGCCGCGCGCCCACCGCACGCGCAGGGTCTCGCCCTCGAGCAGCTCCATCACCAGGTACGGCCGGCCGCCGGCGTCGAGCTGGAGGTCGAGCACCTTGACCACGTTGGGGTGGTCGATCGACGCGGCGGCGCGCGCCTCGACGATCGCGCGCTGCGCGTGCCTGTCGGTCACCGCGAGGTCGAAGCGCTTGATCGCGACCTGCGCCCCGCTGCGCGCGTGGATCGCGCGGTAGACCTGGCCGAAGCCACCGCCGCCGAGGTGCTCGACGAGCTGGTAGTCGCCCAGCGTGTCCTCCGCCACGTGGCGATCGTACCTTGACCGGATCGGCCGCGCGTGGTGAATTGCGCCCGTGCGGACCGGCTTGCTCGCGCTGCTGGTGTGTGGCTACGGCGTGGGGTCCGCCTCGCCGCCCCACGTCGCGATCGACTTCCACGGCGCGTTCGACAGCAAGATCCTGATCGACGTCGGCAAGCCGGTCGCGGTGCACAAGGTGGTCGCCGGCGAGCTCGTGGTGCGCTCGGGCCGGCTGTCGGCGTTC